>PVBE011248005.1_pt1 | contig 10241 bp, 7 predicted proteins | sample 1631181 | NCBI WGS metagenome assembly PVBE01 (sample SAMN08397723, study PRJNA350692) | Marine metagenome, whole genome shotgun sequencing project. | isolation source: water | place: Pacific Ocean | collected 2012-04 | reverse complement strand
TCATGGCTTACAGCTTGGTTAAAGAAATTAGGAGCTAAAGTTATGGGAATTGCGTTAGATCCTCATACAAATCCATCTCACTTTAAAGCTTCACAAATTAATAAAGGCATTAAGGACATTAGATTAGATATTAGGAATAGTAAAAAACTTGAAAAAAAAATAATTGCCTTTAAGCCAGATTTTGTTTTTCATCTAGCTGCACAGGCTACAGTAGGAGTATCGTACATAGATCCATCATTAACTTGGCAAAGCAATGTTTTAGGAACTTTGAATATCTTGGAGTCGCTTAGAAAGTTAAAAAACAAATGTAACGTTGTAATAATCACAAGTGATAAATGTTATTTTAACAAGGAAATACATTATGGATATAAGGAAACCGATGTTTTAGGCGGCAAAGATCCATATAGTGGCTCAAAGGCATCGGCTGAAATACTCATCAAGTCTTATGTTAATTCATTTTTTAATAATAAAAGTAAAATTCGAATTGCTACTGCTAGAGCCGGCAATGTTATCGGTGGAGGTGACTGGGCTAATAACAGAATTATTCCTGATTGTGTGAGATCCTGGTCAAAAAATAAAAAAGCTAAGTTAAGAAATCCCAACTCAACTAGACCGTGGCAACATGTACTTGAAGCAGTAGGAGGTTATCTTTGTTTAGCTGTTAACTTAGAATATAATAAAAAACTGCATGGAGAATCTTTTAATTTTGGTCCAAACTTAACGAAAGAATATAGTGTATTAGAATTAGTGAAAACGATGGGTAAACATTGGAGAAATGTTTCTTGGACAAGAATGCCAAAATCGAAAAAAAAATATTTTGAATCAGGATTGCTTAGGCTCAATTGTAAAAAAGCAAATAAATTATTAAAATGGAAAACTGTACTTAAGTTTGATGAATTAATAGGTATGGTTGCTGATTGGTATAAGTATTATTATTTAAATAAAAAAAACACATTAAAAATAACATCAAAACAAATTAAAAAATATGAGTCTTTAGCAGCTAAAAGAGGTTTGCGCTGGATAAAAATAAATTAGTCGAAGTTATCTTTACATTGAGAATATAAATATGAAAGTCGTTATACTAGCAGGTGGTTTTGGAACAAGATTATCCGAGTATACTAAAACGATTCCCAAACCTATGATTAATATTAATGGTAAACCCTTGCTTTTGCATATTATGAAACTTTATGCCAAACATGGATTTAAAAATTTTTATATAGCTCTGGGCTATAGAGGCAAAATAATCAAAAAATTTTTTAATAAAAAATTTTTTGATTGGGACATTAATCTTATTGAAACTGGGAAAAATACTATGACAGGCGGTAGATTAAAAAGATTAAAAAAATATGTTGGGAACGAAACATTTATGATGACCTATGGAGACGGATTATCAAATGTAAATTTAAAAAAGTTATTAAAATTTCATAAAAAAAATAAAAAGCTTGTAACACTAACTGCTGTCAGGCCACCCGCTAGATTTGGAGCATTAAAACTGAAAGGACATAATGTTAATTACTTCAAAGAAAAATCTCAGTTGGATGAAGGTTGGATTAATGGTGGCTTTTTTGTCATGGAACCAAAATTCTTAAAATTCATGAAAAATGACAATACATATTTAGAAAGAGAACCATTAGAACAAATGACTAAAAAGAGACAATTAATGGCATTTAAACACGAAGGATTTTGGCAGTGCATGGATACAAAAAGAGATAAAGACAAACTTGGCAAAATATTAAAAAGTAAAAAATTTAAATTTTGATTACTAAAAAAAAAATATTAATTGTTGGTGGTACAGGTTTTATTGGTTATCATCTTGCAAAAAAATCCTTAAAAAAAGGCTGGCAAGTAACTAGCATTTCTTCAAATTGGCCAAAAAAAATAAGATATTTGCCAAAAGTTAAATATATAAGGTGCGATATTGCAAATAAAAAATTGCTGAAAAAGAGTATTCACGAATCATTCGATTATGTTGTTAACCTAGGTGGTTATGTTGATCATTCTAATAAGAAACAAACTTTCAAAAGTCATTATGGAGGATGTAAAAATCTGGCAAAAATTTTTTTGAAAAACCCACCTTCATCATTTGTTCAAATTGGCAGCAGTTTAGAGTATGGTATTTCAAATTCCCCTCAAAAGGAAAACATCAAATGTAATTTAAAATCAATTAAATCGATTTATGGAAAAGCAAAATTATTATCTTCAATATATATGATCAATTTGTTTAGGAAAAAAAATTTTCCTTCAACTGTTTTAAGGTTATATTTAGCGTACGGACCAAGACAAGATACCAATCGCTTTCTACCAGTCCTTATAGATGGATGTATAAAAAATAATAAATTTCCTTGTTCTAAAGGTGATCAATTGAGAGACTTTGTTTATGTAGACGATGTCACCGAGGCTATAATTAAATCATTAACAAATAAAAATGCTAGAGGACAAATAATAAATATTGGATCTGGAAAGCCAAGAAAAATCAAAAGTGTAATTGAAAAAGTAAGAAAGATTTCAAAAGGTGGGCATCCACAGTATGGAATGTTTAAACTTAGAAAATTCGAAATTCCAAAACTATACCCAAATATTGAAAAAGCCAAAAATAAAATTAAGTGGAAACCAAAAATTTCATTTGAAAAAGGCATTAGAAAAATGATCAATTCATATAGATAATTTGTGAAAAACGAACCATTAGTTAGTATAATTATGAATTGTTATAACGGTGAAGAATATCTTCGTGAAGCAATTGATAGTGTTATAAACCAAACGTATAAAAATTGGGAAATAATTTTTTGGGATAATCAGTCTACCGACAAAAGTGCTGAAATTTTTAAAGCATATAAGGACAAGCGACTGAAATATTATTGTCCGCCCACACATATAAATATTCTTTATAAAGCAAGAAACTGTGCACTTAAAAAGGTTAATGGGGATTTTATTGCTTTTTTGGACGTCGATGATTGGTGGTCTCCTGATAAATTAGAAAAACAAATACCACTTTTTGAAGATTCTAAAGTAGGTTTAGTATATGGGAATTTGTGGTGGGTATTTGAAAAAAAAAATAGAAAAAAAGTTCTAAAAAAAAAATTTTTGCCCACAGGAATGATATTAAGTGAATTATTAAATGAAAATGTTATAGGTTCACCAACTTATGTTATTAGAAAAAAGTCCTTGGAAAGTTTAGAATATTTTTTTAATGATCATTTTCATATAATAGGAGATTATGATTTATACGTTCGGCTTGCTGCCAAATGGAAATTTAACTGCATTCAAACTCCAGTAGCCTATGCTCGAATTCATGGAAAAAATGAATCTCTTTTAAATAAAAATAAAGAAATTCAGGAGTTGAAGATTTGGTATAACAGAATGAAAAAAAATCAAATTATCACATCAGAAAAGGAATTAAATAAAATTCACTTACAAATTTTATATTTGGAAACTATGGAAGCTATTTTGAGAAATGAGTTTAGAAATAGTTTATCTATGGTGACAAGATATCCTTTTTGTTTTAACAAAATAAAACTAATAATAGCTTTATTTTTACCGAACTTTGTAATACAAAAAATAAAAGATTATTGACATAATTAACTACCGAAATTAGAAAAGAAATTATAAATAACAGAAAGATAAAGCAAATTATATGTCAGATAAAGATTTTGTAAAAAACTACTTAGAGGATTTTGCTACTTTAGTAAGGCCCAACGATCGAATAATTGAAAAAATTATTGACGCAAAAAATGCCTTAGTTGAGGCACAAAAAGACAATGCTAAAATTATGATTTTTGGAAATGGTGGAAGCTCAGCCATCGCGAGCCATGTAAGTGTCGATTTAACGAAGACTGCCAATATAAGAGCAGTTAATTTTAATGAAGCAGATTTAATAACTTGTTTTTCAAATGATTATGGATATGAAAAATGGGTAGAAAAAGCGATTGATTTTTATGCAGATTATAAAGATGTGCTAATTTTAATTTCATCGAGCGGCGAATCTTTGAATATGATTAATGCTTGTCAAGCTGCTAGGAATAAAAAAATATCAAAAATAATTACATTTACTGGACATGATAAAAACAATCCTTTGTCTAAACTTGGTGATATAAATTTTTGGATTAATAGTAAAGCGTATAACTTTGTGGAGAACACACATCAAATTTGGCTCTTAACTATTGTAGATTTAATTATCGGCAAGAGAGAATATCCTTCAAACCAATAAATATTATATTATAATTTTTCTTTATTAATTAGATTTAGAAAATCAGAAAAGAAGCTAATGGTAGATATTATTGATAAAACATATCGTCAGATATTCTGTTACAACAAGGATATTGGGCATCTCTTTGTTCCAAATCTTAATGCTAGAATAATGAATGAAAAAGGTGGTTATTTTGTAAAAACTAATTCACTTGGCTTTCGTTCTAATTTGGAATTTAAGAAAAAAAAAGATAGCAAACCAAGAATACTTTTCTTTGGAGATTCCAATACGGCTGCGGATGGGGTAAGTAATAATGAAAGATTTTCTGAATTATTGGGAGAATATTTTGGGGCAGAAGTTTATAATTTTGGACTTTCTGGATCTGGTACAGATCAGCAATATCTTATTTGGAAGAATTATGCACAAAATATGGAAGCCGATCTTATTGTCTTAGGTGTTTTAGTAGAAAACATTCAGAGAAATAAAGTTGCTTACAGAGAATCGATTAATCCCTTTACAAAAAAAAGTGTATTAATTCCAAAGCCGTATTTTCAAATAAATGAAAACAAATTAAATCTTACAAACTATCCCGTACCCAGAACTAATCCCAGTTCAAGTGATATTGATCCACATATGGTTCAATGGACTATACCCAAGGATCAGGAAATGATTTACAAAGCCGTAAGATTATGGAGAAAAAGCAAAATTACCAAACCCATAAATGATAATTTCAGTCCATTTCTAGAAAGATTTCGCTCATTTTTAATAAAAACAGCATATCAGCCTTACAAAGATTACGACAATCCGAATAGCAAGGGCTATTTTCTTATGAAGGAGATACTTAGTAAATTTATTAATTTACTTCATCCAATTCCAGTAATTATTTTGCCAATTCCCACTTATCATTATTATGTTGATGGAGCCAAACCAATATATAAAAAACTTTTTGGAAGTTTTCATAACCCTAAAAAAAATATATATGTGCTAGATCTATTGAAAGAAATAAAACGTTTAGATTATAAAAAACGTCAATCACTATGTTTTGAAGAAGACAAAGGACATTTTTGTCAATTTGGCCATCAGGTAATATCAAATTTTTTAAAAAAAAAAATAAGCGATCTTAAAATTTTACCAGTACAGAAAAAAAATAAAAATTTTATAACTAGTCATAAACCTGAAAAAGTTCCACTTTATGTACTTGGAATTTCCTCATTTTATCACGACTCAGCTGCATCTTTGATAAAAGATGGAGAAATTGTTGCTGCTGCACAAGAGGAGCGGTTTTCTAGAATAAAAAATGATCGTCGATTTCCTATTTCGTCAATTAACTACTGTTTAGAAAAAGCAAATATTCAACAACAAGATTTGTCAGCAATAGTTTATTACGATAATGCATATTTAACATTTGAACGTATGCTTTGGAGCTTTGCCAAAACTGCTCCAAATAGTGAAGAGGCTTGGATACGGTTTATGCCATCTTGGATACAATACAAACTTTTTTTGCCAAGACTAATTAGGAAAGAATTAAAATATAATGGTAAAATACTTCATAATCTACATCACCGTTCTCATTTTGCGTCTGCTTTTTTTGCTTCTCCCTTTAAAAAAGCGGCTATTCTGACCGTAGATGGTGTTGGCGAATGGGCAACGGCTAGCATTGGTATTGGAGAAGGAAATAAATTGAGAATGATAAAGGAAATGAATTTTCCTAATTCATTGGGCTTGTTCTATTCTGCATTTACACAATTTACGGGATTTAAAGTAAATTCTGGTGAGTACAAAATGATGGGTCTTGCACCATATGGCAAATCAATTTATGTGGATATTATTTTAAAAAAATTAATTTGTGTGAAGAGTGATGGGTCTATCAAAATAAATCAAAAATATTTTAGTTATTTAAAAGGATCAGTAATGACAAACGAAAAATTTGCTGATTTGTTTGGGGGTCCAGCTCGTGAACCAGAATCTATTATAACTCAAAGAGAGATGGATATTGCATGTTCTGTACAAAAAGTAACTGAAAAAATTATTTTATCAATGGCACGTTATGCTAAAAAAATAACTGGTGCGGAATATCTTTGTATGTCAGGAGGAGTAGCTCTTAATTGTGTTGCAAACGGACATTTATATAGAGAAAACATATTTAAAGACATTTGGATTCAACCTGCAGCGGGTGACGCAGGCTCTTCTCTCGGATGTGCTCTCGATGCATATTACACTTATTTTAAAAAAAACAGAAAGTTGAGAGAAGACGGTAAACCTTTACAACTAGGATCCTATTGGGGGCCAGAATGGAATAAAGAAGAAATCAGAGCATTTTTAGAGACAGAAAATGCTAAATATAAATCTATTAGTGACTCAAATGAGAGAAATTCTCTAATAGCAAGTTACTTGAATAGCGGAAAGATAATTGGATATTTTTCTGGACGAACAGAATTTGGTCCTCGCGCGCTTGGAGCTAGATCTATTATTGGTGATCCAAGAATTGCTGAAATGCAAACTAAAATTAACTTAAAAATAAAATATAGAGAATCTTTTCGTCCTTTTGCACCAGCAGTATTGGCTGATCAAGCTAACCAATATTTTGAAGGAAGTAAAAAAACCCCATATATGATGTTTGTTTTACCTGTGCTCAAAAATCGTAGATTGACATTTAATCGAGAAAATATTGAAGATATGCTTAAAATAATTAAGCAACCCAGAAGCGATATACCTGCTGTAACGCATATAGATTATTCCGCCCGCGTTCAGACTATTGAAAGATCTGATCATAAGGAATTTTATGATTTGATAAAAGCATTTCAAAAACTTACAGGATGTTCGGTTGTAATAAATACTTCGTTTAATATAAGAGGAGAACCAATAGTCAATACTCCAATGGATGCATATCGCTGTTTTATGAATACCGAGATGGACGTTTTAGTTCTGGAACATTGTTTACTGTTAAAAAAGGATCAAATTAAATTTGATAAAGAAAAATGGTCAAATAGTAATCTTAATAAAGATAAGCCTAAAATTAGTAAGAATTTTTTTAGTAAAAAACTTAAAAAACTATACAATAAAAATTTTACCAGCGCACTAAGGGATACTTTAGAAAATATATTACAAAGAAAAAATGAATTGTCATGTTGGACAGATTCTATTAATTTTAACAATTCTGACAAAATTTTTAATATTCCTGTAGAACTTGACAACGAAAATCCAGATCCTCAAAAAATGATAAAACCATTAATTGAATACTGGCATAATAATTTTTTCGGAAAAATTTTAGAACCAACCATCCTTCGATTATTATATTTGGGAAAAAAATATCCGCTAAATAAAGATACAGAAAGAACAGTTTCAGATAAAATTTATGAAATGTTTTAAGAAATGAAAAGCAGAAAGGCTATAAAAAACTTTTTTAGCATACCCTTAAGCTTTCGGGGTGTATTCAATACTTGTGAAACCCTTTTAGGAAAATCTTCGGGTGGATATATTATTTCTTGGCATGATTTACCTGCGGAAATATTTAAATCACAAGTAGAATGTTTATATCCTTCAGAACCAATCCCGTTGGATGAATTAATTAAGAGGTACAAGATGGGAAAGTCAATAAAACGGTGTTTTGCGATTACCTTTGATGATGGAGTTGAATCAACAGTTCAAAATGTATCAAGGGTTTGCAAAAAAATGAATTGGCCAGTTACATTTTACATACCAACCGGATATTTAAATGGTGATAGTTTGCCTTATCAAAAAGTACAATTTATTAATGAAAAATTGCCAGAGGATAATTACATTATTCCTGATACTTTAAAAAAATTTGAAAAAAAAATATTTAATAAAAAGCAATTAATTCAATTATTAACAAAAATGCTTTATGTCGAACATTTTAGTATTATCGATAATTTTCTTGATTATTTTATTAAAAAAATATCAGACACAGAAAAAACTAGTTCGTTAAAAAATTGGCGTCCTAAACCAGTTACGTGGACAGAAATTGAGAAATTAAGCAAAAATCCCATTATATCATTTCAAAGCCATAGCATAAGTCATACAGCAGTCAGCAGTCTTATTGAAAAAGAAATTGAGAATGAAATGTTTAAAAGCAAAAAACTTATTGAACAGCATACTAACCAAAAAGTTCATAGTTTTTGTTATCCTTATGGAAATGAGAAAAGTATTGGAAAATTAGCTCCTAAAATAGCTACAAAATATTTTGATTCTGGGATCACTCTTATTAGAGGACGTATAAAAAATAGTGATCCTTTTTATTTACCAAGGATTGATCTTTATGAAAATGACACCCCACATGCAGTTAGATTAAAAGTAGTTTTAAATTAGAACTTTTATCAAAATGAGTGAATTTTCAACGAAAGAACAGTTAACCGATCATTATGATGTAAATATTTTAAGTGCAATCGTAAATAAACTAAAATTTTTTAATTACAAAAAAATACAATATTTTCCAACAAATTTTAGTCTATTATCAATAGTCAAGGAGCATGAAAATATAGTAAATCTCTTTACTCAAAAAAAACATTTATTATTTTATTACTCATTATTTCCAAAATTTTATCTTTTTTTATTAGAAAAAAAACTTCAATTTTGTTTTGACGCATGTTTTCTAAACAAATATGTTTCTAAAATTGATTTAATAGAAATATTTTCAGAAAACTTAGTTAATAAAGCTATTGCCAACAATATTTTGAGTCAAAAGAACGCAAAATTTAAATTTAATATTAGTTTTGTTCCTTATAACAACTATATTTTATTGCGTGACACACATGATGTTTATGATAATTTTGGTTTTGACCCTAAAAAGTTTGATGACAAAGTTTGGCTAGGTGCAGATTCAATTATTTTTGCTAAATTTATTGAAAAATATTTAAAAAATAAATATTATAATAAAATTATCGAAATCGGATCAGGCACTGGCATAATAATAATTACCTCATCACACTTTGGAAAATCATGTAAAGCTATTGATTACAATAACAGGGCAGTGCAATATACAAAATTAAATGTTGAAATAAATAGAATAAAAAATATTGAAACTAGTTATTCTGATTTATTTAGCAAGGTTAACGATACATTTGATTTAATTTTGGCCAATCCTTGGTTTATTAGTTTAGATAAAGGTGGGCTCGAAGAAGCACCAAGCATAATAAGTGAATTAAAAAACCATTTAAGTAAAGATGGATTGTGTCTAATGTTATTAAATTCATATATAAAGAATGGAAATGATACCGTTTATGATTATCTGAAAAGTTTTGCACAATCTAACAAATACGATCTATTTTTATACACAAAGGGTTATAACATTGAGACTTCACGCCTGAAGGAATATGAAAAATATGGCGTTGATTATTATACTTCATACATTCTAGTAATAAAGAGTAATGGCAAAGGTTTGATAAAAAGATACGAAGCATCTCCATTCAGAAAAATAAGAGATTTTGCATTTATTTACACATGTCGGATTATTAAAAAATGGTTTTAATATATTTATATGAGTCATAAAAAAAAAATAGTCATAATCAATAAAGAAAAAATTTTCCAAAGAAACAATTCTTTTTTTTGTGATAATGTAGATTTGAAATCGATTCCAGAAGGTCTTAAAGAAAAATTTGATGTTTCGGTTGTTGCTATTAAATCAGAAATACCCAGATCTTATAAAATAAATTTGGAAAATGTAGAAATTTCGTCGAATATTTTCAAATTTTTATATGACACTATTAAGACTTTTAAAAACAAAAACACAAGTTATTTATTAATATCAATAACTCCATATTCATTTCTTGCTTATTTGCTTTTATTAACCTTTAGAAAAAAAATTTTTGTTTATTTAAGAAGCAACGGATATGAGGAGTACAGAGCTATTCTTGGATTTATTGGACCTTTTATTTATCACATAATGTACACTTTAGTAACATTTAAATCTGATATTATTACTTGTCAGAAGAGATTAGTTAAAAAAAAGAATTATAACTTGGTTTTTCCTTCGGAAATAGACATTAATTGGACAAGAAACAGAACAAAACCCTTTATTAGCAAACCAAAACTTTTGTATGTG
>PVBE010446208.1_pt1 | contig 10241 bp, 10 predicted proteins | sample 1631181 | NCBI WGS metagenome assembly PVBE01 (sample SAMN08397723, study PRJNA350692) | Marine metagenome, whole genome shotgun sequencing project. | isolation source: water | place: Pacific Ocean | collected 2012-04 | reverse complement strand
CTTCGCCGACGTCTTCTTGTGGAGGCGCTCCTCCTGGATGTCGACGGCGACGACCTTCGCGCCCTCTTCGGCCAGGCGAACGGCGGTGGCGCGCCCGATACCGGAGGCGGCGCCGGTGACCAGCACGACCTTCTCTGCGTAGCGACCCAGGCTCATGCGACCTCTCTCGGCTGATAGAATTGGCGGTACCAGCGGCGCAGCTTGCCGATGGGCCATGCCGTTGACCTCGCGAACGGTCCAGCTCGCGATGCAGGCCTTCGGCGGGATCTTCGTCGCGTAGGGCACGTCCACGCATTGCCCCGAATCGTCGAAGCGCCAGGCGTGGAACGGACAGCGGATGGTGTTCTCGACGACCGTGCCGCCATGCCCGAGGTGCGCGCCGAGGTGCGGGCAGAAGGCGTCTTGGATACGTAGCTCGCCGTCCTGCCCGCGCCACGCGACCAGGTCCTGGCCGAAGTACTTCAGCGGCTTGGGTTGCGCGGCGGCGTATTCGTTCGAGAGGCCGACGCAGAACCAGCCGCGCGGGTATCCTCGATAGTGGTCGATGTCCGCCACGTGTCCGTCCTAGGGGTGTCCCGAGACCGAAAATAGAACACGTTCTACTTGATGGTCAACGGTGGAGTGGAACGTGTTCCATGGGCAGCGCCCGTTATCCTGCAGACACGGGCGCTGGAGAGGTCGATGCGAGCGGGCACCCTGCGAACCATCCTGTCGGTGCTCGCTGTCGCTTCGACCGTCTCCGCGTCAGGACTGACCCCGCGCGACAGGGCGGAACTCGAGGAGCAGGCGCACCTGGCGGAGCTCGAGGAGCTCACTCGCCGTGTGCTGTCGCTCGCGAAGAAGCTGCACGGACCAGAGAATCCGAAGGTCGCCGACCTTCACGACGCGGTCGGGCGGGTGCTTCAGAGGAAGGGTGCGTTCGTCGAGGCCGAGGCGTCTCATCGCGACGCGCTGGGCATCCGGGAACGGTCGGGTGCCAGTCCGGACGGCGCGATGGCCAGCGGCCTCACGCTCCTGGGCGCGGCGGTAGAGGAGCAGGGCAGGTTTTCGGACGCAGTGCTGATCTACGAGCGGGCGATTCGCGTGAACATGGCCTCGTCGTTGCCGTCGCTCGACCTCTTGCTCCGCGCCCGGGAGAACATCGCTCGTGCACACGGACGTGCTGCGCGAGGGAAGCTGGACGGTGGCGTGATCGTCGTACGCCTGCGACCTGGGTCGGTCGGTGGCCGCGCGGGCGTCAACGTCGGTGACTGGATTCGGCGCTACGACGCGACGGTCGTTCGCGGAACGCACCACCTCCGCGAGTTGACGCAGGCGTCGAAGGACCGCCCACGCGTGGTGCTGGAGCTGATTCGAGGTGACAAGACGGTCGAGTTGTTGGTGCCGGGAGGCAAGCTCGGACTGCGGGTGACGGAGTAGGGGCCGGCGCTACGCGACGAACGGCGCGGCCAACCAGGCGACGAGGCCAGCGGTGGAGAGCAGGGCGCCCACGAAGGTCACCGTGACCGCGAGGGACGGTGCGTCCGGCTCGGCGATCGGCGGCTGCGTCGGGCTGGCGCGCAGCACCTCGGCGCTGATCGACGCCGGGATGCCCTGGCTCGCTCGGTGGGTGATGTGGGTTCGCCTGGTCACTTCTTCGCTCTTTCTCTCTCGCTCTACTTATGTCTTTCGACTCGCCTTCTGATTACCTGACGAATCGGCGCCGAGGTTTTTACTAGAAAACGCACCGGGTATCTTTTGACCGGTGTTTTTCCTTCATGTCCTTCGGAACGTCTCAACCACGTTGGGGGTGTAATAAATGTCCAAGAAGTCTCTGCTCGACGACATGCTCTCGGACCATTCGGACTCGGAGGAGGCCGCCGCCGAGGAGGCGGGAGGCAGCGCGATGGCCGAGGCGCGCGCCAAGGCGAAGCGGATGGGGACGCGCAAGGCCGTCAAGGCGATGGCCGGCGAGCTCGACGCCCGTCGCTACTCCGAGAGCCCCGAAGAGGAGGAGGCGCGCCTCGCGACCGAGCGTGCTGCTCGGGAAGCGGCGGCGGATCTGCCCACCGAGGTCGGCGGCCTGAAGGTCGGTGACCAGTTCCGTCTCGCGGGCATGCGCAACGAGATCAACGGCGACTGGGTCGTCGCGCGCATCGACGGGGGCGTCTCGACGGCCCGCACGCTCTGGGCCACCCGTATCAACGGCGGCAAGGGCGCGATGCCGCTGCGCGAAAACCAGGTGCGTGACATCGTGCACTCGCCTCTCTTCAAGCGCCTGAACTGAGTGGCTGGTCGCAGGAGTCTTGACGTGTTGACGGCACTCCCCACATCAAGACCCCAGCGACCAACCACTAGGAGCCTCCCGTGCACGAGCCTCTGGAAGACCCGTTCGCCCTGGCCGAAGCCCTGGCGGGCCATCACCTGCTGGACGGCGCGCTGACGCGGAGCGTCTCGGGCGAGAACTTCCCCGTCCTGAATCCGGCGACCGGGCGCACCATCTCGAACGCGGCCGCGGGCGGCGCCGAAGACGTGGACCGCGCCGTCAGCTCGGCGAAGGTCGCGCAGCGCGCCTGGGCGAAGCGCTCGGCACGAGAGCGCGGCAAGCTCGTGGTCGAATGCGGGCGGCGGCTGCAGGCGCACGTCGAGGAGCTCGGGCGGCTCACGGCGCTCGAGACCGGCAAGGCGCTGCGCACCGAGAGCCGCGTGGAGGCCTCGGTCCTCGCCGACGTCTTCGTCTACTACGGCGGCATCGCCTCGGAGCTCGGGGGCGAGACGGTCCCGTTCAACCCGCAGATGCTCACGCTCACGGTGCGCGAGCCCATCGGCGTGGTGGGCGCGATCATCCCGTGGAACGCCCCGCTGCTGCTGATGGCGCTGAAGATCGCGCCGGCGCTGGTCGCCGGGAACGCGGTCGTCGTCAAGTCCGCCGAGGAGGCGCCGCTCGGGGTTCTGCGGGTGGCGCAGCTCATCAGCGAGATCCTCCCGCCGGGGGTGTTCCAGCTGCTCTCCGGCGACGGTCCCACCTGCGGCGGCCCGCTCGCGGCCCACCCGGACGTGGGCAAGCTCACCTTCACCGGCTCGGTCGAGACGGGGCGCATCATCTACCGCGCCGCCGCCGAGAAGCTGGTGCCGGTGACGCTGGAGCTCGGCGGCAAGAGCCCGATGGTGGTGATGGGCGACGCTGACCTCGACCGCGCGGTGGCGGGCGCCATCGGCGGGATGCGGTTCACACGGCAGGGGCAGAGCTGCACGGCGGCCAGCCGGATGATCGTGCACCGCTCGCTGCACGACACCTTCGTCGAGCGCCTGGTGGCCAAGGTGAACGAGATGTCGATGGGCGACCCGCTCGAGGAGGCCACCGACATCGGGACCATCATCTCGCGTGGCCAATACGACAAGGTGCGCGACTACATCGAGGTCGGCCGCGCCACGCCCGGGTCCACCGCCCACGCCTGCTCGCAGCTCCCCACCGAGCCGCACCTCGCAGACGGCCTCTTCGTGCAGCCCGTGGTCTTCACCGGCATCGGCAACCACGAGCGCCTGTGCCGTGAGGAGATCTTCGGGCCGGTCACGTGCGTGCTCCCCTTCGACGACTACGACGAGGCGATTGCGCTGGCCAACGACACGGAGTTCGGGCTCGCGGCGACGATCTGGACCCGCGACCTCGCCACCGCGATGGACGCGACCCAGCGGCTCGAGGCCGGCTTCGTCCAGGTGAACCAGAACCTGGTGGTGCAGCCGATGCTGTCCTACGGCGGGGTGAAGGCATCCGGCATGGGCAAGGAGGCGTCGCTGCAGGCGATGCTCGAGCACTTCACGCGGAAGAAGACGGTCATCATCAACATGACCTGAGCGGCGTCAGCTCAGAGCTGGGCCTTGATGCTCTCGATCACGCGCGTGTAGCTCGTGGTGTTGACGAGCTCGGCCAGCTGACCGGTGTAGGTGCCGACGAGGTCCGAGCGGCGCCGATCCTTGGCGTCGCTCATCGCGTTGTAGACGCTGATGAACGCGCGCTCGCTGTTGACGAAGTACTCGGCGGCGCCGACGACGACCGCGATCGCCGCCGCGAGCATCGAGCGCCCCGACTCCTCGAAGATGAACTCGCGCCCTTCGCTGTTGTGGACCACGAGGTTGATGAGGCCCTCGGCGTCGGCGCCGGATCCTTCGCTCGTCTCCATCTGCCCCTGGACGCTGAAGCCCGCGAAGGTGATGGTCGATAGCGATTCGAACTCGCGGGCGTAGTGCTCCATGAGTCCGTGGTAGAGCGCGTCGAGGAAGCCGACACCCTCACCTTTGATCTCGACCGTGCGTGAGCGGTCAATCTCGTGGCGCAGGCGGGCGACGACCTGGCATTTCCCGCCGCGGCCGACGTCTTCGGACAGCGCGTAGTGGTCGACTTTCAGCGAGAGGTAGTCCTCGCCGAGGACCCGCTTGATCAGGTCTTCCGTGGCGTTGCGACGGCGCGACATGCTCGACCTCCTGACTCCATTTCGACGCTCACTGAATGAATCGGCAAGACTCGGCTTCGACGCAAGCCGAAGCGACCCTCTGAGCGTACTCCTGTGTGAACCGGTTGCGGCGGCTTGAATCATCCGCGCAGGATTCGCCGCGGGAGGGTCTGTTGAAGCGCGTCGTGCTCGCCATCGTCTTCCTGGGCTGCGGAGCCGCGCCTCCAGTGGTGGAGGACACCGAAGCGCTCGTCTCCGAGTTGCCCAGCGACGCCCCGCTGACCGGGACTGTGCGGCCCGCTGGGCTGGTGGCCGCCCTCGAAGCGGTGGCGGGTCGCTCGAAGGCCGTGCGGGAGCGGATCGAGCGGCGCGGGCTTCCGAAGGCCCTCGACACCGAGCTGCTGGCTGGCCTGGGCGTCGACCCCGATCGCGTGCTCGCCTTCGCGGTGCGCGTGGGCCCACGCCTGGCGCTTCTACGCACCGCAGACGACCTCGAGCGCTTGCTCGCGACCAACGCCGAAGCCTTCGACGCCTGGATCGACAAACACCCGCCGCCCCCCGCGTGGCTGCACGTCCGCGTCGCAGGACACGAGGTCGGCGGAGATCCCGAGGAGGCCCTGCAGAGCCGCTTCGGCGCGTTGCAGGTGGTCCGGCCCGGAGAGCCGCTCGCGGGTGTGCTCGAAGCCGATCCGGGGCGCCCGCTGCCGGAAGGCGCGACGCTCTACCGCCTGCTGGCGCTCGAGGCGCCCACCGTGGTGATGGTCCAGCGGCGCGGTGACCGCACGCTGGTCGACCTGATCATCGACGAGGGGCTCGGCCCCGGCGCGCTGGCGGCGGGCTTCGCGGCCATCGAGGTGGCGGACGACCCGGTCCCCGTCGCGCACCGCCCCATCGAGCCCCTCCCACCGGACGCCCTCGCCCGCTTTCACCTGAGCCACGAGCGCTGGGGGGTGACCATCCGCGCCCTGGGTGAGGTGGTCGCGCTGCGCGCCGCGCTCGACGGGCCGCCCGGACCGCATCGCGGGCGCCTCTACGCGGTGGCTCGTGCAGCGGCCCGACGCCCGGCGCTGCTGATGGATCCGGGGGCGCCGGCCTTTGACAACAGCGTGGTCAACCTCCGCCAACGCGGCGCCCATCTCGTGTTGCGGGTCCGCGCTGGCTACACGCCCGTAGGGCGCGCGCTCTCGGCGCTCAGCGGCGGTCGTTCGCCCGTCGGCCACCTGGCGGCGCGACGCTTCGGAGGCGCGGTCGTCACCGTCTCCGGCGCCAAGGGCTGGAAGGCCGTGCTCGACGGCGTCGTCGACCCGCCGCGCGTCGACGCCGGTCGCTTCCTGGCGGCCGCGATTCAATGCGGGCCGGTCTGCTACCCGGCGCTGTGGACTGCCTTCCCGTCCCTCGCGCTCGTCGCGGAGCAGGCCGGGGCCGCCATCTTCCCGACCCTGGCGCAGCTGAAGGCGGCGTTGCCGGTGAGCACCGGGCTCGACCTCGTTCGGACGCCGAAAGGCGCGGCCGCCGCGGTCCGCTTCGCGCGGCCGGCGACCGAGGCGCGCTCCGCGTGGAACACCCTCGGCGGGGGCGGGATCACCAAGCGCTGGGTGGACCGGACGGATGGCATCACGGTGGTGCTCGGGGACGATCCGCTGACCGTCGAATCCCTCGCGCGAGGGGACGCGACCCAGTCGGATGCGCTCCTCCAGGTCACCGCGGATCTGGCGCCGGAAGAGAGCACGACCTTCGACCGGGTGGAGGCCATCTTCTCGTTCCGTCCGGAGGCGCTCGAGATCGACGCCGACCTGCGGCTGCGGCCGGTGGCCGAGTGACGCGGGTCCGACTCCGTGGGGTCGGGAAGGGCTTCGGCGGGCGCGCCATCCTCGACGGCGTCGACCTGGAGCTGACCCCGGGACGGGTGCTGGTCGTCGTCGGGCCCTCGGGCGGCGGAAAGTCGGTGTTGCTCGATCTGGTGCTCGGCCTGCTCGAGCCCGATGCCGGCGAGGTCGAGGTCGAAGGTCCGGTCGGAATGGTCTTCCAGGACGGCGCGCTCTTCGACGACCTCACCGTGGCGCAGAACATCGCGTTTCCGGCGCGCTCTCGGCCTCGCGCCGAACGTGAAGCCGCGGTGAACGCGGCCGCCGAGGCGGTCGGCCTCGCAGCAGGACACCTGGCCGTGCGCCCTTCCCAGCTCTCGGGCGGGCTGCGCAAACGAGCGGCCATCGCGCGCACCCTGGTTCAGGCGCCCCCGGTGCTGCTCTACGACGAGCCGACGGCGGGACTCGACGCGGCGGCCTCGGCGCGCGTGGCGGAGGCGATCCTGGCCGCCCGCGACGCGGTCGACGGGCAAGCGGCCCTCGTCGTCACTCACGACTACCCGCTCGCCGCGCGCATCGCCGACGACGTGCTCTACCTCGACCCGGACGCCCATCGCCTCGTCCCGCTGCAGGCCGACCTGCCGCGCGACCGCGACGTGCCCGCGTTGCGCGAGTCGCTCGAGGCGCACTTCGCGGCCGCAGACCCGCCCGCGAGCGAGCCCGGCACCGCGAAACCGACGGTCGCCGACCAGCTGCGCGAGGTCGGTCGGGACCTGGTCACCGCGATGCGAAACCTCGACGGCATGCGCATCCCCACGGCGCCCGCTCTCGTCGCGCGCATCTGGGACGTCGGCATCACCAGCGCACCCGCGATCATCGCCTCCGGCCTCGTCCTCGGCCTCGTCACGGCGCTGCAGACCGGGCATGCGCTCGACCAGGCCTTCGGCGACCTCGATCCGCTGCCGGGGCTGGTCGGCGTGGTGCTGTGCCACCACGTCGGGCCGCTCTACACGGGCCTCTTTCTGGCGGGTCGCGTCGGTGCGCGCGTGGCCAGCGAGGTCGGGGTGAAGACGTATCTGCGCCAGGCCGACGCGCTGCGCACCTTCGGGACCACGGCGGAGGCGGTTTGGCTGTCTCCGCTGATCGTCGCCGCGCTGCTCTCGTTTCCGGTGCTGGCCCTCGTGTTGGAAGCCTCGGGCGTGGTCGGCGGGTTCATCGGTTATGTGGTGCTGTTGGGCCAGAACACCGCCGGCTACACCCACGCGGTGCTCGCCGACGTCCAGGTGGCCCCGCTGTTGATGGGGCTCGGTCGCGCCGCGGTCACGGGCGTCGTCGTGGTCGCGGTGGCCTATAATGCCGGCCGAGGCGCGCGCCGTGGCAGCGACGCCGTGGGCCGCGCCACGACGCGCGCGGTGGTGGCGGGCCTGCTCGGCGCCATCGCCGTGGAGCTGGTGTTCAGCCTGGTGGGAGGGTTTCTGTGATTCGCGTCGCGCTCGCCGTGTTGCTGCTCGGGCTCACCGGGGCCGTCGTCGGTCTGGCCAGCTGTGGCGACAAGCCGCACGCCATCGCCGTGAGCTTCCCCGAGGCGGCCGGCCTGAAGCCGGGAGACGACGTGACGGTTCGCGGCCTCTCGGTCGGACAGGTCACCGACCTCGACATCGAGGGCGCCGGTATCCGCGTCTCCCTTGAGATCAAGCCGCGCTACCGGAAGCACCTCGACGACAAAGCGCGCTTCCGCATCGCGACCTCGAAGCTGGTGACCGGCAAGAAGATGGTCGTCGTCGAGCCGGGGGGCGGCAAGCCGCTCGCCGCGGGCGCGCTCGCGAAGGGTGAGCCGCCGGATCCCGGCGCGATCGCCCAGGCGAAGGCCGCGCTGAAGGACACGGTCGACCACGCCCGGGCGCAGACCACGGGGCTCGGCCGGGCGCTGCTCAACCCCGACGAGCAGCCACCGCGCGCTGCCGGCGGGACCGTCGACCTCGACCGGCCCGGCCGCTATCGCGTTCGGCTCGTGTCGGTGAGAGTGCACTCCACCAACGCGGCCGGCGACGATTGGGACGGCCCCGGCGCGGGCGAGGCGGATGTGCTGGTGCAGGTCTGGGTCGGTGCCCGGCAGGTGTTGCTGACGGAGCAGGCCGAGGACACCGAGAAGGTGCGCTACCGGGGGCGGAAGGCGCGCAGCGAGGCGTTCGACATCGGCCGCGACACGCGTATCCGGGTGAAGGTCCTCGACATCGACGTCACCGGCAACGACGAGATCGGCATCATCGAGCTCGAGCCGACGCCGGCGGACGCGGGGCGCACGTTCCGGCTCGCGGCGGGCCGTGTCGCCGAGCTCGAGATCGCCCTCGAGAAGGAAGAGGCGACGCGTTGAAGGTGCTGTTGGTCGGCGCCGGCGCAGTCGGGGTCACCTACGGATTCCACCTCGCACGCGGCGGCGCGGACGTGACCTACCTCGTCAAGCCGAAGCACGCGGACGGGCTGCGTTCGGGTCTCGACTTCCACCGCCTGAACCGGCGGCGCCCGGTGGAGCGCTTCACCGAATTCGAGTTGCTCACCGACGCAAGCGACGCGGTTGGGGGCGGCTGGGACCAGGTGTGGTTATGCGTGTCGTCCACCGCCCTGCACGCCGGCGATTGGCTGCCGCGACTGCTGGCCGGCATCGGCGAGGCGACGCTGGTGACGTTGCAGCCCGGCCTCGAGGACCGGGCGCAGCTGGAGGCGCTCTACCCGGCGGAGCGCATCGTCTCGGGCATGATCTCGCTCATCGCATACCAGACGCCATTGCCAGGCGGATCGCTGACGCCGGGGATCGCCTGCTGGTTCCCGCCGCTCGGGCCGAGCCCGTTCAGCGGGGACCGGGTGGCCGTGGAGCGGATCGTGTCGACGCTTCGCCGCGGCGGATGTCCGGCGAAGCGAGCGCGCGACGTCGCGGCCCAGCTCGCGTTCGGCTCGGCGCTGATGATGCCGGTGATCGCCGGTCTCGAGGCGGCCGGCTGGTCCTTCGCGAGTCTGCCGCGGCACGAGGTGTGGCGGGAGTGCCGCCGAGCCGCGCATCAGACCAGCGTGGTCGCGCGACCCGGCTTCCGCCGCTGGCTCGTGGGGCTGGTGATGGCCGGGCCGCTCCTGCGCGGCGGGCTGTGGCTGGCGCCTCGGGTGATCCCGCTCGACCTGCAGACATACCTCCAATACCATTTCACGAAGGTCGGGGATCAGACACGAGCAGCCCTGCGTCTATACGCAACTCGGGCAGAGGAGCGAGGGCTGCCGCACGACGCTGTCGACGACCTGTGTGAACGCCTGGGCTGATCAGGCGAAGGGCATGGCTAAATGAGTTCTGACGAGCAGTCCCCGGACCGCCTCCGCATCCTCCTGGTAGATGACGACCCACGCGAACGCGTGCTGGTCCAGCACACTCTCGACCGCGCTCGCGGTCCCATTCGTTACGAAATCGACTGGGCGCCGGAGACCGACGACTCGCCCGCAGATCTCGGCGCAGGCCAGGTGCCCGCGGTCGAGATCACCGGCACCGAGCGCCTGGTCGTGCTCGAGGACGATCCGAGGGTGTGTGCGCTCCTGGACCGCATGCTGACCGGCCTCGGCTACGACGTCGCGGTCTGCGACCAGCCGGCGGAGGCGATCGAGCGCTGCCTCGACCTTGGCGAGCCGCCAGACCTTCTGCTCACGGACGTGCTGGTCCCGGTGAAGAACGGGGCGCAGGTCGCCGACGAGGTCCACGCGCGCAGGCCGGACCTGCCGGTGCTCTTCATGACCGGCTACCGCGTGGGCGAGGATGTGCTCGACCGCATCGACCACGCACAGCTGCTGCTCAAGCCCTTCACGCGGACCACGCTGGGCAAGCGCATCCGCAAGGTGCTCGACCAGGACGCTTGAGCGTCGACGCCGCCGGACGAGGACGACGACGAGCCGGACGAGGACGACGACGAGCCGGACGAGGACGACGACGAGCCGGACGAGGACGACGACGAGCCGGACGAGGACGACG
>PVBE010794732.1_pt1 | contig 10242 bp, 10 predicted proteins | sample 1631181 | NCBI WGS metagenome assembly PVBE01 (sample SAMN08397723, study PRJNA350692) | Marine metagenome, whole genome shotgun sequencing project. | isolation source: water | place: Pacific Ocean | collected 2012-04 | reverse complement strand
TGTAGAGGGCCATCCCGACCTGCGCGTCGGCTCCGAGCCGGTCGATCTCGGCGATCTCCGCTGGCGTCGTCACCCCGCCCGCGATGGTCACCTTGGCGTCGCCCGCGGCCTCGACGAGCTCGGCGACCTGGTCGAGGCGGGTCCCACCCATGCGGCCCTCGCGCTCGACGAAGGTGACCAGGAAGCCGCCCACGTGCTCGCGCAACTCGCGCATCCGGTCGAGGACGCCCGCGCCCGTCTTCGTGCGCCAACCCTCGACCACCACCTCGCCGTCGACCGCGTCGAGCGCGGCGATCACCCTCTCGCGCGGGATCTCACGCAGCACCTCCGGGCGTGCGGCGGTACCGAGGATGACCTGGTGCGCCCCGGCGTCGAGCCACTCGAGCGCCGCGTCGACGCTTCGAATCCCGCCACCTACACGGCAGCGCGCCATGCGCACGAGCTCGCGGATCGTCGCGGCGTTGCTGCCCTGGCCGAGCGCGGCGTCGAGGTCGATGACCGCCACGTCGCCCGCGAGCCGGAACCGCTCGGCGATCGGCCGCGGATCGCCCGCGTCGATCTCGAGCTCGCGGCCGCCAATGAGCTGCACGGCGTGCCCGCCCATCAGATCGATCGAGGGGACGATCATGGGCGCACCTCCACGCCGGCCGCGGCGAGCTCGGCCTTGAGCGCCCCGACCGTGTACTCGCCGTAGTGGAAGATCGACGCGGCGAGGACCGCGTCTGCCCCCACTTGCAACGCCTCGACCATGTGCTGGGCCGTGGCCGCGCCGCCGCTGGCGATGACCGGCACGCGGACGGCCGCGCACACGGCCTCGAGCAGCGCGCAATCGTAGCCGGCCTTCGTGCCGTCCCGGTCCCAGCTCGTGAGCAGAATCTCGCCTGCGCCCCGGTCCGTCGCCTCGCGCGCCCACTCGATCGCGTCGCGCTGGGCGTCCTCGCTGCCGGACCGCACGACCACGCGCCAGCCGGCGCCAGCGCGTTGGGCGTCGATGGCGACGACCGCGCATTGGCTCCCGAAACGGGTGGCGATCGCGGTGATGAGCGAAGGGTCGGCGACCGCGGCGGTGTTCACGCCGACCTTGTCCGCGCCGGCCTCGAGCAGCGCGCCGGCGTTCGCCACCGCCCGCACACCACCGCCGACGGTGAGCGGGATCGCCAGCTCGGCGCGCACGCGGCGCACGGTCTCGACCTGGTGACCGCGCCCCTCCGGTGTGGCGGATACGTCGAGCAGCACGATCTCGTCTGCGCCCTGGACCTCGTAGGCCGCGGCGAGCTCTGCAGGGTCGCCGGCGTCGCGAAGCCCCTGAAACTTCACGCCTTTCACCACGCGACCGTCACGCACGTCGAGGCACGGGATGATGCGTCGCGTCAGCATGCGAGCCACCGTTCGAGCAGCCGCAGACCCCACGCACCGGAGAGCTCGGGGTGGAACTGACACGCCAGCACGCCCTCGCGCTCGATGGCCGAGACGTAGCGACTCCCGTGCTCGGTCCAGGCCGGGTGCCAGCCCTCGGGGGCGGTCTCCAGGCGGTAGGAGTGGGCGAAGTACGCGTAGCCCGGCTCGAGCAGACGTCCGCCGGCCGGCTCGACCTCGTTCCAACCGAGCTGCGGCACGCGGATGTCACCTGTGAAGCGCGTCGCGTGGCCCGGGACGGCGCCCAGGGCGGGCACCCCCGGACTCTCCTCGCTGCCGTCGAGCAGGATCTGAAGACCGAGGCAGACCGCCAGCGTCGGCCGTCCCGACTCGATCCGCCGGGTCAGCGCGTCCACGAGGCCTTCTTCGCGCAGCCGCTCCATCGCGGCGCCGAGCGCGCCCACGCCGGGAAGCACCAGGTGTGAGACGGAGGCCACCTCGTCCGGATCCGTGGTCGTCTGGGCGTTGGCGCCGGCGCGGCGCAGCCCGGCGAGGACGGACGCCAGGTTCGCGGTGCCGGTGACGACGACCGCCACTTCGGGTACCGCTGTCAGAGGACACCCTTCGTGCTGGGCACCTCGTCGCCGTCGCGGGAGACCGCGTGGCGCAGCGCGAGGGCGAGCGCCTTGAAGGCGGCCTCGACCCGGTGGTGGTCGTTCTCTCCGCGCAGCACGTCCACGTGCACGCACGCCCGCGCCGCGAGGGCGAGCGACTGCATGACGTGGCGCAGATTCTCGAGCGCGATGGTCCCGAGCATCTCGCGGGTGGTGCCGAGCTCGATGCGGTGGAACGGCCGGCCCGACAAATCCACGACGGCGCGCGCGAGGGCCTCGTCGAGCGGGGCGTATGCGTGCGCGAAGCGGCGAATCCCGGCGCGATCTCCGAGCGCCGCGTCGAGCGCCTGCCCCAACGCGAGGGCGCAATCCTCGGCGGTGTGGTGGTCGTCGATGTGGAGGTCGCCGGCGCAGCGCAGCTCGAGGTCGAAGCGGGCGTGCTTCGTCAGGCTCTCGAGCATGTGGTCGAGGAAGCCGATCCCGGTGGCCAGGTCCGCGCGGCCGGAGCCGTCGAGGGTCAGCGACACCTCGATGTCGGTCTCCTTCGTCTTTCGGTGCACCTTCGCGGTGCGCGGTGCGCTCATGATTCCCGTTCACTCGCCGCTGGGCTCGGCAACAGCGCCTCCAGCTCGTTCGGGTCGACGATGCGCGCCGCGCCGGCCTGGAGCAATGTTTCGGCCGAGTCCTCTCCGGGCGCGACGACCCCGAGCGGCGTGACACCGGCCCGCAGCGCGGCGCGGATGTCGTCGGGCGTGTCACCGAGCATCCACGCGCAGGTGACGCCGAGCTGCGATAGACAGAGGCGCACCGGCGCAGGATCGGGTTTGGCGGTGGCCTCGTGCATGCAGACCGAGGCGCTGAAGAAGCCGCTCAGCTCGAAGTGCTCGAGGAAGCGCTCCGCGTCTGCTCGTGGGCGGCCGGTCACCACGCCGAGCGGCCGCCGCTCCGCGAGGCGGGCGATGCGCTGCGCGGGGACCAGCAGGACCTCGCGACGCCACAGCCCGCCTTGGTAGAGCGACTCGAAGTGGGTGGTCACGTCCTCGAGCGACACGCGGACGCCGCGGCGTTCGAGCATGCGACGGGTGAGGATCCAGTCGTTATTGGCGTCGCCCTCGGCCTTGGCGGCGGCGATCTCTGCGGTCGTGAAGCTCACCCCGAAGTTGGCGGCGGTTCCGACCATCGCCGTGCGGTAGCTCTCGCGCACGTCGGCGAGCACGCCATCGAGGTCGAAGAGGAGGGCGTCGGGGTTCGGGAGGTCCGGCTCGGAGCCGTTCACGGAATGATCTGAGTGAACGACGAGACCACGATGTCGGAGCCGCCACGGGACTTCAGCTCGGGGATGAGCATCGGGAGGATGTCGCGCGGGACCGCCGCCTTGACCGCGTAGCCGGACTCGCCGTGCAGCTGCGAGACCGTCGGCTCACGCATGCACGGGAGCACCTCGATCACCTCGTCGAGGCGGTCGGCCGGGACGTTGAGCTCGAGCATGACGCGGGCGCGGGCGGCGATGACCGACTTCAGCAGCATCGCGACGTGCTCGATGGCGTCGCGCTTGCCGGGGTCCTTCATCGCGGCGGGGTTCGCGTACATGCGCGTCGAAGAGCGCAGCAGCGTGTCGACGATCTCGAGGCGGTTGGCCACGATCGTCGCGCCCGTGGCCGTGTTGTCGACGATGCAGTCGGCGTCATCGGGCGGGAAGACCTCGGTGGCGCCGTAGGTGCGCACGAAGGTGGCGTCGAGGGCGTTGTCCTTGATCCAGCGGCGCGTGATCCGCTCGTACTCGCTGGCGACCACGAGGTGGCGGTCGGGTAGCTTGCCGTCTGTGATCTGGTCGATGGGCGCGGCAGCGACGAGGCGCACCGGATCGAGCCCGGTGTCGACGACCTCGACCAGGTCCGCGTTCTTCTCCTGCACCCAGTCGTGGCCTGCGAAGCCGAGGTCGCGGGTGCCCGCGTGCAACATCTCCACGATATTCTGCGGCTTGAGCAGCTTCACCTGGAAGCCGGGCAACGAGATGGACGGGCGGTACTCGCGTGGGCCGACGCGTACGCGCACACCGGCATCACGCAAGAGGGAGAACAGACCCTCGCGCATCCGCCCTTTTGGGAGCGCGAGCTTGATGGCCGTCACTTTCCGGTCTGCTGTGCGAGGTAGTTCTGGATGCCCATCTGCTCGATCTGGTCGAGCTGCGACTCGAGAAAGTCGATGTGCATCTCCTCGGAGGCGAGGATGCCGTCGAGCAGCTGACGGGTGCCGTGGTCGCCGCTCGCGATGCACAGCTCGATGCCCTTGCTGAGACGCGGGATCGCTTCGTACTCGAGTTCGACGTCGAGCTTCAGGATCTCGCCGACGGACTCACCGATGCGGATGCGCCCGAGCTTCTGAACATTGGGCACGCCGCGCAGGTAGAGGATGCGCTCGATGAGCGACTCCGCGTGCTTCATCTCGTCGATCGACTCGGCGCGAATCTTGGCGTAGAGGAGGTCGTAGCCCCAGTCGTTACACATCTCGGCGTGCACGAAGTACTGGTTGATCGCCGTGAGCTCGGCGGCCAGAACGTCGTTGAGTGCGTTGATGATGGACGGGTCAGCGGAACGGCTCATCAGAACCCCGAAAAATCGGGCTCAGCGAGACTCCGACCGACTCGCCGAACGGGTTTCGCGCAGGATGCGCCTGAGGTCGCGGACCTCACGGTCGGTTACGCCCTCACATATACAGATGATCATGGCGACGCCACCCTTTCGGTACGTAGGACTGTATCGGTTTTGAGAATCCTTTTCAATAACGAGAACAACACTCGTGCACCGACGCTGGAGCGGGGGGGTGTGATATAGACCCGCCGTCATCGAGGGAGGCGGCCGTGCCCGAGTCCGGTTTGCAGGAGATCTTCATCGGCATCGCCGGCCTCATCGGGGCCGGGAAGACGACGTTGGCCACCGCGTTGGGTGAGCACCTCGGGCTGCCGGTCTACTACGAGCCGGTCGGCGACAACGAGTACCTGGCCGACTTCTACCGCGACACGAAGACCTACGCCTTCGCGACGCAGATCTACCTGCTCAACCGCCGCTTCCAGCAGCACCAGGAGATCATCTGGCAGGGGCGCGGCGCCGTTCAGGACCGCACCATCTATGAAGACGCGGTCTTCGCGCGCACGCTCGTCGAGACGGGGATGATGGAGGAGCGCGACTACCGCACCTACCTCCAGCTGTTCCGCCACATGTCGAACTTCATGTGCCGTCCGAACGTGATCGTCTTCCTCGACTTGTCGCCGGAGTCGTCGATGGCGCGCATCGAAGAGCGCAGCCGCGGCGTCGAGTCCGGCATCTCGATCGACTACCTGCGGGCGCTGCACCGCGCATACGCCGACTTCATCCAGGACATCTCGCGCACCGTCCCGGTGATCCGCGTGTCGTGGGAGGAGTACCGCGACGCCGAGGAGATGGCCGAGGTCATCGACCGCGAGTACATCGGCGGCAGCTTCCTCCGCGACGCCCAGTGGCGGCCTACGCGGTGACCGCAGCCGAGCTGCGCGCGCGCCGGCATTGGATCTTCGACCTCGACGGCACGCTCACGGTGGCGGTCCACGACTTCGGCGCGCTGCGGGCGCGGCTCGGCTTGCCGCAGGGCCGCCCCATCCTCGAGGCGATCGCCGCGCGCCCCGAACATGAGCAGGCCGCACTGCACGCCGGCGTCGAAGCCTGGGAGCTGGAGATGGTCGCCTTCGCCCGCCCGGCCGACGGCGCCGCGAAGCTGCTCGACGCGCTCGCCACCCATCGACGCGCCGTCCTGACCCGCAACACCTCCGCCGTGGCCCTCGCGACCCTCGACGCCGTCGGACTCAGCGAACGATTCGACCCCGTCTTCGGACGCCACGACGCGGCCGCGAAGCCCTCTCCGGAAGGGATCGAACGCGTGCTCGCGGCATGGCGCGCGGCGCCCGAGGACGCCGTGATGGTGGGCGACTACGGCTTCGACCTCGAGGCCGGCCGCGCCGCCGGAATCGCCACCGTCCTGGTCGACGCGCACGGACACGGGAAATGGCGCCCGCTCGCCGACCTCGTCGTCCCGTCTCTACGCGCCCTCGCGGAGGACTGAACGCCGCGACTCAGGGTCCGCGCAGGAATAACTCCGGGCGTCGAGCGCACTCCTATCGCATCTCGCGGCTTTCGTCCTCGCTCCCTCGGTCGCTGCGGGCGCGCTCGCGATATGCGACAGGATTGCGCCCTCGCTATCCGAAGTTATTCCTGCGCGAACCCTCAGCGGGTCAGCTCGGTGAGGACGCGGCCCTCGACGTTTGCGGGCGTGGGGATCCCGAGGATGTTGCAGACGGTCGGGACCAGGTCGACGGCGTTGGCGGTGTCGAGGCGGGCGCCGGGGCGGGCGGATTTGCCCCAGGTGTAGAGGATGGCGCCCATGTCGGGGTGTTGGGGGTCGTGGCCGTGGTGGCCGGGGAGAGTCGAGGGGCCCTCGGTGGACTCGAGCTTGCGGTTGAAGCGGTAGCCGAATTCGGCGCGGAGGATGAGGTCGCCGGTGCGGGTGGGGTGGCGGTCCTTCGGCTCGATGATCTGGAGGTGGGGGACCTTGGCGGCGGCGGTGCGGGCGGCTTGGAGCTGGGCGTCGCTGCCTGTGTAGACGTGGGCGATAGGGCCGCTGTTGACGACGCGGGCGCCGGTGTCAGCGAGGGCGAGCACGGGGTTGATCTCGCCCTGTGTCGGGGTCATGCCGTGGTCGGAGACGACGAAGAGTGTGATGTCGTCGGGGTGGGCGGCGATGGCGTTGACGAGGCGGGCGAGCCGGGCGTCGGTCTGGGTGATGCACGCGGTGACGGAGGGGGCGGCGGGGCCGTCGCTGTGGCCGTACTTGTCACAGCCGGCCCAGTAGCTCATGAGGAGCCGGGGGCGGGTGGCGGGGGGCGCGGCGAGCCAGGCGAGGACGCCGGCGAGGCGCTCGTCGTCGGGGATCTTCTTGAACGGTCGCCACTCGGAGGCTTCGACGCCCTCTCGCGGCCCGGCGCTGCCGACCCAATGAAAGACGTGGGCGCGCAGGCCGTGGCGCTCGGCGTGAATCCAGAGCGGGTCGGCGTCGTACCAATGCCCGGCGTCGGCGTAGTCGTACGCGCCCTTCTTCCGATCCCAGAAGCGGTTGTTCACGATCCCGTGGCGCTCGGGGGAGACGCCGGTGGCCAGGGTGGCGTGCCCGGGGAAGGTCTGGCTCGGGTCGGGGGGGATGAGCCGCCCGACCTTGGCGCCTTCGGTGGCGAGGCGGTCGAAGGTCGGGGTCTCGGCGCGGTCGGGATAGTCGTGGCGGAAGCCGTCGAGCGACACGATGACGACACGCTGCGGCGCGGCGCAGCCGGTCAGGCAGAGCAGAAGCAGGATCAGACGCACGGCGACTAGTACCTCGGCACAGGGGTTTTGATGTGGGGAGTGCCGTCATCGTCGTTCGCGCCAAGGAGCGACGACGAAGGCGGGCCAGGGGCCCGTCGAGGAGGAGGGACGCCGGCGCGGGCGATGAGGGCGGTGCTCAACACGTCGAAACCCCTTTGCCGAGGTACTAGGTTGCGGTGACTGCTCGTCAGGGGCAAGAGTCGGGTCGGGATGGGTTAGGGTCTGCCGTGGTCCTCTTCGACATCCCGTATGCCTTCTTCGCAGGTGGTGTCATCGGGTGGCGCGCTGGTGGTCGCCGGCGCGACCTCGCGCTGGCGTACGGCGCCTTCGGGATCGCCGTCCCCGGGACCGCCTTCCTCGAGGTCTATCCGGGCTGGGACTGGCAGTACATGGTCGACCCGGCCACCGTGCCCGCGGGCGCCAGCGCAGTATTCGCGGGGGCGGTCATGGCCTCCGCGGTGCTGGGCCACGCGTTGGTGTCGAAGCGGCCGCGGGCGCTGGCGGCGCTGCTCGCCGGCCTGCTCGTCTACCTCGCGGCGAGCATCCCGACGATGATCCACGTGGGCGACATGGCCTCGTGGGCCGCGGGCGGCGGCTTCCAGCTGCCGTGGCACTTCCTCGTCTTCTCCACGGTGCTCATGGGTGCCTCCGGTGTGCTCTTCGCCTGGTGTTGGCATCGCGCGGCTCAATCCGACCCGTTCCGCTTTTGGCCACGCGAGCGCCGCACGGTCGTCGCGCTGGCGCAGGCGACCTTCCCGGATGGCGAACCCGTCGACCCCGACGACCTGGTCCGGCGCACGGAACACCTGATGCGAGCGATGCCGTGGCACAACCAGCTCGGCGTTCGCCTCGCCCTCGGCGCCTTCGAGTGGCTCGCGCTTCTCCGGTACGGACGCCCCTTCTCGAGCCTTGCGCCGGCGCGCCGCGACGCCTGCCTCGCCGCCTGGTCGGAGAGTCGATTCGCCGCGCCACGCCTCGGCACCCGGCTGCTTCTGACGGTGGTGAAGCCCTGCCACATGGCCCGCCGGGCGGTGGCCAAGGCGCTGGAGTACCCGGCGGAGCGGCACGACAACGCGGAGCTGTCGAACGAGCTCGACTTCCCGAGCGACCGCCTGATCGAAGCCCTGCACGCGGATACCGACGTGCGCTGCCAGGTGGTCGTCGTCGGCACCGGTGCAGGCGGAGCGGTCGTCGCCGCGGAGCTCGCCGAGCGGGGCATCGACGTGGTCATGGTCGAGGAGGGCCGCTACTTCAAAGCCGCCGAGCTCGGACGCGACCCGCTGCGCACCCTGATCGACGCCTACCGCGACGGTGGATCGACCGTCGCCCTCGGCAAGCCCGCCGTCCCCCTGCCGCTCGGCAACACGGTCGGCGGCACCACCACGGTGAACTCCGGCACCTGCTTCCGCCTGCCCGACCGCGTCTTCGACAAGTGGGATGCCCTCGGCCTGAAGCTCGACCGCGCGGCGATGTCCGGCCGCTTCGATCGCGTGGAGGAGCGCATCTCGGTCCAGACCCTCGGCCCCGAGCTGCTCGGCGGTTCGAGCGACGTGATCGCCCGCGGCGCCGAAGCGATGGGCCTGTCGCACCGTCCGCTTCGCCGAAACATCAAGGGCTGCAAACGCAGCGGGGTCTGTGCCTTCGGCTGTCCGCGCAACGCCAAGCAGTCGATGAACATCACCTACGTCCCCGACGCCCTGCGCGCAGGCGCCGCGCTCTACACCGGCCTGCGTGCCCAGCGCGTCCTCGTCGAGCGCGGGCGCGCCGTCGGCATCGAGGCCCGCGCGCCCGGCGGCGGTCCCACGCTGACGGTGCGCGCGGACGCCGTCGTCAGCGCCTGCGGCTCGATCTGGGGTGTGCCCTTCCTGCACGGAATCGGCGTCCGTAACCGGCACCTCGGCCGCCACCTCACGATTCACCCGGCCGCGAAGGTCGTGGCCCAGATGCCCCACGTCGTGAACGGCTGGGAGGACACCCCGCAGGGCTACTGCATCGACGCCTTCTCCGAAGAGGGCCTGATGTTCGAGGGCGCCTTCGTCCCGCCCGAGTTCGCGGCGATCGCGTTCCCATTCGTCGGTCGCGAGCTCAGCGAGGTGATGTCGCATTACCGCGACCTCGCCGTCTTCGGCTTCCTCGTAGCGGACGAGCCGAACGGACGTGTCCGCGTCAGCGGGGGCCGCCCGATCGTCACCTACAACATGAGCCGCGGCGACCTCGAGAAGGTGCGACGCGGCCTGCGTGTCCTCTCGGAGGTCTTCTTCGCGGCCGGCGCCGAGCGCATCTACCTGCCGGTGGCCGGGATCGAGCAGCACGACTCGGTGGACGCCGCCCTCGTAGCGCTCGACCGTCCGCTCGACGCCTGGGCGCTCGAGCTCGCGGCGTTTCATCCCCTGGGCACGACGCGCATGGCGACGAGCGCGCGCGAGGGTGTGCTCGACCCGGACCTGCAGACGTGGGCGATCCGTGACCTCTACGTGGTCGACGGCGGGGTGTTCCCGACGTCGCTCGGGGTCAATCCCCAACTCACGATCATGGCGATGGCGACCCGCGCTGCGGAGCACCTGGCCGCGCGCGTCTCCTGATCCGGCTCACAATGGCCGTATACTCCGGCCGTGGACGCAAGGAGCCATCTGCCGCTGCGGGTCGAGTTCGACGGTGGACCACGGGCCGGGACGGTGCTGCTGTCGTACGGAAACCCAGGCAGCGCGCTGGGCTGCACCACAGGTGCGCCCATCGACGGGAGGCCGTCCGGCGCGACCTTCGAGGCGCTGGCGCCGGAGCCGGGGTCAGGCCTAGCCACTTGACACTTAGCGGTGGTCCCCGCACGACGACAGTCGTCGTGCGGGGACCACCGCCAAGTGTCAAGTGTCGGGTGGCCCCGGGAG
>PVBE012043980.1_pt1 | contig 10243 bp, 6 predicted proteins | sample 1631181 | NCBI WGS metagenome assembly PVBE01 (sample SAMN08397723, study PRJNA350692) | Marine metagenome, whole genome shotgun sequencing project. | isolation source: water | place: Pacific Ocean | collected 2012-04 | reverse complement strand
TCCTGCAATCTTGTTAATTGTCTGGGCAATCAAAGCAAAAACACCAATGGGTGCCATGAGCATAATCAAGTCCACTAGCTTAATTACCACATCGTTTAACCCTTCAAAAAAGCCCAGAACAGGTTTCCCTTTGTCCTTGGGAATCTGGATTAGTCCGATACCAACAAATATGGCCACGAATACAACTTGGAGCATATTTCGATTGCTGGAAGCTGAAGAAAAAAAGTTATTTGGCACCATATCAACAATGGGCTGGAGAGGCCCACGATCTTTTATGTTTTGCGCGGAACCTGATTTTATTGTTGCATCTTTTTCGTAAGTTTCCTGTAGCTTCTCCTTCATTTGGTCTGGAACCCTGGCTCCAGGTTGTATTATATTGACTGAAACCAAACCAATGGTAACAGCTACTGCAGTTGTACCTATGTAAATGGCAATGGTTTTCCCGCCTATCCGACTCAGTTTTTTTAAATCTGATAAGGAAGCCACACCAGTAATCAATGAAGATAAAACGAGTGGAACAGCAATCAGTTTTAGTAGATTGATGAATATTATACCGAATGGGGCAATCCATGCAGCTGTAAAAGAGCCCCAACCAGTATTTGCAGCAATGATCCCATAAATTAGTCCCAGAGTCAGCCCGATAATAATTTGCCAGTGCAATGCGAATTTTTTCATAAATATTTCTTAATTAAATCGAACATAACTTAAAGGCATTATGCATTTTTTGTTTTACATTTTGTTCTGGATAGCGGGTAAGAGCTGGTCAATGGATAATCGATCCTGCTGCTGCGTATCGCGGTGCCGCAGGGTTACGGTATTGTCTTCTGTTGTCTGGTGATCCACTGTGATCCCAAAAGGCGTTCCAGCCTCATCCTGGCGATAATACCGCTTGCCGATAGATCCCTGCTGATCATAGAGAACTTTGAATTGAGGTTTTAAGATGTCAACGATTTCCCGGGCTTTTTCCGGCAGGCCGTCTTTTTTCACCAGTGGGCAAATGACTGCTTTTACCGGTGCCAGCCGCGGATGGAAACGCATAACCACCCGATCATTTTTTTCATCTTCCCAATAGGCGTCGGCAAGGACAGCCAGCAGCATGCGGTTAAGTCCGGCAGATGTTTCTATGATATAGGGCAGGAACCGTTCATTGTTGGGCTGGTCAAAATAAGCCAGATTTTTCCCGGAGAACTCCTGATGGCGGGAAAGATCAAAATCGGTACGGTTATGGATCCCCTCGATTTCGGACCAGCCGAAGGGGAACTCATATTCTATATCCCAGGCTTCCTTGGCATAGTGAGCCAATTCATCTTCGCCGTGCTGGTGGTAGCGGATCTTCTCTTCATCCAATCCTAACATATCGGGATAAAAGTGGAACCGTTTTTCTTTCCATTCCTTGAGAAGTTCATCATCGGTGCCCGGTTTTACAAAATATTGCATTTCCATCTGCTCGAATTCCCTGGTCCGGAAAATGAAATTGCGGGCCACGATCTCATTGCGGAAAGCTTTGCCGACCTGGGCGATCCCAAAGGGAACTTTCAGACGCATAGCGCCCTGGACCAATTGATAATTCACATAAATGCCCTGTGCTGTTTCGGGGCGCAGATAAGCTTCCGCACCAGATTCTTCCACAGGACCTGCATGGGTCTTGAACATGAGATTGAACTGACGGGGATCGGTAAGATTCCCGGTGGTGCCGCATTTTGGACACTTAAGTTCCTGCCAATTTACCTCTTCCGGTGTTTCGGTCAGTTCATCAGCCCGATAGCGGGCTTTACACTGCCTGCAGTCTACCAGCGGGTCATGGAAAGCACCCACGTGACCTGAGGCCTCCCAGATCCTGGGATGCATCAGGATACCGCTGTCCAGCCCAACGATGTTTTCGTGAGCCTGGGTCATCTCTTTCCACCAGAGCTGGGATATGCTGTTTTTCAGTTCGATACCCAGGGGGCCGTAATCGTAAACAGCAGCAAACCCGCCGTAAATATCTGAACTCTGGAAGATAAATCCCCTGCGCTTGCACAGGGAGACAATCTTTTCAATGGTTTTATTCATACCAAAACTTTGAGAAATCCATACCTGTTGTGTTTAATTTGATGAAATATGATTCAGAGAGAAAAAACTCATCCTTGTTCAATTTCAGGGTAGAAAATTACTTAATCCATCTCACGCAATTCTTTTTCTTTATCGAAAGGGATGCTAGATGGGGCGTAAATTACCGCTGGAGAAAGGTCTTTGGGGGATGATAAATACGATATAACAATACCGATATTAAGGATGACCACTAAAATAGCCTAGGTCAGGCAAAAAGCCTTATGCACTCTTTTTCTTTCGTTTTCTGGTCCTTTTTGGGGCTGCCCGTTTGGCATTGATGAGTTCTACGGCAGTTTCCAAGGTAACGGTATTGGGGACATGTTCCTTTTTCAGGGAAGCATTTACCTTTCCATCGGAAATATAAGGGCCGTAGCGACCATCTTTCACTACCAAGGTTTCACCTGTTTCCGGGTGATCACCCAGGGTTCTCAATTCGGTGCTTTTTTTGTTGCGGCTGGCCAGGAGTTCAACAGATTTTTCCACAGTTATGTCCAGGGGTGTTTCTGCCCCCCGCAGGCTGGCATTCTGTTTACCGCATTTAATATAGGGGCCGTAGCGGCCGTAATCCGCTGTGATTGATTCCCCTGTTTCCGGATGGATTCCAACGGTGCGAGGCAAGGCAAGAAGTTTAAGGGCCAGCTCCAGGCTAACTTCGGCAACCGGCGTACCTTTGGGGATCGATTTCCGTGTTTTGGACTCGCCAAGCTGCACATAGTGTCCGTAGGGGCCTTTTTTGATCCAAATAAATTCCCCTGTTTCCGGTTGCTTGCCCAGGGGTTCATCTTCCGGTTCTTTTTCATTGAAAATTTCTTCAATGGTTTCCAGAGTTAGATCACCAGGGTATATTTTTTCGGGAATGGATCTGGTCTCATCCCCGCGCCTTAAATAAGGGCCATAGCGGCCAATGCGCCCTTCTGTTGTTTCCTGGATAGGTTTCGGCATTTCGATGGTACAGGCTTTGGGGATGTCCACTTTTTCTTCCAGCATATTTTCAAGACCGGCAAACCGTTCTCCCCCATAATAGAAATTGGTCATAAAAGGCAGGCTCTCCCGCTCCCCGCGGGAGATTTCATCCAGGCCCTCTTCCATCTTTGCGGTAAATTCCTTATTGACCAGATTGGTGAAGTGGTTCTCCAGTAGCTGGGTTACGGCCAACCCCAGGTAAGTTGGTGAAAGTCTACCTTTTTCACGCTCTACATAGCCGCGGCGGACGATGATATCCAGGATGGAAGCGAAGGTGGAAGGCCTGCCGATTCCATTGGCTTCAAGGTTTTTCACCAAAGAGGCTTCTGTGAATCGTGCCGGCGGTTTAGTGGTGTGGGATTGGGACTCAAGTTCCCTGCAGATTAAAGAATCACCTTCCGCAAGGGCGGGAAGGATTTTTTCCTTGTTGGCTAGGTCCGCTTCCGGATTATCCCGGCCCTCCACGTAGATCCGCATGTAGCCAGGGAATAGAATTACCTGACCGTTGGCACGGAATTCGGTCTTCTGGTTTTGGATGGTCACAGCCGTCTGCTTGAGTTTTGCCGGCAGCATTTGGCTGGCAATAGTTCTCTTCCAGATCAAGTCGTATAATTTAGCGGTATCTGCCCCAAGAGCGGATTGGACATCATCTACGGAACAAAACTGGCGATGGGCAGGGCGAATCGCCTCATGGGCCTCCTGGGCGTTGCGGACCTGGGACTTGTAGCGGTTGGCTTTTCCAGGGAGATAATCGTCGCCATACAGGTCAGCAATAATCTGTCTGGAACCGGCAATGGCTTCCTCGGATAAATGGGTGGAGTCGGTTCTCATGTAGGTGATAAAGCCATTTTCATAGAGCTGCTGGGCATTGCGCATGGTTTGACGCGCCGACATGCGTAGTTTGCGGGCAGCCTCCTGCTGCAGGGTACTGGTGGTAAACGGCGGCCTGGGATTAGATGTTCTTGGTTTTTCTTCAATGTTGGAGATCTGCCAGGCTCCGCTGTGCAGTTCTTTCACTAATTCATTGGCCTGAGTTTCAGTCAGCAGAATTGCATCGTCATTTTTTATTTGTCCCGTGTCTGAATCAAAATCCTGGCTGGAGGCAATTCGCTTGCCGTCTATACGGACCAGGACAGCAGTGAAACTGGCTCTATTCTCACCTTTAAAAAGCACCGCCTGCAGGTCAAAATAATTCGTCTTCAAAAATTTGGCCCGGAGACGGTCGCGATCCATGATCAGTTTCACAGCAGCAGACTGAACTCTGCCTGCGGACAGGGAACCCTGAACAAAATTCATATTCTTTTGCAGGGTGGCCCATAGTACGGGGGAGACCTTGTAGCCCACTAGCCGGTCAATGACCCGCCGGGCCGTCTGGGCATCCACCAGGTTCTTATCGATACCGCGAATCTGTTCCATGGCCGCGGCGATACCGCTTTTGGTGATCTCGGTGAATTCAACACGTTCAACATTTTCCCGGGCTACTTCACTGGCCAGGTGGCCGGCAATGGCTTCCCCTTCCCGGTCCGGATCTGTAGCGATCAATACCCGGGGCGCGTCCTTGGCTTTCTTTTTGAGATCAGCAATAAATTTTTTCCGGTCCGGGAGGATTTGCAGCTGAATCTCAAAATCATTTTCAATATCAACTCCAAGTTCATTGGAGGGCAGGTCTTTCACGTGCCCCACACTGGCGGCTACTTCGTAATCACCTCCCAGATATTGCTCAATGGTCCGTGCTTTGGAAGGGGACTCAACAATCAGTAACGGTCTCTGGCTCATAATAATTTTCCTGTTTCGAAGTTCAAAACGAGCTGTTCACGCCCGCGTAAATAATATATGACTAAAAATTTTAATTTGTCAAATTATTATAATTTTTCTATCAGGGAGGACTGCAGTACTGTTACCTGATGCCCTTTTTCCAGGTCTTTTATAACGATAGAATTTGATTCAATTTCCTCCCTGCCCAGGATCAGGGCATGTCCGGCGCCGGATTTATTCGCTTCCCGCAGCTGGGCTTTTAAACTGCGGCGCAGAGAATCCATAACCAGGTTTTTACCTGCTCTGCGCAATTGCTGGCATAAAGATAATGCCGCTGGAAGGCCATCTTCCTCCAGGCAAATAAAATAGATATCCGGCTTTGGGTCTGATTCGGTCTTTTCAATGGATTCCAGAGCGATGAGAAATCGTTCCATGCCTGCTGCAAAACCGATGGCCGGGGTTGGCTTTCCGCCTAATGTTTCCACCAGTTCATCGTAACGGCCACCGCCTAAAAGGGCATCCTGAGCGCCCAAAACAGGTGATGTGAATTCAAAAACAGTCCGGGAATAATAATCCAAACCACGAACCAGTTTTTGATTTAAGGCGAAAGGAATATCCATGGCGTTCAGGAAATGTTGTACGGAATCAAAATGAATTTTGTCATCATCTGTAAAATAATCCGAAACTAATGGTACTCCTTCAAGCAGCTTTTTTTCATGCTCTGCTTTTGTATCTAAAATCCGAAGTGTATTGGTTTCAAATCGCCGTTGGCTCGTTTCAGAAAATTGCTTCAGATTGGGGCGAATAAAATCTTTCAATGCCTCTTTGTAAGCAGAGCGACAATCAAAGGAACCGATGCTGTTCAAATGAAGGGTGGCATTTGCACTTAAGCCGCATTCCGATAAAATGTGCCATGCAAGGGCAATGATCTCTGTATCTTGTTCCGGGTTCTCTGAACCAAAGGCTTCCACACCAAATTGATGAAATTGGCGCTGACGCCCCTTTTGCGGACGTTCCCGGCGGAATAAAGGGCCAAGATAGTACAGCCGTTGAGCAGGAGCCTGACCCCTAAGATTATGCTGAATATAGGAACGGACCACGGAGGCTGTTAATTCCGGACGCAGGGTCAGGCTGGAGCCATCCCGATCTTCCCAGCTGTACATTTCCTTGGAGACTATATCTGTTTCTTCGCCGACACTGCGAGCAAATAACCGTGTTTTCTCAAACATCGGTGTACGGATCTCCCGATAGCCGAACTGCCTGCAGACCTGATGCACGACCTGTTCCAGGCGCTGCCATCTATTGCTGTCGCCGGGCAGGATATCATGGGTACCCTTGATGGACCTGATCTGACTCAATTCTCCTGCTCGGTAATAGGACTCACAATTTCTGCGGCCTTTTCTAAATAGGATCCGGGAACCAGGATTCGTACAACCTGTCCGGGAATAGTGGCCGCTTCAATAGCAAAGGCGGAGGAAGCCCAATCCATTTTCAAATAATAGGGGATCTCCTCCTTATCCAGCAGTTCAGCAGCCATATCCGCATATACTTTTCCTTTAAAGGGAGGCAGAGGCAGCCAGGTCATTTCCGGAATAGGCAGATCCAGAATAGAGGCATTGATGAGGGATACCTCGCAATCGCCACATTCTTTGATGTGGTTTAAATATTCGGCGTGGCATTCAGGACAGATCATAATTCCAGCAATAATTGCTTAAGAATTTCTCACATCCGGCTGGCAGAAGAAACAATTGATTAAAACGGTGAACGGGAATATACGCCGCCCCTTTTCTCGATCTTTAGATCGCGGAGAGTAGGTGATTTTACATTTATTTTAAAATTGACACCCTGACCGATGCCGCCTGGTGTCCAGTTTAAGGACAATTCCCAGCAGTGCAGGTCACGATAGACGGAAAAAGAGTGGCTCACCAGGTCGCGGTTCATCATGTCGAAGCGGGCACGGTACGAGACCTTCCAGTTTTGTGTGACCTGGAATGAGGAGGTGGTGTTAACCCAGAAGGTTTTTTTCGCCTGATCAGGATTCAGGGCAGAATAGGCAAAACTCAAACTCACATTTGTACTCCACAACTGGCCGCCGCTCAAAGTATTGCGCATGGACTTCACGGGACTGGCCAGTCCAGGGCCGGCAAGGTCTTCTTCTGCTGATAATGAATCTGGGTCTTCCTCAGCAGCTGTTTCGGACCAGCGCTTCCCGGAAAACCGGAAACCGGTGGAAAAACGGGCACTGGTCATGCGCGGCGCGAGCATGCCCTCGGCATTCTTGTTGAATTCTGAGATCCGTCCTTTTTCAGGGTCGTATTGATAGAAATCGTGGGTCATGGAAAGATCCAGGTTCAGTTTCCCGGCAATCTTGCTCCGCATTGAACTGCGCAGGTTTGCCAGCTGGAATTTCTCCCCTGCGAAATTATAGCCGCTGCTCATGCGCCAGCTCAAAAGATCCACTTTTTTCTCTTCATCGCCTTTTTTCATTTTTCCCTGGAAAATATTGTTCAGGGAAAAATTCATCGATTTGCTTTCCGACCGGGGCGTACTTCCAGCCATGGTGCCGGCGAAACGGTCAAATATAATATCATTCCCGGCTGTGTCGGTATAGGTTTGGATATAGCCCAGGTCCTTGCCGAAAACCGGTTTGGAAAAATCCGGTGTATAGGAAAAACTAATGGATGGTGAAGCGGTATGACGGATCACCTTTAAAGGCCCGAAGGGAATGGGAAACATGCCATACAATTTTGTATTGGCGCTCATAGAAAAAGAACCTGTGGTTCTGGCGGCAAAGCCCTGCTTCGGTGTTTTTGTAAATGAGTTTGTAGAATCATTCCACACCCCGTCAAAAGATTCATCCACCCAGACAGATCGAAGACTCATACTTGGGTTAACTGCAATATATTTAAATAATTTCTGGGGTGCATTGATGGAAGAAGTATGCACCCAGCCCCTGGTTTGTTCATTGAGTGGTACCGGCTCTCCAGAACCGTCTTCCTGCCACTGGAAAGCTGTTGTGCTGTCATCGATACTGTATGCTTCCGATTCATAATAATCCCGGTCCTTGCTGGTGAAGTTAAGACCATAATTCCAGGTGATATTATTATACCATTTTTTATCTGTGGCTGTTGTGGGGATCAAACTGCTCTGCCCGTGGCGAAATGATATTTTGGGCAGGGTGCGGTTTACAATATTCAACTGTGTACCGGCCCGGGTCGGATTCACATAAAAGGGAGATGCAGGATTCACCTTATCCTCGATTAAAAGGTCCTGATTGGAATAGAGATTGGCGCTGAGCGAGTTTTTTGATTTTGACCAGCGCTTGGAATAAGATATGTTTGAGATCGCTTTTTGGTTCATGCGGTCCGCCTCATTGAGCCCATATTTCTTATTGTAATCGCCGCTGCTGGAATAGGTGACATTGGCGTTAAAGGATTGGTTATTGCGCAGGACCTGGGAATGAGACCAGCGGACATTCAGGTCGCTTTTCCGAGACGAACCCAGGTCAGTGATGTTGTTTGACCCGGTCAAGAACTGCTGGCTGCGGATATTGAGATTGCCGCTGAATTTATAACGCAGGCGATAATTATTATTGACTCGAAAGACCAATCCCTGACGGTCACCCATACTCATGGTGAATTTGGAATCCCAATAATCACTGGGTGCCCAGTAAAAGCCCAGTCCGTCTATATATTGCCCGCGGTATTTTGATTCACCATAGGAGGGCATGATCCACCCGGAGTGACGGGTTCCGCCCCTATGGGGGAAAATTCCCAGGGGTACGCCCATGATCGGGATCTGAGCCAGGTGCAGAATAATGGGCCGGGCAATGACCACATCATTCTGGATGATTTTCATTTTGGTGGATTCAAAATGAAAATGGGGAACGTCCAGGTCACAAGTTGTATAGGTGGAATTCTGTATGAAAATTACTTTTTTAGATTCGTTGCGGATCTCGTGGCCGGTGTAGTACCCGTCATCGGCCCGGGTGACGCCTTTTACCATCCGGCCTTTCCGCGTTTTCAAGTTGTAGGTCATCCTGTCGCCCGTCATGGGATCTTTCCCTTTTTCCTTGATCACCGGCTGGATCGATCCAGAAAGTGAATCCTGATTGGAATGGGGCAGGGCATTGAGCATATTGGTTTTCCAGTCCACAGTCACAAAACCAGCTTCCAGGTCCGTGTTGTCATGTTTGATCTTGGCCTGGCCGGCCAGGTCTGTCTTTTCCACCGGCACCCGGTAGTGGATCTTGTCTGCGGAGTAGGTTATGGGAAATTCCATACCTGCACCGGCCTTATCCGGTGTATAGGTACCCTGAGAGCCGCCGATCACGGTGAGTTTATCCAGATCATTGTTAAGAAAAGTAATCATTATGGTGTCGCCGGAAGTTTTGTTCCTGCCCTGGTAGAGCGAATCCTCGAAAATGTGGTACAGGGATGTTGCCATGCCCTCCAGGCGCATGGAATCGAGGCTGCCCTCAACAAAATAACCGGTCAGGACAGAGCCCTCCATATCATCGAAAAATTGAACTGAATCCCGGGTAACCAGCGAATCCGATTCTATATTTTTATATCCTTGAACAGGAGTAATGCCATGGGCTTTCCCGGGAATATGCAGTGTTTCCAGGATCTCGTTTTTGTACGTGAGAATAATTTTTTCACCGGCAAGAATCCGTCCGTTCTCTTTGATCTCAGGTTCCAGCTCCAGGGTGGTGACTTCTTTTGTCCGTTCATAACGGGCCCTGCCGCAGGTTGCTGTCCGGGATGAATCCTCAATGGCTACCTGACCGATTGCAGTGTAGGATACCCCATCCTGGTCCGGTTTTTTTTTCATATTCGATGCGGTCGGCGTAAATGGTCTGCCCTTTTTGCTGCAGGCGTACCCTGCCTATGGCGACGCCGCTGTCCTGCTCAGTGAACACAATGATAGAATCCGCCACCAAGTCATAATCCTCATCCCGGACATGGGGATTGCCGTTGCTGAGTATTCGGTCTTCCCGAGAAAAGAATTTTAAGGTGTCACAGGTCAGGACCGTAGTTCCTGTTGTAGCAGTTACGTCACGAAATAAATAAGCAATTTCTTCTTTCTCGTAGTTGCGTCCCTCCTGACAGTTGAGGGTCAAATCCCCTTTGGTGATAATCACATTTCCCGATAAATATTGAACTGTCTTTCCATCTATCGTTTTGCTTTCCAGCACATCGGCTTTTTCAAGGCGCAGGCGATCCTTACCAAGTAAGCCAGCAGTAAGAATTAATAAGATACAGAATGGACGAAAAATACTCATTTATCCGAGTAACGGTCTTTCCAAAGGGATTTCAGCCTGTTTTTGATCCATTCTTCCTGGCCCTGGTTTGTGGGGTGATAAAATGTCTCCTTAACACGATCAGGAAAATAATTCTCAGGGATGAAATGATCCGGGTGAGAATGGGGATAC
>PVBE012795714.1_pt1 | contig 10244 bp, 9 predicted proteins | sample 1631181 | NCBI WGS metagenome assembly PVBE01 (sample SAMN08397723, study PRJNA350692) | Marine metagenome, whole genome shotgun sequencing project. | isolation source: water | place: Pacific Ocean | collected 2012-04 | reverse complement strand
TTTCTTTAAGCCGCTAAGCTACCCAGCCTACTCCTACAATTGCACCAACAATTAAACCAAAAGTTAAAGTAGCTTCATTTCCCATAAACATATCCATCATTACTGCGGCAATAAATTGTAATACAAAGGAAGTTCCAAAGGTCTTGACCATATTCGAATCCTTCAGATCCTCATCTGACAAGCCTACTTCTTTTTGCCATGCTTTACTAAATAATAAAGGTGAATACCATAATGCACCTAAAATAAATGCCCCTATACATGCAACCACAACTGATAACCAGTTAATGTTAGCAAAAGCTTCTGAAAATTCCATAATTATAAATTTAAATTTATACTAGCTCTAATTGTATTGTATTTTTTTATTGATTTAAATCCCGCCGATATAATGTATTTAGTTTTTGTAATTGCCTCAATTACAAGAACAGGTGTTACAAGATGTCTCTTATCTGATAAATGATAATAAGCTTTTATTACTTTGATTTTTTGTCTTGAATTATTCCCTCAGATATCCATTGAGCAACTGCTTGTCTGTTGTCTGTAAGGACAAACCTTTGTTGATCTCGAGGATTGTTGATATTACCCAGTTCAATATATACAGTTCCAGGATCAGTATTTCTCAGCATATACAAGCTGTTCCTGGTCTTAATAGTCCCCCTGTATCCCCTGTTTGGTTGATGCTGTGCATACTTATTTTTAAATGTAGTATAAATACTATTTGCAAGTTTTTTACCCGACCTGCTTCTTGAATGATGGTAAAAATATAAATCAATATCCTCACTTTTAATATTGCTGTCAAGATGAACTACCACAAGTCTTTGATAACTGCCTTTGTGTTTTTTATATAAAGTATTAATTGCCTCAGTTCTTTGTTTTAGTCTTTGAAGAGGATTAATTGGTATTGTTTTGTTAGGGTATGTTACCTCATCTCTGTCGATTGATAAAATATTTTCATCCCTGATACCATCATTATTATCTTTTATTATCATATATACCGTGGCACCATGTTGAATAAGCTTTCTTGCCAGGCGAACTGTAACATCATAGGCATATTCATCTTCACTGAGAGTATAATTTCCATATTTACCTAATGCACCCGGATCTGGACCTCCATGTCCTGCCACAAGATAATATACTGCTCCTTTCAGCTGATTATCAATGATATTTACTTTTGAATATTTACTCCCAAAGATTGGGTACTCAGTAACTTTCTCTGTTCCGCTATTAATTCCATTTCCCTTATTACCTATACCATTTGTCTCAGGTAATAAATAACTTTTACCAGTAATTAATGCATTATTATTACCAAGAATATCTTTATTTAATATGATAAAAGTGTTTAGATATTCAGAAGGATCAAGATTGTTTCTTTTTAATAAACTATATATACCATCTCCTTTTTTGGCAATTGCTTTTCTACTATCAGTCTGAGCAATAATATTATATGAAACAAATATAAGAGCTAATATTGCGAGTTTATATTTCAAACTTTTGATCATTATCAGTTTTTGTTTTAATCCTGACCAAATTAATGATCAAGAAAATAAAACGGAATAAGCCTTTTAAAGGTATGTAATAATTTGAATGCCAGATAGTACTCTATTACAAAAGTTTCCAACATATTTAGTAACAATACCACACAAGATAAAATGGTAAATGCTCACTCTAATAAAGATAGATGAAAATAAAAAGTGTTGTATTTAAAAAACTAAAACCTAAGCTAATAAGTTGTAGTCATGGATTCAGGAATACACAAAATATAATTTGCTTTGCCAAGATTATTTTCTGATAGTTTTTTTGTTTTTTTCTGACTTACAGTACTGATAGTTAAAATATTTAGGTCTTCCCTGGAATTTTTTAAATACCATACAATACTTTCAAAATTATCGGAGTGATAAGTACCATGATAATGAATTAGAATTTTTCCTTCAAACCAATTGTTTAAAATATTATATGACATGGTTGCATCCTTAATAGCTTGTGCTTTCGGCAAATTACTACTTCCATGGCTACCCATTGCTCCACCTCCCATAGCTAGCATACTTTTATAACAATTTAATGTTGAATCATACTGAATAGGAAAGGGTGGTAAGAGTTTTTTTGCCTCGTCTGATAAATCTTCAAGTGCTTCAAAACCTCCTTTACTTACCATAGAAGCATATCTTCTTGGGATGTTGGTTGCAATGAAATCAAGCTTGTTGCTTTTTGCTAATTCAACCAGTGGTTTATAATCAGTTTTATAATTGGGCCAGAGTTTAGACTCAGCTTCAAACCTTGTGACCGAAATTTTGCCATCAACGTATTCATCAATTATTAATTGATTGTCAGTTTCAAACATTTCAGCACCAAGAACAAGATTTTCTCCAACTGAATTATATAAATCATTCGTAAGCTCATATTGCAGCCAGTGACTAATAGGATTATTATGCAGTTCACCAAAAAGAATTATATCTGCTTTCTGACAATCCTTAAACATTTTCTCATAGTTGCTTGATTTTCCCTGATCATCAAATATTTGATATGCAGGTTTATCTTTTTGAATACCTAATAGAAGAGTAGAGAAAAGCAGGATTAACAATTTTTTCGACATATCTCTAAATTATTTTTAAAATTTTAGTTGGCAAATATATACCATTTTTTTTTCTTACAATGAACTAATCGTATTTATCACAATAACTACTTATAAATACACCTTGAATTGTCCGACTTAATATAATAACTTTTATAGTTAGTAGCTTTAGGATCAGTACATCCTATGAGATTGAGAAATTCAACCTTTCTAAATTCTACTGGATGGCTTTCACCTTGCAATGATATATATCCTTCTTTTAACTCTTTTCCTCCAAAATGGTTAAGCATCTTTTCATAATTTGGGTCTCTGTTGTCAAGTTGAGGTTTGCTGTAAACCAAAACAGATTCTCCTTCAACAATGTGTGTGATAAGTGAATCTCCCAAAACAATTGCTTCTACAGTAACCCATTGATCACCATGAAAAGTTTTTGAGGTTGAATTAGTGCAATGCCGTGTAATCAATTCACCTTTAATCTCATAATTTGTTCCAGGAGTACAAAGGTTTGCCGTTTGCCTTTCATCTGAACCATTACCCCCTAAAAGTTGAAGTTCAATAGATGTAGGAAAGTCCTGATCCTTTTCCATTGACTCAGGTGATTGCGAATGCAACATGGCTCCGCTATTGCGAAAAGCCCATCCCGGACCTCCAGGAACTTGGTTGCCAACAAATCTGTATTCAAGTTTTAGTTTATAATATGATAATTTTTTATTGTAAAAAATATGCCCAAATTCGCCATCAAAATTCGAATACTGGTTGTAGGAAGCCTTTAAAACACCATCCTCAACTATGAATGTATTATTGTAGTTTTCATTTATATTATGTTTGGCGATTTTTACGTTCCATCCATCAAGGTTTTTACCATTAAACATTTGAATCCAATCTTCCTTGTCTGGATTATTTGTTTGCATACATGAAGTTAAAAAAAAACATATTGCCAGGGAGAATAGTATTTTCTTCATTTTTATTTATATTTCTTCCTTTGTAATATTATTATTCAAAGTAGTAAATTTATAAAAAAAAGCATGAAAAAAATATTTGTTACAGGAGCAGATGGTTTTGTCGGTAGTAATCTTGTAAGAGAGCTTATTTCACGTAAATATGAAGTTGTTGGCTTTATACAAGATAATGTTAATCCTATTACCATAAAAGATCTTGATATAGATATCAGGTATGGAGATTTACTTGATAAGCAATCTATAGAAAGTAATTTGCAGAACTGTGATTGTGTAATTCATACAGCGGCAATTACATCAATATGGCCATATAGATCGGATATTCAGAAGAAAGTAAATATTGATGGTACAAAAAATTTGGTAGAATCTTCAATTAATACCGGTATAGAAAGATTTATTCATATTGGAACTGCTAATTCTTTTGGTTTCGGAACAAAAAATAATCCTGGCAATGAGAGCAAACCATATATGGCTGGCATACAAAAAATGGATTATATGGACACGAAATATGTAGCTCAACAGTATTTATTAGCACAGGTAAAAGAAAACAATTTTCCAGCAATAATACTTAATCCAACTTTTATGTTTGGACCATATCCTGTAAGACCTGGCAGTGCGAAAATGATAGAATCAATTTATAAAAATAAAGTTCCTGGTTATACTAAAGGAGGTAGAACCTTTATTGCCGTTAAAGATGTTTGCGTTGCAGTAGTTAATGCTGTTGAATTGGGTAGGATAGGGGAATGTTATATTCTAGGTAATGAACATTATAGTTATAAGGAGATTTTTAATATTATTGCTAATGTGGTAGGAAAGAAAGCTCCAGTTATTTATATGCCTGGTTTTATAGTAATATTATATAGCATAATTAACACTCTGGCTGCCAGAATAGGTAGCTTTGAGCCAGCTATAAGCTACAGGATGGCGCTGGCCTCCTTTGCAGAAACATATTATTCTTCAGACAAGGCTGTTAAAGAACTAAAGATGCCCCAAACCTCAGTAAAAATAGCAATTGAAGAAGCCTTTACTTGGCTAAAAGAAAACAATTACCTGTAATCCATCCAACTCTGATATCTGATAACTGATATCAGAGTTAATAGTAGTATATTCCTTTTTCTTCATTCTTGCCAAAAAGATTTATGTTCAATCCTATTGCTCCAATCCAAGCTCCATTTGAAACAAATATATCATAACTGTCATATAATCTAATGCTTCCTTTTTTCCAGAAAGATCTGGCAATTCCTAAGTTTAGGCGAATTTTTTGATTTAATGAATAGCCGATTCCAGTATTTAGGGTCAAATAACCATATTTTAAAACCTCAATTGTTCCAATTTGGGTAAAATACTTTTCTTGGTCGTCATAATTAAATCCTGTAAAAACACCACCAAAGCTAAATTCTGTTTTATCACCCATCTGATATCCAAATACTCCTCCAACTTTATAAGAATCTCCAGCAATATTTGACCATTCCATATCATCATCAGTTTTTCCCCAATCTGTCATAGTTTGATAATAATAATTAAAATTCCCTTCAGCCCATAACTCATCATTCAGCTGAATATGCAATCCTAAATATAAAGCTGCCGGCAAATCCCTCCTGTTTTGGGCTCCATCCAGGAAATTTTTAGTATCATCTTTATTTACGGTTGTTTTAAAATCAAGCTTTACTCGTGTTTCATAATGTATAGATAAATTCACTTCTTTGCTTGGAGCCAGAGATAGTCCAAAAACACCACCCATACCTGAGGCATTTTCTTCGATATCAATATTGATTTCATTATCAGGGATATTTAATCTTCCTTCAATTGTCATGCCTGCAATAGTACTTTTCGCTGCCATTATGTATCGTGCACCTGCTGAGAATGAGATCAGGTTGTTTATTTTATATGTTCCTCCTGCAGTTATTGCATTATAAAAAGAAGAACCACTAAGGTTCTGATTTATCAGTTTATTATAAGGAATCTTAAGGTTTTCACTTAGCATCTTTCCTATAAAATTAGTGGATATTGATCCCTGAGGATATTCTATAGCTCCTCCACCGCCAGCAATATAGGCGCCTGAGTATAATGCCAACCGGTAATTTTTATATACTGCATAAAAATTAGGCAATAACAAATCAGTTCCTTCATGAGAAAATGTATTCTCGCCATAACCTAAGTCATAGGTATGTTTGGGATTCCTTATTAACATCTGATTGCCAAAATTTATGTGAAAGCCATCATCTAAAATTACCAATCCAGAAGGATTGTAATTGACTATGTCAGCTCCATCTACAGCAGCATTTCTGTTACCAGTACGAACCCATTCAGCACTCATATTTGCCAAATTATCTAACTGTCCGAATAAATTTATCGGTAAAAGCAGAATAAAAAATATTAAACCAGCGGGAATAATTAATTTTTTCATTTGATTTTATTTTTGATTATTTACTTTTCTGATTAGGTGACTTGTATTAGCCTGTGCAGTTGGCATAATCAGTATATCATTTATATTCACATGATCAGGTCGGGTGGCTGTATATAATACTGCTTCAGCAATATCCTCAGCCTTAAGTGGCATAAATCCATCATAAACCTTATCTGCATTCTCCTTATCCCATTTATATCTAACATAAGAAAATTCAGTTTCAACTGCTCCTGGACTAACTGAGCTAACCTTAATTCCGTACTTAAGCAGGTCAATCCTCATTCCTTTTGTAAGTGCATCAACCGCATGTTTGGTTGCACAATATGTATTTCCATTAGCATACACCTCTTTACCTGCTACAGACCCAATATTTATTATATGTCCTTTTTCTCTTTTTATCATTTGTGGAGAAATAATCCTGCTAATATACAGCAGTCCTTTAATATTAGTGTCAATCATTTGTTCCCAATCATCTACTATACCTTCATGAATTGGTTCTGTTCCAGCTGCCAATCCAGCATTATTTACAAGTAAATCAATTATTTTCCAATCTTCAGGGAGTTGATTTATTGCATTCTCAACTTCTATTTTATTTCTAATATCAAAATTTAATATATAAACGATGCCTTGTCGAAACATATTCTCCAAATAGTTTTGAAGTTTCAAAAGATATTCTTTCCTGCGACCTGTGATTATTACTTTATATCCATTTTCTGCAAGTTTTATTGCAGTTGCTTTTCCAATACCTGAAGTAGCTCCGGTAATCAATGCTGTTTTGTACATTTAGACAAAATTTTTATTTCTGTTGTTAAAAATATAAAATAACCAGATCATAATCCTATATTTTTTGTAATTTGAAATACTATTTTTGTTGTGGACAAGTTATAAGTAATGAATAATTAATAATGAATGGAGTGGTTGAATAATAAAGAGCTATTTGTTATTGAAATCCAAATGATGTGAAAAGAATTAGTGTAATATTAATAATCTTATTGGGAACAACTGTTTATGGACAGGTTTCAAGGCCTAAAAATCTTCCTATGTTTGAAACTAAAAAGTTTCATTTTGGATATACTGTAGGTGGTGGTTCCATGGGATTCAAGATGTCATTTAATGAAAATAAGAATGCTGTAATTGATGGTTTTAAACCTGCAATTCTGATTGGAGTAGTCACTGATTTTTCTCTTAGCAGATATACTAGCCTTAGGTTTTTACCTGGGATTTCTTTTGGTCAACGAGATATTGAAATAACTAATTCTAGCCTATTGCCAAGGATTGAAACGGTATTTGTTGAATTACCATTGCTTGTTAAATATAGAGCCGTTCGTTTAAATAATTTTGCCCCATATATTGTTGGAGGAGTAAATGCAAGGCTTGATCTAACAGGTGGTGAACTAATTAGAGGAAGAGTTGCGGAAAGACTTATTAAGTTTGTTGATTTTTATTATGAATTGGGAGTTGGTTTTGATTCATATCTGCAAAAAGTTAGATTATCAACTGAACTTAAATTTTCTATTGGTATTAGTGATGTGTTTTTACCAGTAACTAATAATGAATATGAGGATTATTCAAATACATTTAATTCATTATTTTCGAGATTAGTTATCCTGTCATTTCACATTGAGTAATTCAATATTCTCAAATTTCCCGATAAGAATCATAAAAAGCAATTTTGCCTAGATTATCCTCCTTCTAAACTCTGAACAAATGATTGCTGCTGCCGAGGAGACATTTAGTGAATCTGTTTCTTTAGTGATTGATGGAAAAGCAGGGATATAAAGTTTCTGTTTAATGAATTTAATTAGTTCCTGATTTATTCCTTTTGATTCATTCCCAAAGATAATTAAGCCTCTGGAATTAAGATCAGTAGAATAAATATTTTCTCCTTCAAGGAAAGTTCCATAAACAGGAAATTTATTTTCCACATTGCTAATAATTGACCTTATATTAACATTATATACATTTACCCTGCAAAAAGATCCCATAGTTGCCTGAATTACTTTTGGATTATAAGAGTCAACAGAATTTTCAGAACAAAATAAATTCTTAATGCCAAACCAGTCAGAAATTCTTATAATATTTCCAAGATTACCAGGGTCTTGTATATCATCCAGGTATAAGGAAAGAGACATGTTAATCTCAGGAAAATTTATTTCCAAGTCGTTAATATTAATTAATGCCAGTACCTGATTTGGAGTAACAAGAGAAGAAATTTTGTCGAGTTCACCTTCATTCAATACCTGAATGTCGTATTGTTTTATATTGGTATTATTTTGAAACTTGTTAAGCCATTCCTGATAAGCAAAGATTTTTTTTATTTTCCATTTGATAGAAGAGTCATCTTGATTCTGATTGATAAGTTCTGTAACAATCTTTTCTCCCTCAATAATAAATTCCTGATGCAATATCCTGTTTTTTTTTCTCGAAAGAGATCTAATATGTTTAATCTGATTGTTGCTTAACATAATCTTTTGATATCCTGAGCAATATTTGTTTTTAAGTTTTTGTTTATTTATAGAGAAATTGCAAGTTATAATTTATTATTTACATTTTTAATTTATATTTGTCTGTCGGGCTTACAACATTGAAAAATCTACATTTTGGGAAGGTTATATAAAAATAAATTTTACAGTTATATACCAAGATATTTAACTGTTCTTTTAGCCTTTATTACCATTGTCTCATGCAGTGTAACAAAGCATGTTCAAGAACAAGATTATCTTTTAAACAAAACAAAAATTATTATTGACAATAATGAGATTGATGTCAAAGATATGAAGGGTTATTATAAGCAAAGACCTAATAAACGAATCTTTGGTATACTTCGTTTCCATCTGGGTTTGTATAATCTGTCAAAACAAGGCTCTACAACAGGGCTAAATGAATGGTTAAGAAAAATAGGTGAAGAACCAGTTGTTTATGATGATTTTACCACACAGAAAACAAGTCAGCAATTTGAACTATTCTTAAACAAGAAAGGATATTGGAATGCAAGGGTAAAAGATTCGGTGTTTTTACACAATAAAAAAGCAGAGGTTTATTATATAATTGAAGCAGATAAGCCACATATAATAAGTAATATTTCTTACCAGGTTGAAGAAAATGACTATAATAAAGAACTATGGAACCTGGTGTTAAATGATACTGCTAATTCATTATTGTCTCCTGGTATTTATTTTGAGGAGGATATTCTTCAGCGGGAGATGGAAAGAATAACCAGATTAGCAAAAGACAATGGTTATTTTAATTTCTCACAGAAGTTTCTGCATTATTATGCTGATACAGTAAGTATAAGGAATTATGCAGATCTAACTCTTGATATAGTTGATAATATTCAGAAAGATAGCATTAGCGGTCAGCGCCACTATAAATATGAAATAGATAAAGTTACTATCAATACAATTGATAACTCTATTATTGATTTATCAATAATAGATGATACATTAAATTATAATGGTATAAGCTTCATTTATAATATTAATGTGGACGTTAAACCAGAAGTTATTATTCAGAGAAATTATATTCAGCATGGGGATGCATACAGCATGCTGAATAGTGAACTTACCTTCAAGAGTTTATCTTCACTTGGGATTTTCAAAAATATTAATATTATTTATGTTGAAAAGGAAAATAAGACCAAAAATAATTCCTCAACGAAACTCCTCGATTGCATAATACAGTTAATACCCTATAAACCTCAATTATATGATGTTGCTCTCGAGGGAACCCATTCAAATGGTAATCTTGGTGTTGCAGGAAATTTATTATACAGGCATAAGAATTTGTTTAATGGAGCAGAAGATTTTAACCTCAAATTTAATGGATCTCTGGAGATGATTAATGACAATGCCAAGAATCTTGATAAAATAATAGCTTATGGATTTGAAGCAAGGCTAAGCTCACCAAAATTCTTTTTACCAATCAGAACAGATGATTTTTATAAAAGGTATAATCCAAAAACCTCTTTTAGTTTTGTTTATAATTACCAGGATAGACCAGATTATACCAGACAGATTACAAAACTGAATTTTGGTTATTTTTGGAATGGATCACCTTATTTGAAGCATATTATTAATCCTATTGAATTTAACTCTGTAAATGTTAGCAATATAAGCGATAACTTCAGCGATATTATAAGGGGAACATATATCGAAAATTCATACCAGACCCACATGGTTACATCAACCAGGTATAGTATGATATTTAATAATCAGAGTAGAACAAAAAATTCTGATGTAGTTTTTCTTAGATTTAATCTTGAATCAGGAGGAAACCTATTAACCGGAGTAAATAATATTTTTAGTAATGATCTCAG
>PVBE012455941.1_pt1 | contig 10244 bp, 5 predicted proteins | sample 1631181 | NCBI WGS metagenome assembly PVBE01 (sample SAMN08397723, study PRJNA350692) | Marine metagenome, whole genome shotgun sequencing project. | isolation source: water | place: Pacific Ocean | collected 2012-04 | reverse complement strand
TGGGACATGCTCCATATACATCGCAATTCCCCTCATCGCCAAACGGACAAGTAGTTCGGCAATCCACATCGTCAAATAGCGAAACGATGTGGCCAAGGGCAATATCGTCCGCTGGTTGTTTCAAGCTAAAACCACCTCCCACACCTCGCGAACTCGAAAGAATGCCGATCTTGACCAATCTCCTGAGTATTTGCTGCAGATACCTGATAGGCACATCCACTTTCTGCGCTATGTCGCTTGCTGACATTGGCGTTTTTTGCTGAGCTAAAAAAGTCGCTGCTCGAATCGCATAAGCGCTGGTGGAAGAAATCATTGAATGTATAACCCGCTGGAAGCCAATGCTGACTGTAGATTATCCCCCAAGTCAAGTGAACAGGCCAACCTTCGACTCGTCTCTAGTGCATCGGTAATTGAAGTTGAATTGATCACCATCGGTGATGGTCGCTTTGAGTTTGGAGAACAAATAAAGTAAACTGGATTGCTTGGTGTGGTTTTTTGTTCAGTTTGGCATTTTCGATATACAAAAAAAAGTATCGATAATAGCTAAAAATCAAATCTCTTAATGATTTCACCTTTTTATTCCTAGTTCGAGTTTGGCATCCAAAATGCATTAGTAAATTTGCAGCCCTGTTTACCGGGTAGCTGTCTAGAGTTTGGAGAGGAACTGGCCCCGCCGGTGCGAGCCCGATCGGCTGGCGGGGTTTTCCTTGGCAAGCATCGTGCTATGTAGGCTGTTGCCCGTTTGCACGAGGCGCACAAAACACAACCTATAAAAATCCCGTGGACTTACGTTTGCGGGATTTTTTTTTGAACTTAAAAGGGTTACGATTATCAGTCTCTATCGAGCGGTTCATTTTTTTAGTTAGAACCTCGTCGACCTCGGTTGGCGGGGTTTTCTTTTTCTGAGAAGAAAAACGGCTTGTTTTCACTGGAATGTAAAGTAGTGAGTGTTGCCGCTTATAATGAGAATTCACGAATTCAACTCGGAGGTTTTGCTTCCATTAGCGCCTGATGAGTTGTTTCCGTTTTTTGCGGACGCTTCCAATCTCGACTCAATCACACCACCTTGGCTGCATTTCAACATTATTACCCCACAGCCCATCGAGATGCGCAAAGGCGCACTGATTGATTATCGGCTGCGGGTTCGCGGCTTCCCACTGAGTTGGCGTACGCGAATTAATGTCTGGCAGCCACCTTACCGGTTCGTGGATGAGCAACTGCGAGGGCCGTACCGGCAGTGGATTCACGAGCACAGCTTCGAGGTTCACAATGGGGGCACGATGGTCCGTGACAGTGTCCACTACGTCGTGCCGTTTGATTGGTTGGTACATCGCTGGTTTGTGAGGGGTGACGTCGAGAAGATTTTTCGCTTCCGCAAGGATGCTATGAAGTCGCAATTCGGGACTGAATCTAATATTCGTAAGCAATCCTTCCCTTGAGAGAGAAAAACTTTCGCGGAACGCCAATTTAGTAAATCAGTTTTGCATGATGACCTCATCGAGGTTGAGGATCGTGCTGGCCACCAGTGTAAAGGCGGCCAGTTGAGCGGGTGGCAGACTGGGGTCCCGCGGCTTTTCGCCAACGGACAAAAGTTTCATTGCCGCTTTCGGGTTTTTTCGGAAGTCACTCTGGTAAGCCTCTAAATCCTTCATCAACAAATCGATTTCCACCGTGAGGGGCACTCGGCTGGTCAAGCGCCGGAAGGCATTCGCCACGCGCTGGCGCTTTGGCTGGCCTTTTGTTTTCATCATCCGCTCGCCGAGGAAGCGTGCTACCTCTACAAAGGTCTTGTTGTTCATCATCGTGAGCGCCTGAAGAGGTGTGGTGGTGAGGTCGTTCCGCACGATGCAGGTTTCCCGTGCGGCGGCGTTGAAAGCTGTCATAGTGGGTGGCGGCAATGTCCGGCGCCAGTAGGTGTAGAGGCTTCGCCTGTAAAGTTTTCCTCCTTTATCCTGTTCGTATTTCGCGTTGGAGACGCTCCTCCAAATACCCGGAGGCATATACGGCTTGACCGGTGGGCCTCCGAGTTTTTCGTTCAACAAACCGCTGCTGAACAGCGCCGCGTCACGAATGGCAAACGGCGTGAGGCGCTTGCGCGGGCCGCGGGCGAGCAGGCGGTTTTCCGGATCGCCGGTATGTATGATCCGGCTCGACTGCCGGTACGTGGCGCTGGTGACGATAAGCCGGTGCATCGCCTTCAGGTTCCAGTCGTGCCTCATGAATTCCGTTGCCAGCCAGTCTAGCAGTTTCGGGTGACTTGGGCGTTCACCTTTCATGCCGAAGTTTTCACTCGTCTTGACGAGGCCAAGGCCGAAGTGGTGTTGCCACATACGGTTCACCGTCACCCGGGCGGTGAGTGGGTGTGCCGGATCGAGCAACCACCGCGCGAGGCCTAGGCGGTTGCGAGGCCACTTCTCATTCCACTTGCCCAGTAAAGGTGGTGTGGCGGGATGCAGCTTTTTCGACATATCTGGTCGGTCATACAGACCGCGCTCGAGTCGATACGTGGCGCGCGGCTTTGCCAACTCGTGCAGCACCATCACCGTGTTGGTTGCGCCTGGCTGCGGGCGCGGCACGGAGGTTTGCACTACCTTGATTTTCATCGGCTCGGGTATGACGAACTCCGCTTCCAACTCCGAAAGGTTCGGCCAACTTTTGGGCACGCGGATGAAGGGCGGACTGTTGCCGTTGTTGGGTCCGAGGCCCGCCTCGTCGATGTTGTTGAAAAAAGCGAAGAGGCCGTAAAATTCATCCTGCGAGACGGGATCATACTTATGATCATGGCAACGCGAACAGTTGAGCGTGATGCCGAGGAACATTGTGCCCATCGTCTCGACGCGGTCGGCCACGTATTCGACGATCCATTCGCTCGGGATCGAGCCGGCTTCGGAGTTGATGCGGTGGTTGCGGTTGAAGCCGGTGGCCACTTGTGTGAAAAAATCGCGGTCCGGTAGCAGATCTCCCGCCATTTGTTCTGTCACAAAACGGTCGAACGGCATGTTGTTGTTGATCGCCTGGATCAGCCAATCGCGCCATACCCACATGTAGCGCAGTCGGTCGTTTTGGTAGCCATCGGTGTCGGCGTAGCGCGATGCCTCCATCCATCCCAGCGCCATGTGCTCACCGTAACGCTGCGAATCAAGCAGACGATCCACCGTCTTTGCGTAGGCGTTTTGCGAGCCGTCGGCTATGAAGGCGTCGAGCTCCTCGAGCGTTGGAGGCAGACCGGTGAGGTCGATCGTCACGCGTCGTAGCAAGGTGGACTTGTTGGCTTCCGGGGTTGGTTTGAGTTTCCCGCGCTCGAGTTCCGCCAGCACAAAGTGGTCGATGCCGTTATGAGGCCAGCCGGCGTCCCTTACTTTGGGTAAGCGTGGTCGCTTGGGGGGAGCAAAAGCCCAGTGTTGGTCGTCGTTTGACCAAGAGGTTCCGGCTCGAAGCCACTGCACAAGCTTGGCGCGATCGGTATCGTGCAACTGCTGATTGGAATCTGTCGGAGGCATGCGTTCATTCGGATCGCTGCTCGTGATTCGGCGCAGCATTTCGCCGTTGGAGAGCACGCCTGACTCCAGTGCCGCCGTTCGCTCGTCTAGCCGCAGTTTAGCCTTGCGGGCTTTGGCGTCTGGACCGTGGCAGGGGTAGCAGGCATTCGACAATACCGGGCGGATTTCCCGAGCAAATTCCGGCCCCGCTCCGTTTGCCCATTCGCAAATGAACACCAATAATAAATTGGAGATTCTGCGTGCCATTACGAATCTGTGGTTTTGCAACAGGATAACTCTCATTTGCCATGAAAAGAGTGAGGCCGGCGTTTTTCTTCTAGTTTTGAGTCCCCCCAATGTAGCACGGTTACAAAGCGGGATGGGCTTTGTTGTTTAACCGAATACGTTTTGTGCCATGTTGCGGAGCGCATTCGCTGTATTGAGTTAACATTGGGGGCGAGACTGTTATTGCGCAATTTAGCGGTTTCTGACGATTGGAACGGCAAGAGTGTGCTAGAATGAGATGATTTACTCAGATTATTCAGGTGGAATATCTTGGTATGTCCAACGAGATGTGAATTCCATTTGGTAGTTTGTGTATCAGGAAATCGGAGTTGTTGCATCCTTTGTTTATGCACGGGTAAAGACAGATCGCACGGCGGTTTTGGTGCTGTCGGCGAAGCGATCCTCCTCGATGCCTAGGCTGCGGAGGATGCTGAGGAAGACGTTAGACATGCGGGTCTCGCCGTTGCGCCAGTATTGGCCGTGCTTGAGGCCCATGTTGGTGCCGCCGGCCACGAGGGTGGGCAGGTTCTTTGGCAGGTGCGTGGTGCTGGCGCCAGAACCGTAGAGCACTATGGTGTTGTCGAGCACGTTGCCCTGGTTTTCCCTGTAGCCCTGCAGGCGATTGAAGAAGTGCACGAGTTGTTCGGTAAGAAACTGGTCGTACTTGCCGAAATTGAGCTGGCCGTCCTTGTCCTGCGCGTGCGACAGGTTGTGGTGGGTGCGGTCAATGCCGAGCTTGATGGGGAAGGTGTCGCTAATGCCCATGCCGTCCTCACGATTGAGCATGAAGGTAACGCTGCGCGTGATATCCGCATCAAACGCGAGTGCGATGAGGTCAAACATGGTTTGGTAATACTCGCCGGGTACGCCCTCGGAACGGGCGTCGAGCTTTAGGTTTGAGAAGTTCTGTTTCTTGAGCGGGATGTCAATCCACTTCTCGGAGGCGACGAGGCGTTCCTCGACTTCGTTGAGTGATGTAAGGTACTGGTCCATCTTCTCGCGGTCGGTTTTGCCGAGCTTTTGGTCGAGCGACTTGGCCTGTTCGAGCACGGCGTCCACCAGGTTGATGCGGCGTTTCAGTTTGTTGCGCTGTGCTTTCATCGAGGCGTGGTCGGCGCGGAAGAGACGGTTGAAAATCTGGCGCGGGTTGTTTTCCGCTGGGATGGGCTTGCCGGTAAGGCTGTAGGAAATGGTGCCGGTGCGAGAGAGGAAACCCACGCCGGCATCCACCGACATCACCAGAGAGGGTTGGCGGCAGAACTGCTTGGTGTGCTTGGCCACGATTTGGTCGAGCGCCACGCTGTTGTACACCTCACGATTAGGATCCTGCAACGGCGCGCCGGTGAGCCACATGTCTGAGCACACGTGCGGGTCGGACTTCGCGCCGTTCGGGTGATACAGTCCACCCATGAAACTAAGCTGCTTGCGGAAGCGTGCGAATGCCTCGGTCGATTTGCCAAACACAAACTTGCCGTCCTTCTCCGCGCGCGGAAACCAGTTCCAATCGTCGATGCCGTGCTTGGGGTTCGGTAGCGACATGCCGTTGGCGGTGTACAGTGCACAGAAACGTCGCGGCGTGGACTCGGCCACCTCTTTGCCCATTGCCTCCAGCACTGGCAGTGCCAGTGCCATGCCAGCGGTGCCCTTGAGGAATGCACGTCGGTCGAGTTTAAAAGTTTGGTTCATGGTTATTTCTTTAGGAAAATGTCGCTGTGAATAACGAACCGGACCATGTCCTGCATCCGGTATTCCTTACGACGCAAACTAAGGCCTTTTTCTTCAAGGAACACAAGTTCGTTGTAGGTGAGAGAGCGCCCGGCTGCGTAGGTGGCTAGATGCTTGAGTACGCTAAAGGCTACACGGTCCATGCGCGGGCCGGCGAGGTAGGCACGTAAGGCGGTGTAGTCGGGGACTTCGGTGTTGTCCGGTAACTTGCTGCCGGCACCCTTGTGGTCGGTCCGGAACAGACCGCCGGCATCGAACTGCTCCAGCGGCAGCCCCCAAGGATCGATGCCAGCATGACAGTTCGCGCAACCCTTGTGGTTGCGGTGCAGTGTGAGGCGTTGGCGTAGCGGAAGCTCTGGGTCAATCTCCTCAATGCCCGGCACGTTGGGCGGAGGCTCGGCGGGCGGTTCGGCGATAATCTTGCGCGCCAGCCATGCGCCGCGTTTCACGGCATTGGGCTCACGACCATCGGACAAGCCGGCGAGGATGCTGCTTTGAGCCAGTAACCCTCCGAGATGTTTCCGGCGGTGGGCGACAGGGATGAAGTCAAAGCCACGCTCGGTTTGGTCGCTAAGGCCGTAGTAGCCGGCGGTGACCTCATTGGCCAAAATGAAATCCGACTGTACGAGGTTTAGAGCAGGGAGGTTTTCGCGGATGAGATGCTTCAGTAACTCCACCGGCTCTCTGCGTAGGTTCATGCGCACGTCGCGCGTCAAGGTTGGATAACGTTTGTGATCCATCTCCACCACGTCAAACTTCTCCAGACTCAACCACTGCGAGGCGAACTCATCGGTGAACTGCCCAAAACGCACGTCGCGAATCATGCGAGTGATTTCCTTGTTCAAGACGGCGTGCAGCTTGCCATCGGCTGCGAGTTTGTGGAGGCGCGGGTCGGGCAATGTGTTCCAGAGGAAATAGGAGAGCTTCGAGGCTAGCTCGTGATCGGTGAGTGGCTCCGGCTTCGGGTGGTCGCTTTTCTCGATGATAAAAAGGAACTGTGGCGAAGTCAGGACGATGAGCAGCATGTCTTTGATGCTTTGTGTAAAATTACCGTGATCGGCAAACGTGCTCTTCCACACGTTTATCAACGATGCCTCCTCTTCGGCACTCATCGGTCGGCGATAGGCGCGACGAGCAAACTCCCGCACAATCTCGCGCGCATACAACTCAGGTTGGTCTTTGTTTGTTGAGTCGATGAAAATGCGCCGATGCGTCATGGGGGGCCAGCTTTTGTAAAATGGCCCCTCAAACTCTACCGATCGAACTCGCAGTCGCGGCCGTTCCCGTCCATCGGTGTATTCGCTTCGCACACCGATCTCCCGAACGCCTGCTAGGTAATTGTCATTCTCCGGTTGCACATCATCACTCGGGTAATTGTTGATGGCTCCTTCGAACACAAACTCTCGCAACACCGTGTCCTTGACCGTCACCGGCCGTTGCACCGATGAGAACGTGCTTCCACAATCGCGTCGCAGGCCAAGGTGCACGCCCAGCCACGGCGAGCGCTTTTCAAACCGTTCGAATCGTTTGGCCAGATTGCTGTTCGCCGGGACTCGAGTGAAGACGGCGCGTTGCGGCGTCACTCCTCCACCGTAGCTCACGCTCAACTCTGTCGGGCCGGCTGGCAAACGCAAAACTGCGAAGGCAGGTTGACGCTGTTTGGTTTCAAAATCACGTCCATCGATCTTCAACTTCAAGTCCTCCTCCTTGATCGGCGGAGCTTTCACGAAACGTCGCCCCGGCTCGAGTAACGCCTTCAACTCGGCTACGCCTAGTGCCCGCTTGTACAGTCGCACCGCGTCGATTTCACCTTTGAACTGCTGCGCCTCGGGCACTCTCCCGATGGTGAGATTGAGTTTCGGGTTATCCAATACCGCTGGCTCAATAGTACCCACGCCAACCTCGTAGCCATTCACGTACAGGCGCGTTCCGTTTTGGCCGGTCTTTCCACGTCGCACTACCGCGACCACGTGTTGCCACTGGTTAGCACGGATGACGCCCGGGCGTGACTGCACGGTACCGTTGGGCTCATTCATGGAGTTGGAGGTCTCCAGCCTGAGCACGCCTTTATTGTCGGGCATGTCAAAAATCCATCCGTGCGTCCAGCCATATTTCCCGAGCACGACAATACCCGCCTGCCGCAGCTGCGTTGGGCGGATCCACGCCGCCACTGTAAAGTCGCCCAAGCCTACGTCCATCGACTTATCACGCGGAATTACCACTGCATCACCGTCGCCATCCAGTGATATGGCTTGACCGCCTTTGTCGATCGGTGAATGAACAAATTTTGCATCACCCGCCAGCGTACCGGTGAGTTCCTTGCGCTTAGTTGAACTTTCTGCATTGCCGTCCAAGCTCCAAAAGCCCACAAGTTTTTGATCCAGCCGCGAAGCATCTGCAGCCATCACTTGACCAAGCGTTGCGTGCAGATATACATCCGCCTGATAGATGCCGGCGTTCGGTATATGGACGGTTTGTGGCTTAGCCAAGTTTGTCACCGTCACTGCAGCAGTCGATGGGCCAGCGGGTGCGCTGGGCGCCGGCAACAGTAGGGCATCCTCGTACTTTGCCGCCTTTATCCGCACGCGGAACTTCCCGTGCCGCGGCAGTTCGCGGAGGGAGATTTTGAAATTTGCCTGTGGTCCGTAGGTGCTGGCCACTTGCCACACCTCCGCACTCGGAATAGCTGGACGCAGCAGTAGTCCGTCTGCCGCCACCTGATGCGCCTTGCCCAGCGGATACCCCGGCGTCCCGCGCATGCAGGCGAACACCGAGTGGTAAATACTGTTGTACTCGCGCCAGCCACGCACCGTGTCATTGCCTCGATAGCCTTCGTTGAACCGCCACTGCGTGCGCATCTTAAACGGCGTGAAATCAAACGGTTTCTCCGGCACCGGTTGATGCACCACAAAACTATCATTTGGCAGCAGGTGACTGTTCGCCCCAAGGGTCAACTTGTCCGGACATGGTTCTGTATTTATTTCTTGTCCCAGCTCCACGCGAAACATCTGAATCTTTGGTTTCGATTTTTCATCCACTATCGCTAGATCCAGTGCCCGCTCCGCAATGTCAAAATAACTCTCGACCAACAACGGTGAGAGCAACATCGATTGACCGTTGTTTACGAATCCGTCCTTCGACATTCCATCCGGAGGCATCACCCCCGTGAGATCCTCCTCGATCCCCAGTAAATCCCGCAGCGTGTTTCGGTATTGCGACACAGTCAGTCGGCGCGCCCCGCCGTTCTTCGGCCGCACACGCAGGCGCGCCATCTTGAGCGCCTCGTCGATCCACCCCTCCATCGCCACCCGTTCTGCCTTGCTCGGTTGCGGCTCATCTTCCGGTGGCATTTCCTCTTTGCGTAATTGCTTCAGGATCACCTCCCAATGCCTCACCTCCCTGTCCGGCACGGTGCCGTCCAGATAATCCACGCGAATGCTCGCCTTCGGCTTCTTTTCCCCGTGACAGTTGAAGCAAAACTTTTTAAGCAATGGCTGGATGTTTCCTCGAAAATCCCGCTGCACCTCGGCCGGCTCCTTTGACAGCAGTGACGCGACTGGCACCAGAAACCCAAGGAACATTCCATATGTCAGGGGCAAACTCACCGCCCCAATCCTTCCTTGCTCCATCCTGCGGGGCAAGGAAAGAAGAAACGACGTCGTTTGCCATTTGAGCGGGACGTGGGTATATCTTTGCCATGCGATTTCTTTTGTCCCTATTCGGGTTGTGTGCCGGCCTGCAGGGCTCGGATCAGCTGAATATTCTCTGGATCACCGCCGAGGACATGAGTGCGACGCTTGGTTGCTACGGCGATGAGTATGCCGCGACGCCGAACATCGATCGCCTGGCCAAGCGGAGCGTGCGCTACACGCGTGCGTTTGCCAGCGCGCCGGTGTGTTCGCCATCTCGGTTCTGCCTCATCACCGGTTGCTACCCGACATCACACAGCACACAGCAGATGCGTTCTGGCTTTTCGATCCCCAGGGACATGCAAGGATTTCCGGCGTTGCTACGCGCGAGAGGGTATTACACGACCAATAACGTGAAGACCGATTATAACACCGGCAATTACAAGGATATCATCAATCACTCGTGGGACGAAAGCAGCGCCACGGCGCATTGGCGAAAGCGGCCGGATAAGGCGCAGCCGTTCTTCAGCGTGTTCAACCTGATGACCTCGCACCAGAGCCGTTCCATGGTGTGGCCTTACAAGCGCTTTCAAAAAGAGGTGCAGGTCAAGCTCTCGGAGGGCGAAATTCACAACCCGGCGAAGGCACCATTGCCGCCGTATTACCCGGACACACCGTTAATCCGGCGCGAGGTGGCGCGTTTTTACGATTGCGTCACTGCCATGGACAAGGAGGTTGGCGCAATTCTTCAGCAACTCGAAGAGGACGGCCTCACAGAGAACACGATCGTGTTTTTTTATAGTGACCACGGCAGCGGCATGCCCCGTCACAAACGAGCGCTGCTTGACAGTGGTATGCATGTGCCGCTGATGATTCACTTTCCCAAAAAATGGCAGCACCTCGCGCCCGGCAAGCCGGGCACCACCACCGCCCGTCTCGTTAGCTTTGTCGATTATGCACCTACCGTACTCAGTCTCACCGACATGGAGATCCCGGAGGCTATGCAGGGTAAACCTTTTCTCGGCAGCAAAACGGTTGAGGCGCGTTCGTATGTTTACGGCCATCGCGATCGTGTCGATGAAGTGCGCGACCTCGCACGCTCTGTGCGCGACCACCGCTACCTGTA
>PVBE011623095.1_pt1 | contig 10244 bp, 9 predicted proteins | sample 1631181 | NCBI WGS metagenome assembly PVBE01 (sample SAMN08397723, study PRJNA350692) | Marine metagenome, whole genome shotgun sequencing project. | isolation source: water | place: Pacific Ocean | collected 2012-04 | reverse complement strand
GTCCCACGGCACCGCCGCGCTGGCCCGCCGAATTGATCCGTCGGCCCGCCGGGCGCTCGCCCTAATTCGACCTCCTAAAAAATGCCCCGCCGCGAGCAAAAGAAACGCCCCGCCGCGAGCAAAAGAAACGCCCCGCCGCGAGCAAAAGAAATGCTCAGCCGCGAGCAAAGAATGCCCCGCCGCGAGCAAAAAATCAAGTCGCTCGGACTACTGGCTCGGGGCCGGACCCATAGGCGCGGCCGGAGCAAGGGCCGGACCCATAGGCGCGGCCGGAGCCAGACCCACAGGCGCGGCCGGAGCCAGACCCATAGGCGCAGCCGGAGCCAGACCCATGGGCGCAGCCGGAGCCAGACCCAAGGGCGCGGCCGGGGCCAGACCCATGGGCGCAGCCGGAGCCAGACCCATGGGCGCAGCCGGGGCCAGACCCATAGGCGCAGCCGGGGCCAGACCCATAGGCGCGGCCGGGGCCGGACCCATAGGCGCAGCGGCTGGAGCCGGTGCGACAAAGCCCGTGACCGGAAGACCCATTGCCGCAGCACTTGCCGCCGTCGGGCCGAAAACCTCGGAACCTGCTGCGACCGATGCCGATTCGAGCTTGTTATCGTACGCCACCATCGCCGCGTTGTAGGCCGGAAGTTCGTCGCGGTACATCTTGTTGTACGGGGCCTTCATGTCCTCGCTCATCGTACCCTTCCAGTATCCGCCCGCCCACTTGTTGAACTGGGCGTTGTCCATACCGGGAGGCGCGGGAACACCACACGACGCGGGGTTTTCCTTGTACTGACGTCGGACCGGGTTGACCCAGCGCATGTAGCCAGTAGTGGGCTTCTTGGGGCGATTCGGGTCGCGAGGGGCCTTTGGCTTCTTCACGCCCTCGGCCGTCTTGCCCTGCGCGGTCTCCTCCTTCATGAAAAGCTTCTGTGCCGCGCCCCGGGTGGTCCGGATCTTCGCCTCGACAACACGTGCAACAAGTGTGCCCTGCGCATACTTGATGACATCATCGCCCAGGTTGGCCCGCACGTAGTCCCAGAACTGAGCGTCGGCAATGATGCCGTCCACGATGTCTTTAAGACCCGCATCCAGCTGCGGCGCGGCGCCGGCCCCACCCATCGCGGCCACTGTCGAACCAGCCGGAGCCAGACCCAAGGGCGCAGCCGGAGCCAGACCCATAGGCGTGGCCGGAGCCAGACCCATAGGCGCGGCCGGAGCCGGACCCGTAGGCGCAGCCGGAGCCAGACCCATAGGCGCGGCCGGAGCCAGACCCATAGGCGCAGCCGAAGCCAGACCCATAGGCGCAGCCGGAGCCAGACCCGTAGGCGCGGCCGGTGCCAGACCCAGTGCGGTCGGTGCAGACATTTTGTTCAGGGGTAAGAATTTGTCGAAAAGACTGAATTCGTGCGGTGGGTCCCGAACGTACCGGAGTCACTGTATTAAGGGGGGTATTCAAACGGCGACAAAAGCGTCCCCCATCCTTCACCATTTGGCCGGTCAAAATACGCCGAATCGCGGTATTTATTTCTTGTGGGGAGCGGTGGGCCGGGGCTGACCGTCCCGGCAAGAGTAAAAATCGTACCCCACCACACCCCCCGCATGCCAAAACTCATCAAATTGAAGAAGGGTGGGCATAGACGCCACCCCTCGCCGCGATGGAACCCGGGCCCAAAAGAGAGCCCCTCCCCAAGCATCGCCCCAGGGTGGTCGTGATCGACGGAACCATCAGCGCGGGAAAAACAACCCTGATCACCGAGTTCGCGGACTGGGCCACCGCGCGTGGAAAAACCGTCGCGGTCGTTAAGGAGCCGGTCGAAGTTTGGGTCGAGGGGGGGCATCTGTCGGAATTCTACAGAAAGATCGAGGACGGAGCGGCGTGTTACATCTTTCAAACCTTCGCTCACGTGACCCGCGCCATAGCGTTTGACGAAGAATACACTCGGGCCTGCAAAAACGGCACCGATTGCCTGATCGTGGAGCGGTGGCCCACTACCGACCGCGACGTCTTCATGGAAAACCTGAAGGAGACGGTCGGGGAGCGCGAAATGGCAAAGTACCACGTGTGGTGGGACTACTGGCAAAGGACCGTGCAGGCCGACCCGGACGTGTTTATTTACCTTCGTCCATCCCTTGACGAGTGTATGGTCCGAAAGACCATCCGGGGGCGCGACGGCGAGGAAGGGGTCACTCTCGACTACCAGGAAAGCCTTCAGAGACTTCACGACGCAATGTACAAGATCGAACCGAGTGACGCCGGCCTCGTCTCGGGGCGGGAAAAGAGTCACGTCCTTGAGGCGCACCATGCCGATCTGAAATTTCACGTGGCGGGCAGCGACCAAGACACCGTTTTCGCCCACATTTACGGCTGGGTCTTTGGGGACACCCCGCCCGTGTCCGGCGCGCCGGTTCGGGAAGTTTCGGGCGGAGCTGGGGGGCGCTGACCGCCCGCGCCTTTTTTGTGGACCCGGGCCGACCGGACCGCCTCGGGATCGCTCCGGTAAATTGAATTTATTCGGAAGACATCCGGCCCGAACCCACCCGATCCAAGCATGGCGACTCCCCGAGCCGCCGGTGGTGCCGGCGGTCGACCTAAGGTTCCGGAGGCTCTCCGCGGAGTCCCAACGACCCCGGCTGCCCTTCGAGCCGCAACGGACCACCTCTATTTGGTAATCGGCGAATGCCGAGGAATCGTCGAAAAAGAGAAGGCCCGGCTTCGCGGACCGGCCACGGACGGGAAAGACCTCGCCGCGGACGAAAAAGACCTCGCCACGGACGTTCGGCATGCTCAGGCCGAGGTTCAGGCTCAGCTTGTTAGGTGCGAAGATTTGGCGACCGGGGCCGAGGCGAGTCTCGAAAAATTCGGGACGATCGCGGCCGGGTGGGGCGTCTCCGAACTGGTACCCATTCGAAACGAGATCGCGCGCGCGCTCCGCAAAATCTCGCGCGTTCTGAAAGAGCAGGCGCCCCAAATCGAGCGGGTCGAGCGCGCCCTCACCGCCGCCGCGAAAAAACCGATCACTCACGGGATTTGCGTCGGGTACTTCATGGCGGTTCGGGCCCAGCTCGGGGAGCTCCAGCGAATGGTTGCCCTTGCCGCCGAAGAGCGAGACGGAGAGGCCGACGGGCGACCCTCGACAAGGTTTCACCGCAAAAGCCTCGCCGCGCTCACACGCACGGTCGTTCTTAATTGCGCCGTCGGGACCCAGGCGGCCGCCTCCCTTGACCTTCGGCACGCCAGCGCCGAACAAATAGAGGAGGTGCAGAAAATTGGGGGAAGCATCATCCGTGAGCGAATCCGTCTTGCTACGTATTTGGGAACCACAAACTTCACATGGAACGAGCTCCGTCCCAGTGCGGACGTTGTCGTCGAGCGAGCGCGCCGCCATCTCTTTCGGACCGAAAATGAAGATCTTGTCGTTCTTCCGGTGCGGTTTCAAGCCGGCGAAGAGCCCGACTGCCTCGTTTTCGAAGAAGCCGAGGACCCGCCGCCCGGGCCGTGATGGACTCACCCGCGGTATTTTTTGGCCGAGCGCGCCAGACGCTTTTTCGTCACTGCTTGGGCCGCCCAAACGAACTGGATTGCCGCCAGAAAGACGAGACCAATTCCGAGCGTTCTCGACTCCAGCCAGGTCGCGACCACAAGGACCGGCATTAAACAAAGGCGCAGGAATGCGAAGGAGACCCCGAACGCGAGTTTCAAAAGGGTCCGAACGCAGCTCCCCCGGGGAACGAAGCTGATCAGATGGTACGGAATCGAAGAGACCTCGGCCGCGAGAAATGCCGAAAGGAGCCGCGTGCGATAAATTCGGCGGCCGGCGCAGTCGACGCGCCCATCGGGAGCTTCCCACGGGCACGCGGAACGGATGAAGTGGTCGGCGACAAGGACTGCGACGGCAACAATCGCGTGGTGAGCCGCGCCCACGGCCGAGAGTCGTCTCCTGGCGCCGGCTCCCAGAAACAAATTCGCCGCAAGATCAGCAGACAAAATCACTCCGAGGGCGAGCGACGTCCGGCGCACGCTGCGCTCGTCGAACGTGTCGGGGTCCGTGCTAAAAGTTCCGGCCGCCGCGAGACGGCACACGATTCCGAGCGAAACCAAAAGGGCGAGGAGCCGAGGCTCGGTAGGTGCTCGACCGCCGGGACGACGCGCCGCTCGTCTCCTTTTGGCCAGCCATCCGTCCTGGACAATGTAAAGAACGAACGTCGCGACCCACAACGGCAGCCCCCCGTCGGAGAAGATTTTGGCCGCCTCTTTAATCGTGTCCGCCATAGTGCGCGGGGGTTCGTCCGTCCGTTCGTATCCACCCGATCACCGAAGGTATTGATCAGTTCAGTGGATCTCTCCGGCCGATTTGGCGTGCGTATCCGGGCCGGGGCTTAAAGCGACCCGATTTAATTGAATCGCCCCATGGGGTCGCTGGGCGGGCTCGGGCTCGGCTTCCTCGTCGTCGTGGTGATTTTATTCGTCTGGGTATCAGCCCGAACATTTGTCCGCTCCTGGCGGTACCGAGAGGCCCTGAAAGATGAGCGGTTTGAGGCCGTGGGGGTTCGGTCGGCGCAGGCCCACGCTTCGACCGGAGATCTCGTGTTCTTCACCGCGGCCGCCCACCCCTTTCACAACTCCTGGGTGAACCGGACCCTTTTCACGCACGTGGGAGTCCTCGTGCGAGGAAGGGACCTCTTGGAAGCGGGGGTCGCGGACGATCCGCTCCTCAAAACTCCGGTCGTATCCGACCGCATTTATGTTTCCGAGAGCGCCGAGGGAATCACCCTCGCCCACCCCTCCGGCGAAACAGCCCGCCTCGCCGGAGGGTCCTATCTCGTGCCCCTCGCTCCCCGCCTTCACGGATACAACGGGATCGTGTACTGGGCAAAAAGATCCGAGGGTCATCGGCTGTGGCCGGCCCAACGGACGGCGGTCGCGAAAATAGCCGCCGAGCTCACCGGGCGCCCGTACCCTAACCGGTGGGCGATGATCGCTGCGGCCGTGACGGGCCTTGCCGGCCTGGTCTCGGACCGGCAGTGCTATCAGCACGCGGCGGAGATTCTCAATTCCTTCGACTCCCCCCCGTGGCCCAACAGATTCTTCGAAAGCCCGAAGGGAATGGACGACGCGGCCCATGGGCGCTCGCCTCTGTACGACCGGGCGCAAATTCTCCAGCGCCTGGAGCCGGCGCCGTAGTTTCCGACCGCTCAAAAAACCCACCCTCCGCGACTTCTGGCGATGTATGGCGCGAAAAAACACCCGCCGGGCGGGGGTTCGGCGCGCGGCTTTTTTGTCCGGGCATAGTTCTCGCGCCGCGACCATGGACTCGCCGATCGTTATCATCGGCCTTCTCGTTCTCGTCTGGGTCCTATCCCGGAATGGGTCCGAAGGGTACGGACCCTGGCCCGGGGCCCAGGCGGCCGAAGCCGTCCCTCCGCACCGCTCCCGCCCCCGCGACTACGGAAGCGTCGTCGTTCACGAGCAGTCCCCTGAGGCGCGCCGTTCGTCGCGTGCCGTCCCCCCCACCGCAGCCAATCCAGTCATTGCCTCGGCGTCCCTCGACGCCGCGGAACCCGGAACGACCGTTCCTGGGGTCTCGCCGCTGGGACTCGGGCTTGACTACCAGCAACTGAGTTGTTACGCGGGCGCGTCGGGGCGCGAAGAAGCTGACGGGGCCGAGGGCTCCCTGCTTCTGTCGGACCTCGCCGACGGGGCGTTCGCGAATGTAATCGATGCGCGGCGGGGCGGTGCGCGCGGCGAGGTTTTCGCCCTGCCGGGGAGTGACCCCATCCCTGCGTACGAGGGCCCCCAGCCTCTCCGCAGCTCATGTAGCGTCGACGACGGAATGACAACGCTCCAGACGTTCGTGGAGAACGCGCGGGTTCCGTCGCCCAACGACCCCAACAGCCGCGGCCGAGGCGTTTCGGGAATGCTTGACGGAGTCGAACTCTCCGCATAAGGCGGCGCTCCATTGAGACGCCGGCGCACATAGTCGGCCGAACCCCGAACCGATCGACTTCGCGATGGCGGCGAGCTTCGCGGTTCCGGTAGAAAGCGAGGGCCTCTCGGGCGGCGGAGGCCCTCCGGCCGATGAGACCGCGCCCGCTTTATTTTCGGCGGCGCCCGCCCCGCCCCCGGCGGCGGACAAATCCGCCCCCGTCACGACCCGAACGATCCTCGAAGACGCGATCGTGACCGAGGACCGGGAGACCCACAAGGTCGACGGCGCGATGCGCGACCGGAAGGTGAGCGCGGCCCAACTTGAGGCCGATTTAAGAGCGAGGCAGAAGGTCCGCAGCGACGGGCTGCGCGCGAAAATTGCCGCCCGAATGGCGGAGATACAGGAGAGCGCGCCGGCCTCCGAATCCCCCGACGAGGACGAAGACGTTGACATGATGCTGGGAAAGCTTGATGATGCTCTCGGCGCGATCATCGACCGGACCAACGACATGGAGGGAAACGTCCGGGCACTGAAGCGAATCGCCGGCGAGAAAGAGCTGGCGGACGCGTCCGCCCGCGCCGCCGATCTCAAAACTGCCTCCGATCAGGCCGTGTTTCACGCGCAGGCTGGCCGCGCGCTCACGGCCCGCATCCGGCGCCTTCTTGCCCCTCCGCTTACGTAAGTCCCGGCGAGGCAAAAGCGCGATTTTTCGCCGCGACCCGAAGGCTGGATTGGTTTGGCGGCGCGATTTTTCGCCGCGAACCAATTGAATCGGTTCGGCGAACCAATTGAATCGGTTCGGTGAACCAATTGAGTATCCGAGCGTTATGGCGGACAATCGGCGGCGAACGCAGGCCCTCGCGGCCGCGCCGAAAAAAATCAGGACCCTCGACCACGGGGAAATTCTCTTTTGGCCAACCGAGACCTTGGGGAGGTGGTACGCCCTTCTTATGTTTCTGGAGGAGCCGGCCGGTAGAGACTCTTCGCCGTTCAGCGGTGGGGAGTACCTGTTCGAGATGCGGGCCCCGACGACATACCCCGCAACGCCCCCGATCTTCACCGCCTTAACCCCCAACGGCGTGTACAAGCCCAACTCGGCAATATGCGTCAGCGTGGGGACCTTTCACGCCGACGCGTGGCGGAAGTACAAATCAATGGGAATGGCCGGGTTCGCGTCTAACGCGATTCACAACGGGCTGGTGTGTTACGGATCCCTCGGAGAGGGAATCGGCCTTCAGGCGACGAACCTGGAACAAAAAAGAGGGCTCGCACGGAGGTCCCAAAAGTTCAACCGGTCTCGGTACCCCAAAATCATGGCCGAACTAGCGGGGGTGGCGCGCCGCGAAGCCGAAGCTCTTCGCGCCGCAAAAACATTCTTGAGAATGACCGGGGACGACTCGGGAGGATTTCCGCCCGAGGACAAGTACCTCGTCGAATCGGGCGGCGCGCTCGTTCGATTCGTTCGGCTTTGCGGGCTGTAGGGTGGCGGGGCGTGCCCGCGCCGGACGGGCAACTTTTTGGCGGGATCCTTCCGTCGCGCGAGTATCGTCGGGCAACCTCCGGTCGCGATGGCCGACGCGCAAGAAGGTCCTCCCGACGCGCAAGAAGGTCCCCCCGACGCGCAAGAAGGTCCTCCCGACGCGCAAGAAGTTTTCCTCGACGCGGCTCTTCGCCGCGCACGACACGTCGTGATAGCCACCGATCGGAGCGCACTCGTTCCCGCGTTAGAAGAGACCGAAGAGTACGCTGCCGGCGCTTCTGAGTTCTTCCTGTCCGGGAGATCTGCCGAGCGAGCGTTAAAGGGCACTAGCGGGCCGGCCGGCGACGATCCCGACTCCTACCAGTTGGAATTTCACGCTCCAATGCCCAACCGACACGCTCGAGCCCTCGCTGACCGAGTTCAGAAGCGCGTGCTGCGGGGCCTGACCGCCGAGCAGAAAAAAACCCCGCCGTTCGAAAAGATCGTCCGGGTGCGCACAGTCATTTTCGACCAGCTTCTCGAACTGAGTCTGGGCTCCCGCCGGATCGCCCGGATCAGCCTTCTTCCTCGGGCAGCGGGGACACGGACCGCAAACGTAATTCAGCCAGCAAAAGTACCGGCCCGCTGGGCGCGGGGCCGCACCCTCCGCTCCTTCGGGCCCGAACTCGTCCTGGTCGGCATCTACTCCGCTCTTTGTGACCCTAGCCGAACCGGGGATTGGGCCGACCTCGCTTTCGATGAGCGCATCCTTCGGGCGCGTCTCCTCAAGGAGGCCTGGCGACAAAATAAGCGGGGTGGGGCCGGGGGGTCCTCCGAAATTTGCCCCGGAATCTGTCGCGGAAATTACCGGGAGAGCGGGACGTTTACTCACGACGGACGCGAGTACTCCCTGGGGCGGCTTCTTCATGATTCGCAAAAACTTCCGGTGGTTGAGGTGCCGACCTCTGAACTTGCCTGGGTCGTTACCGAGTCACGGAGCTCCCCCGACCCGGCCCGCGTTGCCCGGGCTGACCTTTCGGCCCCCGTTCTCGTTGCCCGAACCGATGAGTCTCCGTCTCGCCTTGTCGCCCTCGACGGATTTCACCGAATAGCCGCCGCAATCGCCGAGGGGCGGGACGCTCTTCCCGCGCGCGAAATTTCTGGCGATCTCCTGCGTGCCGCGGCAAGGCCGTCCGCACCGGGGGCAAAAATCGAGGGGGGGTCGCTCCCAAGCGGAGTCCCCGCCGACCCGGACGAACGGGCCGCCTGGGGAAGCATTGGCGGGGCCGACCTTGCGGCGATTGCCGGGGCAGCTGCTGAAGCAACAGTTGGCGGTGCGTCAGCCGAATACCAGATCGTTGGTGCGACGAGCGCCGGTGCGTCAGCCGAAGACTTGATCGTCGGCACGGCGGTCGCGGGCGTGCCCGCCGAAAACCTGATCGTCGGCGGACGAAGGCGCCGCCCCAACCGAATTTCTTCAAGAAGTCAGGCACGGGCCCCAGCCGTCGCCCCGGTTGTCGCGTCCCGGCTCCTTAAACTCGCGCTGGAGTCGTACGCCGGGCCCGGACGAATTCTTGTGGGTGAGGCCGCGGTGGATTGGAAAGCGGCGCCTCGCCGCCTCGCGTTCGTTGCCGACGGCACTCTTGGGGAAGAAGAAGAGGCACTGCGGCGCGCCTTGGCCCCCGGCCTCTCACCTCAGTACACTTTGGAGGGCCGGGTCCACGACGCCCATCTTCCGGTGGATCCCCGCCTGCGTCGCCTAACGATCTCGGCCGTTTCGGCCGAAACTGGCCTCCGCCGACCCCTAGTCGACGTCTACAACATTTCTCAGTACTCTTTGTGTCCGTTCTTTGAGGCCCATCACTCCGGCGCGGACCGCATCCTGCGGATCGGCACGCTTCCCCTCGTCATGCGGGTCCTTACGGCGGAGTTTTGGGTCGTCTTGCTTCTCCGCCGCGCGGGAAAACTCAACGAGGGAAGCGCCTCTTCGGCGCTCGCCGACACGCTCGAGGCCGTCCGGGTGGCGGGAAAAAAGCTCGACCTTCGCCTTCTCGGAAAACCGGGGAAGCGGGGGTCGGACCCCCCGGAAAGACTCCCGGACTATGGAATGGTCTTTCCCAGCGAGGGGAAGTGGTACGCCGGGCGGGTCGTCGACGAGGTGATTGCCGCAAAAAAAGCAGCTCTCAAGGCGCGCGAGATTCGCCGGGCGGGAAACTACTACCCGCTGAAAGAAAGGCCGGGCCGTTAGCCGGCGGGAAGTTCCCCACCGGCCGAAGGAACCACGCCCGCCCCGCCCGCACGGGGTCCTCGCCCCTCTCACTACTCGCCTGCGCAGTAAAAACGCAGGGCTTGCGGCCGTGTCCGGCGGTCGGGACTTTGACGGGCGCGCAAATTTTTCGCCCGGGCTCCGCCGTGCCGTCCGAGCTCCGCCGTGACGTCCGAACCAATTCGAACGGGATGTATACGACCAAGTAGGAGCTGTCCTCGGGGATGGAAAAGTTCATCGTCGCCCCACCGGCCGGAGGAATCGGGGCGCTCATAGTCGGGGGAAAACCCAAGGCGGCGCCCGTCCGCCGCCAGAAAGCCCTAAGGGCCCCGCGCGAATGGATCCCATCATTTGACGAGTTTTGCGTGCCGACCAGCGAAAAGGAGTTCAACCATGCCTTCGAGCGGGCTATTAAAGGTCTCTCCACGGCCGGGCGGGCTCGTCCGGTCGGTAAGGACGAAACCCCGGTTTGTATCGTTCTGTTTGGCCCGCCGGGCGCGGGAAAAACCACCATTGTCGGGGGGGTCGCCCAGGCGGCAGGGCTGCGCGTGGGCCGGCGATACGTGGTTCTCGACTACGACGCCCTCGACAAGTACTACCC
>PVBE010741584.1_pt1 | contig 10245 bp, 13 predicted proteins | sample 1631181 | NCBI WGS metagenome assembly PVBE01 (sample SAMN08397723, study PRJNA350692) | Marine metagenome, whole genome shotgun sequencing project. | isolation source: water | place: Pacific Ocean | collected 2012-04 | reverse complement strand
TCAACATTGGCCAATAGCTCCGCCTGTTGGGCGACCATGGGGTCGACCACGGGCTGATCACTGTGGTATGCGCGGTGCTCCTTTGCGCTCATTGCCGCGGTGAAGTTTTGGCTGTACAGATTGACGACCTCGACTTCGTGCCCTACGGATCTCAAGCCCCGCACCGCAACAGCACACAGGTCTGCGCCGAACCCTTCAGGGTTTGGGTAAGAGTGGACGACTAGGGCCTTCATGTCATGTGACGGTACTCAAGCACCAGGTTGTTTTTCTCAGGTTGCATAGAGGGTCTGCGGGAACGCCAGCATGGGCGGGGATCACAGCATCTAACTCCCCGTTTGGGAAATGCTTCAAAGGAGGCTGGTGTCGGTATCCAACCCGAGGAGAAGACGTCCGGTTAGTTCGTGGATGCGTTCAGCGACCATGCCATGTGTAGCCGCCACCTGGGCATCGCGTACCGCCCGTTGGAGGGGCTCAGATAGGTATACGCCTGAGCCTCCAGCTTGGCGGTGGAGCCTGATCAGAGAGTCGCCGCACCGCTGAGCGGCATCTGCTGCTGCCTGTCGGATCTGGCGCCGGTGTTCGACGGTGAGGGGGTCTCCCTGGGCCGCTACTTCCCAGGCCTCACCTAGGGCCTGGTCCAGATAGGCGCGTGATGAGCGGACAGTCGCTTCAGCCCGCGACAAATCTGCTTGGGCGGGAGTCCGTTCTGCTAGGGCCCGGGATGACCCTTGCGGGGTCTTGCCAGGGGCTATTTCGACGAAACGTTTCACGGCGCCGGCAGCTATACCAATGGCCACCGAGGCCACGCCGGCGGCCAGCATGCCAAAGAAGGGGAACCGCCATAAGGGGCCATCCACAACGGGGATTGCTCCAGCAACTTGCACCCAGCGGCCCTCCGGCACGAAGGTATCAGTGGTAGTGAAATCGGTGGAACCAGTGCCGGCGAGGCCCATGACATGCCAGGTGTCCACGAAGTCGATGTCATCAGGCTCGAAGAATACGTAAGGGGTTGCAAGCCCGTCAGCCCGCTGGGTTGGGTTGCCATCATCATCGACTAGACGAACCGTCCCTCCGATCCAGGTGCAGTGGCGGGTGCCCGAACCCCACGCCCAGGTCCCGTTTACCAAGAGGCCACCGTCTACCACTTTGGCGGTACCGGTGGGCACGGTGTATCCACCGGTGATGACGTTGGGTTTGCCGTAGATGGTCTCGGCGTGTTCGGGGGGTAGGTATCCGGCTAGCAGGGCGGTGGTGTTAGCGATCATTACGCACCAGGCTGCTGACCCGTCCCAACTGCCCAATTCGGTCAAGGCAGCCATTCCGGTCAAAATGTCAGTCTCGGCACCTCCATAGACGGTAGGGATGAAAGTGCGGAACATGTCCGCGGCCAACAAGTCCTCGACTACATCATCGGGCAGGGTCCGGCCTGTCTCTATGCGGTCAGCCCGCTGGGCTATTGATGGGCCAAGTTCTCGCGCCCGAGCCTCGGGGTTGTGGGTGGCTAGGTCATGGATCGTATTGGTCATAACAGAAAATTAGAATGTATACCTAGAAAAATCAACCAGTTCTAGATAATAGATATATAGGTGTAGAATCAAGTTCTGATGGTCGCTGACACTCTGGTCTTGCACTCACCCGGTCGGGCAGAGCGAACTCGCCGCGCCTTAGGTGCCGCTGCCCTGATTCGCCTGCGCGCTAATGGATCCTTCACAACTGAGGAAGTGGCGGCTGATGCGGGGGTGAGTCTGGCCACCGTTTACAACCGTTTCCCTGAGGGAAGAGACGGCCTCATGGCCATGGCGTTTGGTGCAGTTCTAGACAGGGTGGTCGAGGTGACTGGCCTGCTTGGAGTCGAGCGACTCTTGGAGGATGGACTCGAGCAGATTGCAACCGACTTGCTCGAAGGCCTAGCCGCCGTGTTCGAAGAAGAGAGCTTGGTCATGCGAGCTGCCCTGGCCGAACTTCCTGGAAGCCAATCCTTGCGTCACGCCTACCGGGACCATGAGGCACAAGCCCTCGTCATAATCACCCGGTTCATCAGGTTGGGCCAGGTCGCAGGCCGCGTAGCGACAGGCGACCCAGATGAGCTGGCGGTAGCGGTACTCGTCTTCGGCCAAGGCCTCAACAACCCAACCTTGTTGGGTAGCACCAAGCGTCCTCAGGTTGTGGCGCGACTCTCAGCCCTTTTGACGTCAATGCTGTCACCCGAACAGTGACGTTGCGGAGGAGGGCCTGACACCACCGCCCTTGTAGTTGAAGTCATGATGGTCCTTGAGTCGCGGTATGTGGCTTGTCGATGGTGTCAAGGAAGTGATCGTCGGCTAGGAGCCCCCTGGGGTGATCTGGCTGGCAAGGTAGGCGTCTCCGTTGCCTCAGGGATCAACGTTTCTTGGATCTAGTAGTTGCTGCCGATCCAAATGGGGCAACTGATGCCTTTCAAACAAGGGTCAGACGTCAGGGTGGTTATCGAGGTAGGTGACCTGCAGGTCGCTAGCGAGGATTGGGGCGAGCATGTCCAGTAGACCGGTCTCGACTCTCCATGCCAGGTAGGCCTCGTGATGTGCTCTGGTCTCAAAGGACTCCCATAACACGATTGTGTCCGGGTTGTCTGCATCTGTGAACACATCGATGGATTCGCATCCGTCAAAGGCTCGGGTGTCAACGAGAGCTGTCTTCAAAATTTCAAGAAGACCAGCAGCCTCACCCTCTCTACACGGGAAAGCGACGTGGATAGTTTGAGACATGGTTTCCTCACTTCTGCATGGTTTCACCGAGGCGAGAGGTCCCCACCCGGCCTAGGGGAAAGACTAGTCAAGTGTCTGGCGCTTCAAATGGCTTGGACGCAGTTCCGGGGGCGAAAAGATCCCGGAAATGGCGCCGGGTAGAATCGCACAGTGCCTAGTGATGGAATGCTCAGGTTTGTTAACCGACTCCACCGAGGGCTGATTTACCTGAGTGCTGGGAGGATGGGTTGGGGAATGGCTGGGATGCCAGTCCTTGAGTTGACAACGGTCGGCCGCCACTCCGGACGGATGAGAAGGGTCATGTTGACTACCCCCCACCAGGAGGGCGAAACGCTTGTAGTTGTCGCATCCAAGGGTGGGGAGGACAGCCATCCAGCCTGGTACCTGAACCTCCTTGACAATCCCAACGCAGTGGTGGCAAGGAAAGGAAGGCAGGTTCAGCGGATGCGTGCCCGCGTGGCCTCAGGCGCTGAGCGGGAAAGATTGTGGCCAGCCGTCACTGGCGCATATTCAGGATACGCGACCTATCAGGAGAAGACTGACCGGGAGATTCCCCTGGTCCTGCTAGAGGCCGTACATGGCCAGAACTAATGCCAGCGGTTAGTACATCGTGGTTTGCCAGCGACGCGGGTAAAGGGTAACTAAGACCCCTCCGTCGCTGTCGGGCGGATAGCTCTCGGCGTACCGCACACCGTCCTCATCTCCCAGATAGCGACTGGCCAACTCTAGGACCAGTTCGTAGCGTGTCTGGCCACCCAAGGCCTCGACAGTGACATGGCCTTCGGCTGTGACGTACTTGTAGGGAGGTGATTCATCTTGGATGCAGATGCTCGCCCGCCCTGCCCGTTGGAGGAGCAGGGACTTTGCTGAGTCGCCCTCCATTGATACCTGAAATGAGTCGTTCACATAGCGATACCAGACCGGTGCGCACAGGGGCGCCTTGTCGGTCCGTTCGATAGCGAGGACAGCTACTCGGACCTCCTGGAGGAACCTGTCGCGCTGGGTGTTGCTCATTTCATTCATGAGCGGATGGTAACCCGTGGACGACACGGGCTATTAGAGGAGAATCTTGACTTGTGTTCTGGGATGCCCCAAGGCAGGCAGTCTCAGGACCCCGGGGGGCTGTATGCCATGGCCCCGTCGACCGTGGCGGCAGCGGCATCAATCTCCTCCGGTGTCAACAGGACAGTCATACTGCCATTGACCATTCCTGATGCCGAGACGGCGAGGCTAACGGCAGCGGCATCAGCGTTTGAGGGGAAGTCGGCAATTATCACAGCATCGTTGGCACCAAAGGTGAAGTAGAAGGCCTCGAGCGTTCCTCCGATCGATTCCATGGCGGCACTTGCGGCTGCGACCCGCCCTGAACCTCCATCGGAAAGGAGACCCCGGACCCCCTCGGTGGTGTAACTGGCGTTGAACATGTACTTGGGCATTTAACTCTCCTTGTCCTCTCTGGCGAGTTCGTAGCACGAGAATATGGGCATTCCCCGCGGGTTGCTAGCAAGACTCATACCAACCTTGTGATCGATTTCGTCGCAATGCGGCTAATTTGGAATATCCGGCCATTTCATTGATCGTTGGTCGAAACTTGGACCACCGACAGGAACTCGATGAGCATTACCCTGACCTGCGTTGCAGGCGTCCTATTTGCTGTCAATGCCACGTTCACACGGGTGGCTCTTGATCGCACAGGAATCCGAACCGATGTAGCGGCAGCGGCCACAGTCATGACAGCGGCGATCGTGGCCGCAGCCATTGCTTTCACAGGCGGCATTCGACCAAGCGATCTGAATTGGACGGACTCCCGGGGGTTTTTCATCATTGGAGCGATTGTTCCAGGTGTTGCGCAGTTGACCTTCTACGCCGCAATCCGCATGGCTGGACCGTCTCGTTCCGCCATCATGCTGGGCACAGTGCCGGTGTGGTCAGTTGTTCTAGCCAGTATTTTCCTGAACGAACAATGGTCGGCATCAGTAGTAGCTGGCACTCTTCTTGCTGTCGTAGGCGGCATCGTTTTGGCTACGGAAGGGGTCGCGAAGGTAAGGACGTCGCGGTTGGGACTTGTTTTTGCTGGACTAACAGCTCTTCAGTTCGCCATACGGGATGTTCTAGCTAGGTTTGTTACCCAAGGAAGTGATCTGAACAGTTCAGCAGCCGCTGCTGTCATTCTCGGCGTTGGGGCTGTAGTTCTGATTTCAGCATCAGTTGGAGGTGCTGGACTGCGGCAGTTCTTCGAGAATCTACGACGCAGCATGCCGGCGATGCTGATTCCGGGTGTCGCTGTCGGTCTCGCTATGCCTGCCCTGTTGGCTGCATTTGAGCGGAGTCGTGTTGGAATTGTGTCCCCGTTGCTGGGGGCAACACAAACTGTCGGAGCGGTCCTACTCTCCGGTCTACTGATTGGAGGCAGTGAAATCAGCAAGAGAGTGCTCCTCGCTGTCGGTGTGACCTTGGCAGGAGGAACGCTGATCGGCATCACTCGCTGATGGCACATTGACTCTCGGCTCGGTAGTCGCCCCCTAGAGTGGTTTCGCCGATGGGTATAGCCCGATTCGGGGGAGGGGCTCGTTGCTCTGCTAGGCCACGATTAGGAGTGATCAGTGAAATATTACATTGAAGCCTGGAAACGTTATGTCGATTTCAAAGGCCGTTCATCGCGGCCCGCCTACTGGTGGCCCTTTCTCTTAACCATCATTATCTCCTTTGTTCTCGGCGGTATTTCTGCCTCCGTCTTTGGGACTGCCTCCGATGAGGCAGGTCCCTTGGAGACGATCTTCCAACTGGCCTGGCTTTGTCCCGGTTTAGCCCTTGGCGCTAGGCGCCTGCACGACATTGGTCGCAGTGGTTGGTGGTTGCTCATAGCCCTCACCGGGGTTGGAGTCATCGTGCTAATCATCTGGGCTTGTCGCCCCGGTGAAGACGTGGCGAACGCTTGGGGTTCACCGAGTATCCCTTTACTGACTGAGGACGACACAGAGACTGGGGTTGGCACCCGTGAAAAGCCATTGCCAGATAACCCAATTTCTTAAGACGGCTAAGGCCACACAGTGAGGTTTTGGGTAACCCAGAGGGTGAGTTTTCTTTTGTTCAACCTTCTCCCAATCTCTTTGGTCGGGCCCAGCGGGCAGCGACAAGGGCGGTGAAACTGTAAAGGAGATAACCGACGGTCATAGGGGTTGTAGAAGTTGAAATTTGAGCGTCAACCAGAGCTGCTAGAACAGCTCCTCCGACCAGCGATGAGGCACCGATGATTCCCGAGGCGGTCCCCGCTAGAGCGCCCATTGGTTCAAGTGCTAAGGATAAACCAGTTGGCAGTATCTGGCCGAGGAGGGCGTTGGCAATCACCATGAGGGTAAACCAGATACCAAAGGTTGGGATCCCACCTGTCGATAGAGAGGCCGCCAGTAGCAGGGCGCTGATCACGGCCGTAGCTCCCATCGAGAACATGGCAACCTTGTGTGCCCCGTGGCGAGTGATATAACGATTAACGGTGAAGAAGCCGATGGCTTGTAACACCCCCCCGGCACTGAAGAAGAACGCAAAGTGGTCTGCTCGGCCATAAATCAGATCAAAGACTGGTTGGGAGCTGCCTAGCCAGATGAGAAAGGCTCCATTGGCGAAAACCATCGCTACCAGGTATCCGACCGTGGTTTGGGTGCTGAAGATTGCTCGTAGAGCCTGATTGGAGGAATGCCAACTAAGTGAGCGCCGATTCTCGGGTAGGAGGGTCTCGCCGAACTGCAGGCTCCACAAAGAGGCCACCCCGGCCAGTACCAGCCCCAGCCCAAAAACCAGTCGCCAAGAGCCCATCGCTAGGACTGCCTCGGCCACCAAGGGAGTGATGATTGGTCCTGCGATGAAAATGCCCATGCTCCAGGCCACTATTCGGGCCATTTCATCACCGCTGTAGAGGTCCCGGGCGATTGATGCCCTGAGTGAACTGGGCCCCGATGCTCCTAGGCCCCACACTGCCCGGCTAACCAGAAGCAACGTCAGGTTAGGAGAGACGATCGTAGAGATCACTCCGACCCCGTAGAGGGCCAAGCTGAATCGCAAGACTGGAATCCTGCCAAAGCGGTCTGCAAATGGGCCACAGAGGACCTGCCCTAGTGCCGTGCCAATCACATAGAAAGTAACCATCAGGGTTATCCGGTTCGAACCGGAGTCCAGGCCGACATCGGGTCGGATCTCATCGAATGCGGGAAGGGAGGAGTCCACTCCAAATGCGGTCAAGATCCCCATGAAGGCCAGGAACCCGATCACGGTGGTTTCTGATCGGTATGGCGGCACCCCGGAAGTCTGCCCGCAAGTGTGCTGTTTAAGATCATGAGATTCTTGAATGGCCAACAGTCAAGTTGGTGTAGTGAGCTAACGGAGATGGCTGGCTCACCCCCCTGAATTCGGTCTTGTCTCTTCCCAGAGGTTGTTAGCCTCGGAAGTTCGCTGGGATGGCGTCATGGTGCAGAGTTATCGGACGAGATCACCGATTCAATAAATTGCTCTGTGATATGTCCTCCGGACAAGGCAGTGTTTCCGGAACCATTGCTGTCTAGTAGTGCTGGTTTCCGGAAATGTGGAACCCCATGGGCTCAATCCCTAAACGAGCGCGTTGCGGGTAGTCGCCCCGTGACTCGGCCCGTAGTTTGGGGATTATGGAGGTCAACGGCTACGAGATTACTCCCGGCGCCCGCCTCAGGCGGGCGGACCTCGCCGGAGCGGTCCTTGTCGGAGCGAACCTCGCCGGTGCCTATTTGGTTGGGACAAACCTGAGGTACACAGACCTTGCTGGAGCGAACCTTGCCGGAGCGAACCTTGAAGGATCGGATCTTGTAGGGGCGAACCTCAGCCATGTGAGACTCAGCCATGCCTTCCTAGAGGGGGCACTCCTCGAAGGGGCAAATCTGAGACGAGCGAACCTGATCCACGCCAAACTCAAACGGGCGAACCTCTTGAGGGTGAATCTCCTCGGGGCGGATCTTAGGTGGGCGAACCTCAAACGGGCGAACCTCGCTGGGGCGAACCTCGCTGGGGCGAACCTCGCTGGGGCGAAACTGAGGCGGATCAATTTGACCGGAGCGACCTCTGACAGAAAAACCGTCTGGCCTTCTGGCTTCGACCCGAAAGCCGCCGGAGTGATTGTCGAGTGAACAACGGTAGCCGTTGCTGAAAGTACCGCTACCTAGCCCCTCCCTGATGACAGGCAGAGGAATCGCTATTGGAGGCACACCCAGCAGAGCAGGACACTAAATCCGAAACCTGCGGCAATCGCTCCGCTGCACCGTGTCGATCTTGGCCTGTGAGGAGACGAAAACCCCTTTGAACATGCTTGCTACCATCGGCCCGTGCCCTTCTTTCTATGGAGCCATGACTTCAAGACTGACTTGCTTGGAGCAGCAGCAAGGGACGTTTGCCCCCATTGTGGTAATGACACAACCTTCCTACTGGGGAAGATCAGGTCCACCACCAAGGCGTATTTCGTTATCCCCATCATGAAGCGCACTAAGGGGTATTTCGTGATGTGTAAGGGATGTGGAATAACTACGCACCTACCGAAGCAATGGGGCAAGGAACTGGCTTCGGTAGTCAAGAACATGAATGACAGGGCAGAGACACCCACCAAGTCTCTAGTTGATCTTGGGATCGGCAAAGCGACGTGCTCTAGGTGTAAGACACTCGTAGGTGCGTTTGATCAGATCTGTGAAGGTTGTGGGAAGTTGTTTAAGTAGAAGGAAGCAGAATTGTCGGTCGGCCACCAAGTCGACGAGCGGTAGGATCTGCTGCCGCAGGCGCCTCTAGCTCAATTGGCAGAGCATCGGACTCTTAATCCGCAGGTTCCGGGTTCGAGTCCCGGGGGGCGTACAACGATCGGCACCCTAAGCCGTGTGTGTTGTCCCGCCCATTTTCGCTCTGAACGGGGCACACAGCAAGCCTCGGGGGCGTACCACCAAGTACCAACTGCCCGTGTGTGTTGTCCCGCCCAGTTTCCCTCTGAAAGGAGCCGCAGCGCGGCAGGGTGACACCGCCAGGGGCCGACCAGCAGGGCTGCTCGGCTCGGCCAAACCGGTTTAGAGCGCCGCAAATCATTGGGAACTATTGTCCAGACGGTGAACCGACTATCAATTCCTTTCGTCTGTCCCCAACATCGGGAAGTGCTTGAAGTAGAAGGAGAGGTTCTCACTTGCCCAACTGGGGCACACCATTTCCCAATTCGGAATGGAATTCCTCGGTTTGTCGATGACTCGGCCTATTCAGGAGGGTTTGGTACCCAGTGGCATGCATTCCCACGTACTCAGTTGGACAGTCATTCGGGCCTTCCGGTCTCCCGGGACAGACTTCTCGAAGCACTGCGGGAAGATCTATGGAAAACGCTGCCGGGTAGTCAAGTGCTTGAGGTTGGATGTGGTGCAGGTCGATTCACAGAGATCTTGTTGTCCCAAGGTGCTGAGGTCTGGTCCGTTGACTTGAGCAGTGCTGTGGACATCAACGTCGAAAACTGTCCGTTGTCGAGCCTCCACACCGTCCTTCAAGCAGATCTAGATCGACTCCCATTCAAACCCTCACAATTCGACTTGGTCCTGTGTCTTGGGGTTCTACAGCACACGCCCTCCCCTGAGGCATCGATACTCCACCTAAGCCAACAGGTACGGCAGGGAGGCACGCTCGTGCTGGACCACTATGTACGCAACTGGGGGTGGGTCCTGAGTACTAAACCTCTCGCCCGCCTGATCATTAGGCGAATGTCTCACGATCGTGGCTTAAAGGCCACAAACACCCTCTACCGATGGTTTGCTCCCCTCTATCGACTATTTCCGACAGGACTCGCTCGGGTCCTCATCAATCGCATTAGCCCGATCACGTTCTTTACCGATGAGATACCAGAACTATCTGAATCACAGAAGCAGGAGTGGGGAATGCTTGATACCCACGACAGCCTTACGGACCACTTCAAGCATCGCCGGACGGCCACGCAACTATCGAGTGCCCTAAGAGATGCCGGGCTGATCGACGTGACAGTGGCTTTCAATGGAGGAGTATTGGTGTGTCGCGGTACCCGGCCATAACCACTATCCCCAACTTGCGGGTCGTGGGGTAGCGGTTGGTGGATGCAGCCCAAGGCGGTTCCAACCGCACCAATGTTTGGGGCAGTGTTGCGGGTCCCCGGGACCCCACAACGGCACCTATCAGAAGGCCGCTGCCCCTCGTTCAGTCGGGGGCGGTTGGTACTTGGTCTCTAGCGCCGGGGGGCGTACCACCAAACATCGCTCTTCTCGATCACTCCGAGCGGTCAGGCCAGCTGGGATAGAAACAGCACCTCGCTGGGATAAACACCGGCCCCGCGGCCCAGAAACCCTTCACATGCGGGGCAAACACAAACCTGCCGAGACCCCACCATGGGGTCTCGGCAGGTTATTGAAATCGGTTCGGCAGGTTTCGACCACTGTCCCAGAGTTGGTTGAATGACCGACCAATAACGATCGAAGCGACCCAAAGGAACCAT
>PVBE012680054.1_pt1 | contig 10246 bp, 14 predicted proteins | sample 1631181 | NCBI WGS metagenome assembly PVBE01 (sample SAMN08397723, study PRJNA350692) | Marine metagenome, whole genome shotgun sequencing project. | isolation source: water | place: Pacific Ocean | collected 2012-04 | reverse complement strand
TGCTGGATTTGATACTGCTTGTCTTTTAGCAGGATCTCCAACTAATTTCTCATCTCCGAATGCTACTACTGAAGGTGTTGTTCTTTTACCTTCTGTATTTTCTATTACTTTTGCTTGTGTACCTTCCATTAGTGATACGCACGAATTTGTAGTACCTAAGTCTATTCCTATAATTTTACTCATATTGTTTTATCTCCTTATTATAACATAATTTTAATATTTGTCTATAAGGTAGGGTGTTTACCACCCTACCTATCATATTGCTTTACTTGATATCGATAGTTCTTGCTTTTTTGGCTTCTGGAACAATTCTCTCCAGTGCAACAACAAGTAAACCGTCTTTAAGTTCAGCACCTTTTACTTCAACGTCATTAGCAATGGTAAATGATTTTGAGAAGTATCTTTTTGAAATACCTCTATGAATGATATTACCATCTGCATCTGTCTGTTCAGCGTCTTCTTCTTTTTTAGATTTCACTGTTAAAAGGTTATCCTCATATGTAACTTCTATGTCCTTTTTATTAAAACCTGCAAGTGCAAGTTCTACATTGTAAGAATGCTTACCAGTCTTTACAATATTGTAAGGTGGGAAGTTACTAACAGTACCATTTCTAAAGAAACCGTCGTCCATCATATGTTCGAAGTGATCAAACATATTATCGAAACCTACTGTTATGGGTCTTAAGTTATTAAAGATAGATAGATTATTTTTCATGTGCTTTCCTCCTAAGTTAGCGAGTTAATATTGAAGATCCTATCTATAGCAATCTTCAATGTTATTTATTTCTTATAATAACATATAAGCATTAATCTGTCAATTACGAGTGTTTTGGTAAAATAATTTAGTGATTTAAAAAGGACCAGGCTCTAAGAATACAGCCATTAGTATTAACAGTGTTATGAGTAATAATGTGAATCTCAGATCCATACCTGGCATACTCCATAATATTGTTCATCCTTTTTTTTGATTTATTTATTTTTTTCTTTTAATACCCATAAAACGATTATCGTCTCTTTGTGATTGTAGTTTTTTAAGGGTTTGTTTTCTACGTTTTTCTGTTTCTCTTTTCCAATGAGAAGGTTTTTGGAAATACTGTCTATCTTTTAATTCTTCAACAAAACGATCGTTCTTTATCCACTTTTTCATTTTACGATATGCTCGCATAACGTCTCCACCTTCTGGTACATCGACATAGTAGCCGTGGAAACCAAGTGGTCTATTTGTTCTGTTGTTTTTTCGCATCTGTCTTTTTAAACAATAACACAGGGTCTGCTCCATTGTCAACCACATCTCGTGTTATTTGGATTTTATTTACACCCTTACTCCTCATTTCGGACGCATCAAATTGATATGGTAAAACTATCGAATCTACTATATTTTTTAAGCCTCTAGCATTTGTGCCAAGTTCTTTGGCTTTTTTAGCAATTGATTGCTTGGCGTCTTTAGTAAATTCAATTTGAATGTTATCTAGTCCGAATAGGTATTGTGTTTGTTTTATTAAAGCATTACGTGGTTCGGTTAATATTTTTACCAATTGTTCTTCTGTTAATGTATCAATAGCAGTTATCATAGAAAATCTACCTACAAATTCTGGTATAAGACCATATTTGATTAAGTCCTCGGGTTTGACATTTTGTAGATAGTTTATATCGTCATCAACTTTTAAGTTACTACCGAATCCTATACCTGCTGAACGTTTTGCTTTTATTACTTTTTCTAATTCAGTAAATGCACCGCCAACTATAAACAGGATATTATGTGTATTAATTTTAATCATTTGTTGATCAGGATGCTTACGTCCACCATGTGGTGGCACTCTACAGTCTGTACCTTCTACTATTTTTAAAAGTCCTTGTTGTACTCCTTCACCAGAAACATCTCTAGTAATACTTGTGTTTTCACCTTTACGACAAATCTTATCAATTTCGTCTATAAAGATAATACCACGTTCTGCTTTTTCAATATCTCCGTCGGCATTTGCGTAGAGTTTTTGTACAACATTTTCTACATCCTCACCAACATATCCTGATTCTGTTAAAGTAGTGGCATCTGCTATTGTAAAAGGAACATCTAAGTATTTTGCAATAGTTCTTGCCATTAGAGTTTTACCTGCGCCTGTGGCACCTAATATTATAACGTTAGACTTATCAAGTTCAAAGTCAACAGGTGGACGAGTTATTCTTTTATAATGATTTGAAACTGCAACAGAAAGCACTGTCTTTGCTTGGTCTTGTCCAATTACAAATTGATCAAGATGTTCTTTTATTAATACAGGATTTAAAACGTCTTTATCGCCTGCTACTAATTTTTCTTTACGTGCTTTTACTATATCTTCTTCTAGTATTTCTACACATAGTTTTACACATTCATTACAAATAGATGTCTTGCTGGCACCCACTATCATTTTAGTTACATCTTTACGTGATTTATTACAAAAATTGCAAATTAAGTTTTCGTCAGACATTATTCTGGAAAATGGGTTTTTTTAATATCGTTAAAAATAGATTCAACACTTTTTTCAGCATTGTATTCATACACTTTATTTGGTTCTAATGCTTCATCAACAAATATAGGTAGGTTAGTTTTATCAACAACAATAAATCTTGCTCTTTGAGATGCTTCTTTTATCCAGTTTGCTTCACTTACTAAATTATCGTACATGTAAACTATAATATTATCATTTGGAAAAATTTTATTAAGTTGTATTGCAAATTGATTTTTTTGTTCTTCTTTTAAATTGATTAATAAAAAACTAATTTTACCTTCATTAATCATTGAAGGCGGTGTTACTAATGTTATCGCGCCTGGTGTATTAAATATTTTTAAATTATATGCCATAAAGAGTTTTTTATTATTCGTTTTGATTTAATACTTCTATTATAACTTGTTGATCTTCTTTAGTCAAATCTTTAAATGCTATTTCTCCATTCTCTAGATTAGTTATTAGATCACTTATACGTTGTTCCATTCTTGAGTGATAATCTGTGTCTGTGGTAATACGTTTTTTATATTTGGTAAATTTTTCTTTAACTATTGGATTTTCAACATCAATAGTTTCTTGTTTAGTCTTTTGCCAAAGTGTGTTATCGTCTTGTTCTTCGTTTTGGATGTATTCGTCACTAACATCTTCAAAGTTACCATGTTCTTTATGAAATTTATCGAGTAATTCTCTTCTTTGCCAATTACTTGGTATCTCTGGCTTTGGGGGCTCAACAACCTTGCCCTTCTTATTAACTACTCTTGTACCAAGTAGACCGGTTGTTGCTTTTACTGCTGGTTGTTCTATTGGTGTTTCTACACTTTCTGCTGTAGGCATTTTAAGTGCTTCTTCAACTGTTGTTGTTTCTGGCTCTTTAACTGCTACCTCAGGTTCTACAACTTCTGTAAGATCGGGTTTAATTCGTTCTTCTTTTTCTTCTGCTTCTATTTGTTCTTTCATTCCTTCTTGCAATAGTTCAGATACAGAAGGTTCTTCTGTTGGTTCTTCAAAAAGATCAAACTTTATTTCATCTACATCAAAACCATCATCTTCTTTAGCCTTTACAGCATAATCTTCTAATGCTTTACGTTCTTCTTCTTCACGTTTTTTAAACTCTTCTTCTTGTGCTTCTTTTTCTGCTTTTATTTCCGATTTTGTTTTAGTCTCCATATCTAAGGCGACTTCGTCCGGATCAAACCCGTCAATATTATCTACTGCTATTTCTTTGTCTTCAGTTTTTTTTTGGCCTTTTAAATCTATATGAGGTATAGTATCATCTTGCTCTTGTATAATTTCTACAGTTTTTTGGTCAGTCCTTTCTATTTTGTTATTAAAGGCACTTAATTTGTCTTTCCAATCCTGTAGTTGTGCAGTGGCCTGTTCCATTTGTGCTGTATTGTTTGTTTTTTCTGCATTCTTTGCCATTTGATCTTTCCATCTAAGAACAATGTCCTCGTCAGCATCTGGTTTTTCTAAGTCAATTATTTTTTCTGGTGGCAATGGTTGAACTGGAAATCTTCTTAATAAACTTTGGTTTGCCGCAACAAGCAACAATACTGCAAGTGGATCAAATACACAGATGATTATTAGTATAACCCATCTTACTGCTTCAGATGTATCAACGTCAGTAGTTACTCCCCAATCAACTACAAGTGCGGCAATATATTTTACAGGACCTACTTCCGCTTCAAGTTTGATCATTTGACTTTGTAAAGGTTCTCTTTCAATAATTAAATCATCTATATTGTTTTGTGCTTTTAGTATGTTTTCTTCTGCAACAGTTATTTGTGCATTAACATCTGATTTGTCATCAATTCCGCCATCTCTCAAATTTGAAATTCTTTTTTGTATTAGATCTGTTTCGTTTTTATAATCATCTTTTAAAGATTGTATTCGTGATTGTGCAAGATCAATTTTTCCATTAATTGCATTTCTTTCTGGTTCTTGTGCTTCTCTAAGAGCAATACCTTTTTTAACTCTACCGGATCCGCCAAACCCTTTGTTCCTATCAGTATATGCTTTAACATCGTTATCAAGTATAGATAATCGATTGTTTAAATCTTTAATTGTATTGGTCTCGACTACAAGTAGTGTTTTTAATTTGTCTTGTGCATCTTTTAAATTTTGTTTTTCAATTTCTATTGCATCTTTATTAGATACTCCTGTTCTATCTAATGTTTTTTCAGCACGTTCGATTACTGCTAATTGTCTTTTAATATAGGTTTCTTCGCTTGTAATTTTGCTATTGATAATTTCGATTCTTTGTGTAACTGTGTCTTCTGCTAGATTTTGTTCAAGGTGTGCTTTGGATAAGAATCCAAAAATACCCATTGACGTTATTAATGATAAAACTATTACTGCGATCGTGAGATATGTTTTTAAAAGAAAGCGGGTTTGTTTCCAATTCCGATATAGCCACGATGCTGTAACTAGTTTACCAACTTCTAAAACTGAACCCATTATAACTACAGGCCAAAATGCTCCTGGAAATATAGTAGCCAATCCTATTACAGAATAGAATATAGCAACACCAGAAATGGATAATGCTGATAATAGTGTTAAAATTGCAATAAACATAATATATAGATGTATTTACTAAAACATAACAGCCGTTTTAATGCTACTGAATCATTTGGTAAATATATGTATGGCACTTACACTTTTAGCAGGATTTCAAAACACATTGAACAGACCTACAAGACCGTTCCAACCTAACGGTATTGCTCATGCAACCAACACAGGCACGCCTGCAAACACAAAAGCAGACAGAGCAACTACAAAGGCAAAATGGGCCATATGGGTCGCGGCTTGGAAGAACACGTACAGATCATCAGGCGATCACTCAACAGAATTCACAACAGCAGGATCTGGTATTACATACGCAGACGATTAATAGTCCTTAATCAGAACTTTATCGCAGTATTTTCTTAAAATAAAAAAATATATGATTATTACTCTGCTGAGTAAGTTAATGCACTATCAGTTGGAGTTTGATTAGCAGTATTTGGTCTGAACGTTGTAACTTCAGCAACTGTAATCGCTTCAACTATCTCACCTTCGTTTCCTGATAATACTGGAGCAACTGTAACCGCAGTATTGCTCACTAAACCAGCACCAGAAGTTGGATTGTAAACACTCATATTTTCTGTATGAGTAGTTGTTAATGCTTCTGCAATTTTATCTTGTATGTATAAAATTTTAGTTGTTGTAGTAGTTGATCCATCAATTGTTGTTCCTGTTGTTGGAACAAAATCTGCATTTTCAAATATTAAAGTAAAGTTTAAATCTGTAATTGGACTATCGCCTTCATCACTAGCATACGTAGTAACAATGTTTGCTAATTGTACATTTGATCTAACTTGTAATGCATTCATCATTAATTTGAATCTTAATAAACCTCTTGATACTAATAATGATTGTGCTAAAGTAGTAGGTTTAGTCGCAAAATCATCTGCGTGACATGGTGAAAGTCTTCCGCCTGCTGTTGTTTCAGCATCTGTAAATCCTGACATCGCTATATCTACTGTGTACATTTTACTTGGCGGTGTTGCTAACGAAACTGCCATTGATTTTGGTTCTACTGTTGCCATATTATAAGTTCCTTACTTTAATGTAGTTATTTATACTTTGTTATTTATAAAATGCCCAAGTCTCTCTATTAATATACTTGCAGGCATTGTTTGTCATATGCTTCTTTTTTGCCTTAATTTTAATATATGCTTGGTATGTACGGCAATAACCCCCAGATATTAGGTATGAATGTATTACTCTAACCTTACCGTTTGCTAGTCTTTTATCACTATGCCAACTAACAATTTGTCCATCCGGGACATTATCTAGCATAAAAAATACAGCACTTTGGTGTTGCTGTTTTTCTGATTTTTTAAGTCGCATACCTATATACTGTGTCCATCTGAATAAAAACACTGGAAAGTTCATTTGGTCAGAATCAATCCAAGTAGGGTTAGGCATTGGTTCTAGAGAAGAATTAGCCTCACCTGGTAGTTTATTGGCTTGTACAGTTGTACTAATAAGCCAGATACTAATTGAGATTATGATAACCCTTAACAATTTCCCATCCTCCTTCTATTTTTTTACAAGCAATCGACCTTTGTTGTACAAACTCTCCACCTAATGGAATTTCCCAGGTGAAAATTTCACAATTACTAGCAATACCCATTCCGTGTAGGAAATCTTTTGCTCCATCGTTGCATGTCATTTTTTCTTCTGTTCGTTCTTCGATTAAGTTGCCACTACTGTCTACTACTTTGATCTTTGTGACTTCTATATCACAATACTGATCATTCCATGGGCCACCGGCTTGTGCTGTGCTTACCCATGTTATAATGCAGACAAGTGTTAACACAACCAAGGCAATGACTTTTATAAGTTTATTATAATCCATTGCCTTAGATGTCGAATACACTCTTCTTAACTTCAATCAAAACATATGCTCTGTAACTTTTATTTTTAGTCATAAAAATTTCAGATTTAGTTACAAGATAGCCTTCTGCAACTGTGTCTTCAATATTGTTAATGATTGTATCTTCAGAACTATTTGTGACAACTAAATTTTCATCGTCACCAGTTTCTGTTTTTTTGATGATAGTTTGGTTATTCATTTCACCATTTACTCTATCAACCAGTTTAGCCTTTGCAAGTAAAACTGCTTTTTTTACTGCAAGTTCCATATCAGGTGATACCGCTGTACCAGACTCTTGGTACTTGAACATAGTTTCTCTCTTATACAAAACATACCATTTAGGTGTTTCTTTTATAACACCGTGTTTGTTAAGATCACGTTTAACTTTGTATGTACCACTACAATTCGCTAATAGCACACCGGCAACCAAGATAAGGATCAATTTACTTAGATTTTTCATATTTCTCCTATCCTTTAAATTTGTCAATTATACCAGACAATGCATTGAACACACCTTCAACATTAAAGTCGTTGCTGAACTGTGCATATCCATCTCCAATCATTGGATACACTGCAAGGAAAATTGCAAATAGTATTATTAATCTAATCATACTACAATTATAACATATTTTCCAAATACGTCAACCAAAGTTGGTCTTGCTAGAAGTGTTGATTTTATTGACTTTTTTTAAGGTAAAATTACTTTAATTGCTCTTCGTTCTTCCATTGTGATCTTTTACCCTTAGATCCACATGCTCTCCGACAGATATAAAAAGGTGTATCTGTTACAAATCTTGTTTTGTACTCTTGGAATAATTCTTTATTGTTATACTCTCTAATATCACTATGTAATTCTAAACCAATTTTATTAAGATATGCTTCTGCCATATGACAACAAGGCCAAAACTTTCCAGTGTAATCTAGAAACACACTAGAATCTCTATCTTTTTCACAGACAATTTCTCTACCATAAGAAGGAGGTTGATAATCACCAGCAGGCATAATTCCTAAATTTAATGTGTATGTGTCCCACCTATCTGTTTCTTTTGTTCTAAACCATGAAAATCCCATATCGCTGGCAAGTTGTTTGGATTCTTCTACTTGATGTTTGTTATGCTCAAAGACCAACATATCCCAATGAGCACTTGCTCCAGTTGATATAAATGCTTTTGCATTTTCCATTACTTTTGTCCATCTTACATTCCTTCTGTACATATGATTCGTATCTTCTAAACCGTCTATACTGAATACACAATAATCTAAAGGTCCATCTAATAAATGTCCTAGTTTACTCCAAAACATTGTTGTCTTTAATCCTGCGTTGCTATTGATTCCTACAATTAAGTCAGGATTGCTTTCTTTAAAGTACTGAATAATTTCTAAAAGTTCTGGTGCTGATGCAGGATCTCCAACATTACCACAAAAAAATACTTTGTTTAATTTTTGAATTTGTTCTGGAGTAATATTTTGTTCAAACCAACTTAATGGTAGGCTTTTTAATTTAATATATGGATTAATCATTTTTCCATATACATTCCTTGCACACATCGGGCATTCAGCATTACACAAACTAGTTGGTTCTATATGGATTTCTTTAACATTATCTAGCATATGACATATTTACTGCTAGTTTCTACGCATCTTTGATATTTCTTCAGCACCTTCTTTGTCCCATATAGGAACAAGGTTAGACTTATGCATTAATCCAATACCTATAAGTTTACGTTCACCTGAATATTGCTGTGGTTCTTTTTTAGAACCACCTTTTACAGGGATTGTATCCGATGTTTTTGGATAATTTGGATCAGGCTCGTACTTTGGTAAGTCATAACCTTTCCAAGTTTTAAGTCTTTTCTTTAATGTTTTGTCGTCAAGACCTTGAGATAGTAGCCAAGCATTATGTTTTGCTCGTGCTTCTCTCTTTCTTTTTGTGTTTGCTATTTTTGTCTTGATTCGTTTTGGTAGTTTCAATTGTATGAATCCCATACTTTATTATACTATTAAGGTAGATTATTGTCAACTATGGTTGACCAAATCATATCTCTATATTTTGGATTGGTACTCCAAGCACTAATACCAACTAATAATTTTTTATACTCCCATTTGCCATTATCTAATTGGATTTCTCTTTCTATTCTAAATTTTTCATATGCAGGATGAGTGTTTAAAATTCTAATCATATCTTTAACAGAATCACATTTTGTTTTATATTTTTTAACACCGAATATTGCATCTGGATTTTCTCTTGGTTTCATATGTGGTGTAGATAAATCCCAAGTACGTACACCAAATAATGCATTACCTTCTGTTGCAAATCTACTTGTACCCCAATTAGACTCTACTCCTGCCATAGCAATTATAATAGTAGTAGGTACTCTGCTTAATCTATCTGTTGTAAAATTTAAGTAATCGACACATTTACCTAATGTGTTTATAAAAGTTTTTCTATCATTATATGCGAATTCTGGTTGAGTAAGTCCTAGATATATTACTTCACTTACTTCTTTTTTATGAAATTCCTTTTCAATCTTAACTGTTGTCCATTTATTTGGATAAAATGTTCCAGCAAAGAATGTTCCACCAAGAACAGCAGTAACCAATATTATGGTTGTAAGAATAAGTTTAATAGAACTAATAGTTGTTTTTTGCATCATAATAAGTGATAGCAGGCCGCGTAAAATTTGGACTAACTTGCGAACCTGCTATCTTGTTTATATTTAAACAGCAACCTTTTCTGTTGCTGGTTCTTGTGCAGATTCATCAGATTCTGAATATTTTGCTTTATATTCTGTTTCTGCAGAATTCATAAACGAATTCCAATCTGCTTTTGATAAGCCTGTAAATCTTGTGATGATACCATCACTCATAATTTTGAAAGATCCACATAACTTATGTGAACTGTCTTCTGAAATCTTATGGACAACACCTGTTGCCTTACCATCAGCATTCTCTCTGCCCATGATATACATATAGTTTCCAGATCTGCCAGTCCACTTATTATTAGTTTGTGTATCAGATTGACATCTTTCTCTAATCTGATCCATAACCAACTGTGCTTTTGCCGAACATTTATACATAATTGTTCCTCCTAAATTACCACTATTATAACAGGTAATGGTATTTCCGTCAACCGGTTAAAAAATTGCAATTTTATTAGGTTTTTAATCTACAAGTTCGTGCATCTCACTAATAGAACCTACCCACTCAATGTAGATACTACCATTAGTAAAAAACTTTTTGTAATCTTTTTCAAATTGTTCATAAAAATTAACATAGTTAATATACGACTCTTCACCTATAGGTGTTTGAAGTGCATTGGCAATTACTAAAATATCTTTTTTCT
>PVBE011437332.1_pt1 | contig 10246 bp, 2 predicted proteins | sample 1631181 | NCBI WGS metagenome assembly PVBE01 (sample SAMN08397723, study PRJNA350692) | Marine metagenome, whole genome shotgun sequencing project. | isolation source: water | place: Pacific Ocean | collected 2012-04 | reverse complement strand
CCCTAGGATGTCCGGCGACCAGCAAAGGTTGCCACAGTTTTGAGCCGTTTTTGAGAGAGGATCAGCAGTGAGTGGAGCCTAGCGGCGGCACGGTGCGCGCGCGTGCGTGTGTGTGTGTGTGTGTGTGTGTGTGTGTGTGTGCGTGCGTGCACGAATGCATGAGCCGCCGCGGCTCCAAGGAGGAGAGGAAAACCCTCGTCCTCTAGACTCGTATTCAGCTGCTATCCATAGCTAGGTCTTTTGTTCAAGAGAGTCGATTTTGAGTCATCAGTATGCAGCGTTCAACAATGGAGGTTGAAAAGGAGACAGGTGCGAATGCTAATAAACGAGGTCCACCGGACGGCCCCAATGCCGCAGAGAATGAGTGGCCTGTTATCCCCGTGACAGCAGCAGCAGCAGCAGCATCACTGACAACAGGCCAACTGGACTCCACCGCATGTGGAGTTCAGCTTGGTAGCGGAGCCGTGGCAACAATCCACGGTTCTGCGGCATCAGGCCAAGCAGCAGCACCACTACCACCTACCAAGAGCCCAGACCCCAAGCGCACCAGGGCGGACCCGGACAGTCCCGAGCCATTACCAGGTGGCATCCACCAGACGCTCGACGTACCGTACAATGCCCTGACGGGTGGCGGCGCCATGACCAACCAACAGGTCTACGACGAACTCATGCGCCTGGGAAACCAACAACACGCGACTAACGTGTGGGCACAAACCGTTGACAGCTGCCTGAGCAACCACAAGCAACGGCTCGTCAGAGATCGCGCAAAGATTGCAGCCCTACAGACGGGCGCCAGCTCGCCGACGACCATGGAACCGAGGCGGATGGAGATGCTCATCGAGCAGCGTGCGAAGCAAGCCCACGAACAGGCCGAGGCGGCCACGAGTGCAGTGGACGCCAGGGTGGCAACGCTGGAGGCGGACCTCAACACGTACACGAAGGACCTCGACGAGCGCCTCAAGCGTGCGGACGGAGTGATCACCGACTACCAGAAGAGGTTCGAGGGCGTCCTTCAGCAATACACCAGCCGACTCGAGGCGAAGCTGGCCGTCCTTGAAGGAGGCGCTGGAGACGCAGCGCAGCTTGCGCAGGCGGCACAACAGGGCACACTGACCCTGCACGACCTCGTACCGTCAGTGGTCAAGCTCCAGCAAGCCGTGGCAGACGTAAAGGCCACGTGCGACCTCCGTGAAGCGGCGTCCAAGAGTGCCCAGGCCGTGCAAGAAGAGGCGGTGTCGCTGGACCTTGCCGGCACAGGACGCGATATCCGCGACCTGCGGGACGCACTCGAGGGCATGAACACTGCGATTCAGGTCTACGAGACGGGCACCGATGCATCGATCACCAGACTGGGGGCTGAAGTGCGAGCCACACGGCTCCAAACCCAAGCGCTCGCGACCGAAGTGCAGGCGAGCGCGGCCGCGCGTCTCAGTGCCCCAGTGCGTGAGCCCCCTGGCATCACGCACGCACCACCAACGACTGGAGCAAGTGCCACAGGCTTGTGGGCACCGCAGGCCACAGCCTACCACGAGATCTTCACGCCAATGAAGGTCCCCACCGCGTCAGAACCTGCACCCACACCAACCGTGCCGAGGGGTTCGGTAGGGATAGGTGTAGAGCCTACGCGTCAGCCAGCTGGCCTGGACCCGCTCGGTGCGCACGACCCATGGGATGGATCAGCGTGGCGCAGCCCAGCACCGCCGACCGGACCCTACGGGCAACCACCGCCTCAGGCCCGTGGGCGGGTCATCGACGTCTACACGCGCGTCTTCGACCCCCGCGACCACAAGGACTTCAAGAAGTTCGACGGCCACCGGGATCAGGAGGAGTGGCACAAGATCACGAAGAGGCACCTGATCTCGTGTGCCCCAGACATCGAGCCCCTCCTGAAATGGGCAGAGTTGCAGCCGCAGGAAATCCGCAACGACGAGCTTTCCAATGCGACCAAGCACCCGGACATCGCCCAGATGTGGATGCAAGGGATGCTCCTGACGCGCCCCGACGTCCTCTCCCACCACCTGTGGGGGTTCCTGGGCAGCAACTTGACAGCCTACGCGATGACCATCTTCGAGAGCTGTGGGTCGCGACAGGGCCTCGAGGTGTGGCGTCGCCTCCTCAAGGACCATGTCCGGAAGACACCAGCCGAGCAGATGGCCCTCGAGGATGCGGCCATGAACCCCAAAATGTGCAGCAACTTGGGCGACGTTGAAGCTGGCTTCCTGCGGTGGGAGACTGCTCTGAAGAAGTACCACGACACTCTCCCAACAGGGTCGACTGAGCGACTCTCAGAGCAGCGACAACTGCGAGCTGTGACCAAGATGCTCCCGATGGAGGTCCAGAAGAAGGTACTGTGGGATCACCCACATCAGTTCGCCACCACCTACGATCTCCTAGAGTGGGTCCTCGACCTTGCCCGCAGCACAAGGCACTTGGACTCGAGGAGCTCACCGTCGCGCCTCGCGGACCTGGTGGGCAGTCTCGACGAGGAGGACGACGACGAGACGCGGGCGGAAGTGCTGGCTCTGGGAGAACATGCCTCGGACGCAGAGATCAACGCGGTGGTACAGCGCAGAAGCTTCAAGCGCAACTACAAGCGCCGACCACCAGGCCAGCAGCAGACGAGCGTGAGCAAGGTGCCTGACCACCTGCGGGGTACCTGTGCCAACTGCCTCGAGAAGGGCCACTCAGCACGCGAGTGCACGAAGGCCAAGGTCCCAGGAGACCAGCGTAGGTGCTTCATCTGCAAGCAGATTGGACACTTCAGCTGGAAGTGCCCAAAGGCCGAGAGCAAGGGCAAGGTGGCCCAAGTCACCGCGGGCGCGGACGTGAGGCAGCCACCGACGACCGCCCCACCGAGGATCCTGTGTGTGGACTGCGACGGCTTTGTCCCAGCACAACGCACGGTGAGAGTGCCCACGACAGTCCCCAAGCCGGTGGGCGCCCGAACCTTGGCCGCCTTTGTGACACCGAACAAGTTCGCAGGTCTCAGCCAGGCAGAGCGCAAACAGAGGTGGCGCAACTACACGACGACACAGGAGACTGCAACGACGGCAACAGACCACAACACTGGACGGTGCATGCCGGGCGACCGGCCACAGGGCAGCCTTCCCTGTGCTGCCCCTCTGGGCAGAGCATCGAACGGCGGCGCCAACAGCAGCGGCGCCAACGCCAACGACAGCGGCGCCAACAACAGCAGCGCCAACGCCAGCAGCGCCAACGACCGCGGCGCCAACAACAGCGGCGCCAACAACAGCGGCGCCAACAACAGCGGCGCCAATCCCAACGACAGTGGCGACGGGACAGTGACCCCGACGAGGACCAACAGGGCTACGACGCCAGAACAGCGTGCTCCAATCCCGGCGGAGTCAGCACCAGCCTCCAGCGTTGCGAGTGCTTCGCCGGTTGCCGGAGCAGAGTTTGCCAGGATGCCAGCCATCAACCTCCTGTTTGAGCAGGAGATGGCAGTGATGAACGTCGATGTGGCTGAGTTCATCGATTTCGAGGTGGCATGGGACACAGGGTCCATCGCACACGTCCTGGACAAGTGTGACGCCCCAGGCTACACGTTGCAGGAGAGTGAGGGATCGCGCCGCGGGCAGATGTTCAACGACGCCAGCGGCGGCAACCTGCCCAACGAGGGGCAGGTGGAGCTTCACCTCGTCAGCGAAGGCCAGGAGGTAAACTCCACCTTCCAGGTGACGTGCGTCACGAAGCCCCTGTGGTCCATCAGCACGGTGCTGGACAACCTGGGCGACGAGGACTCGGAGGTGGTCTTCAAGCGCAAGGAGGCAGTCGTCAGAGGGGCGGACGGCCGCATACTAGCGCGAGCACAGCGGCGAGGGGGCCTCTACGTCAGTAAAATGAGGATGCGTAATCCACACCATCCGAGTTTTACTCGGCCGGCATGAGGAATCAAGCGCACCCCTCGACCGTAAGACCGCCAACGCTAACGCCCAACAACACCTCTTCTGAGGCAGCGGGCGCCTGCAGACGCGATGCGGCGCCTGGGGACACGACGATCCACTCACCAACACGAAGGGCCACAGGCGCGGTGCGCTCGGCCAACAGCGACAGTGCGACACAGGGGGGCACGACGGCCCACGACTCGACCCAACGGGCCACAGGTGCGGCACGCACGGCCTCAGAACCACCAGCACGCAGTGCAGAGTTAGGCGCCGACGACCGACGAGCCCTGTTTGCCCTGCTGGCCAACGCAAAGGCCAGGGCACGACGCCCAAAAATGTGCTGCGCCTCGTGCAGCTGCAGCCTCGACGAACGAAGAGGCTGGCACTACAGACTTGACACCACCGGTGTGCTCGGCGCAGACGAGCGCGCGTACTGCGACCTCGAAGCCGACAGAGCGCGCCTGGAGGCACGGGAAGTGCGGCGTGCGGAGGAGGAGCTGTTTGGCCCGACAGACGACGAGGCCGACGAGAGGCCCAGACAGGCAGAGGACCGCCCCGTCAGGGACGACGCGGAGGCCGAGGAGGAGGAAGAAGCGGCACCAGTAAGGGTGCATCTCGACCCTGGGAAGCCCACTCAGCGGGAGGTGGAGGCTCACCGCGACGCGTCGCACATCCCGTATCGCCTATGGTGCCCAGAGTGTGTGGCGGGACGGGGCACCGGCGAGCAGCACCGAGCGCGTCCAGACGAGAGGCGCATCCCAGTCTTTGGCTTCGACTACCTGCTTGTTACGCGAGATGGCAGGTTCCTCGCACGAGACGAGGTGAAGGAGGCAGACGCCATACTGCTGAAAGTTGTCGTGGCCAAGGACAGCCACAGCAAGGCCATCTTCGCGCATGCAGTGCGCCACAAAGGAGTCAGCGAGAGCCGGTACGCTGCTGACTGTCTCGTCCACGACCTGAAATGGCTGGGGTACAGTCACGTCAGCTTGAAGAGCGACAACGAACCGGCCATCCTGGCGCTCCTCAAGGAAAGCTTGATAGACCTCCGCGTGGCTGTGCACGACGCCGACGCGGATGCCCAGCAGGTGGTGCAGGAGGAGCACCCGACGGCGTACGACAAAGGATCGAACGGCCTGGCTGAGGGTGCGGTCAAGACCGTGCAAGGGATGACCCGCACGCTCAAACTGGACCTTGAGAACAGGCTGCAACGCAGCATTCCCAGCGACCACCCCCTCATCCACTGGCTCGTGGAGCATGTGGCATGGCAACTAACGACGCGCATGCGAGGGAAGGACGGGCAGACGGCCCATCAACGAGCTCGAGGGAGAGCCTACGCCAAGCGACAAGTGCGGTTTGCCGAGAGGATCCTCTACAAACTCCCAACAGCAGGGCCAAGGGCACCGGTAGACAAACTGCAGGCCCGGTGGGAGTACGGCTACGTGTTGGGCTACAACAGGACGTCCAACGACTACCGCATCTACTCTGAGAGCAAGCAGAGGATGGTGAGCGAGCGGTCTATCCAGAGGCTCGCCGCGGACCACAGGTGGAAGTCGGAGACGCTGGAGACGTTGGCCGTGACGCCGCAAGACCTGGTGGCGCCTAGTGGCCCCAGGGTCATGCTTGGCCACAAAGAGCCCGACGAGGGGCCTGAGACAGTGAAAGGCCGTGGCCCGAAACGGGTAGTCCTCTTCAGGAGGGACTTCGACCCTGAGAACGGAGGCTACGGCTACACTGGAGGCTGCGCCCGCTGCGAGCACGCGGCTCGGTGGGGCTGGGGACGCAGCACACTGCCCCACTCGAAAGCATGCGTAGAGCGCATCAGTGCCGAACTGGCCAAGACACCTGCGGGCCAGCAGAGACTGCAAGCCGCGGAGGAGCGCGCCACGCGCTGGTGCGAAAGATACGGCGAGAAGCTGATGGCCGAAGCCAAGGAGGGTGAGCTCACCGAGGAGGAGAAGGCGGCGGCATTGGCTGACGCAGCCGCCGAGAGCGTTGAGGCCCCCCCACCTTTTCGACCACTTGAAAAAGCCGAGCAGTTCGACAACCCTGCAGCGGACGACGGCCCCGCCTCGGCCGTGCCGCGAGGTTCGACCGTAGCAGGGGCAGGAGGCACCCACGGAGACGCGAGCCCCAACACCGACGACGACGGCGGCACAACCAGCGCCATGGACATGGACGAGCGCGGCAATGGTGATGACGACATGGAGGTGGAGCTCGTCGAGGAGCTCAAACAAGCGTGCAGGTCCGAGAAGGACATGGTGACAGCCATCGACCGCCACGACGGAGCCATCTTGGCTCTTGTGAAGTCACTGGGAGGCGACACACGACGCTACCGATGTGACCGACGACGCGCGCTCAAGAAGGTTGTCAGCGAGATCTTCTCACCACCAAGAGTCACGGCCGCGGCCAAGTTGCTCCCGGGCATGAGAGTGTCGCCGGGCCTGGCAATGGACCTCACCACGACAGACGAACAGGGCGTGCCGTGGGACTTCACCAAGGCAGAGAGACGGGCTGAAGCGCGCCAACGACTGAGAGACGAGAGGCCGTTCGTCTTAGTGGGTAGCCCACCGTGCACGCCGTACTGCACCTGGCAGGCCCTGAATGCCAGCAGGCCGGACGTGGACCTTGCAGCCTTACGCAGGAGGCGCGCAGAAGCGGATGTCCACATGGCCTTCGTGTGCGAGCTCTACCGCGACCAGGTGATGGGGGGCAGGTACTTCCTCCATGAGAACCCTGCGCACGCGCACTCCTGGAGCCTTGAGTGCATTCAGGAGATCCTGGCCCTGCCTGGCGTCGAGAGGGTCGAGAGTGATCAATGCCAGTATGGCCAGACGAGCATCCACGGTGACCCGGTTAGAAAACCCACCGGGTGGATGTCCAACTCCCCACGAATACTAACGCAACTGGGTGAGAGATGCTACGGACGGAACGGGAGGTGCACCAGACGAGGAGGAGGCCGGCACCAGCTGTGCACCTCCGCCCACGCCCGTAGAGCTGCTGTGTACCCCTTCGAGCTCTGCCGAGCGATCCTCACCGGCTGTCGCGACCAACTCAGGGACGAGGAGCGCCACTTTGTGGGCATGGTTGGCATCATGCCGAGGCCCGACGCAGGCATGACGACGGAGCAGCTACGACGACGCGTGTACCGACAACTTGGACTACAGGACGAGGAGGAGCTCGAGTCCGAGGAGGAGCGTGCCATGGACTCCCCCGTACGCGCTGTCACCGAGAATCCGGCTCCGGCAGTACCGAGAGGCTCAGCCGCTGCTGGACCACCAACAACGGCGACCGACGACCTCGACCTTCTGGACGCAGACGGCGTCGCAGTCTACCAAGTGGCAGTCGCGCAGCAGTGCCAGTTCAGAGACAACTTGACGGGGCAGCCGCTGGATCCGAGCATGGTCCGCGCAGCCAGGCGGAAGGAATTGGAATATTTCAATTCGAAGCTCGTGTGGGAGCTTAGGCCGCGCCACGAGGCGAAGCAGCGGCAAGGGAAGCCTCCGATTTCAGTACGTTGGGTTGATGTTAACAAGGGCGACGATGTCACCCCCAACTATCGGAGCCGCCTCGTCGCACGCGAGATCCGGAGGCACGGCGAGGAGCCGATCTTCGCACCGACCCCGCCGCTGGAAAGCTTGAGGACCGTACTCAGCTTTGCGGCCACGGACCTGGACGGCCACAGCCACGTGCGCGACCCGACCAGCAGTGCCCGAACACAAGTGTCTTTTATAGACATAGTCAGGGCATACTTCTGCGCGGCCACGGATCCCAACGACCCAACATACGTTGAGCTGCCCGAGGAGCACCCGGGCAAGCAACAGGGCCTCTGCGGCATGCTACTGAAACATATGTATGGGACGCGCAAGGCTGCGGATGGGTGGCACTGCGAGTCCTCAGGTGCCCTACAGGACCTGGGCTTCGAGGTCGGCGACGCCAGTGCCTGCGTGTTTGTGCACCACCAGAGGCGACTTCACTGCTCAGTCTACGGCGACGACCTCACGACGAGCGGGCCCAAGCGCGACCTCGACTGGTTCAAGGCCAAACTCGAGGAGAAGTACGAGCTTGTCGAGTCCGCACGACTGGGTCCGGGCCACCACGACAGCAAAGAAGCCAGAGTACTCAACCGAGTAGTGCGCTGGACGGACAGTGGCCTCGAGTACGAGGCAGACCCCCGCCAAGCCGAGCGCCTGGTGAGGGACCTCAAGCTGGAGGGCGCCAAGGCTCTGGGCACCCCTGGGGTCAAGGCAACGCTTGCCCAAGTGGCCGAGGACACGGACCTAGCGGCGGACAAGCAGAGCCCCTTCCGAGCGGTGGCCGCCCGAGCCAACTACCTGGCCTCAGACCGGCCGGAGACGCAATACGCCGCCAAGGAAGCTTGTCGGTGGATGGCTAAGCCAACGGAGCTGGCCATGGCGGGCCTCAAGCGACTGGGGCGCTACCTCGAGGGGCACAAACGCCTGGTGTTCAAGCTACCCTGGCAACAGGCTGACCGTATCGACATTTATAGCGACACAGATTGGGCAGGGTGCCCTCGCAGCCGCAAGTCTACGTCAGGAGGGTGCGTCATGCTCGGGCGACACCTCATCAAGAGCTGGTCCTCGACGCAGGCCTTGGTGTCCCTCTCTTCTGGAGAGGCAGAGTTCTACGGAGTGGTCAAGGCCTCCGGAGTGGGCCTTGGCTACCAAGCACTGCTGAACGACCTCGGCGTCGACTTGCCCTTGCGAGTTTGGACAGACTCAACAGCTACAATGGGCATTTGCGGCAGACAAGGTCTTGGCAAACTGAGGCATCTCGACACGCAATGCCTCTGGGTACAACAGCGCGTCAGAGACCGCAGCTTTGAACTTCGAAAGGTGCGCGGAGACGACAATCCCGCCGATTTGTTTACGAAGCACCTAACCAGCGCACCAAGGGTCAAGGACCTGCTGCAGAAGTTCGGGTGCGAATACGCTGAGGGACGCGCCGAGTCAGCCCCAAAGCTCAGGGAAGCCACTGGCACCTCCAAGGGCGAGATGCTGGCAGGAGTGACGAGCCAGGACGCTACGGGCGACATTGAGGAGTACGTGCTGCAGGTAGAACAGGAAGCACTCACCGTGTGGAACGGGCACACCTTCCCGACGACGACGGAGGACGAGCACGCAGGCATGCCAGACGCCTTCCCCTGCCGACCAGGCGTGCTCCCTCACCACCACCACGACATTACCGCGCGATTCCCACAGATCCACAGTTGTGCCCCGCTGGACGACGACGACCCACCGGACGACGACAGCCTCGAAGCACGTGGGAGACGACTTGGCGCCACCAAGCCGCGACGGGCGCCACCCAGAGCAACGACGACCGTGGACCTGCCCAGCGCGACCAACACCTTCCCCAGACAGCCACAGCAGCAGCAGCAACGGCAGCCGCAGCAGCAGCACCACGGGGATACCAGGCGGGGCGGAGGGGAGCTCTGACGTCACGCGCCTTGTCGGCCGTGTGCGTGCAGTCTCCCAGGAGTGCTGCTTTGCGCGGCGTCTGCTGGCTGCTGCTTCGAAGCACAGGACTAGCCTCCGGGGCGGACGTGCTTTGTGGCGGCGGCTGGCGGACTCCCGCAATCACTCCCAAGAGTTCTGAGGCATTGCTCGAGGCGATTCTTCGAGGTGAACGGCGTCTACTGGGAGATGCAGCGCAGCGGACACGACTTTCGCTGCCACGATTCTGACTCTGAATTCATCCCGTTTTTGCATTTAGTAAGATCTGCGAGCATTCTATCCTGGGATTTTGGTTGGTCCCGAAGCAAGGTTGGTCCCGAAGCAAGGTTGGTCCCGAAGCAATTGTCCTCTTGCTTTTGCCTTCCGAGGCTCTTTTGTGGATAGATTTGCGAGCATTCTATGCTGGTGCACACCATGGAGGTGCACACCTAAATGCCCCTTTTCCAGGTGCACACCTAGGTTTTTCAATGCTCATCCATTATTAACGCCGTGAAGGTGCACACCTAAATGCCCCTTTTCCAGGTGCACATCCGGTGCCTTGGAGCCAAGGGCGCGTGTCCAGGGTTCACAGATTTTAAGTGTTTTTAGTAAGATCAGCACACAGGCGCATGAATGTGTGCTGAATTTCTGACCTCGAGACCTCCTCTGTGATGTTCTGTCTCGATGACTTCTGGAGACATCCTGTGACTGTGTCATTGGACACTGCTTAAGATCGTAGAGTATCTTGGTCCCTAGGATGTCCGGCGACCAGCAAAGGTTGCCACAGTTTTGAGCCGTTTTTGAGAGAGGATCAGCAGTGAGTGGAGCCTAGCGGCGGCACGGTGCGCGCGCGTGCGTGTGTGTGTGTGTGTGTGTGTGTGTGTGTGTGTG
>PVBE012150854.1_pt1 | contig 10247 bp, 6 predicted proteins | sample 1631181 | NCBI WGS metagenome assembly PVBE01 (sample SAMN08397723, study PRJNA350692) | Marine metagenome, whole genome shotgun sequencing project. | isolation source: water | place: Pacific Ocean | collected 2012-04 | reverse complement strand
ACTGACCTGGATCATCGATGGCGATGGATTCCTGTACAAGATGTGTCGCGGAATCGTCGGGACACTGGTCGAGGTCGGGAGAGGGAAGCTCAAGCCGGGCGATGTCCGCGGTATTTTGAAATCTTGCGACCGCGCGAAGGCAGGGGTGACGGCGCCGCCGCATGGCCTGGTGTTGTGGAAGGTCTATTACCGCAAGGGGAAGGCCAAACCGTGAGTCCTTCAGGTTGCGGGCTTAATGTCGTTTTGGTCGAACCGGAGATCCCGCCTAACACCGGAAACGTGGCACGGCTTTGCGCTGCGACGCGCACAACACTGCACCTGATCGAGCCGCTTGGATTTTCGCTGGACGATCGCCAACTGAAACGGGCCGGGATGGATTACTGGCAGCACGTTGATTGGCGCAAGTGGCCGGATTGGGTGGCATTTGCCGACTCGGTACCGGTTGAGGGCAAGCTATGGTTTGTCGAGTCCGGCGGACCAGCGCGCTACACAGACGCCCGGTTTTCTGGTGGGGATTATCTGGTTTTTGGTCGGGAGACGGCGGGTTTGCCGGAGTCGATTTGCTGTGAGGCTGGAGGGCGTTGGGTGCGTATTCCGATGTTCGATGACAAGGCGCGTTCGCTGAATCTCTCCAATTGCGTGGCTCTGGTTTTGTATGAGGCGATTCGGCAGTTGGGTTTCGACGGGGAGGTGTAGCGCTTGGCCAAGCGCGGTTTTGGTGCTGGTGTCGCTTGGCTTCAGGCAGTAGAAATTATCGGCTTTGGCGGGGTGAACCGCCTGTTTTGATGAAGAAATTGATGGAAATCTACGACACAACTCTGCGTGACGGTACGCAGGGAGAGGGCGTGAGCTTTTCGGTGGCGGACAAGTTGCGCGTGGCCGAAAAGCTCGATGCCTTCGGGGTGCATTATGTGGAAGGCGGCTGGCCCGGAAGCAACCCGAAGGATATTGAGTTTTTCAAGCAGGCAGCCAAGATCAAGTGGAAGAACACACAGATTGCCGCTTTCGGCTCGACGCGCCGTAAGAAGGTTGACGTCAAGGACGATCCGCAGGTCAAGCTGCTTATCGACGCAAAAACGCCAGTGGTTACGATATTCGGCAAGACATGGCTGTTGCATGTGAAGGAAGTGCTGCGCACGACGCCGAAGGAAAACCTGGCGATGATCGGCGACACGATCCGGTTCCTGAAGAAGAAGGGAAAGAAAGTCATCTACGATGCCGAACACGCGTTCGATGGTTACAAGGATGATCCCGGCTACGCGATGGCCACGTGGATTGCGGCGGCGGAGGCCGGGGCGGATTTCGTGGTGCTGTGCGACACCAACGGCGGCTCGCTACCAAGCGAGGTGGCCGCCATCACGGCCGCCGCTCGTGAGAAACTTTCCTGCAACGTCGGGATTCATACGCATAACGATATTGGCCTCGGCGTGGCCAACGCGTTGGCGGCCGTTGAAGCCGGAGCCGTGCAGGTGCAGGGCACTATCAACGGCTATGGCGAGCGCACTGGCAACTGCAACCTTACGATCGCAATTCCGAATATTTCCATCAAAATGGCCAAACGCACAATCCCGAAGGCGAGCATTGGGAAGTTGCGGGAGTTGTCCCGCTTTGTGGATGAGATCGCCAACCTGATGCCGGACCGCCGCCAGCCGTGGGTGGGAGGGACCGCGTTCGCACACAAGGGCGGCATGCATGTGAATGCCGTGCAAAAAGTGGCGCACAGTTTCGAACACGTGAACCCGGCGGTCGTGGGCAACAAGCGCCGCATCCTCGTGAGTGATCTGGCCGGCCGCAGTAATATCGTGATGAAAGCCAAGGAGATGGGCATTCGTGTCAGCGACGACACGCCGCAGTTGAAGGATATATTGGCCAAGGTTAAGGAGCAGGAACATCTCGGCTACGATTATGAGGGAGCGGAAGGCTCGCTGGCGTTGCTCATCCGCAAGGCGCTTGGCCGCGTCGAGCCGGCGTTTCATCTCGAGGCGTTTCATGTCTCCATGCGCGGCGACGCGGCGGAGCATGTTTGCGAGGCCACCGTCAAGGTGCGAGTCGGCGAGAACACAGCCCACACTGTGGCTGATGGCGATGGCCCGGTGAACGCGCTTGATCAAGCGCTGCGGAATGCGCTTCGCGGATTTTATCCGGTGCTGAAAAAAGTGAAACTCACCGACTACAAGGTCCGCATCCTCAACGGCGGCAGCGGCACGGCGGCCAAGACCCGTGTGCTGATCGAGTCCACCGATGGCAAGGAGCGTTGGTATACGGTTGGGGTGGATGAAAACATCATCGAAGCCAGTCTGCAGGCTCTACTGGACAGCATCGAGTTTCGCTTGCTGAAGAAGTGACTTCAGTGGGCTGATAGTTTCTAATTTCATGGCAGAGATTCCCAAGGCTTACGAATCCCAGACGGTCGAGACGAAGTGGTACTCGTTCTGGGAGGAGAATGAATGTTTCACGGCCAGGCCCGAACGCGTGAGCGACGACAGGCCAGCGTACTCAATTGTTATCCCACCGCCCAACGTCACTGGCGTGCTTCACATGGGGCACGTGCTCAACAACACCATCCAGGACATACTCGCACGCAAAGCGCGCATGGATGGAAAGGAGGTGCTGTGGTTGCCGGGCACCGACCACGCCGGCATCGCCACGCAGAGTGTCGTCGAGCGGAAGTTGCGAAAGGAGGGCGTGATGAAGCACCGGGATGAGCTTGGCCGCGACACGCTGCTTGATCACATCTGGGAATGGGAGGAGAAGCACGGTGGTATCATCATCGAGCAACTCAAGAAACTTGGCGCCTCGTGCGACTGGTCACGACTGCGCTTCACGATGGATGAGGAATACACGAAATGCGTGCAGCGTGTATTCGTGGATTTATATGAAAAAGGATTGGTTTACCGCGGTAAGCGGATGGTGAACTGGTGCCCGAAATCGTTGACAGCCCTCTCGGACGAGGAAGTCATAATGAAAGAGCAGAACAGTCAGCTCTATTATTTCAAGGTGCAAGTTGTCGAGGAGCCCGATACTTGGCTGGAGATCGCCACCACGCGGCCGGAGACGATCCCCGGTGACAGCGGTATCGCGGTGAACCCAAGGGATCCGCGCTACGGGCACCTCATCGGCAAGCACGCTGTTCGGCCGTTGCCGGTGGAGAACCAGGCGCATCTGCCCATCGTTGCCGACGAGCACATTGACATAGAGTTCGGCACTGGAGTGCTCAAGGTCACGCCCGCTAATGACAAGGCTGACTTTGAAATAGGTCAACGGCACGGACTGGAGGTCATCGACATGCTCGATGCCGACGGCAAAATGAACGACTTGGCCGGTTCGGATCTGGCCGGCATGGATCGTTTCGAGGCTCGCAAGGCTGCTGCTGCCAAGCTTGAGGAACTAGGCGCACTCATCAAGGTGGAGGATTACAAAAACAAAGTCGGCTTCAGCGAACGCGCCGATGTGCCCATTGAGCCGCGCCTTTCCGAGCAGTGGTTTTTGAAATACCCAAGCCAACAGGCCGCCCGCGACTGCGTGGCGAGCGGGGCGTTGAAGTTTTACCCCGAACGCTGGTCGAAGACCTACGACTACTGGATGAGCGGACTGCAGGACTGGTGCATCAGTCGCCAGCTCTGGTGGGGGCACCGCATCCCGGTGTGGTATCGTGGCGAGGAGATTCACTGCGGATTAGAGGAACCGCAGGGCGACGGTTGGATTCAGGATCCCGACGTGCTCGACACGTGGTGCAGTTCGTGGCTTTGGCCCTTTGCCACCATGGGATGGCCGGAGGAGACGGCGACACTCAAGAAATTTTACCCGACCACCGATCTCGTCACAGGGCCGGACATTATTTTCTTCTGGGTCGCCCGCATGATCATGGCCGGCTTCGAGTGGCGGGGAGACCTGCCGTTTCGCAACGTCTATTTCACCGGCATCATCCGCGACAAAAAAGGGCGCAAAATGTCGAAGAGCCTCGGCAACTCGCCCGATCCGCTGGAGCTGATTGCCCAGTACGGTGCCGACGCCCTGCGCTTTGGCACGATGCGCAGCGCGCCGCTTGGCCTCGACGTGTTGTTCGACGAGAAAGATGTCGAGCTTGGCCGCAACTTCTGCAACAAGCTTTGGAACGCCTGCCGCTTCCGCCAGATGCAGGGTAGCGAGATGGAGGGAGAGATTCGTCCTGAACTGCTCACGAGCGACGACAGGTGGATCCTGCTGCGGCTTGGCCAAGCGATCAGCGAAGTAACGGTGGCGTTTGAGGCGTACCGTTTCTCCGATGCCACGGCAGCGTTGTATCGATTTTTCTGGAGCGAGTACTGCGACTGGTACATCGAGTCCTGCAAAGCGACGTTTTTCGGCAAAGACGAGACTCTCAAGGCCAACGTGCTAGCAGTGGTCGATTTTGTGATGGGCAACACCCTGCGCCTGTTTCACCCGTTCCTGCCGTTCATCACCGAGGAACTGTGGCACGGCCTTGGTTATTCGCAGGACATGCCGGAGGGGCAGGGCGGCAAAACCATTATGACCGCCCGTTGGCCAAAGGCGTTAGACACCACGTTCAACGAGCTTTATGGGCTGGACGATACGGTGGATCGCTTTGTCGCCGCGAAGCACGAACTTGTGACGCAGGGACGCAATCTGCGAGCTGCGTACAACATCCCGTTCAATAGGAAGGTGGATTACACGTTCAGCCCCGGCGGCGAGCAGGACGCCCATGAGGTCGATGTGCTTAAGATGCTGCTGAACGCTGAGTCGGTTTCGATCGGTTGGGACGTGCCCAAGGGGACGCCGCGCGTGGGATCAGCCTTTGGCGATTTGTATTTGCCACTGGAGGGCTTGATCGACTTCGATGCCGAACGCGAGCGCTTGGCCAAGGAGATGCAAAAGGTCGAGAAAGAAATCGCCAAGGTGGAGGCCAAGCTTGGTAATCCGAAATTCGCCGAGCGCGCTCCCTCCGAGGTGCTGGAAGAACAGCGCCAGCGTTTGGCCGAATGGCAGGCCAAGCGCGGCCAGATCAACGAAACCCTTGAAAACCTCTCCGATTAAGAGCCGACAGTGACCGCTGCAAAAAAGAAACAACTATTGGCGAATGCCGTGAAGGCGGCGCAGACAGCTGGTGGCATCATGCGGCGCAATCGCTTGGTCCCGAAGAAGATAAACGAAGCCACCCAGATGGACATTAAACTGGAATTGGACGTGCGATGCCAGCGGAAGATAGAGTCGATGCTGATCAAGGCATGTCCAGAAATCGCCATTCTGGGAGAAGAGGAGAATGCCGGCGACATCGAGACGGAGTTGCGTTGGGTGGTCGATCCGATCGACGGCACGGTTAATTTTGCTTACGGCATCCCCCACGCCTGCGTGTCGATCGCACTACAGCAGCGCTTGGCCAAACCGAACGAACACGGTGAAATTTACGAGACAATCATCGGTGCCGTGTACGATCCGTTTGTGGGCGAGCTTTGGACAGCGATCCGCGGTCAGGCTGCCAAGCTCAACGGCAAAAGGATTCAGGTGAACGAAGGCTCGTTGAAGGAAGCCATGCTGGCGATCGGCTTTGCCAAGGACAAAAAAACGATGGAGTACATGACTCCGTACTTTAACAAGTTGGCGTTGAAAATCCGCAAGCCGCGGATGATGGGCTCGGCGACACTTGCGCTGACTTACGTGGCCTGTGGACGGCTTCACGGCTACATCGAGTCGAAGGTGCGCTTGTGGGACATCGCCGCCGGAGGGTTGATTCTCGAGTGCGCGGGTGGCGAGTTTTGCCGAATGTCGCGCCGTAAGGGCGAACACACTTATGTTGTCGTTGCTACCAACGGCAGAATCAGAAAACAAATTGAGCGCTTTTGCGGCCCGCTCGATCCGGATGGAGTGCTGCCTTAAGTTGCGAGGTTAGCGGACGTCAACTGTATCGCCTTTTTCCTTGGCAGCGATTTGTTTTTTCGGGTCGAGCAGGCTGATGTAGTCGTGGAGGATGTGCAGTGTCTCACGCAAGTGCGGGTCGAGTTTGGGGTTATTCTCTTCCTCCTCGACTTCCTCGTCGTCCTCCGGTTCTTCCTCGAGCCGGATGGGTTTCTCTTCGTCCTCGACTTCCTCGCCCAACTTGGTGTTTGTCTTGATCATTTTGATCGTGAGATCGTAGACGGTTTCCTTGGCATTGCCGCGAGCCTTGCGCTCCTCTATTCGGCCGTTGCGCTTGGCTTTTTCCTCGTCCTTTTCGGTCAGGCGCTTGGTTTCGTTGAGTGACACTGACTTGTCCTTAAGGCGTTCCTTCAGTGTCTCGATGTCTTCGAGAATGTAGGTGAAGTCCTGGTCTTCCTTGATGCGCTCGTTGGAGAGCTTGGTCAACGGGTCGATGTGATCGGACACGCGGTTGACGTGCCGATAGTTGAGTTTCTGCGTGTGGTCGGCCTCTAGGCAGTTGGGCAGGGTGGCTTCGCCGATCTCCATGTAGTCGTACGGCGTGGGCAGGATGATGTCGGGGGTGACGCCCTGTTTCTGGGTGGTGCCGCCGGCGACACGGTAGAATTTCGACACCGTAAGCTTGAGCTTGCCGGAGTCGGGTAGGCGCACCCAGTTGTTGAGCGGCATGACGGTCTGGACGCTGCCTTTGCCGTGGGTGGAGAGGCTGCCGACGGTGAGCGCCCGGCCGTAGTCCTGCAAGGCGGCGGCGACGATTTCTGAGGCGGAGGCGCTGAGTTTGCCGACGAGGACGATCATCGGGCCGTCGTAGCCGATCTTGGTGTCGTTGTCTTGCAAAACCTGTTTCCGGCGTCGGCTGTCGATGACTTGCACCATCGGGCCCTGCTCGATGAACAGGCCGGCGAGCTTGATGGCCTCGGGGAGCAGGCCGCCGCCGTTGTGGCGGAGATCCAGCACGATGCCGGTGACTTCTTCCTGCTTGAAACGTTCGAGAATCATCGCCACATCACTGGCGCAGTTTTGGTAAAACTGGGGCAGGTTGATCATGCCCAAGCGCGGCTGCGAACCGTCTTCTCCGGGGTAGTCGATGACTTGCCCCTTGGCCAGGCTGTCAGTCAGTTTGATCTTGTCCCGGATTAACCGCACCTCCTTGGTTTCGCTGTCGTCTGCGGCGTCCACCGGGATGATGGTCAGGCGAACCATAGTGCCTTTTTCGCCGCGAATCTTGTCGACGACCTTGTCGAGTTCCATTTCAACTACATCGAGTGGTTCACCTTCTTCCCCTTGGGCAACGGCGACAATCCGGTCGCCGGGCTTGAGTTGTTTGCTTCGGATAGCCGGGCCGCCAGGGACGAGTTCGACGAGTTTGGTGTAGCCGTCGTCCCACTGGAGGCGGGCACCGATGCCGGTGAGCGAGAGCTTGATGTTGTTGATCTCGAAGTTCTCCGCCTCGCGCGGGCTAAAGTAGTCGGAGTGGGGGTCGTAGCCGTTGGAGAGGGCGGTGAGGTACACCTGCAGCACGTCGCCGGAGTCCATTTCAGTGCGGACGCGAAGGAAGCGCTCGTATCGGCGCAGGATTTTCTCCTTCTCGGTCTTGATGTCGTACGGCTTGATCGCCGTGCCGTCATCTTTTTTGACTGTTTCGCCGTTGTTGGCGTTGGCCTTCATGGCTTCGACGCCGCGGCGTTTGCCGAGGCGGGTGCCAAGCACCTCGTACTTGATGCGCTTGCGCCAGAGGTCGCGCGCCTTGGCCTCGGTCGCGGGCCAGTCAGCTTTGGTTCGGTTGGGGATGAACAACTCGTCGATGGTGAAATCAAAGTCCGACCAAAGGATATCCTCCAGCCAACTGTGCGCGGACTTGAGCCGGGTGAAGTAGCGTTTGTGAATCTCGAAGGCCGGCGAGACGTCGCCGCGCTTGGTCAGGTTGTCGAGCAGTGTGCCGTATTTGGCCTCGAATTCCTCGTAGTCGGTCTGTAGAAAAACCATGCGGCTGTAGTCGAGCGACTCCATGTATTTCCGGAGGAACGCCTTCGAAATGTCATCGTTGAGTGGGGTGCGTTTGAAGTGGGTGTTGGAGAGAAGGAAGCCGACGACCCGGGCGATTTTGCCACTGTCCTTCTCAGACAACTCGACCGCTTGGCCAAGCGGGCCAATCAGGAAGCCGACTGCTGCGATTAGCGAGATGGTGTTTTTCATCCTCATTTACGTGGACAGAGATTGAAGCTGTGTTGTTCAAAAAGCAATCGAGAATTGACCTGCGAGGCTGTCTGGGCAGAATTCGCGATTTCACGTACCCATGGCTCAAACCGCATCCCTCACAAAGGCAAATCGCCCCCGCGGCTGGCTGGGCTGGATCGAGCGCATAGGCAACCGACTGCCCGATCCGGCGACGCTGTTTTTCATTGGTACAGTGCTGGTGATGATCGCCTCGGCGGTGGTGGCCAAGTCGCAGTGGGTTGTTGAAGAACGTTTGCCCGAGCAAGCGGAGACGGCCGCGCTTGGGCAAGCGGTGTATGGCGAGTCGGAAGTGGATACATCGGTCAAGTGGGTGGCCACTGGCAAGACGTACGAGGCCAACAATATCCTGACGCGGGACGGCTTGTTTTGGGCGATCTCAAGCATGGTCAAGAATTTCATTAACTTTGCCCCGCTTGGCATCGTGCTGGTGGGGATGCTCGGGATCGGGATCGCGGAGAGGACCGGTTTCATCGGCTCGGCTCTCAAGGCGATGTTGATGGTGGTGCCCAAGCAACTGCTGACCCCGGCGGTGGTGTTTATGGGCATCATGTCGTCGCTGACCTCCGACGCCGGCTACATTATTCTGCCGCCTCTGGCCGCCGCATTGTACAAGGCCGTCGGCCGCTCGCCGCTGGCCGGCTTGGCGGCGGTGTTCGCCGGGGTGGCGGCTGGCTTCAACGCGAACCTGTTCATCACCAGCCTCGAGCCGATGCTGGCTGACTTGGCCAACGGCGGGGCGCAGGTGATCGACCCCGACTATCAACTGAACCCTGCCTGCAACTGGTGGTTCATGATCGTCTCGACTGTGGTGATGAGCGGCACGGGCTGGTTCGTTGCCGATGTGATTGTCGAGAAACGTCTGACTGCCAAGTCGCCGGAGGAGGGTGGTCCTACCCCGGTGGATGCTAGCGATCTGGCGCAGCAACAGTTGTCGCCGGAGGATTGGCGTGCACTGAAAATCTCCACCGCAGTGTTTGTCGCTGGGCTGGCGGTGGTGTTGTCGCTGATTAACATTCCCGGCTCACCGCTTTACACTTACCAAATGGAGTCACCCTCCAACTCCGCACAGTTGGTGCCTGCAGAGGTGGTGGAGTTGGCGGGGGGACAGTCGCCGCCGGAGGGGAGCGTCGAGCAGGGCGACTTGCTGCTGATGCCGTCGAGCAACAAATTTCCGCGCTGGGTCAAGGCGATCGTGCCGCTAGTGTTCATCATTTTCATTATCCCCGGAATTGTTTACGGCGTACTGCAGAAGAAGATTCGCAACGACCGCGACGTGACCCGGTTGCTGACCGAGTCGATGGCCGGCATGGCATCAATCATTGTCATGGCTTTTTTCGCCGGGCAGTTTGTTGAGCATTTCAAATATTCCGGCTTGGACAAAATGTTAGCAATGACCGGCGGTCAGGCGCTTGGTCAGGCGGCGTTGCCGACATCCATGCTGCTGGTGGCGTTCATCATGATGACGATGTGCTTCAACATGTTCGTCGGGTCGATGTCAGCCAAGTACACCATGTTTGCGCCAATCTTCATCCCGATGTTTATGATGGTCGGCATCGCGCCGGAGTTGACGCAGTGCGCTTACCGCATCGGCGACTCAGTGACCAACTGCATCACGCCACTCAACCCGTACATGGTCATCATGCTGGCGTTCATGAAAAATATCGCGCCCAAGGGTGGCATGGGTACGCTGATCTCGACGATGTTGCCGTTCAGCATCATTTTCACCCTCGTTTGGACGGTTTTGCTGCTCCTGTGGGTGGCGTTGGGCATTCCGCTTGGCCCGGACGGTCACTTGGTGTATCCGCCAACAAATTAACTCATTAGTGTTGCGATGAGCTTGGCTTGGCGGTAGCTTTCCCGCCACGTAAATCTGAATAACAATGAAAACAGTAACACGATTCAAACGAAGCGGTTTCACGCTGATAGAGTTACTGGTGGTCATCGCCATCATCGCCATCCTGGCGGCCATGCTCTTGCCGGCATTAGCCAAGGCCAAAGGAAGTGCTCTTAAGGCGGTTTGCGCCAGTAATATGAAACAAACTAGCTTAAGTCTTTTTATGTATCGTGATGATAATCAAGGTGTCTACCTGCCCGGT
>PVBE011213933.1_pt1 | contig 10247 bp, 8 predicted proteins | sample 1631181 | NCBI WGS metagenome assembly PVBE01 (sample SAMN08397723, study PRJNA350692) | Marine metagenome, whole genome shotgun sequencing project. | isolation source: water | place: Pacific Ocean | collected 2012-04 | reverse complement strand
GCCCGAAATCGTGACCTCTTGGTCCTCGATCCGAATCGTTGTTGATACGGTTGCGACACAGGTCTCCAAACCCTTCGTCTTCTTCTGCAGCTTGACCATTTCGCGATCAGTATTGTCGTCGCCCGTAGTCTTGGTGTTATCTTTGTCCTTCGCAAACACGGTCGAACCGATCAACACAACCATCAGGGCGAACGTAACCCAGGTCTTCATCTTGGATCCTCTACGAAACGAATGAGAGAGTTCATTCTAAGAGCCAGAAAGGCACCGACCGGAGCGAGCTTCTCTCTCGACAACTTGCCTGCTGCAGGCCATATGGAGGTCGTCGCCTCCTGCATCTCCAACGCGCTCTTCTATTCCAATCATCTCCGTGAATCCACGGCGATCAGTGTCGTCATGGAGGGAGGGCCGGAGCCTCCCAAAACACTTTGCATTGACAGTCGCGATCTCGGTTCTCTCGATGGATTCGATGAGCGCAGCATCGCTGGAATGATCCAGCACGCGCTGGGGGTCGGCAAGGGTCTCGATCTGCGCGAGAAGCGTGAAGTCGACAGCGGCATCACCGTCGCCAAGACCGCCTTCGAGCATCTCCTCCAGGAACGACCGACCGACTCGCTCTTCTACCTGAGTCGGAAAGGACGCGACATCCGGGAAATCGACCTCCCTGGTGACATTTCCTTCGTTTTCTCGGACTACCTGTCTATGCCCAAAAAATCCGGCAAATACCTCGACCGACTGGGTGCCACTCCCATCAGCCTGGGGCCACGAATGCTCTTCGCCTCCCAGTGCATCGTCCTCGTTCATAACGAGTTGGACCGGCGGGAAGAATCCACGCGACGGTAATGCCCGCAGTGTCCAGGACGGCCGTAGCCTTAGCGAAGGCTCTCCAACACTACATCATCTTCGTCCACAAAGAACCGGATCGACGAGAAGAACCTGACCCAACCTCCTGCCCTGTGAGCTCACCTCATTCCTCGTCTAGACTGTCCCGTGTCACATCGGTGTTGACACATTGAGCCAGTATGTAGGGTTGATTTGAGATCGCTGCTTTCTCTGTACGGTGTTGATGACACGGTCTCGAATCTGGATCTGTCTCAGCCCCGGAACGGGGCGACCGCCGGTAGTCTGGAGCGCGGCCGCGCAGACTGTCGGTCGAGAGCGTAACGAAGACGGACTGTGGGGCAGGCCTCAGGGTTGGACGAACAATCGTGAGCCGCGTCGCGATAGCCCCTCTGAACCCGAAAAGGAATGTCCCCGGCGCGAATCGTACAAACACGTGCGTGCGTGCAATGACCTTGATCCGACGTGAGGGAACATCCGACTTCAACGAATCTGAACTGTAAACACCATTCTGAATCAGTACAGCCTAAACTCTGTAGTGAACCACACCCTTTGGAAGTTCCGCCTGATTCAACGGGCAGTTCGTCGGACATCCGCGTTCGCACGGCGCATCCGCATCGAGTCGCTCCCAAACTGCGGTCAACACCCGGTAGAGCGACCGATGGAAATACTCTTCTCCGAGCTCCTCGATAAACCCTGTCCGATCCAGTGACGCACGTACCTGTTGCTTGATCCTCGTGAAATAGGTTTCCACACCGGCTTCTTCTAACCCGTGCACCACGTGGATCAGCATCTCCTCCCCAGTTGCATCGATATGGTTGATCCCTTCAGCGTCGACCACGAGATACTTCAACTCGGGCATCTTGGAGACACGTTCGAGAATCTTGTCCTCGAAGTATCCCGCACTCCCGAAGTAGAGAGAGCCATCAAAACGGATCAGGGAAATGTGATCACAGCTCTGCAGATTGTGAGACTCGGCATCTCGGAACGTACCGTCGGGATGTCGGGAAAGCGAGACGACCCTCGGCATCATCGTGCGGTAGAGATAGGCAAACAGGGAAAGCCCGACACCGATCAGGATACCGAGATCGAGATGCGGCGCAAACGACAGGGCCAGAATGAACGTCGCGACCGCAACCACACCATCGTGCTTCTGAACACGCCATGCTCGGACAATCGGATCGATCTGGATCAACCCGGCGACGGCCATCATGATGATCGCAGCCAGGGTCGCCAGAGGAAGATGATAGAAGAGCGGCGTCAGCCACAAGAGTGTCACCATCACCAGACAACCGGCGATCACGGATGAGAATCCTGTCCTCGCACCAGACCGGAAATTCAGTGCAGATCGAACGAACGAACCGGAAATCGGCATGCTCTGAAACACACTGCCCACCAGGTTCGCAAGCCCCTGACCCAGCAATTCTCGGTTGGCGTCGATCCGCTGCTTGCTCTGCGTTGCGATCGCCTTGGCGATCGAGATCGTCTCAACAAACGCGATAAAAGCGATCGTCGCGGCAGCAGTAAACAGTTTGGCGAAGAGGCCAAGACTGATATCCGGGAACACGAACGAAGGCATTCCTTCAGGAATACGGCCAACGACACTTCCACCCAATTCGGCTTCGAAATCCGTATACCAGGACAGCGTGGTTGTCAGGATCACGGCAACCAGCACCCAGGGCGACCGGGGTTTCCACCGCTTGAGGAAAATCATCACTGTAAATGCCAGGACAGCGATCCCGATCGTCGGAAGGTGAGGCGACAGATACGATTCTGAGAGCATCTGCCAGACACGCATAAAGTGAGATCCGCCAGGCGCCACCTCGACACCAAAAAGCATATCGATTTGCGACGTACCGATAATCACGGCTGCCGCATTCGTGAAACCGAGCACGACCGGGTGCGACAGAAAGTTCACCAGAACACCCAATCGAACTGCACCGAGAACGACCTGGATGATCCCGACCATCAGCGTCAGGACAACGGCATAGGCGACGTGCTCCGCCGACCCCGGCACTGCAAAGGGCTGCAGCGCGGCAGCGGTCATCAACGAGACGAGAGCGACTGAACCGCTTGTCAGATGTCGTGAGGAGCCAAAGAGGGCGGCAATGATGGGGGGCAGAAATGCTGCATACAGCCCATAGTATGGAGGAAGGCTCGCGAGCTGGGCGTGCGCCAAGGCCTGTGGGATCAGGACCATGGTCACCGTTATACCGGCCAGTAGGTCCGCGCGCCGGACCTTGGAATCCTTGAGCTCTCCGATCCAAGTCGTAAACGGCAACAGCTGAAGAGCCTTTACGTCCGATAACTTCACAGAAGCCCCTTGGTGGATTGGCGGGGATACACGTGGTCTTGCAGCGGATCAGACGGCCTCACACCCGCTGAATCATAATCCTCATCCTGACCTGTCATGTCAAGCCAAATGACGCGTAATTACGTGTATACGAAAGAGTTGCGTCACGGCTCTGGAGGTCTATTCCTGTTGCTTTCGTAGGATTTTTTTCCAATATTCAGAAACCTGCCCCACACCTCCCCGGAGACTCGTTTCCAATTCAATCAGGACATTCAGGAAGGCCCGTATGCGACATCTGTGCCGCTGCATCACCACGACAGGAACTGCACTCGCAGCCCTGATCATCCTATCACCCGTTGCACTCTCCGCCCAGGAAACAGCTGCCTCAGGCGGCTGGATTCAGTCCCAGATCGACTACCTCAACGAAATCCTGGGCGAAACGGTCGGTTTGATCTTCGCCTTCCTTTTCTACGACTTTGGCACGGGATTCCCCCTGATCATCGCCGTTCTCGTTACCGGGGGCGTCTACTACACATTCTTCTTCGGATGGCTGTCCATTCGCGGGTTTACACACGCGATCGACATCATCCGTGGCCGGTACGACAACCCGGACGATCCCGGCGAAATCTCGCATTTTCAGGCCCTGACCAGCGCTCTGTCCGCAACGGTCGGTCTCGGAAACATCGGCGGCGTTGCAATCGCCGTCGGAACGGGTGGGCCCGGTGCGGTGTTCTGGATGGTCCTCACCGCACTCTTCGGGATGTCCGCCAAGCTGGCCTCGTGCACCCTCGCCGTAATGTATCGCAACGTACGCGAGGATGGCCACGTATCCGGTGGACCGATGTACTACCTCGAACACGGTCTCGCCCGTAAGGGCCTGCGACCCCTCGGACGTACGCTCGCAGTTGTCTACGCGCTCCTTGTGATCGGGGGGTCGTTTGGTGGCGGGAACATGTTCCAGGCCAACCAGACCATCGAGGTGCTAAGCACCGTATCACCCCAGGTCAAGTCACTCAGCTGGCTGATTGGACTCGTCCTGGCAGTGTCGGTTGCAGTCGTCATCATCGGGGGAATCCGGAGAATCGGCAGTGTGACCTCACGGCTGGTGCCGAGCATGTGCATCCTATACGTCGTCACGGCTCTAGCGATCATCTTCTCAAACGCAACCGAGATTCCAGCCCTCCTCACACGAATCGTTTCCGAGGCCTTCACTGGACCCGCGATTTATGGCGGGTTTCTGGGTGTCCTGATAATGGGCGTCAGACGCGCTGCTTTTTCGAACGAAGCAGGTCTCGGATCTGCAGCATTCGCACACGCAGCTGCCAAGACAGATGAGCCGGCACGTGAGGGCATCGTAGCCATGATCGGGCCCTTCATCGATACCATCGTTATCTGTCTGATGACGGCGCTTGTCTGTATGATCACAGGCGTGTTCGAAGATCCTGAGTTGAAGGACAAGGGCGTCGCTATGACCGCCGCTGCCTTCGAATCCTTCATCCCTGGCGCACGCTACGTCCTCTCGATCGCCGTCGTTCTCTTCGCATATTCTACTATGATCTCCTGGTCTTACTATGGTGAGCGTGCGTGGGAGTATCTGTTCGGAGACGGCTCGACACTGCTTTATCGCGCCATCTTTGTCTGCTTCGTCTTCATTGGGTCGGTCACGGCACTCAAGAACGTCCTCGACTTCTCTGACGCGATGATCCTGGGGATGGCATTTCCGAACATTCTTGGTGGCGTCTTGTTGAGCCCCCAGATCAAGGAAGTCCTGAACGATTACTGGAGCAGATACAAAGCGGGAAGCTTCAAAGTCTACAAATGAGCAGATCGTAGTTAGCGGGACAGCACTGGCAATCAATCGGCCTGGCGTGTCCTCACCTGGCAGGCATACAGGACACCCATCGTCAGGTCCTCAGGTATCGGAATCGTAGGCATATCCGTTATCACGCCCTTATTTACTCTTGGCCCGTTCCCATCTATGTCATAGAACTGACATCTGTATGAGCGGGTCAGGGCCGCCTCCAGACCCCCATCCACGGCCAGATCACTGAACAGGAGGTTCTCTCCCGCGATCCGAAACCTGTCAATCGGGTTGGAACGTGCAAACCAGTAGCCATCCCGATTGGTGCAATGCTCGAAGGCTACATTCGGGTAGTTCGTCACCCAAGACCCGGGGTTGAAGACCTCGCTCTCCAGGTAGCCGATCTCCAGATGTTCCATCGGTAGTGCGGTCTCAGAAACCCTACGATACAGCCCGCCACCCAGAAGCGAACGCCCAACCTCACCCAGGTCGACCATATACTCATTCTCCGACTTCGGACTTCGAGGCGCCGTTGTGCTGCTCCTGAGACTCGCGCCCTGATCGATCAGATAGTGTTTAACATAGCCTCGACTATCTCGTTCACGGATGTACATATTCAGCGTATTCGCCTCGCCGCCGATCTCCATCGTTTCGAACTGCACGTGTGCCGCAACGTTTTGCGGAACATTGTATCCGGCGGCGTGCAGAATTCTTGTTGAAATGACTTCAGCCGACGTGGCGAGTTTAGGTCCATCCTTCCCGTCGAATTTCAGGTAGAACACCGATCCCGATACATCCCGAACAGTAAAGCCCGGCACCTTCCCCTCAAACTTCCCCGCGATGATTGTCAGAGGCCGATTGTGACAGGCCCGTCTTCATCTGGACCGATCGCCAGCATCTCGTGCGACATCCGGGTGATGAAGTGTCGATTGGTAAACCACGAGGAGTTAACAGCTTCATCCAGCGAATTGACATTGTCCGCCTGTCGCTTGGGCAATCCGACCTTTACACCCAGGTAGCGGTCGGAGTATGCCAGGTCAAACCATTGTCCAACCTTGTGGAAGAGGGTATGGTCGATCACGTCCCACACGGCGTTTTCATCTGCGGTGCGTGGACGCGGGATAGGACGGTTGTCCGGATCCGCCCACTTGACGGGTTCGGTTGTGTGTCTGGGTGTACTGATGCCCCCAGGAAGGAAGACACTCAGTAACACAAGAAGGAATCACGGAGCCGGGGAATCGTTACGTGACCAACGTCGGTGCAGCCTGTCCTTATCTGCTTCCCTAAGGCTTCCAGCAGCGCACCCAGTCAGTTTTAGCTTGCGAGGTCACGACTTATGCACCGTCTCGTTGATTTCCTCAATGGGTGCAGGTTGCGAGTAGTGTCCGGTTACACGACCCCAAGCATCTGAACGAAGGAGAATCGATGCCATACAGGATGGCCTGGGAATCACGTGGGGTACCACATACAATTCCAGGACCACGTCACCGGCGATGAAACCAAACGGGCAGGAGACGACATATACGGTCACAAGGGTTTTGATCGATTGAGCTATCAGATCTTCGATTTTATCGAAGCGACTGACTTCACGATCACACTCAGCGAAGTTAAAGAGATCGGGGCTATCGATCTGGTGGCGGCACAGACAAATCCGAAAATCCGCCAGACTGTCATCTCCAATTCAGAAACCATCGACGTCGCCTTGGGATTCTACGCAGCCAACCAGCCTGATCTGCCTTGGGCAACAGAGGGATTCGAGACGCTCAGCGAAGCAAGGGAGTGGGTTGAGACGTAGCCGAGCCAGCTCCCGGCAGAAAGGATGGTCAAACTGGCAGCCGGGGTATTTCCGCAAAGCGCCGCGGAGTTACGCAAATCCTCTCAGCCTCCGAAAGCCGCGCTGAATGTGAGGAAATCGCTGAAGTCGATGACACCGCTGGAATCGAAATCGGTGATCTGACTGTAGGCCGCCTCCCCCGTGCGGGCACCGAAAGCTTGCGCGAAGGCAAGAAAATCCGTGAAATCGACATCAGCATCACCATCCAGGTCGCCCGTTTTCGCGACGGGTGAGGATATCCGCAGCCGGCCCGGCTGGACAACCAGACCGTTCGGTCCCTGAAGTGGCTGTGTCGAATACCAGCTACCGAGAGACCCCGTCAGAACCAGGTCACCGGAAGAGATCGTTCCTCCGGCGGAGGAAAAGCCACCTCCGATCAGGGACGATTGCTGCGCCCACACGACAAGGCCGGCAACCGTCACCACGATGACAACCAGCAGTGCCCTCATCCTGAAGCGTGGCAGCCCCATCTTCATCGATGCCTTCTCCTGAGTTCTTGACGCCACTTGTCTCACAACGGGGTACAGACAGATTACTTCTTGCCCAACTCCTTCCGTAGTTCCCTGATCGACTGCTCGAGAGAATTCATCTCCCTACCGGCCTCCGTCCAGTCCCAGAGCTGGAGCGCCTTCCTCACGTTCTCGTAGTGCTTTTCTGCATTCGCGGCCATATCTGCTGCCGATTTCACTTCTCCCGAGTTGCCAACGATCTGAGGCTGGTCTGATGGGCTTGAATCTCCTGCAAGAGGGCGATCTCCGACACCAAACAATTCGGTAAGCGCCTCCTCGAACGTATCCCGCATCACGACTTGGCCCCCGAACGCGACGATCACCTGCTTCAACTCCGGAATCGCCGTACTCTCCCGGGTCGGTCCCTGCGGTCGCTGCTGCCGGCGCTGTCCGGGCTCATCGTCATCCTCGGTCCCGCCGCCCTGAAACTGCTGGGGCTGGTCGAGTTCCTGCCGCGCTTGCAGATAAATCGGCTCGACATACATGAATGAGCTTTCAATCGGAATTGCCAGCAGGTTGCCCCGGATCACTTCCGACCCACGTTGTCCCCACAAAGTCAGTTGGCTCGAGATCTCCGGCTGCTGATCGATGCGGGCTTCCAGCTGCATCGGTCCGAATATCAATTTGTCTTTCGGCAGCTTGTAGACCACGAGATCACCGTAGCCTTCACCATCGCAGCGGGCGGCCAGCCAGCCGATCATGTTGTCCTTCTTGGCCGGCGTATAAGGAACCATCAGCAGGAATTCCTCCCGTTCCTCTTCGGGCAACTTCGTGATGATATAGTAAGGTTCCATCCGCTGCGGACGATCGCTGTAGATCTCGTTCGGGATCTCCCAGAGATCCTCCTGGTTGTAGAACACGTTCACATCCTGCATGTGATACGTGCGATACATAAAAGCCTGAACGCGGAACAGATCCACCGGATACCGCACGTGTGCACGAAGATCCTCAGGCAACTCCGAGATATCCTTCAGCAGACTCGGGAAGATTTCACGATAGGCGTTGATCACCGGATCTTCCGAATCGGCCTGGTAGAACGTGAGATCGCCGTGATACGCGTCCACCACGACCTTGACCGAATTTCGGATGTAGTTGATTGCGCTCCGGCCGCCCGAGCGTGTCGAGTATGGATACATGTCCGTTGACGTATACGCATCCAGGATCCAGAAGAGCCGACCCTCGCTCACAACCAGATACGGGTCACTGTCGAAATGCAGAAAGGGCGCCACTTTCCGTGTGCGCTCGACGATCTGGCGATGATACATCAAACGGCTCTCACGCTTGATGTAGTTACTCAAGAGAATGTTGATATCCAGAAATTTGACCGTAAACGCGAGGCGGTTGAAGAGGCTGCCGATCTCGACACCACCGTCTCCCGCATAGGTCGTCTGCTTGTTCTCGTCACCGCTCGGGTAATCGAACTCGGGCGTTCCCGTCTTCACAGCGACCATCCCGTAGGTCATCTCACCGTAATAGATCTCCGGTCGATCCACCTGCAGATCCGAGACACCCTCTGGCGGAATATCCCGGATAAAGAACTCGGGCAATCCCTCGGACGACACGCGGTTCACCGGGCTCATCGCCACACCATACCCGTGTGTGTATTGAAGCCGCTCGTTCACCCACGCGCGAGCCTGCTGAGGTAAACGCCGCGTATCCATCTCACGCCCCGACAACATCACCTGGCGGTAGACACCATCAATCGTATAGCGATCGACGTCGACACCGTTGAACACGTAGTACGGCCTGATCTCTTGCACCTGCTGATACGTCTGCGCCATCGGGCGCTCGTCCCAGATACGCACATTTCGGATGGTCAGTGCGTTCGCTTCGATATCCGACCGGGTCAACGTCTCTTCAGCCTGGAAGGGACGTTCGTCGATACGGTCCAACCCGTAGGCTTCCCGTGTCGCCGTGATGTTGTGCTCGATATACGGTGTTTCGAGTGTCAGCTCGGTCGGATCGACGAAAAGTTTCTGTACGATCGTCGAAGGAACAGACCCAACGACCACAGCACCACCGATCAGGATACCCAGTCCGATCAGCGGATAGCGGGCCTCTCGACGAGTGATATTCAGGAAGAACAGAATCGATGCGGCGATAAACAAGATGACAAGGAACCAGTAGGCCCAGATCTGAACGTTGACATCAACATAATTCGCACCGGTGAAAATGCGGCCGCGCGACGTCAACAGTCCATAGACCTTGAGGCGGTAGTTCCAGGCGACGAGAAGCAGAAAGATGCCGCCCAGGGCCGAGAAATGGGCCATCGGACGGGGCATCAGTTGGAGACGCTCCTGGATGCGGATGCCGCCACTCGCGACATACGTCAGACCGCAGACAATCGCCGAAACCACGAGCCCGCCGATCAGAAAGTTGACCAGGAACCGGTAGAACGGCAGAGTGAAGACATAGAAGCCGACGTCGTTCCCGAAGATCGGATCTACGGTCCCGAACGACTGCGCGTGCAGATACCGCCAGACAACCGGCCACTGACTCGCACCGATACTGCCCATCACGAAAATCAGCGCGGCACCGGCGAAGAAGTATCCCCGCCTTGAACGGAGCAGACCTTCACCGGGAATCTGCCCTTCTTCGAACGGAGAACCCTCGACTTCGAGTGCGTGACGGGTGAATTTCCCCGCGAAGTAGAGGTTGATGCCGACGATCAACGCAGCGAGGGCGCCGAAAAAGACGCCTGATGAAAACCGAGCCTGGACAGATTTCCAGAACACGCCATCATAAGACGTCGCCTTGAACCAGAGCCAGTCCGTGTAGTATGAGACCAGCCAGCCCAGCGCGATAACCGCACCAAACAGCACCAGCAGGATCCACAATCGATTCGGCTGTTTCTCTTCCATTACCGTCTCCTGAATGTCTAGAAGTTGTTGCTTTCAAATCATTTACGGCGAGCTTTTAAGTAAACACATTTCCAGATCCCTGTCACCGATTTTCGCAAACCAGAGCCCCATC
>PVBE010459455.1_pt1 | contig 10247 bp, 13 predicted proteins | sample 1631181 | NCBI WGS metagenome assembly PVBE01 (sample SAMN08397723, study PRJNA350692) | Marine metagenome, whole genome shotgun sequencing project. | isolation source: water | place: Pacific Ocean | collected 2012-04 | reverse complement strand
GGCTGGTGCTGCTGGCCCGGGCTACTCCCGACCGGGCAGGTTTGTTGACGGTTACGTCCCCGGTCCTATCTTGACGTAGAGCTTCAGCGGCTCGCTCTCAAACCAAGCCACGAGTTCGACGAGCATCGAGACGCGAACGATGTACTCCCCGGGCTCATCCGGTGCGGGTGAGGAAGTGATAGAGAACGCCGTCGACGGAGCTGAGGCCGTAGCCGTACCAGCCACCGGGATAGGGGAAGTGCGGATAACTGGGAGGGACCCGGGAGTAAAGGGATCGGGCCTGGTGGCGGCAGCGGAGCTGTTGATGCGCCAGCGGTTGTTGCGCTGCGGCTCCGCCTGTTAGTCGCTGCCGTCGTCCATGGAGGTGTATTGGTGGCCGTCGTCGGCCCAGGTGATGCACCAGTTGTCGCCACGGACGCCGGAACGGGTCAGCGTTTCGGGGTCGAAGACAACGGCGGTGGGTACGCTGGTTTTCATAGGGTCAGAGATTAGCAGCGGAGCGGGCGCCGGTGCGGAGCCGGCCGATCACGGGGAGGGCGGCGGCGGCGGCGATGGCGACCAGCCAGAACAGCATCCCGGGATGTTCGTCGATCAGCGGTCCGGCGGCCAGCGAGCCGACCATGAAGCCGATACTCCAGGTCATGCTGCCGAGCCCGATGACGCGCCCGTGGATGGCCGGGGCGATGACCTGGCGGGCGATGGTGGGGGTGAGTAGGTCTTTGATGCCGACCCCGAGGCGGCCGGCGACGCCGGCGATGAAGACGATCGCCAGGACGCCGGGCGTGAGCGCGATGGCGACGGCGGCTATGACGACGAGAATGGCCCCGACGGTGATCGGAACCCAGGGGCCGCGAGTGTCGGCGAGACGGCCGAGGAGTGGCAGGGCAAAGAGCAAGATTATGGCGTTTACCAGGGCGTAGACGGCGACTAGGGCCTCACTGTCGGAGATCGCAAAGAGCAACAGCGGGATGGCGACCGAGGCGGCGCCGTGGAGGATGGTGGGCAAGCCGGTCAGCTCCAGAAAGGCCAGGACGCCACGTTCGCGGGCCAGGCGGCGGAGTTCGAGGCGCAGGGGGTTCTTGCCGGAGCCGTTGCCGGCGGTCCGCTCGGGCAGGCGCGGGACTGTGATCCCGATCAGGGCGTAGCCGGCCAGGGCCGTCGCCAGGCCAAGGATGCCGAGGGGTACGTAGCCCGGGCCTTCGACGAGCGCGGTGGCGATGGCGCTGCCGATGATGGCGGCGACCCCCATGGCGCTGAACCAGAAACCCATGATGGTGGCGGTGCGCTCGCGCGGGAACGACTGGATGACATAGCTCTGGAAGCCGGAGTCGCTCCAACCCCAGCCGATGCCGAAGATGGACATGATGACGAAGAGCGCCGGGACGGAAGTGGTTAGAAAGGCCGCCGCCAGGAAGGTGCGCGCCGAGAGGCCGATGAGGTAAGAGCGGCGGTGGCCGAGGGCGTCGGCGACGACCCCACCGAGCACCGATCCGATGGCGGTCCAGAAGACGGATATGCCAAAAAGCGCCGCGACCATCTGAGCGTCGCCGCCGACCTCGCTGACAACGTAGACCGGCAGCAGGATGCGGACCGGTTCGAAGCTGAGGCTGAAGACACCGAAGGCGCCGAACCAGACGGCGATGCGCCGGGAAAGGCCAGCGGGGGTGGTGGCTTGCATGGGGTACACGGTAGCGGAAGCGGGATGGGTCGCGCTGCTGTCGCTGTTCCAGAGCCTGATGCCGTTCAAGGCGTCGATGGAAGAGGACTACCGCGGGCTGCGTTGCGAGGCGAGCCTGGGTCGCTCGGTCGAAGGCGCCGCTGATCGAGCGGACTTCGTGAGCCTTTCTAGAGCGGTACACCGCGAGGATGAACCGCCCCACGTGCAGATCCTGGGCCCCGCGCTCTGCTAGGAATGCGACGACGAGTACTCGAACCCCTGCCTCCGGTTCTGCCCGGGGATGGTGTACCGCAAGGGCAGCGATGAGATCGTAATGAGCGCGTAGAACTGCATGCACTGTGGGACGTGCGTGGTGAAATGCCCGTACCAGAACGTGCGTTGGACGCCGTCGGAGGGCGGGGAGGGGCCGCCGTTGTAAGCAGATGTAGCTGTAGCGGGATGGGCGCCGGGTGGGGTGTGGTAGTTTCTGCTGCTGGTCGCGGAACCGGCCGGAGCTGTCGCGGCGCCGTTCTTATAGAGGAATAGAGCCATTAACCGAAAACGCCTCCTTCCGCCGCTGGTTTCGTCGCTGCTGGGATTGTTGCTGGGCGCGCTGTTGCTGGCGCCGACGGTGGGAGCGGCGTCGGATCCGTACGTGCTGGAGATTGAGTGGGGATCGCCGGGCTCGGGTGCGGGGCAGTTTACGCGGCCAATCGGGATCGCCACCGACCCGGCCGGCGATGTCTACGTGGGCGACATAGTTACCGGGATGATCCAGCGTTTCAACGGCCAGGGCGGGCTGGTGGCGCGCTGGGGCGGTCGCGGGACCGGGAACGGGGAGTTCACGACGCTGCAGGATTTGACGGTCGACGCCTACGGCAATGTCTTCGCTCTGGACAGCATCGGCAACCGGGTGCAGCGATTCCGCGATAACGGTATCTGGCTGATCGACTGGGCGCTGCCGGCGACGGTGGTGAACGGGACGAATTCGATTTCGGCGGGCGGGATCGCGACCGACGAAGAGGGTTTTGTGTATATCGCCAGCCCGGCGCATGCGGCGGTCCTGATAACCGATCCGGTGGGCAACGAGCAGCGACGCCTGAAGGCCCCGGCGCCGGCGCGGTTCCAGGTGCCCACCGGGGTCTCCGTGAACGCCGATGAGACGGTCTATGTGTTCGACACCTTCAACCGCCGGGTGCTGCCGTTCGATGTGGATGGGGTAGCGCTGAAGGCGATCACCGGCGTGGCGACGCCGGAGGGCGGGTTCCACTCGCTGGCGCGCGGCGACGTGGCGGTGGACGCCGGTGGCGATGTGTTCGTGGCCGATTTCGCCAGCGCGCGGGTACACCGTTTCAATGCCGATGGCACGCTGCAATCCTCGTTCGTGGTGCGGGACGCGGCGGGGCGCAAGATCATGCCCGGGGGAATCACGTTGGACGCGGCCGGGAACATCTACGTGACGGCCTACTACCAGGGCAAGGTACTCAAATTCGCCCCGACCGGATGAGGTTGCCGGCGGGCCGATCCGTGTCTGATTTGCGCGGACGGGTTTGAAATTGAGCGGATTGATGTGGTGAAGTGCGCAGCGGGGCGAGGCGGCCCCGCTTGTGTCAATTCGAGAAGGACGCAGCGCTTGATCCGGATTCACGGTCGAGGGGCGGTGGCGAACTGAGTGCTCCCGACCGGCGGCTGAACGCGACCTCCACGCGCCGGCCGGCCGGTCTACGGCAGTGGCTGCACGAGCGACCCTGGACCGGGCACGCGCTGGTGGCGCTGTTCTTCGCGGTGGTGACGGTGGTGGCGATGCGTCCCCTGCTGGCCAACGTGGCCGGCCACCTGGCACATAAACCCGACGGCGATCAGCTCTGGCAGGCGGCGCTGCTGGACGGGCAGCTGCGGACGCTCTGGTCGGAGCCGGGTTCGTTCCTGCGCGGCAACTTCTACTTCGGCTCCGGCAACGCGCTGTACGGCTCGGACCTGCTGCTGGGAATACTGCCGATCTTTGCGCCGCTGCGCCTGGTGACCGGCGACGAGATCGTGGCCTTCAACCTGACCTGGCACATCGCCTTCGGGCTCAGTGCCTTCTGCATGTACCTGGCGGTGCTGATCCTGACCCACGATCGCCTGGCGGCGGTGACGGCCGGGGTGGTGTTTGGCTTCGGGGCGCTGCAACTCAACTACGGGCTGGCGCATTTCCAGTTCGCCGGGGCCTGGTGGATACCGCTGACGCTGCTCTTCGCCGTGCGCTTCTCCCGCTCGCGCGGCTGGCGGGACTTCGGCCTGGCGACGCTGTGCGTGGGGCTGCAGTTCGTAACCGCGGTGCACCTGGGGTATATCGCCGGATTCGTGCTGGTGGCGTTTGCGATTGTGCCGGGAGCGTGGTGGTCGTTGCGCAACCGGGACTGGCGGGCGCCGCTGCGCAGCCTGGTGGGGGGGGTGCTGGTAAGCGCAGTCTTTGCGCCGTTTGCGCTGGGATACCTGGAATTCTCGCGGGACTGGGCCGCCGAAAGGGACATATCCGAGGTGCAGAACGGCTCGCTGCAGCTGCGGGACTACCTGTCGCCGTCGTCGCGATTGGCCTGGTACGAGGGGCTGCAGGAACGGTTCCCGGTGCCCACCAGCGAGCGGCGCGCCTTCCCCGGCTTTGTGCCGTTTGCGGCGGGACTGCTGGGCGGGATCGTGGGTCTGCTGGGAGCGCTGGCGCTGCTGCGCGGGCGGTCTTCGCGGCAGTCGTTTCCGGGCTATGCGCTGGGGGCCGGGGCGCTGTTCCTATTGGCGGTGGTGCTGAGCCTGGGGCCGAACTGGAAATGGCACGAAGAAGTGACCGATTTCGCGCTGCCCTATCAATTCCTGTACGACCATTTCCCCAGCTTCCGGGCGGTGCGGATCGTGGCGCGGTTCTCGCTGATGGCAAATTTCGCGCTGGCGTTGTTGGCCGGGGTGCTGGTGACGGCGGCGGCGGCGTGGCTGCGCCATCGACGCCGGGGAGGCTGGGCGGCGCCGGCGGTGGGGGTGCTGCTGGTGGCGGCGGTGCTGGGCGAGGCGGCGACGAACCCGCTGAACGTGCCGCCGGTGCCCCAGGACCCGGGGCTGACGGCGACGCTGGCAGACGTGCCGGAGGGGCCGTTGCTGTTTGTGCCGGTGAGCGGAGCCGAGGAAATCGGGCGGATCTGGATGACCACCGCGGCGGGCAAAGGTCCGCTAGTGAACGGCTACTCAGGAGCGATCTGGCCGCAATACTGGTTCTTTCGCGATGCCGCCCGCGATGTGACCCGGCAGGGAGCCGAGGATTTGCTGCGGGCGCTGGCGGCGACCGGGGTGCGGGGGGTGGTGATCGACCTGTCGAAGCTGGAGGCCCGCGATAAAGCGATCTGGCGGGCGGCCGGAGCCGGGCCGGCGGCGGTTGGGGTGACCGAGTCATTTGGCTGGCTGGTGTTGACGCTGCCGGAGGTGGCGGCGCGGCCGGATGGCGATTGGGCGGAACTGGATGTCTTCCTATCGCTGGAAACGGCGCCGGTGGGAACGGCGATCCAGGCGCCGCTGGTGCTACGCAATCCGTTGCCGGATCCCTGGCTGCCGCCGAACGACGTGACGGTACGGACGATGACGGTGCGCTGGCGGGACGTCGGGGGCGAGGCGATCTTCGAGGCGGAGAGCATCCTGCTGCCGCCGCCGTTCCTGGCGGCGGACGGCACCTATGACACGCTGCTGCGGCTGCCGACTCCGCAGGACGAAGGGATCTACGGACTGGAACTGGAACTGGCGGGCGAGTTGCTCTTGCGGCGTGAAGTGCGGGTGGGGGCGATCGCGACGACGCCGTTCGACGGCACCGGCGCGGGGCTGCGCGCGCGCTTGCGGCTGGTGACCGAAAACGAGTTCACGGGCCGGCCGGCGGAACGCCTGCCGCTGCTGGTGACGGCGCTGAATCTGGGCCCGGTGGCCTGGGGCAGCGAGGCGAACATCCGGCTGGGCTGGCGCTGGTTCCAGGTGCAGGCCGACGGCAGCGAGGTGGAGATGCCCGGCTACGAGGGACGGATCATGCTGCTGGGTCACCTGGTTGGGGACATCCTGCCCGGGAACGGCTATGCGTTTCGAGGGATGCTGCGACTGCCGGATGCGGCCGGCGAATACGTGGTGCGGGTGGCGCCGCTGGCGGAACTGGTGGCCTGGTTTCCGGGCGAGCCGGCGACGATTCGGGTGATGGTGCTGGGGAACTGACCGGGTCGGCGAGGCGAATTCGGCGAGATCGGGCTGGGATGGTCTTAGGCTGGATGGGGAATGAGTCGACCCGTGGGGCGCCACTGATGGACCCGGGCGAAGGTCAGATGCTGACAGATGTTGTCGCGGTGCGCCTGGAGATGATCGACGGCGAGGATCACCTGTCGCTTGAGGGAATGGTGGTGGGGATGCACGATGCGGCGCTGGTGGTAGATGTGCCGTCGTTCGCGCGGATATGCGCTACTATCCGGCCACTTTGAAACCCCGAGGAGGGCCGGATGGTTGATGAGCAACGAGTGGCGCTGGTGACCGGCGCCTCCGCGGGGATCGGCCGGGCGACGGCTACCCGGCTGGGCGGGCAGGGGGTGGTGGTGGCGCTCAACTACCCGGACGACATCGAACTGTGGAATGTGCAAGAAGCGGTGGCGGAGATCGAAGGTGCGGGCGGGCGGGCCGTGGCGGTGCGGGCGGACGTGGGCGACGACGCCGCGGTGCGGGCGATGGTGGAGGAAACGGCGACGAAGCTCGGAAGAATCGACTACCTGGTGAACAACGCCGGGATGACCCATTTTGTCGACCACGTCGATCTGGAGGCCATGACCGGAGAGAAGTGGATGGAGATCTTCCAGGTGAATGTGGTGGGGGCGTTCCAGGTGACGCGGGCGGCGGCGCCGCACCTGCGGGCGACGGGGGATGGGGCGGTGGTGAATGTGGCGTCGGTATCGGGGTATACGGGCGGGGGGAGCTCGATCGCCTACGCGGCGTCGAAGGCGGCGCTGATCACGATGACGCGCTCGCTGTCCCGGGTGCTGGGACCGGAGATCCGGGTCAACGCGGTGGCGCCGGGGTTCGTGGGGACCCGGTGGTGGATGGAATCCCGGTCCGACTCTGTGGAGCTAAGGCGCGGGGTGGAGGAGAGAACCCCGCTGGGATTCGCGGCCGGGCCGGAGGAGATGGCGGACTCGATTGTCCCGCTGCTGCTGCACAATCGCTTTGTTAGCGGGCAGACGCTGACGGTGGATGGCGGGTCCCGCTAAGGGACGGGCGCGGCCGGAACGATTCGCCGATCGCTCGCCTAGGCGTGCATCTCCAGGGCGGTGGTGATGTCGATACTGTTCTCGATGGAGCGCGCCACCGGACAGTGGCCGGCGTGGAAACCCAGCACCCGCTCGACCGTCTCACGATGCTCTTCGTCGGCCTTTAGCTGATAGGTAACGTGGATGCGCCGGATGATCAGGACGTTGCCGTCTTTTTCGATCTCGCCGACGGCGTTGGCGTTCAAGATGCCTTTGCCGGCTGGAATTCCGCGCGCCTCCAGCGCGCCCCCGAAGGTGCCGGTCAGTCAGCCGGCGGCGGCGGAGATTACGTAGTCGAGGGTGGTGGTGTGGGGCTCGCTGATCTCGGGATCGATGCCGTAGTGCTCGGCGACCTCGGTGTGGACGCCAAAGACGACCGGGTCGGGGTTGGCCGGCAGGTGGGCGTGGCGCAGGGGGCCTTTGATGCGTTCGATGCGGACGCGGGATCGATAGACGACGTCGTCGGACATGTTCTCTACCTTTTTCGTTCGGCGCTACGGATGGGCTCCTCGGCGACAACCCCCGCCGAATACTAGCGGCCCGGCGGCGGCGGGTGCGACTTCCACCGCGGCCGGGCAGGGTGGATAATGCCGGCGCTCCGGTCAACCAGAAATGAGCCTGATGGTGATGAAGTTCGCTCTCTTTGGCGCCGGCCGTATCGGCGCACTGCACGCGGGGACGCTGGCGACGATGCCGGATGTGGAACTCAGGTATGTATCTGACCCGGTGGCGGAGACGGCCCGGGCGACGGCGGCGGCGGCCGGCGCGGAGGTGGTGGAGGTCGACCGGGCGCTGGCCGACCCACAAGTTCGCGCGGTGCTAATTGCCTCGTCGACCGATACCCACGCGTACCTGATCGAGCGCGCCGCGCGGGCCGGGAAGGCGATCTTTTGCGAGAAGCCGATTCACTTGGACGTCGACCGGGTGCGCGGGTGCTTGGCGGTGGTGGCCGAGATGGAGGTGGCGCTGGCGGTCGGGTTCAACCGGCGCTTCGATCCGCATTTTTTGGAGTTCAAGGCGCGGCTGGATGCCGGGGCGATCGGTACGGTGGAATTCGTCGGTATCACTAGCCGCGATCCCGGCCCACCGCCAGTGGCCTACATCCGGGTCTCGGGTGGGATCTTCCGCGACATGATGATCCACGACTTCGACATGGCGCGGTGGCTGCTGGGCGAGGAGCCGGTGGAAGTGATGGCGCAGGCTAGTTGCCTGGTGGATCCGGAAATCGGCGCCGCTGGCGACCTGGATTCGGCGGTGGTGTCGCTGCGGACGGCTTCGGGCCGGCTGTGCCAGATTCACAATTCGCGGCGGGCCGTCTACGGCTATGACCAGCGCCTGGAGGCCCACGGCTCGGAAGGGATGTTGCAGGCGGGCAATCCGCCCGACAGCATGGTCAGCCAGACGGACGCGGCGGGGACTCGCGATGACGCGATCGGATACTTCTTCCTTGAGCGCTACGCGGCCGCCTATCGGGCGGAATTGAACGCATTCGTAGAAGGGGTCCGGGCGGGCTCGCTGGCGGAGTCACCTTCGGGTGACGACGGACTGCGGGCGCTGCTGCTGGCCGATGCGGCGCTGGAGTCGGTGACGACGGGTCGGCGGGTGGCGGTCGTAGGCTAGCGCCGGGCCGGGTCGAGTTCGGGGTTGGCGGTGATCGCGGCCAGCGCCGCGTCGCCGTTGGCGGCCTCCAACAGTTCGTGTCCGTTGCCTAACAGGACCGTGCGAACGATGTTGGCGATGCCCGGATCGTCTTCGGCAATCAGGATGCTGGCCATCAGGCGGCTACCGACATGAAGCTGTCCATCCAATGCGATCCTTCGTCGATTGGTTCCCTGCGATTGGGTCGAACCGGAGCCGCGCGATCAAAGCGATCGCGGCGATCGGCGCCGGCTACTTTTTGCGGCGCAGCAGCGGCAGGCCGGTGCGATCATTTTCGATTATTTCATGGCCGTCGGGTAAGGCTTCGATGGCGTCGGGCCCCGGCTGCGGGGAGAAGTAGTAGATGGTCTGCTTATAGCCCCCGTTTAGCTCCACCTCTTTGGAGTGAAGGAAGTACTCCCGACCCGTCTTCTGGCTCTTTCTCGAATATGCCATGTGCCTTCCACCCTTTGCTCAGACGCTCGCCTCCCCTCGGATCGTGCCCCACCGGCGCGATTCGGTCGGGCCGATCCCCTCAGGGAACCATTTCCAGTATTGACCCAATCGCGGCGTCCCGCAAGCAACGGGAGGCCAGTCTTTGCGCGCGATGTGGCCGGAAGTAGCGGTCAACTGAGTTGGCCGTTGGTGGTTATGGCGCGGTTTTGACCACTGGTGATGGGGTTGAATATGATGTGTTTCGCCTACCACTGCGTTGCGATTTGGCGGCCGCCCGGGTCAGGGCATAAGGATGTGACATGGGTCTTTCGCAGAGGGAGAGACGGCCGCGGCTGGTGGCGCACCGGGGGGCCGGCGGGCAGGCGCCTGAGAACACGGCGGCGGCTATCCGGCGGGCGCTGGCACTGGGCATTGGCGTGATTGAAGTGGATGCCCGGGTGAGCCGCGATGGCGTGGTGATGCTCTTGCACGATGCAACGCTGGAGCGCACCACCGATGGGACCGGCCCGGTGGCGGCGCGGACGGCCGCGGAACTGGCTCGCCTGGACGCCGGCGGGTGGTATGCCGCGCGCTTCGCCGGCGGGCGGGTGCTGACGCTGCCGCAGGCGCTGGGCCTGATCGACGGCCGGGCGCGGGTGAATATAGATATAAAGACCGAAGCCGCGATCGCGCCGGTGCTGCGGTTGTTGGACGGCTCGGATTGGCGCGACAGGGTGTTGATTTCGGGTTGCGTGGCGGAAGGGGCCAAAGAAGTGCGCCGGCTGGACCCGGCCATCGACCTGCTGCTGAATCACGGGGAGGTCCCGGCGGACGCGGGCGATGGCCGGGCCGGGTGGTGGGCGGGGTTCCTCGCGGCGGCGACTGAACTGGGCGCATTGGGGCTGAATGTGGACTACCGGTTGGTGACGGCGGAGTTCTGCGCGGTGGCGCAGCGGGCCGGCCTGCAGGTCTGGACTTACACGATTGACGACCCGGTGCGCTACCGGGCGGTGGCGGAGACCGGGGTGGACTACATCACGAGCAACTGGCCTGACCGGATGTTGGAGTTGCTGGACGGGGCAGACGATTGAGACCGGCGGACCTGGACGAGGGCGACGAAATGTTGGTGGCGCTGCGCCGGGCGCTGGTGACGCAGGACTCGTGGACGGCGGTCGGCGCGATCCCGCTCAACTTTCCGACCTATCACCCGCAGGGGATGGTGC
>PVBE011162584.1_pt1 | contig 10248 bp, 8 predicted proteins | sample 1631181 | NCBI WGS metagenome assembly PVBE01 (sample SAMN08397723, study PRJNA350692) | Marine metagenome, whole genome shotgun sequencing project. | isolation source: water | place: Pacific Ocean | collected 2012-04 | reverse complement strand
TCTCTACATCCTCACCTACCTTAATTATTCCACTTTCAACACGACCAGTTCCCACCGTTCCACGACCAGTAATGGAAAAAACATCTTCAACAGGCATTAAAAATGGCTTGTCAATATCACGTTCGGGTTCTGGAATAAAGCTATCGCATGCTTCCATTAATTCAGCTATACAACTAGTTGCAGCATCATCCGTTACGTTATTTAATGCATTCAAGGCTGATCCTTTAATTATAGGAATATCATCTCCTGGAAACTCATATTCATTAAGTAAATCTCGCAGTTCCATTTCTACTAATTCTAAAAGCTCTGCGTCATCTACTTGATCAGTTTTATTCATAAATACAACAATAGAGGGGACATTCACTTGTCGAGCTAATAGTACGTGCTCTCGAGTCTGAGGCATAGGTCCATCTGCAGCAGAAACAACTAATATAGCTCCATCCATTTGAGCTGCACCTGTAATCATATTTTTAATATAATCAGCATGACCTGGACAATCTACATGAGCATAATGACGATTTGGCGTCTCATACTCAACGTGAGCAGTTTGAATAGTGATCCCACGCTCTCTTTCTTCTGGCGCATTATCAATACTATCGAAAGAACGAACTTCGCTCAAACCCTTATTAGCTTGAGTCATAGTTATTGCTGCAGTTAATGTTGTCTTTCCATGGTCTACATGACCAATCGTTCCAATATTTAAATGTGGTTTACTCCGTTCAAATTTTTCTTTTGACATCTATTAATCCTCCTGAATTAATTAATTTAATCTTGAAAGAGAGCCTACGGCCGGGATTGAACCGGCGACCTCTTCCTTACCAAGGAAGTGCTCTACCACTGAGCTACGTAGGCACTTCGAGCGGGTGATGAGATTCGAACTCACGTCACCAGCTTGGAAGGCTGGGGTTCTACCATTGAACTACACCCGCATTGTGGGGAGCGAAGGATTCGAACCTCCGTAGACATACGTCGGCAGATTTACAGTCTGCTGCCTTTGACCGCTCGGCCAGCTCCCCAAACTGTAATTTTATTTGTTTATTAGCAATTCAATATCACCCTGCCATTACTCTCTATCGAGCCGGCGAAGGGATTCGAACCCCCGACCTGCTGATTACAAATCAGCTGCTCTACCAACTGAGCTACACCGGCAGTTCATCATTTTATTTCAATTAATGTTTCCCAACTCCTTGGATTTTTCACCTCGAATAAGTATCAATTCTATTTGACTCTGGCACAGTTTTTGTACGCACGTATCCTTAAACGGGACGAAAAAAGCCTCGTAATTTAGATCAAGTAATAACTAATAGCAATTATTTATAGAAGAAAAATGCTACTTATTTTTGAGTTATTTTGGGACCGGTTGGAGTGTCTTTAACATTCCAACCATTAATGTTGAGTTCTTTTCTAATTTTGTCTGATTTAGCCCAATCATTATTTTTTCTTGCTCTCTCTCTTTTCTTGACTAATTCAATGATATTTTTTGGTATTTCAAATTTCTCATAAAGAACACCAAAAATAGAATTAAAAAATGTGATGAAGTGCTTCCCTTTCTGAATATCAGATTTTGAGATCTCATCCTTATCTAACTTTGCATTAGTTTTTCGCAACCATTCAAATAATACGGCAAGTGCTGCTGGCGAATCCAAATCGTTTTCTAATGCAGATACAAAGTTATCTGCATCACTAGGTAAATCATTGGACTCAGATTCTTCAAATTCTTCAAGTCTATCCTTCAATTCCGTAATTCTTTGGATAGCCATTTTGGCTTCATATTTTTTATCCAAAGAAAAATTTACTTTGGATCTATAGTGAGAGCTAAGTACGATATATCTAAATTCCTCTATTGTCATTCCCTCGTTAATTATATCATTTAAGCAATAATAGTTGCCTAATGATTTACTCATTTTCCCTCCATCAACAGTTAAAAATTCACAATGCATCCAATAATTAACAAAAGGTTTATTAGTAGCACATATAGATTGAGCAATTTCATTTTCATGATGTGGAAATTTATTATCTACTCCTCCACAGTGAATATCAAAATGAGAGCCAAGGTGCTCAATGGACATTGCGGAACATTCTATATGCCAACCAGGCCTACCGGGGCCCCAAGGTGAATCCCACTTAACATTTCCATCTTCTTTTTTATATGCTTTCCAAAGTGCGAAATCACTAGGATTATCTAAATTATATTCATCAGAGATTACTCTTTCACCTCTCACGACTTGATTCATATCAATATTACTTAATGCTCCATAATTTTTATATGAATCAATTGCAAAAAAAACTGAACCTTCATCAGTGGGATAAGCATAGCCTTTATCAATAAGCACTTGAATCATTTTGATCATCTGATCTATATGATCTGTTGCTCGTGGGAACAGGTCAGGCTGCAGAATTGATAGACTTCTCAAGTCATCCTTGAAATTTGATATATAATAATTAGTTATTTCCTTAAGAGATTTTTTTTCTTTATTGGATTTTTTTATAGTCTTATCATCTACATCAGTAATATTCATGACATGATATACATCATATCCCAGAGATAAAAGCGTTCTTTTTAAAAAATCTTCAAAAAGAAAAGTTCGAAAATTGCCTATATGTGCATTGTCATATACTGTTGGACCACAAGTGTAGAGTTTAACTTTTCCTTTTGCTAAAGGAACAAATTCTTCCTTTTGTTGAGTTATTGAGTTATAAAATCGGATCACTTTTACTTTTTATATTTTTAATAAATCTTGTATCAATATCAATTGACAATGCTTGTTGAATAGCATCGATTTTTATGACTAACCGGTCTTTTCCTTTTAATTGTGCAACAATTCCTTTAACACCTCTCATTGGACCCTCAATCACTTCTACGGCATTACCAGCAATAAAATACTCAGCTGGTCTAAGTTGATATCCTCCGTCTATCGCAAGTCTAATTGCATTAATAACTTCATCTTGTACAATCGCAATTTCTTCACCAAACTTAACTAAAGAGCTCACCCCATTTGTTTGTAAAACAAATATTGAATTTTTTATTTCAATTTTTACAAATAAATAACTGGAGAAGAGTGGGAACTCCACCCATTTTTTTCGATCAGACCATTTTCTCCGCTCTTTTAGTAATGGCAAGTATGCTTCAATCCCTTTTTCTTTTAATTGAGCATATGCAATTTTTTCAGATCTTGGCTTAGATCTAACAACTATCCAATTTTTTATCATATGTCTTTTAATGATTCATCAATTATACATTGAATTAACATTTTGAAATCCATTCCAGCTGCACCAACTGATTTTGGGATTAAACTTGTTTCAGTCATACCTGGCAAGGTATTTATTTCGAGAAACCATGGGTTTAATTCTTCATCCAAAATAAAATCGACACGAGAATAATGTCGACATCCCAACAATTTGTGAATCATCAAAGCTATATTTTGAATTTTTAATGTTAATTCATTACTTAATTCTGCTGGGCAGGGGTATTCAGCCATATCTTTTGTATATTTACATTCATAATCATATAAATCATTCGTAGGTATAATTTCTATAATTGGGTATGCCTTATTTCCAATAATTGTGACAGTAATTTCACGCCCAGAAACAAAGGCCTCAATCAAAACAATCTTTGTATATCTTCTAGCTAAAGTAATAGCCTCTTCTAATTCTTTATCACTTTTGACCACTGTAAGACCAATAGTGCTACCTTGATCATTGGGTTTTACTATCAAAGGATAATCTATTTCAAAATTTGTTGGTTTTTTTTCAACGCTATCAATTGAAATCCAATTCGGGGTTAATATATTTTTTCGACTTACTAAAGCCTTACTAACTCTCTTATCCATACAAATAGCTGAAGATTCATTATCAGACCCAGTAAACCTCTTACCCATAGACTGTAGTAAGCCTTGAATAACGCCATTTTCACCATCACCTCCATGTAATCCATTAAAAACTAAATCAACAGACTCTATTTTTATTAATAGGCTAGCAACCCCATCTTTGGGGTCGATACTAACAACATCATATCCAAGTTGTTCACAAGCTGAAATAATGGCCTTTCCTGACTTGAGCGAAACGTCACGTTCTGGAGAGATTCCTCCAAGTAATACGCCAATTTTCATTGGAACGATTCTTTCAACAGCATTGCACCTGCCATAAGATCATCAACAATATATTTTGGTTTTAATTCCTTCAAATCAACACTAGAGTCATTTCCCCTACCCGTCAATACAAGCATTGTATCCATATTCAAATTTAATCCAGCTTCAATATCGGAAACAGCATCTCCTATCATTAATGAATTAGTAAGATTAATATTATGGTCGGTCGCCGCCGCTTGGAACATTCCACTCCCAGGTTTTCGATTAACCGTTGGATTATCAGGATGGTCAGAGCAATAGTAAATACCTAATAAATTTAATTGATTCTGATAAAATTCGTTTAGAATGAAATTATGGATTTTGCTTAACTCATCGAGTTGAATTTTTCCTCTTGCCAAACCAGATTGATTAGTAATGATACAAAATCTAGAGCAACATTTACTCATTTCTTTTAAAGCGGGCATTGTAAAATCATAGAATTCAAACTGATCTAATGAATTAATATATCCAGGATCTGAATTTAAGGTCCCATCACGATCAAGAAAGATAGTATCATATTTTTTCATATTATTTTCTTTTCTGAAGAAATATCATTGATCCTTAGTGAGCTTTTAATAAAGAAAATGGCACCTATAGTAATCAAAGGCAAAAGACCAACAGCATGCAATACCACTGCGAAGGATTGAGATATTGAACGATCCAAAAAAAACAATTCTGTTAAAACATAAATAGCTGCAGCATGATATGTTCCAATTGCAGATGGAGCTGCAGGTACAGCTATTGCCAATGATGTAAATATAAGAATAACTCCAATGCCAATCCAATCAAGCCCAATTCCTAAGGCTAAACCAACAACCCAAGTAATAAGATAATAAATACCCCAAATCAATATAGTTAACAATACAATCACGCCAGTATTTTGCATATCCTTTATAGATGTTAAGCCATCTAAAATACTTTTAATGATTTTTTCTATTTTTTGATAACCTGAAAAATTTTCTATAGATTTTATTAAGGTTGATTGTTTTATGCTTAATAAAATAATAAATCCTAAAATCAATAAAGTTACTACCCCCACATAAAACATAATTTTCTTAGTATCATCAGCAAAGGGGTATAGCAAAGTAAAGAAAAACATAGTTAGAACTAATCCTAGCATATCTATTATTCGTTCTAAAAGGATACTCCCAAATGCTTTAGAAGTCCCAATGCTCGACTCTTTTGATAATGCAAAGGCCCTTAATAATTCACCCATTCTAAATGGGAAAATAGCATTCCCAAAATAACCAATCATAGTTGCTGAAAATAATTTATGAATTTTTATTAACTCAATTGATTTAATCATAAACTGCCATCTTATTGCACGAACAATTACTGATAGAAGTAATAGAAGCATGCCTATAAATATCCAAGTAATATTAGAAGAACTTAAATGAAACACAAGTTCATTAAGATTTACATTATAAAAAGAATAATAGAGTCCAAGGACACTAATAACAATACTTACAAATAACTTAGTCCACTTATTCACGAAGATCTATAACTTCTGGATTTACAGGGTTGAAATTATTGTAAAGGTTTAAGCCACCAATTGTGAATTTATTTATTTCGAGTGAGACAGATTGGTCGGGTCCGTAGGCAATCTTTATCTCTTTAGGTTCTCCTGTTCGTAATATCGATAATCTCCCTCCGTAACCCATTTTAGGAATATCAAAGTCTAGAATTATAAGATCATTTTGTATGATACTCTTACCCAATTTCAGCCCTTTAAAATCTTTATCAAATAAATCAAAAATAGTAATATTTCCTTTAACTTTACGATCAATAATGAGCTGGTTCTCTATTTTGTTCCATGTTTTAATAATATCGCCTTTTACATAGACTGTTTCATTTGGCAAGTCTAAGATATATTCATTATTACTTTTTATTTCGATCGCGCCCCTATCAATATTGCTAAATTCAAACTGCTTTTCATGAATAATAACAGAAACTGAGACACCATCAGGTTGATCAATATATTTAATGAATTTATCATACCAAACTTTAGATTGAGTACATACCCCTGAGATTATTAGGGTATAAAGAATTATAATCCGAAACATTTGTTTGCTAGTCTAAACTTTCCAAGTAAGATTCATCAACAAGAACTTCACGAGCTTTACTCCCTGTGAAAGGTCCTACAATTCCTGATTGCTCCATTTCATCGATTAATCTTGCAGCTCTAGAATATCCCACTTTTAAGCGTCTTTGGATAAGAGAAATTGATCCTTGCTGATGCATGACCACTAATTTTACTGCTTCATTAAAAAGATCATCTGACACATTACCTTCACTACTATCAACAAGTCCACCTGCACCTAAAGTTTCCCTGGGACTAGCAAGCACAAGTTCATCTGCTTTTGATTGATTAGAGATATGATCCATGAGTGATTCGATTTCTTTTAAATCTAAATATGCATTATGAAGACGAATAGGCTCTGAAGATCCATACCCTAAATATAGTAAATCTCCACGACCAATCAATTTTTCAGCACCTGACGTATCAATTATTGTTCTTGAATCAATTTTTGTTGCGACCTGGAATGCTATCCTCGATGGAAAATTGGCTTTAATCACTCCGGTAATTACATCGACCGATGGCCTTTGAGTTGCTACGACTAAATGAATACCAACAGCTCTAGCCAATTGTGCTAATCGTGCGATTGGCGCCTCAACTTCTTTAGCATTAAGCATCATTAAGTCAGCCAATTCATCAATAAGCACTACGATGAAAGGCATTATATCTTCACCTTTCTCTGTCATTTTACTATTGTATTCTGAGATATTTCTTACAACTGCATCTGCTAATACATCATATCGTCTACCCATTTCCTTTTCAACAGCTCGGAGTGCTAAAACTGCATTTTCAGGCTTAGTAACTATAGGTTCGTCAATATCTTCTATTTTTAATAAATGGTAATCTTTCAGAGAACGGTAAACTGCCATCTCAACTTTTTTTGGATCAATAATAACAAATTTTACTTCATCAGGTGTTGCTTGATAAAGTATACTTGCAAGTATAGTATTCATACAAACAGATTTTCCTGAACCCGTAGTGCCAGCAATCAACAGATGAGGCATCTGTGCTAAATCAAGGGTTGCTATTTCGCCTGTTGTAGTTTTTCCCAAAGCAAGAGTTAATTTTGAATTAGAAGAAGCAAATTTTTCAGAATTAATAACGGATTTAAAGTAAACCATATCTGGATTTCTATTCGGGATTTCTATACCAACAGATGACTTTCCTGGAATTGGGGCAATCACGCGCACTCTACTAGCTTCCATCACCCTTGCCAAATCATCAGATAATGCAACAAATTTATTAACGCGAACACCTTCAGCCGGCTCAACTTCAAAAAGTGTTATGACAGGGCCAGGACTTACATTAACAACTTTACCTACAACACCAAATGTTTCCAGTGATTGTTGAAGAAAATTCGCACGGTCTACAAGCTCATCTCTACTCATACCACTTTGTATGTTAACTGAAGGATTCTCTAATAGATCTGCAGATGGCAATTGATAAGCTTTTTTAGGGGCTTTTCTATCTTGAACCTCATCTAACTCAACTTCATCTTCTTCAATAATTTCACCTACTTCAATATCCATATCCTCATTTGTTTCTTCAATATTATCAGTATTGGAATCATCCACTAAATCAATTGATTCTTCATCTTTATCTGTATCTTTTGATGTATTATCGATTTTATCTGATTGCAAAACTTCCTGTTCAGAATCATCGGGAACATTAGCTATATCTGATGCATCTTCAGTTTCGCTAATTTCAGAATTATTCTCTTTTGTATCTTCTTCACCTTCGTTACTTTTCAAAACAATGTTTTCAATCTCATTAGATCTTTGTGCATCAATTTTTGAAATAAGACTTTGTGTATGACGTCTTTTTTCTTCTTCAATATTTTTCTCATCAGTAACTAATTTTTTTTCGTCCTGTTTCTTTTTTAGTTTACTTAATAATTCTCGAATTGGATGATAATAACTAAATCCAAAATATCCTCGAATCAATACAAGCCAAAGCGCTGTAAGCAAGATCATAGTGCCTATGATACCTAGAAAGTCTCTAAACATACCTGAAATCAACCCGCCGACCATTCCACTCATTCCATACAAGCTCGCTGCTCCAAAACTAATAGATGACAAAATCATTGCTCCAATAACATATCCAGATAAACGACTTATAGCATCAAAATCTTTATGAGTAAAAAACCATACTCCCCAAATTATTCCAAGTATAGGCAATACAAATGACATATAACCAAAACCTAACTTTATAAAATAATAGGCAATCCATAAACCTAAAATCCCTAAAGGGTTCTCAATTTTTACATTAGGAGAAATGCCAGGATCTTCATTTGAATTATAACCCAACAAACTGATAATGACCAATAAAGAGACTGTAACTATTAGAATTCCTAATATTTCTAATCTTCGTTCTTTCATACAAATTTTACTTTTTCAAAGTACCTTTCTTATAAAAAGGAGAGTCTACTATTTTACACTTTAATTCTTTATCTCTAACTAAAAGAGAAAGATTAGTCCCAGATTGTGCAAAGTCATTCGTAACATAAGCTAGGCCGATTCCAATTTTCAAGGATGGTGATTGAGTCCCGCTAGTTACTTGTCCAACAATAGCGTTATTCTTTAAAAGTTTATAACCTTTCCTAGGTATACCTCTATCAATCATTTGAATGCATACTAAAGAACGGTCGCACGCTCCATTAAGTGACATTAGAGCTTCCTTGCCAATAAAGTCATCTTTCTTATCCAATTTTGCAATCCAACCAAGACCTGCTTCAATAGGATTTGTCCTATCATCAATATCATTTCCATACAATGGATATTTCATTTCTAAACGAAGCGTATCACGACATCCAAGACCAACTGGCATAATTGGAGCAGAAGCTTTATTAATAAGCTTATCCCAAATACGAACTATATTTTCATTATCTGCATAAATTTCAAAACCAAGTTCACCAGTGTAGCCTGTTCTAGCTAGAGTACAGGGGAACCCATCTATGGTGGCAACTGCAAACCTATAATAATTCATTTTATTAATATTAATATCTACTAGTGGATTAATTATTTGACGAGAGTTTGGTCCTTGGAGCGCAATAAGCCCAATTTTTTCACTTAAATCAATTATATTAACATCATCTCGTTTATGAGCCATAAGCCAATCAACATTTTTTTCAAGATTTGAACAGTTTACAACAAGCATAAAATATTCTGGATAACGATAAATAAGTAAGTCATCAACTACACCACCATCTTCAAAACACATTGCAGAATATTGAACTTGCCAAGTTTCCAAAGAAGTAACATCATTGGTCATTATAAAATTAAGGTAACTTTCGGCCCCAGGACCTGAAATAATAATCTCTCCCATATGACTAACATCAAAAATTCCTGCTGATTGACGAACTGCATTATGTTCTTTACTAATGCCTAAATATTGTATTGGCATTTTATAACCTGCAAAGTCTGCTAACTTCGCATCTAGGCTTACATGTTTTCCGTAAAGAGGAGTTTTTTTCATTGATTTTCAAAATATGTTTTCAATTTTTTTAACCCTTCATCAATATCTTCTGCAGAAATACCTGAGTATGCAAATCGAATAAAAAAGTCGACCTCATTATCTTGAGGTCGACCAAAATGATTCCGAGTACAAAAGGATACGTTTGCATTCTCTAAAGCACCTATTTGGAGCTGATCAATCGAACTGAACCCTTTTTTCTTCATAATTGAAGTTACATTTGGAAATAAATAAAAAGTACATCGTGGCTTTGAGATATCAATACCATCAATGGCATTAAGCCCTGAGACCGCTACGTCTCTTCGATTCTTAAGTTTACTTAAAATTTCTTTAGACCCGCTCATGTCACCAGTAAGCGCCTCTACCATAGCCCCTTGAATAAAATGAGTTGTACATGATTCTGCATTTATATTGAGCTTAGAAATAATTTTTATTATTTTTTCCGGACCAATAGACGCACCAACTCTCCAGCCGGTCATAGCAAATTTCTTTGAAAATGTATACAAAATAACTGTTCTTTCTTTCATATTGGGTATTTCAACAATTGATCTCGCCTTACCTTCATAAATCATT
>PVBE010715484.1_pt1 | contig 10248 bp, 8 predicted proteins | sample 1631181 | NCBI WGS metagenome assembly PVBE01 (sample SAMN08397723, study PRJNA350692) | Marine metagenome, whole genome shotgun sequencing project. | isolation source: water | place: Pacific Ocean | collected 2012-04 | reverse complement strand
CATTATTTAGCAGAATCGTGGGATTTGAGTACAGAGCTTACAAGTACACCAACTTCTAATCCACGAAGTTATTCTATATTTACTGAAACAATTGATGGAAAAACAATTCAAATAGAATTCAAAACAGATGGATTAGGTACAATGGTTGGCGCTTCAAATTATGAGATATTTATCTCGTAATCAAAAATCAAAGCCTGTACTGTTTGAAGTTATCAAAATGCATATACATTCCTTTTCTTTCAGATATTTCTCTAACTTTCTTGACTAATCGTCGATTACCTAAGGACATCTCAGAATACTCCATTTCACACTTATTCGTACAGAAGTAGTTTCCGTCTTCGTTTAAATTTTCATTAGTAACGTCATCAGTACAGAGTGCACAGCGTTTTATCATATTTTAGAAATTCATACAAACTTTATAATTGTTTAGAGTTTCCTCACTTAAACATCTCTAATTCAAAACAAAGTTATTCATAAAAGTTTAAATCATCTTCCCTGTTAACATTAAAATGTTCTACAAGGCGGGAAAATCCTCCACCTAACTGAGTATCAGGTTCTTTTGTTTTCCCTAATTTCGATAGTCTTTTTTTAACCATTGAATCTATGTGGTCTGCGACTTTGTTGTATATATCTTCGCCAGTTAATCCTTCTTCAAAGAGTAAATTTATTAGTTTGTTTTCATACATTGGACCTTCACCCCAGATAAATGTGGCAGGAGAATATTCTGAAACTTCGAAATTTCTTCCAATTTCCTCTACACCTGAGTTTACTACTACATTATTGAGTAGAAAAGACAAATCATTATTAGATGGTTCACTCTTACTAAATGTGCCATCTGGAGAATAGAGCATTCCAATATGATACATATCAAATACTAAATTATCTGAAAGCTCCACTCTTAGCTCTTTTGCACTCTTTCTTCCTTTTTCACAATCCCGATATAATCTGTCTATTGCTTCTCGGCCTTTCCCTACTGCCCAATATTCTAGTGATCTTTCAATACCTTGGTACACTGCTTCTTCCTCATCAAGCCTGCTTGACATTCTACTTTCCAAATCCGATAAGTTGAAATCAATAATTGTTGATGTTTCAGATTCATTTTGATGAATTCTTTGATTACATAATGCTTCAACTACGTCTGTTCTTATAACTTTTAGATACTCTGGATCTATCGGACTAATTTCATTTCCCTCTACAATAAGTACTCCGTCTGTAACAGAACCAAAGTACTGATTAACTTGACGATTATCAGTAATATTTATTAATACTTGATTATCCATGAATTCTACTCTAATAATTGGTTTAAAAGTGTATCGGTGAAAAGCCTTTTAAACCCGCAAATAAATCCCTAATCATGAAACGAGTTGATTATCCCCACATTCGGGAATAGTATTTCTAGCTCGAGTTCTAGTAAGTTTTTTAAACGGAACAACTCAGACATAGATAGTGGAGAAGGTGGGGTAGCTTGGTTATCCTCTCTGCCTGTGGCGCGGAGGACCCGTGTTCAAATCACGGCCTTCTCCCTTTTACTAAGTTTTAATAAGTTTGGAGGTATCTACTGATTATGCAAACTCCAAAAGGAACTAGAGATTATTTTGGTACTGATGCTAAGAAATTTGGAGCAATTGTTTCATCTTTCAAGAACGCGTTTGAAACATTTGGTTTTGATAGAGTTAGCACTCCTAATTTTGAATATTCTAAACTTTTGAAAGGTAAATATGGTGAGGATGAAAAGTTGATTTATGAATTCAAAGATAGATCTGGAAGAGGTCTTGCTTTGAGATATGATTTGACAGTTCCACTTGCGCGAGTTGTTGGAAATACACAATTTCCTTTACCTGCCAAATTTTACAATATCGGTAAAGTGTTCAGATATGATAATCCTCAAAAAGGAAGAAAAAGAGAATTTGTTCAAGCAGATATAGATGTTGTAGGTTCTAATTCCGCTCTTTGTGATGCTGAATTAATTTCATGTATGAGTTATGGATTTTACGGACTCAGAATTAAACCAATTTTCAGAGTAAACAATCGAATGGTTATGAATCAGATATTTTCAGAACTAGGTTATAATAAGAAAGATTTTGTTTTAATTCTGAGAGCTATTGATAAATTAGATAAGATTGGAGCAGCAGGCGTGAAGAGAGAGCTTGAAGGAAAAGGTTTGAAGAATGTTTCAAAATTATTGAAGTTGATTAGAACTCGAGGTTCATTGACTACTTTGAAAAGTGAGTTGAAAGGATTAACTATTGATTTGTCACCATTTGAAAGTTTGAGTTCAGATATAAGAAATTTACAAATGAATCCTACTCGAGTTGAGTTTGATCTGAGTTTAGCAAGAGGATTAGATTATTACACTGGAAATGTTTATGAAATTGATATCGGTCAGAAAATGAGCGTTGGTGGAGGCGGAAGATATGATTCTTTAGTTAGAAACCTTACTGGAAAAGATTTGACGGGTGTTGGAATATCTATAGGAATAACTCGGTTATTTGATTTGGTTTCTGATAAAATTAAGGTTAGCGATTCTAAAGTTTCAGTTGTAGGAATTAACACTAATCCTCTGGAAATTATCAATTCATTAAGAAGTAATGGAATTGTAACTAACTATGATTTGAATGCTCGAAATCTTAGAAGTGCAATGAATTATGCAAATAAAACTGGTTCAAATTATGTAATTCTTGTTGGTGAAAGAGAGTTAAAAGCCAAGAAATTTGTAGTTAGAGATATGTCAATTGGGAAAGAGGAAAAGTTGACCATCAACCAGATAATCTCAAAGCTTAAATAAAATTCCAGATAGTTATTTCTATGGCAAAAGATATACTTCGTGGAAAACTTGTTTCTAAGGGACCTCATGCAACTAAAGGTGTTGGAAAAGGAGGAAAAGTAATTGTAACTAATGTTCTTTTTGATATTGATGATATAATTAAAGAGGTAAAATTCTGGTCAGGTCGAAATGCCTATATTGGATTCAAACTCAATAAATTTGAAGAAGAAATAAGAAAAGACGGAAAATATTATTACTCTGGAAATATTACTTTTGAGCGTAATATGGATTTTTATTTAAGGCAGAGATTTTCTATTGATTTTGCAATTAAAGGTGCTGAGAAAGTTCAGGTTGAAGGTCCGAATGGCGTAATTAGAAACTTAATGAAAGGAAAAATTATTTTTACACTTTTTACAAATATGGATTTGGATTATGATAATGTTTTTAAAAATTCAAAAGGAATAAGAGGATTCATACATCATATATTTTTTGAATATATATATTTTAAGACGTATGAATCTCATAAATTTAATTTGGGAACAAATACGGGAAAGATACATGCATTATTGATAAACCAGATTGATTCTTTCAAAATATATAAAGAAAGTTAAAGCCAGTTTTTTCTTTTGAAATAGAAATATGTTACTGCAACTGATCCAATCATTAGTGCAATTGAAAAGGGATATCCGTATTGCCAATATAGTTCTGGCATATTCCAAGGTCCTGAATCAATTTTGAAATTCATACCGTAAATACTTGCAATCAAGGTCGGTAATAAAATAAATGAACCGACAATTGTTAGTCTCTGTACAACTTTACCTATATTCAAAGATAGTCTTGAATTATATATTTCAATTGCACTACCAATTATTTCACGATATATTTTTATTGTGTCACCAATTTGAATGATTTCCATATGCAGTTCACTTAATTCAAATTGTTCGAGTTTGGTGAATTTGAATTTTTCTGAGTGATGAGATAATTGATTAATTATTTCTCGGTTTTCATTTAGTGCTTTGTTAAGAAAGATTAAGTTTTTTCTTATTTTTGAGAAATCTTTTATCAAGTCTCTTGAGCTGTTTTTATGTATTAATTCTTCAATTTTATCAATTTCTTCATCAAGTTTATTTGATCTTTCAAAAAAGAGTTCGTTAAGTTCTTCTAATACTTGAATAAATATGGCATGTTCTGAATCGTTAAGATTTTCTGAACTATTTGCAATTTTTGTAACTATTTTACAAGTTTTCTTATGAATGGTAATCATGGTTTTTCCCGTTAGAAAAATTCCAAGAGTTAGAATTTCATTTGAATTTATTTCAGGAATATTGAGAAATATTAATTTATACTTTCCTCTTGATGCCATACGAGATCTTTGATCAGGATTTAGTGCTAAATTAAAATCACTCTTACTGATTCCAAATTCACTCAATTCTTGGTAATCTGGAGATTTTGCATGATCTAAATGAATCCATTGAGGTTTTCCTTTAGATTTTACATTAGTTCTAACTAATCTTCCGTTTTTTACTGTAAAGCTCTTTAACATCATTTTCCTTTCTCAAGTATATTATAAAATACTAAGTTATAATTAAAGAGTGGTGACTATTGTATATAAATTCCGGGTTTCCCTGGCTTTGCTTTCTTAGATTTGTTCTCGGGATCAATTTTATTTACATCATTCGACGCAAAAACTTGAACATTTGCATTTAATTCAGAAGATAATTCGTCACTTGAAGATATATAATTTTTCAATTCAGGTGGAATTACATAAATGTAAATTTGTTTTGCCTTTCTACCAGTTATTCTCAATATTTGTTTGATATCTGAAACAGTTTTACGAATTGCATCTTCACTTTGTTCAGCCTTTTTATTAACTTTGGATTTATCGGGTTCTGGCCAAGAAGATTTTGCTAACATTGTTCGATTACCTAATTTTTCCCAAACTTCTTCAGAAATATGCGGTGCAAATGGATAAACCATTTTTATTAATGCATTTAATGCAATTTTAGAGGGATTTTTTTCAATTTTCGAGTAAAAATCCATTAATTCGATCAAAACCTTATTCAATTCTAGTTTATCAAATTGGTCGGTACATACACTGATTTTTGTTTGTGTTAAACTTTCGATATACTCTTTCTTTCTAAAACCAAGTTTTAATTTAGGCAAATCTAATATTTTATTCAAGAATTTATGAATTCCTTTAATATCTTTATCTGACCATTCAAAAGATGTGGACGGAGAAGCAATAAATAGTAAATAAGTCCTCAATGTATCTGCGCCATATTTATTTACCATATCCAATGGATCTATTACATTCCCCTTTGATTTCGACATTTTAGAACCTCCCATATTAACCATACCTTGGTTCAATAGACTCAAGAAAGGTTCATCGAACGTTACATATCCCAATTTTTTCAAAAATTTAGTGATAAATCGTGAATATAATAGGTGTCCAACTGCGTGTTCAGTTCCACCAATATATTGATCAACTGGCATCCAATAACCAATTTTATTTTTATCAAAAATTGCGCGAACGTTTTTTGGATCACAGTATCTAAAATAATACCATGATGAATCAACAAAAGTGGTCATAGTATCAGTTTCGCGTTTTGCTCGACAGTTACACGAAGGACATTTCACATTTACAAAAGATGAATTTGTATCTAATGGAGATTTTGCAGGAGCATTATAATCTACCACTCTAGGTAACTTGATTGGCAAATCTCGTTCTGGAACCGGAACCATTCCACAAGAATCGCAATAAATAATCGGGATGGGAGTACCCCAATATCGTTGTCTTGAAATGTTCCAATCTCTAATTTTATAATTAATTTTTTTCTTGGCCAATCCTTTCCTAACTAATTCAGTTTCAATTTTTAATCTTGCTTTGCCTGAAATTAATCCAGAGTATTTTCCAGAATTAACTAGTATTCCATCACCAGAATACGATTTATTCTTCTGAGCATTCTTATTTCTAATAACATTTTTGATTGGAATTTTATATTTTTTAGCAAAGTCATAGTCACGAGAGTCATGTGCAGGAACAGACATTATTGCACCAGTACCATACCCCATCAAAACAAAATTTGCAATAAAAATTGGCACTTTTTGACCATTTATTGGATTAGTTGCATATTTACCGATAAACAATCCTTCTTTGTCTTTAGACATTCTTTCTAATTCATTTTGTTTAGATAATTTATTCAAAAAATTATTTACTTTTGATTCAAATTTAGTTCCGGCAATTAAATTTTTTATCAATGGATGCTCTGGTGCAAGAACAACATAGGTACAACCAAACAAGGTATCTGGACGAGTTGTAAATACTGGAATTTTTTTACCAGATTCAGTTTTAAAATTAATTTCAATCCCTTCACTTTTACCAATCCAATTTTTTTGTAACGATTTTAAATGATTGGACCAGTTAATTTTGTCAAGACCCTTTAACAAACTATTTGAAAATTTTGTAATCCTAAAAAACCATTGTTCAATATCTTTTTGAATAACTTCAGAATCACATCTCCAGCAAAGTCCTTCTTTAACATCCTCATTTGCCAAAGTTGTATGACATCCCGGACACCAATTCCCTGAAGTTTTTTTCCGATAAGCTAAATTGTTTTCAAGTAATTTCAAAAATAACCATTGGTTCCAGCGATAATATTCAGGATTGTGAGTACTAACTTCTCGATCCCAATCATAACTTAGACCCATTGCAGTCATTTGTTTTTTGAAAGTTGTAATATTTTGCTTGATACTTGTAGTCGGATGAACACCGCGTTTAATGGCTTCATTTTCAGAAGGTAAACCAAAAGAATCCCAACCCATCGGATAAATTACATTAAAACCTCGCATTCGTTTGTATCTTGCAATTGCATCACCAATAGAATAATTTCGAGCATGACCCGTATGTAAACCAGTTCCAGAAGGATATGGAAGCATTTCCAAATTATAAAATTTCTTTTTCTTAGTGTTTATTCTTGAAGAAAAAACTTTACCATCTCTCCAACGTTTTTGCCATTTTTTTTCGATTCTTGCGAAGCCAACCATAGTTTGGTGAGAACTCTAATATTTTTAAGAGTTGGGATAATGTTCTACTTGTGATGCGTATTTTTTCTTTATTCTAGAATATTCGTCTGGTGTGTTTACTGATTGCCAATCATTTACAATATAGGTTCCCAGTTGTTCTTTAGCAACTAATTCTGGATATATTTTGTTTTCAGGATGAGAAGGAATTTCTGCATCTTTGAACATAGATAGGTTTTTGAAAATACCCAATCCTGCATGAATTCCTTGTCCAAAGGGTAGGGTCATTGTGGGTTTTTCAGTGAAGTTTTCTACTCCCAATTTGTTATAATTTACAACACCATAAGGATTCATAAACGAGTTACATAGTACAATTGTTGCATATTTTTCAGAAGTCTCATGTTGAGATATTAATTTTTCTATATTTATATCAATAATATCATCTGCGTTAAGTATAATATACTTTGAATGTTCATCTAATATTTTGTTAGATAGTGCGTGACTAATTGCTCCAGCTCTTCCTCGTGCTTCATCTTCAATAATCATAGTGAATGATAATTCAGGATAGGTTTCAGTTAAGTAGGCTTGTAATAGTTCAGTTAGATACGATGAAGTGAAATAGAATTCTTCTACTCCTGCATCAATCAAGGGTTTTATTGAAAGATCTATAATTCGAGAACCATTAACTTCAAGAAGCGCTTTTGGTAAGTTTAAAGTATGAGGTCTTAATCTGGTACCTTTTCCTCCAGCATGAATAATTGCTTTGTACATGATGTTACTTCATAGTTTTATTTATATTAATTATGAAAGAGAAATAAAACGGATCCGAAGGGATTTGAACCCTCGGCCTACAGCTTAGAAGGCTGCCGCTCTATCCAGACTGAGCTACGGATCCTCTGTTAATTGGTGTTTAAATGTGTTTAAATGTCTTTCGAACAATTAAGAATTGAGGGCAGTTGTCTGTCTTTGTTAATGAAAGGTCATTCCATTATCTTTAAAAGTATTACTAACTAGTGGATAATCACATAGTGTCACAACTATGTGGTGTACACAAAATGGTAAATATGAAAAAATTAATTTCGGGCGCCCTTGTGGTGCTAATTGGACTTATGTCCTTTTCTGTAGCTTTTGCTGCACCTACAGGAAGTACCCCTAATGGTTACTTTACGGTAGAAGAAAGTATAACTGATATAACTGTTGTTCATGGAACATCCGTTAGTGGAACAATTGAAATTGTAAATCTTGTAGGAGATACAGGAGATGCAACTTTTACTATTGCCACAACAACAGCACTTCCAACAGGAGCAACTGTTACATATTTAGATGATACTGGAACAGCCTTAACTGGAACTAATACTAATGAAATTTTGGTTGCTGATGATTCAACAGAAGTTGTTACATTTACAATTACTGCTGCATTAAATACTGCACCAATAACAAGCCAAGCATTTACCTTTGATATTACAAATGATATTGGACCAGACTCAGTAAGTCTTCCAATGACTATAACTGTTCCAAGTGATGATGCAAGAGTTATTACTGAAGCAAGTTTATCAGATTCTGTTGTTAGATCAGATGCAATTACAACAAATTCAGTTACATTAACTGCAACTGTTCAAAATACAGGAAATGAAAATGTTGTTGTTTCTCAAACATTAGGAAGTTTGGTAAACGCAGTAACTGAAAATACTTATTTCGATCTTAATGATTTAATTTTAAATTGGAATAACGAAAAGAATCTTTCAGTTAGTGGAGCAACAATTACCTTACCAACTACTGGAACAAATTCAAATACAATTACCCCAGGAAACTCTCAAGAGTTCATAATTACCATACCAACTGCTTTAACAGATAAGTATGGTGTGTACACATCAACTTTGAGTTTAATGGATAATGCAGCTACGTCTATTTCAAGAGATACTGCACCAGTATCAGTTGAAATTGCAGATTCAAATAATGTTGAAACAATAACTATTAACGAGGGTAGTTATGGAGACATTCTTGATGAATCAAATGATGATAGTAAAACTTATCCTGGAGACAATATGTTAATTGAAGATATTCGAATTCATAATGATGTTGGAGAAGATCTTGAAAATATAGTTGTTACTGTTATAATTTATAATTCTGGAGATGGTTCTGAAGCTGTTGATGAATATGAATTTGATGATTTCAATCTTCGAGACGGAAAGAAGGAATATCTTAATTATGAATTCCAATTACCTTTCGATATCACAGAAGATACATATGTAATTTCTTATTTAGTTGAAGCAGAAGGTGAAGATACTGGAACTCAATATTCAAATAGAGCATACGATACTTTTGATGTTGAGCAAGATAGCAGACATTTAGTAATTGAAGAATTCACTACAGGAAGTTATTGTCCGGGAGATGTTGCAGTAGAATTTAAAGTAAAGATTGCAAATGTCGGGACAAGTGACATTAGTCAAAATGATGAAATTAAAGTTAGTTTAACTATTAAGGGATTTAGTTTTGATGAAACAATAAACTACGATACAAAGTTGAGATCTGAAAGTTCAAAGATATTTACATTTAATGTAGATATACCAGCAGATGCTTCTGGATCAAATTTAATGGAAATATCAGTAGCTCATGATAGTGACAAAGATGCATCAGATGATGGTTCAAGTTTATCTCAAACATATGTGTTGTCAGATAATTGTATACCAGTCTCAGGCGCATCTGGAACTGATGTTAAAGGAACAATGAGTGGAGTTCTTACTTCAACTGGAAATGTCGATGAATCAACCAGCTATGCGTTATTAGTATATAATACGGGTTCAAGTTCAGCAACATATACAATTGAAGTTTCCGGAGTTTCCGGATGGGGAACATCATTAGTTGAACCTACTACTGATATTGTTGTTGCTTCAGGAGAATTTAGTACCTTTTATGTGCATTTAACTCCAAGTGAATCTGCATCAGAAAGTAATTCCGCAGTTATAACTTTGAAGTCTGGTTCAGAAATAATTGATACCAATACTTTGACAATGAATGTTGAGAAATCCTCATCATCAACTTATACAAATGCATTACTTGGTTCAACATTTGCTGAATTAGGAGAAAGTGAAGACTTGATTACACTCCTGTCATTAGCTATAATCTTACTAGTTTCCTTTGGAACAGTTTATGCTGCTTTACAAGGTACTGGGACTCCAACAAAAAAGAATCGAAAAACTAAAAAGGAGCGTAAATAAATACGCTTCCTCATACTCTCACTTGAGGTACCTCAAGAGGTGAAAGACAAAATGACAAAAATAAACAAAATGACAAAAATGTTAGTTAGTTTGCTATTAGTATCATTAGCAGTACTAGCACCAGTAAGCGCACTATCACTTAGCGCCAGTGCAGGAAGCGGAAGTACCGGAAATCCCTTAATTGGTACAGGTGGATTTAGTGTTATTCTGGATAACGCACAAGTAACAAATGATAACGGACAAGTT
>PVBE012865681.1_pt1 | contig 10249 bp, 8 predicted proteins | sample 1631181 | NCBI WGS metagenome assembly PVBE01 (sample SAMN08397723, study PRJNA350692) | Marine metagenome, whole genome shotgun sequencing project. | isolation source: water | place: Pacific Ocean | collected 2012-04 | reverse complement strand
TGTATATGACGCCGGAGGCGCAAGCTGCAGGCGTGATTGTCGATGGGCTAGCAACTGCTGCGGCTCAAGGCTCTCAGACCATCGTTGATCACCTAGCAACCGACCTTGTCACTCCTACCAGCGGAAAATTCCAAGCGCTGAACACCGCGCTATGGACAGGCGGCGCATTCATATATGTACCAGCCGGAGTTGAACTCGAAACACCAATTGTGGTCCTCGAAACCTCGACCGGACCGTCCGCGTATCCACGAAGCCTGGTCGTGGTCGAGAAAGGAGCTTCTGCTGACATCGTGGAATGGTGGCAATCGGATCCAGAGGGATCACTCGATTTTGCCAACGGCAGCACTGAACTTTTCGTACATTCTGGAGGCCGCCTCAGTTACACCCATGTGCAGTTATGGAAGCACGAAACCTCCAGTTTCCTTTCACAACACGCCAGAGTGGATAAAGACGCGTCACTCGTTATGTCAAACGTCTCGCTGGGCAGTCGCTTCCATAAGGCAAGCGTCAAAGCTACGCTTGCAGGACCGGGGGCAAATGCACAACTCAACGGTCTCGCTTACTTGAATCAACAGCAGTTCGCTGACCACCACACGCTTCAAGATCACGCAACGACTGATGCAGTGAGCGACCTGCTCTACGTTAATGTGCTCGACGACACATCGAGATCCGTATATGCCGGAACTATTGTCGTGCACCCGGAGGCCCAACGTTCCAACGCATATCAGCGAAACCGCAACCTACTGCTACAAAGTGGACCAAGAGCCGACTCGATTCCACGACTCGAAATTATGGCCGACGATGTACGCTGCACCCATGGATCGACGACATCGACGCTCGATCCATCACACATGTTTTACCTGAATTCACGGGGCCTAGATCACGATTCAGCCCGCCGATTAGTCATTGACGGAGCATTTCATCCCGTTATTGATCGCATCCCAAATGCTTCGGTCGCCGAGACCGTGCGAAAGACAGTTCGAGCGAAGACGAACATGAAACTCCGGAACTAATGCCAACCTTTATCGATGTTGCAGCCATCACCGACATATGTCCGGGAACTGCCCTCCAAGTCAGGGTTGGAGAACTCCGGATCGGTCTCTACAACGTCGATGGAACGTTGTACGCAATGGACGATCTCTGCTCACATGATCATGCATGGCTCTCGGATGGCGACTTTAACGCAGACGCATGTACCATCCGATGCCCGAAGCACACCTCAACGTTCGACCTATCCACTGGACGCCCACGTACACTTCCCGCAATCCGTCCTGTCGCCACTTATGAGGTGAAGAGCGAGTCAGGACGCGTATTCGTCTTAGTCGATTCATAGCCATACGATAAGCGACATGTCGTCTACCGTGAACAATCTAAATATATCCACTGTTCGTGCGGACTTTCCCGTACTTTCTGAACGCGTCAATGGACATCCGCTCGTCTATCTCGATAGTGCAGCGACCTCGCAAAAACCCCGCAGTGTCATCAAGAAACTACAAACGTACTACGAGACGTATAACGCAAACATACACCGTGGTTTGCACACACTAAGCGAGCGTGCCACCGCCGAATTTGATGCGTCCAGAAACCGAGTAGCTCAGTTCATCAATGCGGAGCACGTACATGAAGTGGTGTTTACCCACGGCACGACCGAAGCAATTAATTTAGTCGCGCACTCGTGGGGCGACGCCAACGTGAACCATGGCGACGAAATCCTGATCACAGAAATCGAACACCATAGCAATCTTGTCCCATGGCAAATGCTCGCACAGCGCCGCGAGGCCAACCTGCGCTACATCCCAACAGATCTGGAGGGTCAGATAGATCTGGTGGAATACGAGCGCATGTTCAGCCGGCGCACGCGCCTGGTTGCCATCACTCACATGTCAAATGTGTTGGGTGTGATCGCACCCATCGCAGAACTCATCCAGATTGCACATGCACACGATGTTCCAGTCTTAGTAGACGGAGCACAATCGGTGCCACACCTCGGAATTAACGTGGAGCAAACCGACGTAGATTTCTTAGCGTTCTCCGGACATAAGATGCTCGCCCCGACTGGGATCGGAGTGCTCTACGGTAAAGAGTCGCTACTCGATGCGATGGAACCCCTCTTCGGCGGCGGTGGCATGATCAACGTAGTCGATCTACAACATTCCACCTGGGCCGGGTTACCCGAAAAATTTGAAGGGGGTACCCCAAACATCGCTGGGGCAATTGGGCTTGGAGCTGCCGTTGACTACTTGAGTGAGATGGGGATGAACGTTATCGCTGCGCATGAACAAGAACTGACCAAGTACGCACTGGGAGTGTTGCGCGATCTCGAAGACGTGAAAGTCTTCGGACCTACCGAATCAACCGCTCACGGTGGTGTAATTTCATTCCAGGTGGGAGACATCCACCCACACGATATCGGAACATTCCTCGATACAGCGGGCATCGCCGTCCGCGCCGGCCATCACTGTGCACAACCCCTAATGCGCAAGCTTGGTGTGCCAGCAACCGTACGCGCAAGCACTTACATGTACAGTACTACCGAAGACATTGACCGTCTGGCTGCAAGCGTCGAGCAAGCACGAGCATTTTTTAATGGCCATTGAAGACCTCTATCGTGAAGTCATTATGGATCACTACAAGCGGCCACGAAACAAGGGGGCGAATCTCGAAGCGAATGTCGTAATTGAGGGGGTAAACCCGCTCTGCGGTGATGAAATTAAACTGTGGCTCACAATTAACAACGAGAAGACAGTGACGGCTGCTTCCTTTGAAGGCCAAGGATGTTCGATAAGCCAGGCCTCAGTGTCGATCATGACCGAATTGATAATCGGGAAATGCGTTGAGAATGTGAAGACAATCATTTCCAGTTTCCGCGCAATGATGCTCGAAAGTAGCGAGCCGGATGAGAAACTGCTTGGCGACGGGATCGCACTTGAGGGTGTACGTCAATTCCCCGTGCGGATCAAGTGCGCGGTCCTAAGCTGGAACACGCTAAATCTTGGAATTGACCAGCATGCTACGGCGGGTGACCAACGGGTTGAACTGAAGCACAGCGAGTCTTGACGCGAACTATCTCACTGTTGATTTCCGTCGAAGATATCCCCTGTCAAAGACGAGGATCCTGCCCCGCAACATCTGTCTATCCAAATCTATTTATCGATCTAAGACGACAGCACCCCCCCACACCATCCATCTTCCAACACTTGTAGCGAATTAAGCCGCCTATGTCACTCTCACGGTGGAACAAATATCGTACCGACCGTGTGCCACCGCTACGTACAGACCTATTAGCAGTCTTCCTTTCCTTCGGCGTCCTAATGTTTTCTCTGGCTGCACTGGGCCCGGTGCTCGACGAAATTCGCCAAGAATTCAACATCAGTTTTGCGGGGATTGGGGTGCTGGTCGCGGGCCAGGGAATGGCCCGTGGCGGATTCATGCTGATCTTTGGACCACTCGCAGACCGGATTTCGTCCCGCCGGTTGCTTCCGGTCGGTTTAGCCTCCGTGGGGGTTGGGGCACTGATTGCGGCAGCCGCACCAAATGTCTGGGTCTTGGTCGGGGGTATTGTGGCGGGAGGTGCGGGATTTGGATTCGTCGCACCAAGCGGCCAGGTTCACGTAGCGCTCCGGACCCCGCAACAAAATCGTAGACGCAACCTGGGACGACTTATCTCAGGTGGCATGCTTGGCGCATTCATTGCGCCTGTGGCTGCGGGTGCTGCCGCGAATACATTCGGCTGGCGGGCCGCATTCCTTCTCGTTGGATTGGTAGCCATCACCGCTGCCGTGCTCGTGGCATCGACCCGAACCCTGAGCTCAGACGCTCCAACGAGTTCATCACCCTCCCGACTCCATCGGCCAAGCCTTGGTATGGGTCGTGGTGTCATGGAGATCGCCGTCTTGGCAATTCTCATGTGGGGCTGGGCCAATGCGACGCGGGGTATTGTGTTGCCACTCTACGGCAGTGTGGCCTTAAGCCTCACGCCCGGGGATGTGGGACTGCTGCTGACTCTCACCCTTGGAGGCCGCGCAGTCTTGACCTTCTTAAGCGGACCCATAGCAAATCGGATTGGGTTAGCTGGTTCGCTGCTTACCGCAACCCTTGGAGGAGCGATCGGTACGCTCTTGCTCTTCGCTCCAGCTACGCTCGGTATCTACGTAGTGCTCGGTGCTGCCTTTGCCCTTAGTGGTCTGGGTTCACCGATTGTGCTCATGTTGCTGACAGAACGGGCTCCAGCTCAGCACTTGGGTCGTGCCGTGGGCCAAACACAATTCTTGGTAGATTTGGTTGGCCTTGCGATGCCACCTCTAATTGGCCTGCTTCTTGACACCTACGACTTTGGAGTCGTCGGAGCGCTTTTGGCCGGCATCTATCTGGCCGCTGCCACATGGGGCCTCCGAATCCTAAGACGCGTCGCACTAGATCCCGACAGCACACCTGCGCGTTAGCGAGATCAACTCTTAGTCCCCGACAAACTCGATACGCTGACGCAGTTCAGGTATATCAATATCGAGTTCACCCTCAGCAAGAGTAAGTCGCCCGTCCTCCATCAACCATGATTCATCAGCAAATTGACTCAACGCCGGATCGTGAGTCGCCATAATTAGCGTCAGCCCGTCAGCATCAACGATCCGACGGAAGAGCAGCATAATCTCAAGGCCCGTGATGCTGTCCAACTCGCCCGTTGGCTCATCAGCAATTAGCACTGACGGACTATTAGCGATCGCCCGGGCAATCGACACACGTTGCTGCTCACCACCACTCAACTCAAATGGACGGTGTCCGGACCGCTCGCCCAAACCGACCAACTCCAACACCTCCTGCGTACGTGTTGTCCGTTCGTGCGCGGGACGACCGGAAATCCGCATTGTGAGCTCCACGTTTTCGAATGCCGAAAGTACCGGGAGAAGAGCAAATGATTGAAAGACAAAGCCAAAGTTGTGGCGGCGGAGCTGGGTCAACTCCGATTCACCCATACCATTCAGCGACTGGCCACAATAATAGATGCCCCCATCGTCAGGCTTATCGAGCGCGCCAAGCTGATTCAGTAGGGTTGTCTTGCCAGATCCAGAACGTCCCCGAACTGTGATCAAGCGACCCTGGCATACAACACAGGAAACATGATCGACGGCGCGAATCTCCTCCGCCCCTACATGAAATATTCGCGAAACATCGCGTGCCTCAACCAAAACCCCCGCATCACGACCATCGTGTACGGCCATCGCTCCTGAAACTGTTTTAGTCACCCTTCGTCTCCTCGGGTGTTCGCGGAGCGAAGGGTTTGTGCGCAGGCGGAACAACTCGTCGCTGGACTGAGCGACCGCGAGGCTCTTCAGATACCGGCAGACGTACAGGCTTGGTTTCAACATTTGGATCGGCTTCAGGTATCGGAATAAGCCGCTGTTCCGTTGGAACAACGCGGGTTGGTTCAGCAGAGCGAACACCTGAAAGGTCGCCCTCTACATCAGGACTTGGATCAGGGTCGCCAGCATCGTCCTGCTGTCCCTGAAGGTCGCGTCCCACGCTTCCCATAAGCCGTTCATCTTGTGATCCCATGTCGCTTTGTGGCTTCTGCGACTGATCACGTGAAGCTGGATCTAACGTCGATATGTTCGAAGATCCCGACCGAATTACAATACGATCCTCCGCTAGATCGACGGTGGCCCGCCCTCGGATACCTAGGCGGTCAAGCATGTCCTGGGGGATCTGCAGACGTCCGGTGTCATCCACGATCACAAACTCGTCATGCGTTTGATCATCACCATCATGAACACTTACACGACGGACAGTCTCCGTACTCGTCCGACCATCACGTATCGCAACAACACGATCGACCTGCTGTGCAATATTTCGGTCATGGCTCACGATGATTATTGTCAGCCGACGTTCGCGATTTAGGTACCGAAGAATGTCGTAGATTTGCCCAGCTGTTTGCGTATCAACCTCACCAGTCGGCTCATCCGCCAACAGAAGATCGGGATCGTTCGCCAGAGAAATCGCGATTGCCACCCGCGTTGTTGCCCGCCCGAGAGTTGACTCAGCCGATGATGCATCCGGTCTTCCAGATCAACCGCTTTCAACAGTGCCTGCGCACGTGCCGACGCCTTACGCATGTTCCCAAACAGCATTGGAAGACGCACATTTTCAAACGCAGTCAGATAAGGAACAAGGTTGCGCGAACTCTGCTGCCAGACAAACCCAACGCCGTGCCGCTTGTAGCGCGCCAAATCCGCCTCGGATGCCTGCAAAATGTCGAGATCGCCCACCCGGCACTGCCCGGCCGAAGGACGGTCGAGTCCTCCAAGCACACTCAGGAGCGTTGACTTCCCGGAACCGCTGTTCCCGATAATGGCCATCATTTCGCCCCGCTGGACCTGCAAATCAAGTCCCTGCAACGCCACGACTTCAAGATCCTCCGTCTGATAAATTTTGACCAGGTTGTCACAAACGATGTACGGCTCCACACCGTCCGACCGTTGGGAATGCGGAACGGTACTCATCCCTGCTCGTCACCAAATTTTACGGCCTCGTTAATTTGGATCTTCGAGAGCAGCCATGCGCTGATTGGAAAGGCGATTGCCACGACCGCTCCAAATAAGACGTAAATCTTAGCCACCTCACTCCAAGCGGTGACGATCCGAAACGGAGGGGTGTCGCCGAACTGATCAACACTGAGTTGCAAGAACGGAATGAAGAGATTACCCGTCAGCACCCCTAAGCCGGTACCAAGAACAACTCCAAGCACGACAAGAAATCCATTCTCAAAGGCATAAATACCGACGAGCTGGCGGACGGAAAGGCCCATCGCGCGCAAGATTCCGAGCTGCTGCATCCGACGCCTAAACGACATGTACGAATACATAAGAAAGCCCATGATCGTGAGCACTGCTGCAATTAGGAATCCTATTGAGAGTATTCCAAAGATACCAACGCGGGTGGCATCGTCCCGTGCGGTTGCAATTTCGGCCCGCGAGTCACGCGCATCGAGCGGTTTGAACCGCTTGAACAACAAGGTCTCTCGCAACTCGAGAGCATGTACCTGGGAATCAATATGCGCTAATACAGTCCATGGTGTCTGACCCAAGTGGCGTTCGACATAGTCAAGATTCACTATTACCAGTGGACCTTCTTCCGGATAGTGGGTCGGGAAGAGATGCGTCCATCCAGCGATATAAAACTCAAGGGTCTGTGAACCAAACATGACCCGCAACGGGTCCCCGAGACTCATATTAAGACCATCACTAAAGGTATCCCTCGAGGCGATCAGCGCTCGCTCGTCTCGAGCCAGTTGATTCATAAGACCGTTGAGCGAATCGGGACTGTAATCGTCACGCCACCACACGGTCTGGGCAAAATCAATGGGATCGACACCATATGCCGTGACTGGCACGCGATGCGACTCACCCGGTCGCCTGAACCCTGCTTCTTCGTTCTTCCAGAGGCGTGCCACCTGCAAGATTTGTGGAACCTCCAAGTGTCGCTCGGTTGGGAGAAACGACCACACTTCTGCTTCTTCATCCCAATCACCAATCTCAAGAAAATTCGCCTCCGAACCGACCGAGTGCAGGACACGATCATCGAAATTCCGATCTAAGGTGGCGGCCATCGACGCACTGAATGATCCAATGCCCAAGGTCAGAACAAGCAGAAATATAAGACGGGTGAATTGCTGAGGTTCCCGAGCAATCTGGCGGAGACCAAGATGCATCGAGACGCCCCAGAAGCGATTACCCACGCGCCCCATTGCAGCAACGAGCAATGGAAAGAACCGTAAGAACAACAGTGCAAGCGCGAACATGAACGTAATGGGGATTACCACAATTAACGGGTCGGAGAAAAGCTCACCACCTTCCCCGACGGTCATGAGATTGTCGCGTTGCCGCAACGTCATATAGCCATAGCTCGCTGCTGCGACAACAATAACGTCGACAAAGTAACGCTGAAACCATGGGCGTCGTGTGCCGCGTGACACCTCCTGCTTATAGGTAACAATACTGTGTCGGGCAGCACCCACCGCCGGCAACAAGGTGGCCAGGATTGCGAGCAGCGCTGCACCACCCGCCCAAATGAAATGCTCACCAGTGATCTGGATCGGTAGCGGATCACGATTCGTAAAGACGAGAAACGTGAAAGTCTTTCCAATCACCTGTGCAAGCAAAGCCCCGAGCCAGGGCCCAACGGCGGTAGCTACCCCTCCGATCACAGCCCCTTCGAGTACATAGATCCCGATGATCTGAAGCGTGCTTATACCGCGACTCTTCAGAATCGCAATCTCATTGCGCTGCTTGTCAACCACCATCCCGGATGTCAGCACGATGTAGTAGAGCGCGATAGCGACAATAGGTGCACTGAAAATCAGCAACAGTAGCGTCAAGAAAAATAGTTTCTGCTCGAAGCGATAAAAGATCGGTTCTGGTGAATTTTCCAGGCGCGTGTTCTCCCACACCGCATTCGCATTAATCCTTATCGTCACCAACCCACCGGTGATCTCGCGATAGTTCGACGCGCGAATAGCCTCCACGTCAAAATCCGCATACCACGTCGCCTCATAGAAAGCCCACGGTACCGCCTGCAGTAGGGCGCCCAGATAGGCCTCTCGCTGAATATACACACCGCCTTCGTCCAAAGAAGCGCGCGGCGGATAAAACCAGTAGTTGCTCTCCGGGTCGTGTGGAAGCACACGCCCCACCACACGTATCGCAACGAGCGTGGACTCCTGTGTCTCCGGATCCGGGAATTGCATTCCCGCAACATCCCCCACCAACAGCCCGAGTTTGTCGAGCGCATTGGTGCTCATGACACCTTCAAACAGCGGCATCTTCACCCCGAACGGACCGATGTACGTTTCGACTTCCGCACTCGGACGCCGACCCTCCGTAACCGTCACGTTGTCGAAAAAATCGTTCTCAGAGAAGATCCAAAAAAAACCGAATCGTCTCGGATTCACTTGTGCCTCATCCGTCACACTCGGACTCACATCAAGCATCGCCCGACGGCCAGTTGCCAGATAACTCACCATCTGCGTCGTCGGGAGTCCTACCGCTTCCGGAATGAGCGCGCTAAAAAATCGATCGTACGCCAAGTAATCCGCTGCATTAGTTGGAACCTCGGGGTCTCGTTCTATGTGCCTTACAAAAACGCTCGAAGCAGGCTGTGCTTGTGGAATCGGCTTGCGCAACTCGCGCTGGAGAAGCAACCCACTGATGCCCTCGGCATAGAGTGGAACCGATGTCACCAATGTGACCGTGACCAGCAACCCGATAGCTGTCGAAGCCAGTAGTGCACGGTTGTTGAACAAACGCTTCCCGACGAAGCGAACGATCGCTATTGGCATCGACACGTACGCGGAGAAACAAGCATAGTCAGCAAAAACCGCTTATGGTGCGATGAAGATCATCTGACCTTCTTCCAAACCCGAGAGGATCTCTACCTCACTATCGCTCCGGATTCCAGTCACAACCGGAAGACTCCGACGTTGTTCGTTGACAACCGTTTCAACGAACGTACGCTCATTCAAATCCTTCAGCGCGCTGAGTGGAACCTTCATCACATCATCCTTCACCTGCAAGGTGATATTGACGCGTGCCAGCATGCCCATCATGACTCCGTCCCGGTCGAAGTCCACATCAATAGTTGCATCGGGAATTCGCACTGTCTGACCCGTCTGAGAAATGATGGTTCTCGGGATCGCACTGACCGATCCGTCAAATTTGACACCCGGGAACGCATCAAGTGCGACACTCACCGGTTGGCCCACCGACATCTTTGTCTGTAAATCGTCCTGAACACGAACCTCCACAATAAGCGCCTCGGGGTTGGCCAAACCCATGACTGGTCCGAATGCACTCACTTGGCTTCCTGTTCGACCCCGGACGAATGTGACCTGCCCACCGAATGGGGCACGAATCAGAGTGTCCTCAGACTGTGTGAGCAGCGCCTCCAACGCAATTCGACTGCGCTCGACATTATTTTCGAGAATCTGAAGTTCGAAGTCGGTTGCTGACTCGCCACGTTCGAACCGCCCCATGTTCTCGACCGATATCTCGTAATCGAGCTTCGCAGCCTGCTCATTGTTGATCGCTACGCGCAATTGAGCCATCGTCGGCGTTCCAGCTGTTTCCGCAAATCGGGCTTCTTGAGCGCGCAGGTCCGCCTCCGCCGCACGAAGCGTTGCCTCGGCCACTGGAATCGAATTTAAGCTGCTCGCCAACTTCTGGTTCACGTGACGCTCAATCGCATCCGCCTCACTCTGACC
>PVBE011064579.1_pt1 | contig 10249 bp, 5 predicted proteins | sample 1631181 | NCBI WGS metagenome assembly PVBE01 (sample SAMN08397723, study PRJNA350692) | Marine metagenome, whole genome shotgun sequencing project. | isolation source: water | place: Pacific Ocean | collected 2012-04 | reverse complement strand
GAAAGTGGAGGGGCCAGAGGCTGCTGCTCTAAAACCATTCTACGATGTTCTTGCGGACGTTAAGGAAGATTATTACAGAGAATTAGAGTATTACTTGGTTGTATTAGATAATGTACTTGCACCATTTCTTAATATAACAGCTGCTAATCTTGAATTGGAAGGAGGTAGTGGTGGATATTATCAAAATTTTAAACTAGATACTGCTTTTGGTTATGATATTACTGGTGGTGGAACTGATTCAGGGGATTCAGGGAATATAGGTAAAAAGCTTGAATCAAAATCAACAGGAGGCTTTACAAAAGGAATTAAGGATTGGAAGATAAATTCTAGTATTGATACAGTTGGAGGATTCTTCATTAGTGGATGGGATATTTTAATGGGGGATATCTATACTACTTTAGCACAGATTAAGGATGTTAAGGTTAAGTTAGCAGCAGATGTCGTACAAGGTTCAGCACCTTTAGCTGTTACTTTTAATGTAGTAAATAGTGTAGATCCTGCTGGTGGTACAATTCGTGAACGTAGTATTACATGGGATCTTGTAGGTAATAAAACAAACGAAGAACTCTTATTAGGAGTTGATATGTGCAAGTTGAAATTGGGGGATGAATCTTCTGAATGCCCTTCAGGTATAGATGAGAAGCAAAATGATAATGTGAGGTGTGACGATATAAGTCTTGATGACAAAACTGCAGCTAAGCCTAAAGATAGTATTGAAGAGGGAGTAATAAGTAATACAACTAAAAGATGTATTTATCAAAAACCAGGTACATATGTAGTGGCAGTAAAAATAAAATCTAACGATCCAACCACCTATGCTGATGGTCTTGGAACTTTAACAATAGTAGTAAGGCCTCCAGAAAATAAAATAAATTTAACTGTAAATGGGGATTATGTATCTAAATATACAGGAGAAAATTTAACTACTGATAAGTCAGAAATATCAATTATTACAAGTGAAGCTAAATCTGTAGATTTTGAAGTTACAACAGCTAATTTAAGCAGTTGTGAAATAGATTTTGGTGATGGAGATATTGCAAAAACAGAATCTACTGGCAAAGGCTGTTCATTTCTAGAGCATGAATATGAAGAAAAAGGTAGATATGAAGTGATATTAAAAGTTACAAATAAGCTAGGTATAACTGACAAAAAAATATTCACCTTAAATATAACTTCAGTTGTTTCTAGGCCTACTGCAAGTCCACCTTCAGGGGCAGGATATATAGGTCAAAACATTACTTTTGATGGAAATGATTCAGTATCAACAAAAGGAATAAAAAACTATGAGTGGTCTATAGAGGCTTTAACAGATCTTATTCCATGGCACGACGATATAAGTGAGGAAAAGAAAGAGAAAATTCTTGAATTAATAGAAGCAGAATATGGAAAACAAGGAGAACCTAAAATTACAGAATCTAGTTCTACATTCGCTGCTCTGACTCATCAATTTAAATATCCAATAACTTATAAAGTTAAACTTACTGTTACAGATAACAGTAATGAAACGGGCGAAGACGAAATAATTTATAAAGTTATATCATCTTCTCCAGTTGCTTCATTTAGTTATGAAGTGACAGATCCAGCACAACCTCAAGCTATTCATTTTGATGCATCTAAAAGTTATGACATAGATGATCAAGACTATGATTTTGAATGGTCTGTAGTTCCTCAAGATGAAGTGCAAATAATTAATGAAAAAGGTGAGGCAATTGATTATGATGCTAGTGAGCTTAATGGTGTACTTAAACCAATTATTAAGTTTAATAATATGGAAAACGGTGAATATGAAATGACTTTAAAAGTTTTCAATTTACTAAATCCAGGCGATGAATTTGACGAATTTACTGAAATACTCACTATTGAAGATAGGCTTGATATTGCATTTGCTAAAGATCAAGAAATTGTAGGAATATTAGATGATGAAGGTAATGCCGCAATGATTTTCAAAATAGTTAGTGTTAATGGAGTAGCTTATGAAATAGATTTTGGTGATGGCATAATTGAAAATGGAGACCTAGATGGTGAAGATATAGAACATATTTATACTGGTGCAGGTAAGGTAAAAGTTAAAGTAACTGTTTTCGATTTAAATGATAATAGTAATTCACTTGAAAGAACATTCCATATTGCTGGGGGAGATAACCCAATACCTATAGCAAGCATTTTAATTAATGGGGCAGAGCGTTTTGGAGAAGTGATCGAAGTTAATAGAAAAGACGAAATAACTTTTGATGCTAGTAAATCAGTAAATACAGATGGAACTGGAAGGAAATTAAAATATAGTTGGGATTTTGGAGGTGGAGATTTAAGTACTGAGAAAATAAAAACACACAAATTTAAACAGACAACGCCAAGCTGTCCTCCAGAATGTTACGAGGTTATTTTAAAAGTTACTGATGAAGGAGATGCAAGTAAAAATTCTGATGAAAATCCATATAAGATAAGTTTCAATGTTGTTGATATGGACCCAGTATTCTCTGCTGTACAAGCAGTTTTAAGTTCTGCAAGTACTGATGGAGTAACTCCGGTTGACGTAAATCTAACTGCAGTCGATGCGTTAGATCCAGATGGGCAAATATTAAGTTATAGATGGTGGTATTTCTTGAAGGATATGCTAGATGAACAATTTGGAATACAGATTGGTCAGGAGCCATCAGCAACTTTACAAGTGGGGTCACATGGTGGATTACCAGGTGACGAACAAATTGTTGGTTTTGGGCTAGAAGTCACTGATGCTGAAGGAAATAAGTTCTCAAATATTGAAGAGATTAAAAAAGGTAATTGGATTGAGTTCCCTACAACTATTAGTGAAAACGAACTGCCTATAGCTATCCTTAAAGTTGATAAAACCAATGTTCTAGTTGGAGAACCAGTTGTATTTACAAGTTCTTCTACTGATGAGGATGGTGATATAGAGTACTTAATCTACGATGTAGAAGGTGATGGATTTTTCAATAATGACCCAATTACAGAATCAAATTTTGAACATACTTATGAAAAAGTAAATCTAGAAGGTTATCCAGTAAGATTAACAGTAAGAGATAATCAAGGTGGTGAAAGTGTATCATCTGAGCCAATCAGGATTTATGTAAGTACAAACTCAAAACCACCAACTGCAGCATTTATTACAGAACCAGCAGAAGGGCTAAGTATTAAAATTATTGACAATTCTACTGCTGACGAAGAAGCAGGAGCAAGCATAATGTCTTATGCAATTGATAAGAATATAGCTAAAGATAGTGATGGTGATGGTGATCCAACTAATGATATTGATTATAAATTAGCAGAACCTACGATAACTTTTAAGGAAAAAGGAACTTATGAAATTAAATTAACTGTTACTCAAGATGATGGTCAGATTGATGACGTTACTAATTCTATAACTGTTACATTGGCAGAACCACCAACTGCAGCTTTCACTTATGTGGTTGAAGGAGATACAGTGAAATTCACTAATAATTCAACAGCAGACACAGAAAATAATGCAGAAATAGTCGAAGACAAGACTTGGTGGGATTTCGATACAGCTTCTACCTTAGAAACAGCAGATACTTCTGGAAATGAAACAAAGAAGATGATAAAGATTCTACAGAATATAACCCAATTCATAAGTATTTAGTGCCAGGTATTTACATGGTTCAACTAACAGTTGAAGATAGTTTTACTGGTATAGGTAAAGTTGTTAAAGAGGTAAAATATGAACTTCCTACAGCAGATATACCAACAGCAGACTTCACTTACGTAATTGAAGGAGACACAGTAAAATTTACTAATACTTCAACAGCAGATACAGCAAATAATGCAGAATTGCTTAAAAGTATGTGGAATTTTGATACAGCTACTAGTTTAGAAAATAATGTAGATTCTACAGAAGAAAATCCAATCAAAAAATACCAAGAATTAGGTGTTTATAAGGTTAAGTTAACAGTTGAAGATAATTTTGGTAATACAAGCGACATACTTAAAGAGATTAATTATACTGGAAGTACTCCAGGCGAACCAATCATTGAAGATGATGATGATCTATTAGCAGTGTTAACATCAGATCCTCCTGCTGATGAGAGTGGAGTAATTCACTTAGAAGGAGATTCTGCAAGTGTGAAATTTTATTTTTCAGAATCAAAAGGTCCTATTTCTTATTATATTTTTGATAAAAATACCTATTACGATTCACCAAATGATACAGACGCCACAAAAGATAATGACATAGATATAAAATTAGATTTTGGAGGTACATATACAACACATTATAATAATACTGGTGATAAAATTGGTGTAAAACTAACAGTGTTAGATCTTTATTCTAATGAACATTCAGCCCGTTTAGAAATACAATTTGATTAATTTATTCATGCAAAACGAAAATCCTAAAAAAAAATCAGACATTGAAGATTTAGAAATGGGAACACATTCAGGTCAAAATAAAGTACAAGTTAATAAATATACAGATAAGCATGCTGCAGAAATATCTAAGGCAGCAGAATCAAAAGTTAACCCTAAGGGCCAGGCTCCCAAAGCTCAGCAGGGAGTTCCACACAAACCACAACATTTAGCAGCTAAAAAACCTGCTAAAGCTCCACACAATCCTGTAGCAAGAAAAAAAGCATTAATAGGATGTTTAATAGGTTTTGTTGTAGTTATTATCCTTTCATTAATATTAGCTTTTGCTTTCTTAGCAACTGCAGGATCAACTGAAAGTGCTCTAGCTCAAGCTCTTGGAATTCAACAAGGTAGTTTTATTAACGGCTTAATCAGTTTTATATATTTTGTTTATTTTGTTGTTGCTCTAACAGCCTTTATTTTCTTAGTAGTAGGTTTTTTCAAGGCAGCAATGGCTAAAAAAGAGGACAAAGAAACAAAAAAAGAGGGGATGAAAACAGTTATAATATCAGGTGTTATTTTACTTTTAATCATAATTTTCTGGGTTTTTACATTCCAGTATCTAGATAGTAAAAGGATATCTACTCTTACAGCAATGGATCAACCTATAGTTACAGATCCTGATCCAACCACAGAATTAACAGCGCCAATAGAAGTTAAATTTGATTCATCTAATATTCAATTTGATGAAAATTTAGTTAGAGTTGAGGATTCTTGGGATTTTGGTGATGAATCATCAAAAGAATATGGCCAAATAGTGTCACATATATATGATAAAATGGGAACATACGAAGTGGTTTTAACAATTACAGTACAAGACAAGAATACTGGAGAATTATTAGTTGGTGCTGAATATATGGAAGTAGTTTCAATAACTGATCAAGCTATTACAGCAATATTCACAGCTGATCCTCAATCAGGAGAAGCACCATTAGAAGTTAATTTCGACGCTAGTGAATCATTCGATCCAAATGGAAATATTGATAGATATGAATGGGATTTTGATAAAGACGGTATATTTGATGATGCAGAAGGTATTGAGGCAAGTCATGAATTTACCAAAATCGGTAATTATACAGTTGCTTTAAGAGTAACTAATACTTTAGGTGATTTTGAAATTTCCAAAAAAGAAATTATTGTATCACAAGCAGAAACTCCAGAAGCTCTTATAACTATAGTAAATGAGCCTGATTCTTATACTGTAGAAACAAATTATGTTTTTAAAGCAGATGAATCAAGTTCTCCTAATGGCAATATAGTTTCATATGAATGGAATTTTAATGATGGTAGTGAAATAGAAGAAACGAAAACAGTTTCACATAGTTTCGATAAAGAGGGGACTTATGAAATTACTTTAAAAGTTATTGATGAAGATGAAGAAGAAGGCGAAATTTCTAAAATAATTACAATAGGATCACCAAAGGGAAGTCCAAAGGCAAAAATTAATTCTACGCCAAACTTGGAAGAAGGTGATGTCTATGTTAAGGGGAAAGTACCATTTCCAGTAAGTTTTGATGCTAAAGGAACTGTAGATAGTGATAATAATATAATTGATTATGAATGGGATTTCGGTGATGCTTCGCCAACTGGATATGGAAAAGATGTTAGTTATACATATACAACTGAAGGTACATACACAGTACTGCTTACAGTAACAGATGCAGATAATAATGTTGGTAAAGATTCAATGGTAGTTAAGGTTGAGCCACAAGGTGTTCTTGCAGTCATTGATGCAGATCAGATAGATGGTTCGGTTCCTCTTACAGTTGAATTTGATGCCAGTGGATCCACCTATACAAGTGGAAAAATTACTAGTTATAGATGGAATTTTGGAGATGGTTCTGCACCTAAATTAGGTTCAGCTAAAGTGAGCCATAGATATGATGATATTGGTAGTTTTAATGCTTCTGTTGAAGTAATTGGTGCTGATAATAAGTCTGATATAGCAGAATTAACAATTACAGTGAGAGAAATAGATCTAACATCTTGTTTTACCACTGTAATTGAAGAAGGTACTGCACCTCTTGAGACTAGTTTTGACCCAGGATGTTCTTCAGGTTCAATAATAAGTTATTATTGGGATTTTGGTGATGGAAGCACCTCAACTGCTAATAAGCCAAGCCATGTTTTTGAAGAACCAGGAGAGTATAGAGTCGTATTAGAAGTCTCAGATTCCGACAATACAGTTGATAAAGCCGAATTATATATTAATGTAACTGAATAGAATGAATAAAAAAGGCAATAATATTATAGCAATTTTCGCAATTATAGGGTTGTTAGCTATGGTAATAGCACCTGTTTTTGCAGTCTTTTTATCACAGTAGGTGCTTGACTGAAGCAGATAAAAATGATATAATATAGACAGAATTAAAACAAAAAATATGAAAAAAACAAAAAAAACATTATCAATTTTGTTAGTTACTACGCTCTTTTCTTTGTTGCCAGTTGCAACAGTTTTTGCAGAAGACCCACCTGCAGTTGAATTTAATATAGTAGCACCACCAGCAGTAGGAGTTACAGTTGATGAAGGGCCAGCTCCAACACCAGCTCCAACACCAGACCCAACACCAGACCCAACACCAACACCAACACCAACACCAAAATCAACAGCAAAAACTGGACCAGGAGTATTGCTTTATGCAGCATTGCCAGCATTAGGTTTTGTTTGTAGGCGTAAAAAAATAACAATGTTGAAAAATAAAATAAAAACATTTTCAATTTATTTTCTAGCTATAATATTAGTCGTTTTGTCTAATACTTTAGCTTTTGCAGAAGAAGGTGATGGACCTCCTTCTTTAGCAATTAATTTAGTCGCATCAAACTCTACAACAGATACTGAATGTAAAATTACTGAAGACAAAGCTGAGCCAGTAGGTTTTAATCCTGATCAAAATGAAACAACTAAAATAAGTTTCACTATTAACTGTGATCTTCTTATTGAGTTGAATATTTTAGATTCAAGTAAAAATAAAGTTGTTAATATAATAGATGATGAAGAAAAATCTGCTAAAGATCATGAAGTTACCTGGGATGGAACTATAAATAATGCAGGTGGAGCTTATGTAGATAATGGGACCTATGAATACCAAATTATCGCAAAAAATACTGACTCAAAGGAAGAAGAGGATAAAGTTGAAGGTGATATTAATGTAATTATAGCAGCCCCAACAACACCAACAACACCAACAACACCAACAACAGATGACCAGGGTACTGTATCTCTTCAAAATACAACTACAGGTACAACTGCTGAAACTGGGCCAGGCATTCTAATTTATGGTGTTTTTCCAGTATTAGGCGCTTTATATAATCGTAGAAAAGCTAAGAAAAATTGACAAATTTTCCAGACAAAGGTAAAGTAAACTAAAGAAAGGGCAATTCTTGTAAGAGGAAGGCTGATTTGCAGTTTCAGCACCTCAATTTTCAGTGTTTTATATACAGCCTTCCAAGAAGTGAATGGGGTGCAAAAATAACCACATAGTTATGTCACTTTTTAATATTTTAATTATTATTGTAGTTTTATCTTCACTGATATTTTGCTGGATCACAGTTAATCAGGTAATAAAATATAATAAAAAATATAAACTTCCAGAATCAAAATATACTAAATTATTCAGGATTTTCACAAAGGAACATTTTGCTTTTATGTATATTACCTTTGTTGTATCCCATGCTTTATTTTCTTTTTGGTTTATCTTTAATCTTTAATTATGAATAATCGAGATAAATATTTTAAAGGTCAACAAACAAACGAGATTTTAATCTGTTTTTTCAGAAAGCATTGGATAAATTTAGCCAAAGAATTTTTATATTTCTTTATTTTTATGTTTATAATATTTTTTGTTTTTAAATATATTGATACTATTCAAGAAGTTATGAGGGGAAATAGGGAATTAAAACTCTTTTTCTTAACCGGATTTTTAATCGCAACCTTTTTTATACATCGCTTTTTTGTAAAAATGCTTAATTATTTTGTCTATATAGGACTTATAACAAACTTAAGGGTTATAGATCATCAAAAAAGCCTCTTCTTTAAAGATTCTATAGATGCAGTAGACATGGGACAGATACAAAATATAGAAAGAGTTAGAGAAGGAGTTTTTCCAAATGTATTTGGATATGGTGATATAAAAATATTCTTAAATGCTTCTTCAGGAATCAAGACGTTTGAAACAGTACCTAATGTAAGATTTCATTTTAGATGCTTAAGTAGACAAAAAGAATCAAGAAGACTAGCTGATTTGCAATCTGGACAATTAAATAGATCTCATCAAAATCTAAGCAATAAAGCAAATACAACAGTGAATATTCCTATAAAATCAAATCCTTCCCAGGTTTATGAGGCTGAGAAAACTATTCCAGTGGAGAGTTGATTTGCAAAAGTAAGTAAAACAGAAATTGTATTATGTTTTAATCTTTTTTATTTTACTCAAGATCTTCACAAAATAGTTTACAAGAATTGCCAAAAAGAAACTTAGAATCAAAAAGACACAAGCCTCTATTATAAAAGGTAATTTAAAGACAATTCTAGAAAAGAATTTTGTAAGAAAGTAATAATGAGTTAAATATACAATGAAGGACAAAGATGCAAGAGAGCTTAAATATAATAATTTTTTATTAGAAAATAAGTTTCCAAAATAAAAGAGCATTATAAATAACAAAGCTGCAGCAAGTTGAAATATAAGTGGGAAAAAAAGAGGATAAATAGAATATAAGTTGGTAGATATAATAGTTGCAATCGTTAAAACAAAAATGGCAAAGATTGGAATGAATTTTAGAATAGAAAGCCTAAAAGGTTTTTTGAAAATCATATTTCCAATAACAATACCAATCGCAAAATCAATAATATATTCTGTAAAAAATCTTCCTCCATCAAAGAAGTTTATAATTAATGGATCCAGAAAAACCTTCAATAACAAAGCAAAAACAAGTATAAGTACAGGATGAATTTTTTTTGACAATTTGAAAATAAAAGGAAACAAAAGATAAAGTTGAAGAATTGTTCCAATGAACCAAAAAGGAGCAGAAATACTTAAAACATATTCAGGGAAGAAATTATTCAATCCAAAAAAATGTAAAAAATAATCAAAGAAATTAACCTGATTACCCGAACTTAATTCAAAGAAGAGGATAGCAAACAGTATCAGCCAATAGTAAGGAAAAACTCTTGAAACTCTTTTTTTCAAAAACTTAGTATAGCTAGATTTTTTCTTATTTGCCGAAATACTTAATCCTAATCCTGAAGCAATAATAAACAGATTTACACCCATTGTCCCCAAACTGATCAAAGCCATTGTCAATATAGCAAAAGAGCCATGTCCCATATTGGCAAAAAACTCCCAATACGTACCACTGCCATACATAGTGCCAATTTGCCAACCGGTTCTTAAATCAAGTAGATGAAATAGACAGATCCAAACAATAGCAACAACCTTTACTAAGTCGAGCCCAGAAAGGTGATTTTGGATTTTATGCTGCATAGAAGTTTTATTTGGCTGGGGCGGAGGGATTCGAACCCCCGAATGCATGGACCAAAACCATGTGCCTTACCACTTGGCCACGCCCCAATAGTATTGAAATACTAGGAGAATTTAACAGTAGCCCGCAACAATGTCAAAAAAAAACATTATAGTATTGTTAGACAATAATTAAAGATATTTAGATACCAGAAATGACAAATATGAAGATCATTTTAAATTAAGAATTTGTAAAAAAACAAAAAAAAATGTTAAATTATGCATAATTTAATCTGAAAAAAAAATGGATCAAGATAACAACCAAGGGGGAACACAAAATCAATCAACTCAAGATAATGCAGAACCGGTAGAGCAAAAACAAACTGCTCCAGCAGCAGAAGCTCCAGCGGCAG
>PVBE010255144.1_pt1 | contig 10249 bp, 10 predicted proteins | sample 1631181 | NCBI WGS metagenome assembly PVBE01 (sample SAMN08397723, study PRJNA350692) | Marine metagenome, whole genome shotgun sequencing project. | isolation source: water | place: Pacific Ocean | collected 2012-04 | reverse complement strand
TGTTGATGAGGCAGGCGTCCGCAAATCTCTGTTGGCCGATCACGGTATTGAGATCGGGCCAGGCCTTGGGCCTTTGGCCGGTAAAGTGTGGCGCATTGGTCTGATGGGGCATTCTTCCAGTGAAGAAAATGTGGACCGAGTACTCGCGGCGCTTAAGTCTCTGTTGTAACGCCTCGCAGCAGGCTGTTAATTCGAGTGAAATGTTCGGCAGGGAAGCCCATGGCCAGCTTAGTTTGATAATCGGCGTCGATGGGGTTATTGAGTCGGCGAATGGCGGCCCATTGATCTGAATCTATCAAGCCACGAATCCAAGCAGGAAAAGGTGAAGTCGGCACAGGGTAATCACTGCCGTGAACCAAGCGTGAGGCAAGGAGTTCGTTTCCTAAGCAAGGCCGCAATCCGTGACTGCGGGTCAGAACATTTAAGGCACTACTGTCTGCGTATAGATTTGGATGATCAGCCATCATTTCAATAAGCCTTGGCAAGTAGTCGGGATCGGTTAAACCACTACCGGTGGCAGCGTGCGCGGCAATTACGATCACACCGCATTCCAATGGTAGCCGGAGAATTTCAGGATTGGCGTATTCTGCATTGATTACTTGTAAGGTGTGCTCGCCTCCGGTATGAGCGAGAAGCGGTAATCCTGCTTCGGCCATGCGGTTCCAAAATGGCCTGAAACGGTCGTCGCTGCAGTCGATGTTTTGGCAATTCGGCAGACACTTCATCATGGCCGCTCCACCTTCCAAACAGCGCTCAAGTTCGTCTATCGCATCCGGGCGCGCAGGGTGGATTGAGACAGCTGGGATAAACTCCTCGTGATTATGAGCCAGCTGAAGCACATAGTCATTCGGAACAAAAGCGTTTCCTGCATTCAGCCAGGGCGAACCGTCTTCGTGATAAACTGCCTCTTGCGCCAGAAGACACACAGCGTTGATTTTTGATTCCTGAATAAATCCAAGTAGCCGTTCCCGGAACAGGTTGTCAAATTCCGGGGATTGAAGTTGTGAATAGCAAAGCCCTAGCTTCCGGAGCATCAATCCATACAATGGCGCTTTGAGGCCGGAGGCGCGCACCCAACAACCGTTCCCGCTGGCCGCGTTGCCAACCATGTGCACATGCATGTCAATGGTTTTCATTATGGGCGAAGGCGGTAACGAAATGGCGGAAGGGGTGGGATTCGAACCCACGGAACAGTTTCCCGTTCACTCGATTTCGAATCGAGCGCCTTAAACCGGGCTCAGCCACCCTTCCGCTGGGAGAACACTAAAGGCGAGTCTGGCACGGGGCAATTTGATTTTGTTGGTTCTGTTAATAATTGGCAGGACCGATGCTGGACGAGCCTTACTACGTCGGGTTTACTGCGCCCCGGTGATTGATCGGGAGGATTTATTAGATAAATTTGTGGCCGACTTGGAAATGGCTGATTGGATGGCACTAGATACTGAGGCCGACAGCTTGCATGCTTACCCGGAAAAGCTTTGCCTGATCCAAATCACGATTCCAGGTCAGGATGTCCTAGTAGACCCTTTGGCTGGGCTTGATTTAAGCAATTTGTTTGCCGCGTTAAACCGCCACACCATTCTGATGCACGGCGCGGATTACGATGTGCGCCTGTTCAAATTGGGTCATAATTTTGTGCCTAACCGCATCTTCGACACGATGCTCGCCGCGCGACTCACTGGGCGGACTTCCTTTGGGTTGTCGCATCTTTGCCAGGAATTCCTCGGGGTAGAACTGGAAAAAACCTCCCAAAAAGCCAACTGGGCTCAACGTCCATTGACGGAAAAGATGGAGGAATATGCCCGCAACGATACGCGGCATTTGCGGCCGCTTGTGGATGCGTTGCGTGAAGAATTACGTGCCAAGGGTCGACTTGACTGGCATGCGCAGGAATGCGACCGGTTGGTGAGGGATAACTCGACTCTCCGTGAGGTGGATCCTGATCAAGTATGGCGAATCAAAGGCAGCGCACGATTGGAGCCGCGGGCTTTGGCTGTGCTCCGTGAGTTATGGCATTGGCGAGAGAAAGAGGCGCGCCGCCGGAACCGGCCCCCTTTTTTTATTCTCTCACCTGACGCTATGATCAAGATGTCCGAGAGGGCGCAAATAGGCAATGATGCCGGTGAGCTTATCCCGCGCCGCATGCCTGAGCACCGACGCCGTGAATTGCAGCGTTGCCTTAAAAATGGGCGGGCTGTGCCTGAAGGTGATTGCCCGGAGAAACATCGGGCGCCACCGCGCAAACATATTACTCCGGCTCAAAAGAAACGGTTTGAGGAGATTCAGTCCAGACGGAACCGTGAGGCGGAGGGGTTGGAAATTGACCCTACTATCATCATAAGTCGTGCCACAATGGTGCGGTTGGCCTGTGAGGCGGATGGGGTGCTTGACGAGATGCTGCCATGGCATCGCGAGTTGCTGGGGATGGATTAGGTAAGCTTGCGGTAAGCTTTATCCGCAGTCAGCTTGGTTACGAGGTCACGCATTTTTGCCGTAGCTTTTTTATGGGCTACTAATGTGGTGTCATCGGTTTGCACGATCACGCAATCGCGCAATCCAACGACTGCAATGGGGTTGCGATTCTTTTTGGCGCGGGCATCAAAAATTACATTACGGGCAGAATCCACGTGCACAAAATCTGCCTCCGCACAGTTACCCTCGCGATCAGCTTTCAGGTGGCGAGAGAGTGCGGGCCATGCACCAAGGTCGTCCCAGTCAAAATCTCCATCTGCCACGAGCACATTATGCGCATGCTCCATCACGCCGTAATCAAATGAAACTTTTTTGATATGCGGGTAATCCTTTTTTAAAACCCGATTAAGCTTTGCGGGGCTCGCCGCCGCGTGAAACCAGCGTTCACAGGCTTCGTGAAGGGGTTTCTGGTGTTTTAAAAGGCTTTCAGCGATGGTCGCAAATGAGAAAATGAACATGCCGGCATTCCACCTGTAGCCGCCGTCATTCAAGTATTCCACAGCCCGATCATAGTTTGGCTTCTCCACAAATTGTTGAACGACGCTGAATGTGCTCTTGTAGGCTTTCCTGTCCTTAGGGGGTGGCAGAGGGTCGCCCATTTTAATGTAACCATAACCTGTTTCCGGGGATGTGGGCTTAATGCCGATCGTGACAATGGCCTGACCACGCTCAGCCAGATCAAAGCTCTCCTTAAGATTGCGCTGAAATTTCTTAACGCTCTTTTCAGGGATGACATGATCTGCTGGCAATATCGCCATCGAGCCTGTCGTGCTGCGTGCCCCTACAAGAGCGGCGGCCAGTGCGACGGCTGGGCAGGTATCGCGACCGCAGGGTTCTGCAACGACGTTATCTTTCGGTAAACGCGGGAGCTGTTTGCTGACAGCGGCGGCTTGCGCCTGATTGGTGATCACAAAAATGTTGTTCATCGGAACAATGGGCTTAATGCGATCGACTGTGTGCTGGAGGAACGACTGTTTATCGAACAAGGCCAACAATTGCTTCGGGGAGGCTTCCCGACTGAGTGGCCAGAATCGTTCACCTTTTCCGCCGGCCAAGATGACCGCGAATCGGTTTTTTTCGGGGGCGCTTTTCTTCGCGGGCATGATTTAAAGAGCTTCGGTGAGTTCTCGGACAAAACCTCCAACTCGTTCGGGAAGATCAGGGGCTTTCCCGTGTTCAGCAATTTGGTTCACGATTGCGCTGCCGACGACTACCGCATCGCAATCGGCGGCGACTTGTCGGACTTGGTCGGCGTTGGATATCCCAAACCCAACGGCAATAGGAAGGTTTGTGTGGCGACGGATGGCGGCGATGCGTTCATCAAGACTTGAAACAACATCCTGCCGCATGCCGGTAACTCCTTCGCGGGAAATGTAATAGATAAACCCGCTGCCGCGTGCTGCAATTGCGGCAATGCGTTCCTCGGGAGTTGTGGGCGCAATAAGCCAAATGCTGCACAAGCTGGCTTCCTTCATCAGTTGCTCGTACTCATCTGCCTCTTCCGGGGGAAGATCGAGCGCGAGTAAGCCATCCACGCCGGCGGCAGCTGCGGAATGAATGAATTCCTTCAGGCCTATTCGATGCATGAGGTTGAAGTAGATGTACAAAACAATCGGCACATCCGATTGTTTGCGTATGGCGGCGACTGTTTCGAGCAAGCCTTCAGGAGTGGTGCCGCTAGCCAACCCGCGTTGGGCGGCAAGTTGATTAACCAGGCCGTCGGCCAAGGGGTCACTGAACGGCACTCCAAGTTCGAGGACATCCACTCCGGAATCAGCCAGACGTAAGGCGAGCGCTTCGGTGGATGCTAAATCAGGATCGCCGGCGCCTATATAAGCAACAAACCCTTTGCGGTTTTGATCACGGAGATTTTTGAAGCGTTGGTCAATGCGGTTCACTGGGCGGAGTGTGTCAATTCCAGTCATTGGAGGCAAGCCGCAGTCCATTGAGGGTCAGTCGAGAGCGGATGGCGTTTACCTCGGGGATTTTGAGGCCGATCAATCGCGCGCAGCCGCCAGTGGCGATCACAGGGAGTTTTTTGACGCCCAGAGATTGTCGTATTTCCTTTATCAGCCCCTGAACCAAACCTCGGTAGCCGTGCACGGCGCCAATCTGCATGGCCTGCACGGTGGTTTTACCAATGGCCGAGCCGTGATCTCTTAGTTCGATAGCCGGGAGCAGAGCAGTTTTCTCGTGAAGGTAATTCGTCATAGCCGAGAGGCCTGGGGCAATGACGCCGCCCACATAGGCGCCGGAATCATCCACAATATCAAAAGTAACAGCTGTGCCGAAATCTACGACCAACACCGGCCCGCCAAATTCCTTCAGTGCAGCCCGAGCATTGGCCAGCCGATCGGGACCAATGGAAGCCGGTTTTGAGTAACGTAGGGTGACCCCGCAATTGGTGTGCGTGAGGGTTGTGAATGGCCCGGGGCATATGTTTTTGGCCAGTTTGGTGGCAGCCGGCACAACGCTACAACAAGCAGTGGCGGTGAGCTTGTGTTTACCGATTAATTTCCGAATCGGTCGTTGGTCTGGCCATTTGTGGGTTGGAAACTCCAGCAACTTTCCCACCCGGCCACGCGTAGACAGGGCCGCCGAGGTGTGCGTGTTGCCGATGTCGAGCAGGAGTTTCATTTGGCTAGTGTAACGTCTCCGCCTATGACGCGCTCCATTCGGCCGTGTTGGGTACGGACAAGGAGGGCGCCACTTTCATCGAGTGCCTCGGCTCGGCCGAATACTCGCCGCGGGCCCATATCGACAGTTATTTCCTTGCCAATGGTCGTGCAATGCGCTGCCCATTCTTCAGCGATTGTTGGGAATTGACGATCTAGGATGCGTCGATAATCAGCATCTAGTTCGAGGAGAATTCGTTCGGCCAACCGGGTGCGGTCAATGGTCTTTCCAGAAGCAAGCTTCAATGAGGTCGCGATGGCGGACAATTCGCCGGTGAAATCGCTGGTGGTTTGGTTGACATCGATACCGATACCCAGAATGACATGCCGGACATGGTCAATCTCAGCGCTCATTTCTGTGAGAATTCCGGCGACTTTTCGGCCTTCAATTTGGATGTCATTAGGCCATTTAATTCCGGCGCGAATGCCGACGGTATGACGGAATGCCCGAACGAGGCTGACTGCTGCTGCGGCGGTTAATTGAGTGCATTCATTGGCCGTGAGTGCAGGGCGCAAGAGAATCGAAAACCAAAGTCCGCGCCCTGGCGGGGATGACCATTTTCGACCCAGCCTCCCTCGGCCTTGGTGTTGCGATTCTGCGAATACAACAAGTCCCTCAGTCTCGCCCGCTTGAGCGGCTTTCTCGATCTCATCATTGGTCGAAGAGGTTGTTTGCAGAGTTTGAATACGCCGCCCAATGATGGTCTCGCCAGCTAAACGTGATTGGAGATCTTCAGCAACAAGTTGTTCAGGTGAGGAAATTAACTGATAGCCGCGGTGTGGGCTGGCGATAATTTGAAAACCGGTTTCGCGCAGTGATTCGATGTGCGACCAAACGGCAGCGCGGGAAATGTTGAGCTTCTGGCACAAGTCGCTGCTGGATACACCGTGCTCAGCGGCGCGAAGCGTGGCGAGGATTTGGGTAACCGGGGTCACAACGAAATGTCCAGGGCGATGTCCGTCGAGGTCGCGGAGTGAGTCAAGGCGCCTACGGAAATATAGTGTACGCCGGTCTGTGCTATATCGCGAATAGTTTCCAGCGTGACGCCGCCACTGGCTTCTATTTGAGAGCGCCCATCAATCAGAGCTACCGACTCGCGGAGCTCATCGAGCGACATGTTATCCAGCAAAATGATGTCCGCCCCCGCCTCAGCAGCCTGACGCGATTGTATCGGGGTGTCCGCCTCCACTTCGATTTTAAGGTTAGGGTGCGTCGCGCGGCATTGAGCAATGGCTGACGCGATTCGGTTACTGCCCTGCAACGCAGCTAAATGGTTATCCTTGATCATTACCATGTCATCCAGGCCGCGCCGGTGATTTCGGGCGCCACCGCACTGAACGGCGTATTTCTCAAGATCCCGCCAACCAGGAGTAGTCTTACGAGTGTCGAGAAGTAAAACGCCCGTGCCGCTTACGGCGGCGACATAACGGGCGGCCTGAGTGGCCACACCGGAAAGGCGTTGCGCATAATTCAAGGCGGTGCGTTCGCCGGTTAGCACCGCGCGGGCAGATGCATTAATGGTTGCAAGAATGGCGCCTGCTGGAACTTCGTCACCATCATTATAAGAATGAGATATGATCGCTTCAGCATCAAGACGATGGAATACGGTTTCGATTAACGTTTGCCCGCAGTAGGTGAGCGACTCACGGGCAACTATGTGCGCCTGGCAATGGCGCTGGGCGTCCACCAAGGCGTTGGTGGTAGCGTCACCTTCACCGATGTCTTCGGCCAACGCCGCGGTGACATGGTCTTGGATCTGTTCGCCAGAAAGTTCAGGCACGCGGCATTCTTGGAAGGCATCGGACCTGTTGGCAACGCATTTATATTTCCAATAGAAAAGACGTGCTTTTTCGCGAAGCTGAAGGCATATTTAACTAATGGCGAACGTCATCATTCGGCCCGACTGGCATATCCCGGAATCTTCAATTACACCAATCAACGAATACCACAATCGGCGTTCGTTCGTGAAGCAGCTTGGCTTGGGTGCCGGTGTGGCGGGAATGAGCCTGGCCAACACGCTCGAAGCCGCCGCTGCCCCCAAGTTGTACCCCGCCAAACGCAACGCTAAATACAGCCCGAAGGTCGTGCTCACCAACAAGGCTTGGGCTACAGGATACAATAATTTTTATGAATTCACCACCAGCAAAGAGCATGTGCGTTTTCTGGTTGATAAATTTAAAACCAACCCGTGGGAGGTGGAGGTTTCAGGCCTATGTGGTAAACCGTTTAAATTTGATGCCTTGGAGATGGCCAAAAAGCTTGGTTTAGAAGAGCGCGTGTACCGCTTCCGCTGCGTGGAGGCGTGGTCTATGATCGTGCCCTGGACCGGTTACACGCTTTCAAAGTTGTTAAAACAAGCGGAGCCCAAAGCCAGTGCAAAGTACGTTAAATTTTACACCGCAATGAAGCCGGCTGAAATGCCCGGCCTAGCGCGCTTGCCTCAATATCCTTGGCCATACACTGAAGGCCTGCGTCTTGATGAAGCAATGCATGATTTAACCTTCATGGCCACCGGTATTTTTGGCGAACCCTTGCCCAAGCAAAATGGAGCGCCGCTTCGGCTCGTGGTGCCTTGGAAGTACGGGTACAAGAGTATCAAGAGCATCGTAAAAATAGAATTCACTAATCGGCAACCCAAGACGTTATGGAACGCGCTCTCTCCTCGCGAGTACCCTTTTGAATCAAATGTGGACCCCAGCGTGCCTCACCCACGTTGGTCGCAGGCCAGCGAGCGGCTTATCGGGCCCAACCCCGTTCGTGTCAAAACGAACAAATATAACGGCTATCCACAAGTTGCCGGCCTCTACAAATAATTCATGCCGCTTCCGATTCTTTCCGTAGCCCAAGTGCGCGATTGGGAGGAACGCACTTGGAATGCAGGGATTCCAGTTGAATCCGTGATAGAGCAGGCCGGTCAAGCCGTCGCTCGGCTGGCGGCTCAAGTGACTCAAAACGGCGACTTCATTCTCTTGTTGGCAGGCAAAGGTAAGAACGGCAGTGATACTCGTGTTGCCGCGGCTCATTTGAGTAACCGGGAGGTCAAAGTTCTGAATATTACGAACCCTGCGGAAGACTTAGCCATTCTGCATCAACACCTCCAAAAGAATCCCGTACTAGTCGTGGACGGCTTGTTTGGGACTGGGTTGAATCGAGACTTGGAAGAGCACTGGCAAATGTTTATCCAATGCCTCAATGAATCGGATGCCCCCGTGCTGTCGGTCGATTGCCCGTCCGGGCTGGATGCGGATAACGGTTTAGTTCGGGGAACAGCTATTGAAGCCGCCATCACACTTTGCCTTGGAGGTCTGAAATCGGGATTATTGGTAAACTCAGCAGCTCAATATGTGGGTCGATTGCGCATCGCTTCGCGTATTGGCCTGAACGATCCCGAGCCTGAGGCGGACTCTTATTGGGTCGCCGAACAGGATATGCGCGACTTGTGGCCTCAAAGGAATCCCGCTTCTCACAAAGGCAGTCACGGTCATGTTGGAATCATAGGAGGCTCCACGGGGTATCATGGGGCGCCGATCCTCGCAGGGCGGGCGAGCCTTCGCGCGCAGCCTGGGTTGGTCAGTATTTTTACGCCAGTTTATCAGCAAGTTTCCGCACAGTGCCAGAGCGTCATGGTGCACCCATGGGGGCGGGGCTGCGTGGATGCATTGAGTCGGGCCAGTGCACTGGTGGTAGGCCCCGGCTTGGCCGGTGATGATATTGAAGATTCGTTGCGCCAAACTGTTCTGGATCTCTGGGATCAGTCCGGCAAACCCATGGTGATAGACGCCTCTGCACTGGATTGGGTGCCGAAGAAGTCACCCGAGACAAGCGCTTTCCGCCTGTTGACACCGCATTCCGGCGAAGCTGCCCGATTGCTCGATTGTTCCGCAGATAAAGTGGAATCTGATCGACTCCGCGCCGCACGGACTTTGGCCGAACTATTTGGGGTAACGGTATTGCTAAAAGGCAGGCACACGATTCTGACGCAGGCAACCGGGCCGGCCTTAGTAAACTCCACAGGTAATGTCGGCTTGGCGCAAGGCGGCAGTGGTGATGTCTTAGCAGGCTTCATTGGAGGGTTATTAGCACAACCGGTTTTCCGGAATCGAGAAATTCAGGCCGTAACATACGCGGCATGGAAACACGGCTGGGCGGCAGACCAGCTGACAGCCGCTGGTGATTATTGGGGCATGGATGACTTACTTAATGCCCTCGGAAAACGGGAATTTCATTGAAGAGTCGGCAATCCTGTGTCAATAGTTAGTGGCTTTGGGGAGGCGCTTTCTCATTCTGGCGATCGGGCTGTGCCATGCTTGTAATGTATGGGCCGCTTTTCAAGTGTCGCTACTCAACTCGCCTGATCTCATCATCGTTAACCGCGTGGCGTCGGTGAATGAACAAGGCTTGGTTTTCAGTAGGGCCTTGGGCCAATCAGACTTCAAGCGTTACCACTGGGGGGAGTTTTCCTTAAAAGGCACGCAAATACTTATTGCTGAACTGCCGGGCCAATCGGTTTTCAGGCAAAAGAGCAGGGGGGATCAAAGCCGTTATATGGATATCCTTCGTAATCATATGCTCGAGCTCATGCCTCCACCTCAAGTGAAGAAAGCTGTGCTTCCGCCAGTGGTTCAACCGCCGCTGCCAATTAAACCTGAAATTCAAGCTCCCATTCCCTCAAAGCCCGCGCCAGCTTTGGCTCCTTCAGCACCGGTTTTGGCTCCCCCTGTAGCGGTGCAAAAAAATGAAGAAGTAGTTCAGTTACCCGCCCAAATAAACGAACAGGCTAAACCTGTGGTTGCCACAAAAAGTTCGATCAAACCAGTGCCCCCTCAACACGATCCATCGCGGAGTCGACCGTCGCCAACTCCGGTCAAGGAACCGTTTAATCTAATACCTGGGCCTAATATAATCCTTCCTTATTCCAGCGAGGCCGGCGGCACCGGAGGCGGTTTGTGGATCATTGTTCTCATTGTAATGGGCCTTAGCGTGTGGGCGGGGCGCGAAGTAGCCATTTTCCGGAATCGCCCCGTTCGATTGGTATGCCATCAGAAAAATCTGCGGAGGCATATCCTTGGGATGACTATATTCTAGCCTTCAGCAGAGTAGG
>PVBE012586184.1_pt1 | contig 10250 bp, 7 predicted proteins | sample 1631181 | NCBI WGS metagenome assembly PVBE01 (sample SAMN08397723, study PRJNA350692) | Marine metagenome, whole genome shotgun sequencing project. | isolation source: water | place: Pacific Ocean | collected 2012-04 | reverse complement strand
TTATCGTGTTTTTCAGCAAGCCAAATTATCCGCTGAAGTCTTCCAAGAAGAGATGCAAACGTTCCAATAATAAGTCTGCCAGTTGCTGCAGTAATTATCTCTTCCATAGTTCCTTGAATTTCAATTTCAGTAAACTGATGTCCTGGTTGAGATGCATTGGTTGAATCTGAAAGAAGAGCTAAAACATTTTCTTCGTGCAGTTTTGCTATCTTTGCAATGTCTGCTGGAGTGTCACCAGAAGGCATCAAGTCTAGTTTGAAGTCTCCTGTATGCACAATTACACCTATAGGTGTGCGAATAATAATACCCATGCTTCCAGGAATGTTATGGCTTACTCCGAAAAATTCTACATTGAATTTTCCAAGAGTTAGTTTTGTTGTATTATCTGCAACCTGAAGATTAAGCTTTCCTTTAATATGCTTATAATCTTCCTGGCGTTTTGCAATAATACCAAGTGTTAAGGCAGAGCCATAGATTGGCGGATTACCCATTTGAGGGATTAAGTGAGGTATTGCTCCAATGTGGTCATAATGACCATGAGTTATTACAACACCACGTACTTTTTTTTCTTTTCCTCTAAGGTATTCAGTATTAGGAATGATATAATCTACTCCATGCATTCCTTCTTCAGGAAATTGGAGTCCCATATCAATAATAATAATGTCATCTTCGTATTCAAGAAGTGTCATGTTTCTTCCGACCTCTTCGCATCCACCCAAAGGTATAATACGAAGCACACCTTTTTTAGAAGATGATTTTTTTGGTGCTCTAGTGCGAGCTTTTTGCGGTTTTGCAGTAACCTTACCTTTACGTGCAAAACCTGTTTTTTGTGTTGGAGTCATATATAATTTATTGACTAATTATTTAATAATGAGTGTCATCAGGTATACACCTGAAAAAGTAATGTACAATTGATACTTATCTATTTATTACTCGCTTAGTTTTTAAGTACCATGTTGAAAGTGAGTTAAAGCGATCCGCAGGAAAGATGAGTCCAGAGCTTGAAAAATTTTGTATACGTTTGTCATGTACATACGTATAGGTAGGCGAGTATAGAAATATTGCAGGAAGCTCTCGTGCAATAATTTTTTGAAACTCTTCATACTTTTGAATACGCGTTTCAATATTATTTGTTTGACGAGCTTCTTCAAGAAGTATGTCAGTGGTTCCATCTATGAACTGAGCAAGATTTAAGCCTGGGTGTTCTGCTTGACTAGAATGCCAAAAAGGAAAAGGGTCAGGGTCAGCGCCTATAATTTCACCATAGTGCAGTACATCATAATCACTATTACGAATTATTGTGCTTTGTATCTCTGCTGCTGAAATTTCATTAATAGCAACATCAATACCAACATCTTCCCACATTTCTTTAAGAAGTGTTGCAATAATTTGATTCTCCGAATGTTCAACAGTTGTAATGGAAATAGCAAGAAGCTCATCATCTTTTACTTGCAGTCCATCATCGCCTATAGTCCAGCCAACCTCTTTTAAAAGTTCACGTGCTTTATCTGGATTGTAATCATACGGATCGCCACTTGCTAAGTACCCTGGTTGATTTGGAAGGATCGGTGAGTAAATAGGTATAGCATGGTTTTGTAATCCTTCTGAGACTAAACGTGCTTCATCGGTAGAGTAGGCAAGTGCTTGTCTTACGGATTTACTTTTCAAAAGTTCGTTTTGTTTTTGATTGAAAAAGAGTGCAGAATACTGTGGTAGTTCTAATTCGTATAAATTATACTTTTCTTCGCCCTCCACAGCTGGCACGAGATCATTGGGAAGAAAGCTTAAACTCATAACTTGATTTTGATTAAGAGCGTCAATTGCACTTATGAAATCAGGGAAAAACTTAAATACCATTTCTGTTATATAGGGCATTTCATCATGATAAAGCCCATTAACAACAAGTGTATATGAGTGAATATTTCCCATCTTATCCTTAGCGAGTTCTTTAAATTTCCAGCCTCCACTACCGATTGGCTTAACATTGAGTTCAGCTAATTTTGCAGATGACGGGGGAATGTCTTCCCATACATGCTTTGGCAAAATCCCAGTGGTCATGAGAGTTAAAAAAGGTGCAAATGGTTCAGGTAGATTGAATGCAACAGTTCGTTCATCTATTTTATCTACTGATATCCCCTTGAAGCTTATTAGAAGAGGGCTCTGCCATTCAGAATTTTGTATTGAACGAACAGTAAAAATTACATCATCAACGGTAAGGGGTTCACCATCTTGCCACATAAGCCCATCTTTCATTTGAAACGTATATACTTTTTGTTCCTCATCAACTGCATATGATTCGGCAAGGTCAGTAACTAGATTAAGATCCGTATCGTATTTCATAAGTCCCGAATAAACTAAACGAGTCAAATCAAGGTCAGTGTCACTAGTCTGCGCCAAAATGGGATTAATAAACTTTGGTTGTCCAATGAGCGCTTCAGTGAGAACGCCACCAGTAGAAGGGGAGGTACTCACATTATGCTTATAATAGTCATAACCCCACCATCCGGAAGCTAAAATTATTATCAAAATGAGAAATAAAATAACACGCTTCTCGGCAGAGGTTAGGTATACAGGGACTTTTTTTAGTTGTGCCACCGTTGGTACTTTGGATCGAGTGAGTGATGAAACTAACTGTTTATCAAGTTTATTGTCTTCACCAGATTTCCTTCTGATTCGGAATAACCTAACAAAAGGGCGTACGAAACGATATAACCGCTCAAGCATAGTATGCGAAATGCAATCGTTTAATTTTTATTTTATGAGAAAGACGTTTATGGCTGCGAGTACAAAAAAGAGTACTGAAAGACCAATGGTAACATAAAAGATAATCTTTTCTGCACCACGTTTTGTATGATAAACAGCGCTGTCCCCACCAAAAACACCAGATAATCCACTACCTCGTTTTTGCATAAGAATGCTACCTATAAGGAGTAAGGCGACAATAAGCTGTAAAGCATTTATAACTGCTGAAATATTCATTTATTCAAATTAGAGTTAAACTATGATTTTCGTAGTATAGAAAAAAAGTGCAAAAGTGTCAACCCTAAGCCCGAGGACATATTAATAAGAGACTTTTTATTACATATATTTAGTAGTTATAAAATATTAAAAAAACAGGTATAGTATGTAATGTATGGAAAAAGATTCAAAGCAAAAGAGTGTTTGGAGAACGCCAATAATACTGATAGGAACAGTAATAGTTGTTGCTGTTTTATTATCTGTAATAACAAAAAACAATGGAACCGTATCTTTCGAAAATACAGAAAACGCACTAAATAATATATTAACCCAAGCGGAAAGGCAATTTACGAACATTACAAATGTAAATGAACTTGTATCAGAAGTTGAACCAGGAACAGAATGGCTGGAAGGTGCAGAGGACGACCCAACGCTCGGGGATGATAACGCATCGCTTGTTATTGTTGAGTTTTCAGATTTTCAGTGCCCTTTTTGCAAAGCATCTTTTCCAGGAATTAGAGAATTTATTGAAAACAATGATGGAAAAATAAAATATATTTATAGAGATTTTCCTGTTGATGAAATACACACAGAAGCACGCATGGCAGCGGAAGCAGGAGCCTGTGCACATAGTCAAGGAAAATTTTGGCAGCTTCACGACAGAATGTTTCAAAATCAAAACGATCTTTCTAAAGTCTCAATATTAAATTACGCAAAACAGTCGGGAATAAATATGAAAACTTTCGAAACATGTTTAGAAGAAAGAAGATATCAAGATGAAGTTGAAAAAGATCGAGCCGTAGGCATAGAACTAGGAGTTAGAGGAACACCAACTTGGTTTATAAACGGAGAAAAACTCGAGGGATCTATACCAATAGAGGTATGGGATCAAATTTTTAAAACTTTGGAAGAGCGAGGGGCAATATGATAATTCATTACACAAAGCATGCAGAAGAAAAATTTTTTATCCTGCAAAAACATGGTAGACAAATTTTAAAAGAGGATATTACCGAGATATTAAAAACCCCAGATGAGTGTGAAAAGAAGGACGGACTTGTATTTGCAAAGGGAATGACAAATCCTGGAAATGAAAAATGGCAAATTGTATATAAAAAAATAGACACGGTAACAAGTGTTTTAACAATGTATCCACTTTAAGATAATGATATGCAGTACGACCCAGAATCAAATATTGCAAGACTAGAGATAACAAGTGGTGATATTTCCTATGCAAAAGAAGTAAACGGTACCATCATTCATATGACGGGAGCAGGATTTCCAGTTTATATTGAGATTTTAAATGCTGGTTCAATGATAGGGAAACTTGGGAAAATAAAAAGTACGGGGCCAAAAGTGAACCCCGCGCCTTCTGTATCTTAAGCTTTATATTTAAGGGCCAACACCAATCTGTATTTGTGCAACTGAAGTACCTTCACCGAGTATTTGCATTCCAGGAGCTGGGTAGCCACCTTGTATTTGGGTAGCTGGGAGAATACAAATAAAGTTTATCGTTGAACCTGGGGCAGGTGCAAATTGCACTTCTGTAGTTCCAACACAAGAATCTACACATAGTGTGCATGAGCATTCCCCAGCAATTATTGTGCATGCTGGTGTAACTAATGTTATTGTCCCGCCAAAAGCAGGTCCTGCACTTTTTGCATCCTCTACATTTTCCATTATTGTTAAAGCGCCTAGGGACCCTGCAGAAATAATAACTACCAGAAATACAAAAACATGTAGTGGATGAGAATACTTTTTGTTCATACTTAATATTGGCAAATAAATATCAGATTAAAATATATATCCTAGAAGTATAGATGCACCAATAGATGCAATAGATAATGTTGCTGTTAAAAAAATGGCCTTATGGTGTGTATCTGAGTAACGTCTCATAATATTTTATCTTAATTAATGTTAGTAAAATATGTATGTATAGTATATCACAAAAATACTCCTTAAACCAAAAAGGATAAAAGGGGGTCATACTTGCCAAAAACTTTAAAAGTGTGTATACTTGTTTCCTGATTTAAACAAAGTATATATACATGGCAGAAAAAATTACAATTAAAGGTGCACGTGTACATAATTTAAAAAATATTTCTGTTGATATTCCCAGAGATAAGCTAATAGTTATTACAGGGTTATCAGGTTCAGGAAAAAGCAGTCTTGCATTTGATACCATCTACGCAGAAGGCCAAAGACGGTATGTAGAAAGCCTTTCAGCTTACGCAAGGCAGTTTTTAGGCCTTATGGATAAGCCAGATGTAGATAGCATAGAAGGCTTGTCTCCTGCAATATCTATAGACCAAAAATCAACATCACATAATCCACGCTCAACCGTAGGAACAGTAACTGAAATTTACGATTATCTTCGTTTATTGTTTGCTCGAGTAGGAACGCCACATTGTCCTGAGTGTGGTAGAAAGGTAGAAAAACAAACTTTAGATTCCATCATGAAACAAATACTGGAGTGGAAAGCTGGCACTGATGCATGGTTCTTAGCACCAGTGATTCGTGATCAAAAGGGCGTACACAAAAAAACATTAGAAGAAATGTTAAAAAATGGATTCAGCAGAGTTCGAGTTGATGGTGATTTTATGGAAATTGAACAAGCACTCGAGCTTACTTTGGATAGATACAAAAAACACACAATAGAAGTTGTAGTAGACAGACCAACAATAGATAAAAAAGATAGAAGTAGAATTGCAGATTCATTAGAGCAGGCGCTCGATCTAGGAAATGGGGTAATGTCAGTACACTTCCCACAAGAAAAAGATAAAGAAGTTATGTTTTCACAGTTTCTTTCATGTGCACTCTGCGGTATTAGTTTAGAAAACCTTGAACCAAGAAACTTTTCTTTTAACAGTCCTCACGGAGCATGCGACGAATGTGCGGGACTCGGAACAAAATTAGAAGTAGATCCAGTACTTGTAATGCCAAATCCTCGCCTATCTATTGCAGAAGGAGCAATTCGTCCGTGGTCAAAAACAGTCAGTAATCAAAACTGGCAGCAGCGTGTTATTGAAGAAGTGTCAAAAGCATATAATTTTTCAACTAATACACCAGTTGGAAGATTATCAAAAAAGCATATAGACATAGTTTTACACGGTACAGGAGACAAAGAATATAATCTAGCACTTGCAGGAAGAAAGTTCGCAGGGAGCTTCAACGCAACATATGAAGGAGTTGTGCCAAACTTAATGCGACGTTACAGAGAAACTGATTCAGAATACATTCGAAAAGAAATTGAGCGTTACATGAGAATATCTACATGCCCGTCATGCAAAGGAAAACGGTTAAAACCAATGGCACTAGCAGTAACAGTAGGAGGCAAGAATGTATATGAAGTTGTATCTCAGACAATTTCTGAAGCAAAAATATTTTTTAACGAATTACAAAAAAGTGGCGGTAAAATAAAATTAAATGCCCGTGAGAAAAAAATATCAAAGCAAATTCTAAAAGAAATTTCTTCTAGACTAAGTTTTCTATCAAACGTAGGACTTAATTATTTAACATTGGACCGTTCCGCAGCAACCCTATCAGGTGGTGAAGCACAAAGAATAAGACTAGCAACACAAATTGGATCATCTCTAGTGGGAGTTGTTTATATTTTAGATGAGCCATCAATTGGCTTGCACCAACGTGATAACGACCAGTTAATAAAAACACTTTGTCAGCTTAGAGATATTGGAAATACAGTTATTGTAGTAGAACACGACGAGCAAACCATAAGAACAGCTGATTACGTTGTTGACTTAGGTCCTGGAGCAGGAGAAAGAGGCGGAAAAATTGTTGCAGAAGGCACACCTCAGCAAATATTAAAAAATAAAAACTCTTTAACAGGAAAATATCTTTCAGGAAAACAAAGTGTAGATTCCCCAAAGTCTTATAGAGAAGGAAATGGGAAAATCATCACCATCGAAGGAGCAGATGAATTCAATTTACAAAATGTAGATGTTTCTATTCCATTAGGAAAATTTGTAGCAATTACAGGTGTGTCTGGCTCAGGAAAATCTACGCTAATGACAGACATACTTGCAAAAGCATTATCACATCATTTTTATAACTCAAAAGATCTTCCAGGAAAGCACAAACAGATAACAGGTCTTGAGCATATAGATAAAGTAATAGTCATAGACCAATCTCCTATTGGAAGAACGCCTCGTTCAAACCCAGCAACATATACAGGACTATTCACTCCTATTCGAGATCTTTTTTCAAATTTACCAGAAGCAAGAATTCGCGGTTATAAAGCAGGAAGGTTTAGCTTTAATGTTCCAGGTGGAAGATGTGAGGCATGTTCAGGAGATGGGTACGTAAAAATAGAAATGCAATTCTTACCAGATGTGTATGTTGAATGCGAAGAATGTCATGGTAAAAGATACAATCAAGAAGCATTAGAAATTCATTACAAAGGAAAAACAATAGCAGATGTTCTCAACATGACAGTATGGGAAGCAGCATCATTCTTTGATACCGTTCCTCAAATTTCAGAAAAACTAAAAATACTAAATGAAGTTGGACTCGGATACATTCACTTAGGGCAACCCGCAACAACCCTATCTGGTGGTGAAGCGCAGCGCGTGAAGCTTTCAACGGAACTTGCAAGACGTTCTACTGGAAAAACTCTTTATATACTAGACGAGCCAACCACAGGACTTCATTTTGAAGATGTCAAAAGACTCTTAATCGTACTCAATAAACTTGTAGACAAAGGAAACACCGTACTCGTCATTGAGCATAATCTTGATATAATAAAATCCGCAGACTGGATAGTAGACCTTGGCCCAGAAGGAGGAGACAAGGGAGGACTTCTAGTAGCAGAAGGAACTCCAAAAGATGTCGCAGGCGCGAAAGGTAGTCACACGGGAACATTTCTAAAAGAAATATTAAAGAAAAAATAATTTGAAAACCATTGCTCAATAGCGTATGGTTAGTAGCGTATGAAAAGTACATATAACTTTAAGAAGAAAGACGCATACTGGCAAAACGAATGGGAAAAAGCTGGTATTTTTCAAGCCGACAATAACTCAAAGAAAAAAAAGTTCTACGCACTAATAGAATTTCCTTATCCATCAGGGGCAGGGCTTCACGTTGGTCATGTTCGTTCAAACACAGCGATGGACATTATTGCAAGAAAAAGAAGAGCAGAGGGATACAATGTTTTATATCCAATTGGATGGGATGCATTTGGACTTCCAACTGAAAATTACGCTATTAAAACAAAACAACACCCAAAGAATGTAACCAAGCAAAATACAGAAACATTTAAAAGACAAATAAAATTGTTAGGTACGTCATTTGATTGGTCACGAGAGATAAACACAACAGACCCAGCATATTATAAATGGACGCAGTGGATATTTTTAAAACTTTTTGAAAAAGAGCTTGCCTACAAAGATACTATTTCAATCAATTGGTGTGTATCATGTAAAATTGGCCTTGCAAATGAAGAGGTAGTTAACGGAAAATGTGAGCGCTGTGGAGGAGACACAGAAAAACGAAAAAAAGAACAATGGCTTCTCGCAATAACCAAGTACGCGGAAAGATTGTTAAAAGGTCTAGATACAGTAGACTACATTGAACCTGTAAAAATACAGCAAAGAAATTGGATTGGAAGAAGTGAAGGGGCAGAAGTATTTTTTAAGGTTGATGAAAGTGAACATATTCTTTCAGTATTTACTACACGAGTTGATACAATTTACAGCGCAGCTTTTATGGTAGTTGCTCCTGAACATGAACTGATACATTCTTTAGAAGAAAAAATTGAAAACATAAAAGAAGTAAAAAAATATATTAAAACATCTGCAAAAAAGACAGAAATCGATAGAACAAACATTGAGCAAGAAAAAACAGGAGTAGAATTAAAAGGGGTCTATGCAGTTAACCCAATAAATAATAAAAAAATCCCAGTATGGGTAGGAGATTTTGTAATTGGTGGGTATGGGACAGGGGCCGTTTTTGGAGATGCACACGATGAAAGAGATTTTGTAATGGCAAAAAAATACGAAATTCCTTTAACCATAAGTATTGTTCCAGAGGACTCGAAAATAAAGAAGCAAGTTGAGAAATTTGAAGTGTGTTTCACGGAAGACGGCATACTGGTAAATTCAGGAGACTTCAATGGTATGACGTCTGAAGAAGCTAGAAAAAAAATAACAAAATTTTTAGAAAAGAATAAGAATGGTCAGTCAAAAGTAAACTACAAACTTCGTGACTGGGTATTTTCAAGACAAAGATATTGGGGTGAGCCAATCCCTATTGTTTATTGTGAAAAAGAAGGAGCAGTACCTCTTCCAGAAAGCGCTCTACCACTTGAACTTCCAGAAATAGAAAAGTACGAACCAACAGATTCAGGAGAATCTCCACTTGCAAACATTGATGAATGGGTAAACACAACTTGCCCTAAATGTAATGGTCCTGCAAAAAGAGAAACAGACGTTATGCCAAACTGGGCAGGCTCATCATGGTACTTTTTACGCTACACAGATCCTACAAACGATAAAGAGCTAGCAAGTAAAAAATATCTAAAACAATGGATGCCAGTAGATTGGTACAACGGTGGAATGGAGCATACTACATTACATCTTTTGTATTCCCGTTTCTGGAATTATTTCTTATACGACATAGGGGTAGTGAAAGCAGAAGAGCCATATACCAAACGAACATCTCACGGAATGATCTTAGCAGAAGGTGGAGAGAAGATGTCAAAATCTAAAGGTAATGTAATTAACCCAGATGATATAATAAATGAGTTTGGTGCAGATGTTTTACGTTTATATGAAATGTTCATGGGCCCATTTGAGCAGGCAATTTCATGGAGCAGTAAAGATATTTACGGAGTAAAAAGATTCTGTGATAAATCTTATGAATTTGTTGAGTGGATATCAAAAGCAAAAGAGCAAAAGGAGACAGACGAAGATATAACACGAATCATTCATCAAACAATTAAAAAAGTAACAGAAGATATTGAAAGCATGAGCTTTAATACAGCAGTTGCTCAAATGATGACTTGTATGAACACACTCAAAAAAGAAGTAGAAATTGGAGAAAAGAAATTAAGTAAAGGCGATGTTGAGATTTTTATAAAATTATTGTCTCCATATGCACCACATATTGCAGAAGAGATGTGGCACATGTTAGGAAACGACACTCTTGTTGAGGTTGCACCCTGGCCAGAGTCAGAAAAAAAGTATTTAAAGGAAAATAAGGTTACAATTGTAATTCAAGTTAATGGTAAGGTACGAGGGAACATAGAAGTAGCAGCAGGAACAAAAGAAAAAGAAATATTA
>PVBE011760578.1_pt1 | contig 10250 bp, 8 predicted proteins | sample 1631181 | NCBI WGS metagenome assembly PVBE01 (sample SAMN08397723, study PRJNA350692) | Marine metagenome, whole genome shotgun sequencing project. | isolation source: water | place: Pacific Ocean | collected 2012-04 | reverse complement strand
GGATATTTTTTAAAATTAAAATTTTTATAATTCCAGCAGAATCGACATTCATTAATGCAGAAACTTGTGGACTGACCCAATGTTATATTTTGAAAAGATAGTTGAACTGAAATTTTGATTTTTGTGTGTATAATAAAAATATGAAAATATTCAACGAAAAGCATCAAGAACTTAAAGATTTTGAAGAAGTTATTTTGGACATTGAAAAAGAACGTGACACATTAGATTGGTGTCGTGCCAGTATTCGAAGCTGTCTTTGGAACCTCGAAAATCCAAAAATTGAACAATTTGATAAAGACTATTTTGTCAAAGATTTAAGGGTAAATTTAGACAAGAAAGAAAAAGCTCATGCTAAACTTGAATATCTAAAACATGGCAAACTTCGAGCTGAAATGTTCAGATTAAATATAACAACTACCCCTGATAGATTTTTAGATTGGTTAGATGATATGAAAAAGCAAAAAGGTATAAACAATTTTTGGAAAGAAGAACAATACAAGGAATGGCGTGAGGATATAAAAAAACATCCTGAAAAAGTCATTAGGATGACATGAAAACGTTTAAATTTTACCTGCTTATAATTGGTATTCCAATAGGATTATTGCTACTTAGTGCTTTATTAGTTTGGTTGGGACGTTTAATCTAGAACTTAAATGACAAAGCTATTTATAAATTGTTAATATATTGTTTAAACTTAACTGAAATTCTTTCTTTAAATTCATTCAATGATATCACTTTGCCATTCTGAGCATTCATCATTCTATGTATCATTCTATGACAATTTGCACAAAGTATAGCGAAATCATCTTTGTTCACAGAAACTTTTTCATCAGTAGCAACTTTTTTAACTGTGATCGATTTAGGGACAATATGGTGAGCTTCAATAAAATTATTTTTTTTACTATAATTTCCATATATTTTATCAAATTTTAAACCACATGCCTGGCAAGTATAATTATTTTCTTTTTTCAAAAATCTTATGTGCTTTGGATCTGTTTTCATGTACTCTTTTTCTTCATTAACATGCTTTTTTGTTTTTCTCTCAAAACCTTGTGATTCTAGATCGTCATCATTTTGAATAGTTTTTGGAATGACTTCATAAATGCCACCTCTTTCAATGGCATTGCAGAATAAGCTAAACATAGTCAATAGATCATATCTTAGTCGTTCTTCTGTGGGTAGTTTTTTAGAGTCATATATTTTTCCAAATGCTGTACCTCTAATATATCTTTCAGCATCTTTTCTTTTATCAAGGACTGTTTTTATTTGAGTAAAATTTTTTTTATATTCAGGATTTTTTTTTCTAAGAATCGCAGCTCTTGTTGATAAAACATCATCAGTCTCTTTTTTATACTCTTTCTTCACGCTATGTTCAGCCTGAACAAGACCTAAAACAATTCTTTTCATGTTAATGCTAAATAAATATGCTACATAAAATCCCCACTTAGCCGAAGGTCGTAATTTTTCAGGATTTTTAGTATTCATGCTCATGCTAATTTTGTTATGCAAAATAGCAATCCAGGGTACACGCTTCCATATGCCTTCCCCCGCAGATGCCTTTATATGAAAATCAGAAAGTTTATCTTTAATAAAAACTCTAGAAATGATTTTGGGAGTATCTTTATGAAACCACCCTTTGAATTTATTTTTTCCTGGCGATTTTTTTTTCTCTCTTAAATATTCAGAGGTTATTTTAGTTAGAGTTTCTCTGATCAAATGGTCTTTCTTCTCCACGTTTATACTACCACCATTAATAATAAGATATATATTTAAAAAAACCAAGTCGTCATTTATCAAATGAAAAAATCTTATCGCTAAATTTGATCCCTAGAATCCTGCAATTCTACACGACTGACTCACAAAGAAATTGGGTGTAGCATTAGTTTATGAAAAAGCCTTTAACACCTGGAATGCTACTACTTAGTGCTTTATTAGTCTGGCTGGGTCGTTTAATCTAGAACAGCGAATATGGCTATTATCTATCCTATAAAGTTCTCTGGAAATAATAGCGAACGAATATCTTTTAATGCATTAAAGAAAATCAAAGATCCACATATTACTATTTATCATTCAAGAAATTATCTCTACAGAAATTTCCACGATACTTTCAGCGATGGTGAAATTGCAGATTTTTTAATCATCCATCCCCAAAAGGGCATCATTTTTTTAGAAAGTAAAAATGGAACAATTAGTTACGACAAAGATGAAGGGCAATGGTATCAAAATGACGTTGCACTTTCCAAAGATCCCATTAAACAAGCGATGGAGCATAAAAAGAAATTTCTCAGAAAAATTAAAATTGAAACTAATATTGATATTAATATCCCAACTATCCATGCCGTATTATTTCCATCAACCCCAAAACCAGAAACTTTAATAAAAGAGTTTCGATCTGATATTAAACCAGAAATGATGCTTTGGAGAGAAGAGTTTAATAATTTAGAACAATCAATTAATAAGGTTTTTTCTCTTCAAAAAACTAAAAAATTTCTTAGCAAAAATGATCTAAAGAAACTTCACACACTCATGATGGGACAAGATTTAAAAAATCCTCTAGGAGCTATATTAAAAGCCAAAGAAGAAGATCAAAATATTACATTAAGCGAAGACCAAGAATCAATTATGAGCAACATGTATTGTGCGGGTAACAATAAAATTGCTGTAAAAGGTTTAGCGGGTACTGGTAAAACAATCTTATTGGCCAAAAGAGCGGTCGATCAAGTAAATAAAGGGAAAAAAACTTTAATTCTAACTAAAACGAAAGCATTAAATAAATTTCTCAAATTACTTACTAATGTAACAGACTCAAAATTAGAAATATATTCGGTTGATTATTGGGTTAAAAATCTTTGTAAAAAATTTAACGAAGCCTATGTTTCTGCTAAGGATTCAAAAAATGAATATACTAATTTTCGAAAATACTTTGATGATTATCTTCCAAATAAGTGTCTTGATATTTTTACAAAATACCCCAAGGATAAATATGATCTTATTTTAGTCGATGAGTCACAGGATTTTCATAAAAATTGGTATACGGCTCTCTGTTTTGCTAAAAAAGATGAAGGGAAGGTTGTTTTTTTTTATGATCCTTTTCAAGAAACATTCGGCGAAAGTATGATTTTTGATTTAGAAAAGGAAGAAGATGTTAAAAAGCATCAACTAAATATTAACTTTAGAAATACTGGAGAAATAACTAATATTTTACAAAAATTAATTAAAAAATTTTTTCCCGAATTTAACCTTAACTATTCCGCTCGGCCAGAAAATATTGGATTGAAACCAACATTAATTGAAATCAAAGATTGGAATGATCAAGTAACCCAAATTTATAACAGCATCGAAAAACTTGTTGATAAAGATAAAATAGCTCCTAAAAACATTGGAATAATTTATGATTTTTCAATCAAAACTCCCGATCCAACTGGGGACCATTTAAATTTGACAAAGCTACTTAGGTCAAAATTTTATGTTATTGACGCCGAACAGTACAGCTTACCCTATACAGATAAAGGCAAAGAAAATTATATTACTAGAGATTCTATTAACAGATTTAAAGGTTTAGAAAAAACGGTAATTATTCTTACCAACTTAAAAAAAATCAACAGAAAAACGGTCAAGAACCTTTACACAGGTCTTTCTCGAGCTAGAGCACATTTGATTGTTATATCTAACAAAGAAGTTATTAATGAATTAAATGATTTAATTAAATAATTTCATATGAATAAATATCTTTTTACTTTTAGCACTGAAAGATCTCCAGTTATCAGTTCAGAAAAATTACAACAGTATTTTTCAAATAGTTTATCAAAATGCAAAGATGAATTAATTATTTGTTCAGGATTTATTACTAAAGTTGGTTTAAATTGGGTTTTGGAAAAAATAAAAGATAAGAAATTAAAATGTAAAGTTTATTGTAGATGGAATAATGAAGATCTAATTGGTGGCTCCTCAAGCTTGGAGGCTTATAAAATTTGCAAGAATCAAGGATGGGATTTTTATATCCTGGAAAGATTACACGCAAAATTTTTTTTAATTGATAGAAAAGATTTAATTGTTGGTAGTGCCAATCTTACTGGAAAAGGTTTGTCATTAATTCCAATGTCTAATAAGGAGTTTGGAATTGCTGTTGAGGCAACCGACTATGATTTGGACAATATAGATTTAATTTTAAATGAATCGGTAATAGTCAATGATGAAATTTATAATCAATATAAAAAATGGTATGAAAAGAACAAAAATTTTAAACCTATAAAATACCCTGAATTACCTGATGAGTTAAAAAATCTAGTAAGAATAAATTTAAAAAAGATCTGGGTTAGCGAGTTACCTTGGTCGACACCACAATCATTAATAGAAAATTTAAACAGTTCGGAAGAATCAATTCGGCATGATAGAAAAATGCTCAATATTGATAAAAAAGAAGATATTAAAACTGCGTTTGAAAAATCAAGAATATTTCAGTGGTTTAAAAGAAAATTAAATGAAAATGAGGATAAAACTATGTTCTTTGGAGATTTAACTGAACAAATTCACAATTCTCTTTTTGATGACCCCAAACCTTATAGAAAAGAAGTAAAAACTTTACAGGTAAACTTATATGAATATATAAAATATTGTAAATTTGAATACCTACTTGTAGATAGACCTGATCATTCGGAAAGAATACAACTTAAATTATAGGCTATCTATTTTCAAAATATTCATCAAAATATTCGTAGACAAAATCAGAGTCTGAGTAACCCCTAATATTATCTTTTACATCAATAATTTTGCAATATTCAGTACCACCGATTTCAGGTCCTCTTAATCCTCTTCCAATGATTTGAGAATATAAAACTATAGAAAAAGTTGGTCTGGCAATTACAATTGTATCCGTTTTTGGAGCGTCAAAACCCGTTGATATTAATCTTTCATTGCACAAAACTTGAAGATCGCCATTTTTGAACTCTTCTAGTATATAATTCCTCCTGTTCATAGAGGTTTCCCCGTCAACATGACTCGCTTTAACTCCCATTGTATTTAAAACCGCACAAATAAATTTTGAATGTTTAATATCTAGCCCAAAAAAAATTATTTTAGATGTGGGTTTGTTTTTTAAACGATTATCAATTTTTTTTAAAATTTCAAAATTTCTTATCGTGTCATTCGATAATCTTGAAATTATAGATTTTGGTAGTTTTGAATTTTCTCGAATGTATTCTGTTTGTTTTTTTGATAGTTCAATATTTATTTCTGTATGAATAGGTTCATAATCAGCTTTAGACAATACTTTTAAATCTTTTAGATATGTAATTACTCCTTTATCTTTGGGGGGATCTATTTCTATTATTTCACTATGAAAAAAAACAGCCAAACTTCTATTGCTTTCGCTGTCAGTTATTGATCTTCCGGGTGTTGCGGTGAGACCAACAATTTTTGTATTTATTGAAGCCAAAGCGTTAGTTACAAATTTGTATGTTGGTGCAATCGCTTTGTGTGCTTCATCTATAATAATCAAATCTATTATATCTTTTAAATTGTTATAATGATTTTCATCTCGACAAAGCTCAGAATAAATTTTTTGAAAATTTGCAATTATAAAAGAGTTTTTTGCTAAGTTTTTTGGCAAAGAAACAATGTCTCCATCATTCCAAAGTCGATACAAAGTAAGTTCACGGTCATTTAGATGAGACCAAACTTCTACAAAGCAGTCATAAGATTGTGCACAGAGTTCTTTTTGGTGTGCCAACCATAAAATTTTAACTCCTTGATTGTAGTTTTTAATAAATTCACAAATAACTTCCATTGCTACACGAGTTTTTCCAGATCCCGTTGGCATTTGGATAACAAATCTAGCTGCAGTATTTTTCAATTTTTCTTTTGCTTTTACCGTAACTGGAAATTGAAAATCTTTTAATTGCTTAAAAGGTTTTATCATTTCAAAGCTATTCAACTCGGGAGGTACTACATATTTTTCTTCTGGTAATAAGCTTTGATCTATATTTAATATTTCACAAATTTTGATTTGTTTTTCATCTTTTATCCACTTTAACGAAGCTAATTTTTGTATTATTTCTCTTCTTTCACCTTTAAACAAGGTGCTTTCAAAAATTAAACTTAATTCTTGTAGTTTTTCAGTGGGTAAATTACTAAAAAAAAGTTCTCTGAATTCTTTTTTCTCTAATAAATCTGCTCCAGAAAAAGAATTAAATATTATTGCTAAATTTCTTTTCTTTGTTATTTCCTCTTCTTTGAAATCTTCAGGTCTTAAGCTAGGTAAAAAAAATGTTAATTGTTCAATGACTTCTGGAGATATATATTCTTGTAAAACGTCTGAAGCAAGATATGACCACGGGTTTTCAAACCTATTTTGCATTATTATTTCTTTTTTTTATATAATTTCTTAAAATGATGCTCCAGTTTTGAATTAAAATATCTTCCATTTCTTGTGCATTTACCTCTTGTTCAGAATCAAATCTATCCATAGCTTGTTTGAAAGATATTAGGAGATCCTCAATAATATTTTTGTAATAATTTGAGTCAGTTTTAATTTCTTTTTCAAGTGCCTTTAGCAGTTCATGATTTTTATTAAATACTAGATATTTTTCGTTATCCTTATATTCAATTTTGAAGAATGATGAATCTTTCCAGCTTTCATTTTTGGTTTTGAATTTTTTCGCCTCTTCAGATTGCTTACGTATTAATTGTGATTTCTTCTCAAGATTATTAAAAAACTCCTCATTTGAAGTAGGCTTACTTAACCAATCTACAATTGATTTTTTTTCATCAAATAATAATTCTATAATATTTTGAAATTGAACATGACTTAATGAAATACCTTTTTTTGTAGGTTTAATTTCATCAGACTTTTTATCTAAATACCATTTTCGAATATCTAAATATTTTTTACCTTTAAATTCTGTAAAGCTTACTTTGAGCGGATACTCTTCAGATCCAAAAGAGAATCCTTTTTTTTTATCCTCGGTCATTAAATAATTTATTAAAGATCACGAATATATCTTTTTAGATAGTTACCCCAATTATTTCTTAACTCTTCCAAAAAATCAAAAACGTTAGTTACTTTGTCATCGGGGTCTACTTGCTTTTCTGATTTACAATAGCTTATTAAAACTAGGTCGATAATTGCTTTTAATCTTTTGGCTTTTTCTTTTGTTTTTTCAGCGTCTTTTTCATTTTCCATAGCATTAATTAATTTGGTAATTTCAACATGAAGTGGATGATTTAAATTATACTTCATTACAGCACCATCTTTGGTATATGCTAATTGTACAAATTCATTTCCTTTCCATTCAGAATCCAAAATAGTGTAGGGTTGTGCTTTAAATCTTGCTTCCCATAAAGCCCTTTGTCTTCTATGACGTTCATCCAATAATTCATCTGTGACTTTATTATCTAGTTCTTCCTTATCCTTTTTTTCCGTAAGGGGATCTTTGGTTTTTACTTGTTTTTTTAAAACATCCTCGGCATCTTCATGGCCAGTAAATATTCCCTTTTCCCTTTTTTTTATTTCTTGTTGTGATTCATATGATTCCCATTGATGGTGTATTTTAGGTCGTAAGTTTTGAATAACACCTTTAACTTTATCGGAAATAATTTGTTTGAGCTCAACAATCGGCAAAGCTCCTCTTTTAATATTTTTTACTGTAAATTGTTTATCAAATTTGGCATTAAAATTTACTTCAAAACCTATAAATCGATCTTCGTTCTTGAAAGCGAGATTTTTAACCCAAGGATGAGGTACTCCATAAAAAACCTCTCTATCATTTCTTATGATTGATAATCCCGCATTGTCTTCACCTAGATTTCTTTCACTCATTAAATCTTTAAACTGTTTATATTTGTCTCCTTTTCCTTTTCTTAGCTTAACTGGTAAGAATGTTAATTTTACAAATATCTTTCCCATTTCTCCTTCTTTTTTAGCTTTATCAAGATCAAATGGCCACTCGATTGACTCATTAAAAACCACCTCGGAAGTAGGATCTTTTGGAAATTTGCTGTTCTTCAATTTTATATAAAGTGGGTCAATAGTTTTTAATTCTTCGCCATTTACAGAAATTTTGACACCTCTATCTATAAATTTTCTATAGGTCCTGCCACACCAAATTTTAAATTCTTCGATGAGTTGAGAAGGTTTAAAATCTTGTTTATCATTTTCTTTCCAAACAACTAATGTGCCGGAATTTTTTCCAATCAATGATAATAAGTCTTTTGGTGGTTCTTGTTTTACTGGCTTAGGAATAAGATTCTTTTGATTATTTGATGGACGAATATCACTAAAAGTATAATACCAATCTTTATTTTTTTGTTTTGAATACACTTCACATTTTAAGCACTGATTTAAAAACGCAAGAGTTAAACCGACACCAAATCTTCCAATACCTTTCCTATCATTGTATCGTGTTGAAAAACCAAAACCCAAACAATCTTCTATGGTTTGGGGATCCATACCATCTCCATCATCTCCAAAAGATATTGATACTAATTTTTCACTTCGTCTCTTTGTAAGATAGTTAAATTCTACTTTGATATTTTTTGCATTAGCTTGGATGGAGTTATCAATTACTTCACCATAAGCACTACAAGGATCGAAATCACTCTCTCGAAGAGACTTTATTTGTTGATCAATAATCTCTTTTACATTACTTACTAAAAAACCCATATGTTCCTTTGATTTTTATATCAAAGATAACATATTTTTTACATTTTTGATTTTGAAACTATAAAGAATGTTTATTCCCCTATTTATATGTGCCCTTAAATATCTATTGAGATTAGTTGAATTTATGGGGGTATTATGTGTTTTGAGATTGTTTATTAAAAGGGCCACATAAATATCAGAGTATTTTCCTGAAAAAGTTTGATAAGTCATTTCAACTCCATCAAATTTTTCGTCTACTAATCTAGGCAAAGTATTTTGTTTTAAGGAATGACAAAATCCCCAGCGACAAATAGTATTCCAATTTTGAATTCCAGTTCTACCTTTTATTCTTCCTAAAATATTTTTTGCATTGGTTGTTGTTTTTACTATATCAATATTAAATTCCATCTTAGAAAAAGTACCCTTCCTGTATTTTACTACCATTTTTATTATGGTCATAATTAATGAGATAAGATCTGCTTAAATATGGATTTATCTTTTTTAAATAACGTTCATTGATCTCTTCATCTGTTGAAAGTAAAATCACCTGTTGGCTTGCTTGAGGAAAATATTTTTCAACTAAATTAATTCTATGTTCGGAATCAAGTCTTCCTAATGGTGTATCAATTATAGTGGGGGCTACATTAGTTGAAGCTTTTGCAAGACCCCAAAGAATGGCAACCGCTAATAATTGGCGTTCTCCCGCAGACAAGTTTTCCGAATTAATCTCATGGGCTTTTTTATCAAAGATTTTTAATTCATAGCTTTTAGTGTCGATTTTTATTTTTTTAATTAAATTTTTTTTTCTCAGTAAAGTTTGGAAGCAACCAAATATGAATTTTTCTAATTTTTTTATATGATAATTTAATGTTTCGACATGAAACTGAGTAATGATTTGTTTTATTTTGCTGGAGTATTCTACATATCTTTGTTTATCAAGGTTTTCTAAATCTTGATTTATTTTTATATTAAGTAGTTGTTTTAACGAGATGTTCTTTTGAATTTTTAAATTAACAAGTGGAGCAATTTCGCTACCAATAACATTAATTTTTGTTTGGAGAATTAATTTTTTTTTCTTTAATTCTTTCTGTTTTTCAATCAAAGGGGCTATTTGCTCGTCTCCTGGAATTTTGTTTATTATCATATTTATTTTTTCAAAGTTTTCTGTGGCATCGTCAAACTGATGTAATAATTTTTTAATAATTTCTTTATTCTTTTTTAATTCTGTATTAATTAAAAAATCGATTTGCTCCGATTGTAAATTTTGAAATAAGTGAATAGAATCTAAATTGTGTATTGGATTAATTGTTTTATCATTTAGGAATTTAATAAATTTATTCAAAAAATTTTTATCGTTACAGTTCTCTTTGCTAAAATTCTCTATAGACCCAATAAGTTTATTGGTAACTTTTTGTTCTTTAACCTTTTCATAATAGGTATCGTTTCCTCTAGAAAGGTTAAGTATTTCTTTAAGTTCTTTTTCAATTAATAAAAAAGGAGAGGTATCTGCAGCAATACTAATTAATTTTTGTTTTAGATCGTTGATTTCAATTTCTTTTTCTTGGGCATTAATTGCATATTCTTTTCGCTTATTGTAATAGGCTAAACCTTT
>PVBE011662988.1_pt1 | contig 10250 bp, 6 predicted proteins | sample 1631181 | NCBI WGS metagenome assembly PVBE01 (sample SAMN08397723, study PRJNA350692) | Marine metagenome, whole genome shotgun sequencing project. | isolation source: water | place: Pacific Ocean | collected 2012-04 | reverse complement strand
TACCTGCTACAGCCTTTGTCACTTTTGTGCTGTCTGGTGCAAGAGGCAAGTAGCCAAGGTGGCACCAAATCTATTATTTGACGAATTAAAGGCTTACTGTTATTTTTAGTGCGTCTGAAAAGTCCCTTATTTTTGAGGTGCAATTCAAAAATAAGGGGCTTTTCAGAATTTAAACTTTCGGATAGTTGTGACTTAAAATAAAACAATCGCCTCATTTATCGGGTCGGACCCTTGCAGTTTCCTGCCCTACCAAATCGTTTTCACATATTTGTAGAAATCGAACATTAGATGCTCCAACTCTCCAAAAATTTCAAACAGAAACGGGCTTTCATCACTGGCTGCGCTTCAGGACTGGGAAAGGAAATGTGCCACCAACTTTCAAAAGAGGGCTGGACAATTGGCATAACAGATATCGACAAATCCGGTTTGGAACGTACAGCTGCGGCCATTGCCGAAAATGGTGGGAAAGCGATTCCTTTCATTTTTGATGTTTCAGATGAACAGGCATATCGGTCAGCAGTCACAAAATTTCTTGATGAAGTTGGAGGAATCGACTTCCTGGTAAACAATGCCGGAGTTGGAGATGGTGATCTGTTTGAGGATTACAGCCTTGAAAACTGGCGCTGGATGATTGGCATCAACTTCATGGGTGTTGTAAATGGATGCCACTTTTTTGTACCCATTATGAAGCAACAACGAAGTGGGCACATCCTGAACATTTCAAGTGCGGCCGCGTTTAGCACTAGCCCCAAAATGGCACCCTACAGTGCAACCAAAGCAGCCGTAACCGCATTAAGCGAAACTCTTTTCACAGAATTGAAATCTTTTAATGTTGGGGTTTCTGTTACCATGACCACATTCTTCAAAACACGAATTGATCGATATGCCAGGGGAAGTAAACGAAACCAGGAGTTTGCCAGACAACTCATTGAATTGGGACTTGAAACAGAAGTTGTTGCCCGAAAAATGCTGGATAAAGCAGGGCGAGGTAAATTCTACATCGTGTTTCCCTCTGATGCGTGGATGTTCAGAACCATGCACAGGTTTTTCCCGAATTTCTTCCTTTCCGCCAAAAGCTGGTTGATGAAAAACGAAAAACGTTTTCAGGTGCATATCGGCAAACGCCATAAAAAGAAATTTAGCAATTAAATCCTGCCACCTAATTAGCCTTATAAATTTGATGAAGAGAAAGAAAGTTCGGTGTATTGAACCTGTGATTTGCAGATGCTCTAAAAAATCAAGAATCGGAACCCGACCACTAATGGTTTGGGTTCCAATCCTCAAAGCAAGCTAACTATCTCCTTTAAACTTTAACCTATCTCATAGACGCAGCCCTTTTCGAAAAGGTTGTATCCATGTTGTTTTCAGTTTGTCATTTAACTACAGAGTCTGTTTCCAGCCTGGTTTTCATTAAAAAAACGCTCTGTTAAAAGTAGGCCTACTGACAAGACCATCAGCCCAAACAATACTGGCACTGCACCGCCCGATGAGCCGCCACCTCCTCCATCTGAGCCTCCCAAACCAAACAACAAACCGAACAGATTTTTGCTGTAAGGATTATAGTAGATAGGATCTTCTTCCACAGCTTTTTGCCCTGACTCATACCACCCGGCTTTGCTGGCATATGCATCAACATAATAGTCGTACTTCGACACGTCCCATCCGGTTAATGCTGAAAGTTCATGCAACTCCTTTTGTCTCCGTTGGGCTACTTTTTCATAATAGTCTTTAGCGCCATCACAATCGAGGGAACCCGTGGCAGGTTTGTGCAAAACATAGCGCCCCTGGTGTCTCTGACGGTTTGGTGTTTCCTGGAAGAACAAATCTTGTGGAAACTTGTCTCGGCTATACCGAACATGAAGCCTGGTGAAGAAAACATTACCCGTATATCCACTTCCCCATTGGTTTTGCGCATTCTGCAACCAAAACGCTCCTGCCTCCTTCAAATCAGTAAAAATGGGTGGTGGTGAAACGCACGGGTCACATTTCACGCTGTTGGTTGAACTCAAATCCCAGGCATATTCAAGGTGAACAGCATTTTTGCCTTCGCGTTCCCAGGTTTTTTGGAAAACATCCTGGTAAAATTTTCCAAATTGATTTTCAACAAACAAAGGAACGTCACGATCACTTGGAATACCCACCGTGCGGTAGTTGGTGGTTTCCGTTCTTCCTGATTGGGTCAGAGCATAAACGATCAAATCCTGTGTGCCATTAGAATTGGCCATGCCCAATCTCAATGGGAGCATAAACTTGTTAGACTCCACCGTGAGTTGCAATGGTCGTAGTTGTTGAAAGCCCAGTTTCTTTTGCTTTAAAAGATCAACCTTCACGACAAAAAACTTCATACCGCTTTTGATATATGGACTTAACACCTCTTCTGCTTTCTCTGGAATCTTGTACTCATTGTCATTCAGCCACCGCTTCAAACCATCCGATTCCTTGGCAGAGAGAATCAGAATATTGTACTCACCAACCGTGTATGTTGCCTCGATGGTTACTTTGTAGTCCTTTTCCTTTTTTGCTTGAACACCCAGTTTTCGATTTCTGCTCGACATGTCTTCCGCCACAGCCACTTCAGAATACATCCGCACATACTGCTGACAGGGATTTGGGTCGTAATATTCTGCTAAACGCGGTGCCGAGTATGCATCGAGCTTATCGAACAATAGTTGATTTACGACCCTTATATCGTTTTCCTTCAGAACATTCGGAACAGGAACTACCATTGCAAAATCCCTGACATCGCCTTTGAAATCGCTTGACATGGTGATGACCGATTTCTGGCCGTTTCTTGCGATGATTACTTGAAACGATTCGTTAAACAGGCTAGCATCAGCCTTGGTGACATAAAAACCACAGAACGCCTGCGATTCTACAATTGCGGCTACAATAGCCAAAGTGGTGAAAATTAGATTTTTCATGATTCTACCTCCAATTAAATTTTTTGTGTTTATAAATTCTATCTAAAAAAGCCGTGATTGGCGCCATGATGAACAATGCCCAGATGGGCGCAGAATGCACGTAGTAATGGCTTGAGAGTATAAAAGCCAACACCCCCACCAGGCCTGCCCAAATGTACCTGGCCTTGGGAGCGTTGGGTGTAGTAACGGGATCTGTGATCATAAAAAAGGTGAACAGCAACAAGGTGCCACTGGTGAATGAATGCAGAAATACATCGAATTCCCATCCCTGGTAGAGCACGATTTTACAGAATTGCAGTCCGGCAAAAACGCCAAGGAACACTAGGCTGACATCGATACGCCCAATCCTGAAAAGCATAATGGCACTCGCTACGCCAATGGTGAACAGAAAGACAGCATTGTCTCCCCATTGTCCTGGTGAAATCCATGCGTCACCAGTGATGAGTATGGCGATGATGATTCCGAAATTGGTGGGATTAAAGACATGCTTACCTTTTACCCGAATGAGGTATTTGCTACCAATGGTCAGCAGTCCTGCGATTGCAAGCGTCCAAAGCCCTCCCGCCTTCAACATGAGACAAAGACTCAGTGAACTGATCGCTGCACTTTTGAGCCCTCGCCAATCGTTTGTAGTCAAAGCAATTCCAATGCTTTGGGCTCCCAGGCATACTCCAAAAATGACCGCAAACTGAACCAGTTGAAACTCCCATCCCAAATTCAGAATCCCGAAAACCAAAAAGGAAGCGAGAAAGAACAATTGAAAATGTCGCGCATCACTTTTGAAGAATCTTGCAGGCCAGGAATCTCGAATAGGCTGAGTTAAATCTGCCAACTGCCATTTAATAATTTCTGAAGTGTTGATTGCAATTCCCATTTCTTGTCGTTTTGCGAAGTATGGATGCATGGGTTTTCGGATTTCCACAAATCCACGGATTTATATTGAATTTTAGCGATCAAGGAACCACCGTTACTAATGAAAACCTGACGGCTTATTCACTCCCAAAACAACTTTTACCAGACCTTTCGGAGATGGCATTGTGTAAACAAAATATATTGGGTAATTCAAAAAACGCGATAGCAATAATCCTTTACTTTTGTATGAACAGAAATGAATCAACACATTGTTGCTCATTTCCCTCTCAAAACGCAAACATTGAAAACTTCAGTTTCCTTTGGGAATCTCGTTGCGGTTGCACTTTTCATTCTGTGCATTTTCAGCAAGCAAAATCTGTCTGGTCAGGACGACTCAACGGGTCAAAGTGGACCAAAGGATTTAGCAGCACTCATTCAGCTTTCAGCCTCGGAATCGCTTCCTTTCAATCAACGCATAAAGTATGCTCAATTGGCGGTGGCAAATGCACAAGAAAGCAACGACCTCGCAGCAGAAGCCAGTAGTCAAAAGCAACTTGGCGATTTGTTGATGGCAAATGAGCAGTATTCTAATGCCATTCAACCCATCCAAAATGCCATACAGTTATACGGGTCAATTCGTGACAGTTTGGCCATGGCTGATTGCATGAACACACTGGGACGAATTGAAAATTATTTGGGAAATCGAGACGATGCATTGGTGCATCATGTTGCAGCATTATCCATTTTCGAAAATCTCAAAGATTCAATTCAACTTGCAAATAGTCTGAACAGCATTGGTGGCATTCATTACAATCAGAACAATTTTGAGAAAGCCTATGAATACTTTTTCGAGAGTCTTCAGTTGCGTGAGGAAATTGGAGATTCCCTGGGAAAAGCAGGCTCCTTCAACAACATTGGTGAACTGCATCGCTTGAACGGAGAATTCACGTTGGCTAAAGACTATTTCATAAAAGCATTAGCACTCAACCTTGAATTGGATAACAAGGCGTGGATGGCAATTAATTGCAATAACCCGGGTACAGTGCATACCCAGGAAGGCGATTTGAAGACTGCCCAAATGTACATTGAGCAAGGTTTGAGCTACAATATTGAAATTGAGGATCACGAGGGAATTGCTACCTCGCACAATGGTCTTGGGCGATTATTTCTATCGATGAATAAACCCATTGAGGCTTTGCAATCCTTCGAAAAAGCACATAAAGAAGCGCAATCCGTTCAATCATTGTTTCAGCAACAGTCGGCACATCAAGGCATGAGTATGGCTTATGAAACAATTGGAAGATTTGAGGAATCGCTGCAAGCCTATAAAGCTTACCATCAAATCACTGATTCAATTTTCACTGCCAGGAAAGAAGCATTAATAGCAGAAACACAAACCAGGTTTGAATTAGAACAAAAAGAGAAAGAGCTGGCACTTAAGAAAGTTGAACTGGCCAGTCTTGCAAGAAATCAGCAATACGAAACTTTCACCATCTATGCCCTCGTATTGGGTTTGGTTTTAACTGTGCTCGCAGGTTTCCTGGTTTTCCGGTTCCAGGGAAAATCAATTCGCAAGGAAAGAATAGAGTATCTTGATCATGAAGCAAATGTAGATTCAGAAAAGCGTCAATTGCTGGAAAAATTGCGAGCCACCATAGAACAAGCCGATTTGAAGGACGAAAGCCTCCAAAACGCTAAACGAGAATTAAGATTTTTCAGGGAAATACTGATCGCCCTTTCAGGTGAGATCAAGTCAATAGAACAACTGCAAGGTGACTCAAGCGTTCGAATCACATCCATAATTGAGGGAGCAATCGCTATGATAGAGAATGCAAATGCTCAGGCGTTGGTATCGAACGAAAGAAGTGCATTTGACATTTCAATCAGCGGTCATTTCCCTAACCTTTCCTTTCCTGAACGTGAAATTTGTTTACTCACCAAATTAGATCTTTCACGAGAGCAGATTGCCCTCGTTGCAGGCATTTCGCATAGTGAGTTGAAGCATGAACTTCAACAAATTGTTCAGAAACTTGGTTTGAAGCGCGAAACTGAACTGTTTCCATTCTTGTCGAATTTTGATATTTCAGAACAAGTTCAGCGCATTAACTAAATTTGCCAGCGCTTTGGCTCACTCTCGCAGATTGGCGCTTACCTCCCTCCATCAACCAGGCTTGCAATTATTTTGAAATCTAAATCCTGTATGATGTCTTTTCATCCTAATTCTCTAGTTCAACAATCATTTGTTCTGGTTTGTCTTTTGCTCATGTCTGTGGGGGTTTTCATAGAATCTCCCTCCATGGCTCAACATCCTGATTGGGTGAAGATTGATGCCTCAACTCTTAATCATCTTGAAGATTCAAGGCGTATAATCCCTGTTAAATTCGAAACATTCCAAGTCGATCCGGAATCTTTGAAAAACGAATTGATGAATGCCCCTCTCGAATTCTCGGAGTCTGCAAGAAGCCAGGAGGTTGAAATTACCCTGCCCATGCCAGATGGCACTGAGCAAACATTTTCAATGAGCCAATCACCTATTATGGCACCAGGGTTGGCTGCCAAATTTCCAAACATCCTGACCTTTTCTGGCAACGGTGTGGAAGACAGAACAGCAACCATCCGGGCCGACTATACACCTTCTGGTTTCCATGCCATGATTATTGCAGCTGGCCACACCGTTTTTGTTGATCCTTATTCAACACAAACCACCAGCCACTACATTTCCTATTTCAAAAAAGATTTCAGTAAGGAGGAAACCATGGCCTGCGAAATGGTTGAGGATCAAACTTCCCTTCAGCAATACATGGTTCATTCAGCAAGCCAGGGAAGAAACAATAGAGCCAATGGATCGGAATTGAAAGTTTACCGGCTTGCACTTGCTTGCACTGGCGAGTACGCCCAATATCATGGTGGAACACAACAATCAGTTATGAGTGCCATGGTGACCACTATGAACAGAGTAAACGGTGTGTACGAAAGAGAATTTGCTGTTAGAATGGAATTGATTGCCAACAACGACACGCTGATCTACTATAGTGGTGGCAGTGATCCATATACAAATCAAAGTGGTTCTACCATGTTGGGTGAAAACCATTCGAACATTACCTCGGTTATCGGCACTCAAAATTTTGATATTGGCCATGTGTTTAGTACGGGTGGGGGTGGAATTGCCGATCTTGGTGCGGTTTGCAGAAATCAACGAAAAGGACGTGGTGTAACCGGGTCTGGATCACCCGTTGGAGATCCGTTTGACATCGATTATGTAGCGCACGAAATGGGCCATCAGTTTGGTGGCAACCATACTTTCGATTGGTGCGGTGGACCGGGAAGTTTACCTGTGGAACCGGGAAGTGCCAGTACCATCATGGGGTATGCCGGACTTTGTGGAAGTGCCGATATTCAAAATCATAGTGACGCCTACTTTCACGGAGGCAACTTTGACGAGGTCATTGATTTCATCACTCTAGGTGCCGGTGGAAATTGCCCACAAATAGTTAATACCAACAACTCTGAACCGCAAGCCGATGCCGGAAATGGTGGCTACACGCTTCCCGTTGAAACGCCTTTCGAACTAACAGGCCTGGGCCAGGATGCCGATGGCGACTCTTTGACTTACTGCTGGGAACAAATGGATATTGGAAACGGCTCGCAACCTGGCAACCCTTCAGGAAACGCACCCATTTTCAGATCGTTCAATCCAAATCCCAGCCCAACCCGGGTCTTTCCCAATATTGACGACCTGGTGAATAATCAATCCAGTGTTTTTGAGGTGTTGCCAACTTATTCAAGGACACTTTCGTTCAGGTTAACTGTCCGCGATAACAACCCAGCAGGCGGTGGTGTAAACTATCATGAAATTGGATTGAGCGTATCAGATCAGGCAGGTCCATTTGTTTTGAATCATCCTAATTCTGATACCGTGGTTTGGGAATCATACACCTACAAAAATGTAGAATGGGATGTTGCGAACACAACTGCTGCCCCTGTAAACTGCGGAAATGTTGATATTTTGCTTTCGGAAGATGGAGGTTATACCTATCCCCATACGGTGGTGGCAAATGCACCGAACAATGGTTCCACTACGGTGTATGTTCCAAATGTTTTGGGTTCTACTTGCCGGTTGAAAGTTAAAGCCAGCGATAACGTATTCTTCGATGTTTCGAATGATAATTTTACAATTGTTGAAGGTACCCCCCCGGTATCTGGCCTACAACATGATGAAAGTCTGGAAGTTTCGCTAATCCAGAATCCTGTCAAGGATCATTTACTGATTTCCGGTCAACCTCTGCCTGTAAATAGTTCCTTCCAAATCAGTGATGCTTTTGGCCGGCTTATGCAACAGGGTCTCATTGGCGACCACAATGCTTCCTCTCCTATACGAATTGAACTACCTGCAAGATTGGAGCATGGTGTCTATTTTATCGATATTAATTCGAAAGGTAAACGTGAAACCATGCGTTTCATGAAACAATAGACTCGACTATTTCAATGTAACGAGCGGAATTATCACCCTCGAAGGAAGATCGGAACTACACGAAATCGTAAGCTGATCTGATGAGCCTTTCAATGGCTCGAAGTGATCTACGTCATAGCCTGCTATACTCAAACGGATGGCATGTCCCTTTTCAATTTTGTGCGAAACCGGAAGTAATTCGAAACCTAGTTCTGCCATTTCTCCGGGAACCATTAGCTGTGCATCTTTTTGTTTAAATGTGTGGTATGGTCCGTACATCGGGTAAGGTGGGGTTTCATTCGATACTTTCCGGTGAATCGTTCGGAGTTGACCTTCTGTTATATAAGTTACTTTTCCATTGGGATCTACAGATTCCAGATAGGCAAAAACCGTGGCATCTTCACCGGACACACTCATGTTCAGGAGCACCACCGGGTGTCCGGTCACTTCCATATCTTCGGAAAAAGGTTGGCTGGTAAAGCACAACATTTGCTTGTTTATGGTCGAGCGTTCAGGATATTCAATTTCATCCGTGTATCGGTATTTAGTGGTCAGGCTATTCCAACGAGCACCTCCACCAGTTCCCAGGGTATCTACCATTCTGTAGCTAACAATACCCGTTCTAACGGGTTCGGTTCTACTTAACTCAAAATCAGAAGTGAGGTCGAACGGGATGTTTACAGCATCAGGAACGGGCCATTCTTCTACGCCTTCAAATTTCTCTTCACCCATTCGGTAATAGTGAATTGGAGGTTCCTCAAGGATTCCGTTTTTAATGTCTTTTAAATGGAAATCGAAGAATCGAAGCATCTCCGCTTTTACATCAAAATTCATTTCATTGTTCGACCTAAAAGGGCTGATATGTTGAACCGGACCATGATCCCAAGGGCCAATCAATAACTTTTGAGAATTCTTTGTGGCCAGGTAGCCTTTAATCGCTGAGTTGGCCAATCCCCCATCATACCAGCCACTTATTCTATAGATCGGTGTACCCGAATCTTCAATTTTATGCTGGTATTGGTGAATACTAAAATCATCCATTTGCCTATCGATCAACGGGTGCCGCTCATCACGAAACTGAATATCCATCATTCCTTCGAAAAAGTCGAAATTGCCATCGTGCTCCTTCATAGCTGCCTGGTAACTTTTACCTCTTCTATCGCCATCAACCGGGTGTGGACTTTTCACCAATCTACCAGCCTGCTTGCTGATATAACCTAATTCATTGTTATCTAATGCATAGGTCGTTTTCCGCCATACTTCTACAAAACGGGTGTGCGCAACGCCTCCGGGGAAGACAATATCGTTGTATAAATCGAAAATGTTGCTGCGCGGAATACAGGCTTTCACAGCAGGATGTTGATTGACCAGAAGCATCTCGGCTGTGGTGCCGAGATATGAGACACCCGTGCTTCCAACTCTTTTATTCGACCAATCCTGCGCAATGATCCAATCAACAATTTCGCCTCCGTCTTTAACTTCTTCAGGGCTAAACTCCATAGACCTGGTTCCGAATGATGCCCCGGTTGCACGAACATCAACCAAAACAACCGCATATCCATAAGAAGTAAAAAACTTAACCTCGCTCTCCGATATTTGTCCGAAAATTGGATTCTTCAACCAATTGAAAGGCCATTTGGCTTTTAATGTCCTGACATAACGTGTCAGGTAAAGGACTGTAGGAATCTGCTTATCATCCTCCAATTTTTTTGGGAGAAAAAGATCGACTGCCAGTTTTACACCATCGCGCATTTCAAGGTAGAAGGAAGTGTACGCATAACCTTTATAAGAAGCTTCTGAAAAGCCGTGGTATTCACCAAGCTTGCTAACCTTTTTTGTGGATTCCGTTTTTCCATTCCCCGCCCTTCCAGCAATCGCAGAAACAAGAATCAGGAGGAAAGCCAGGTAAGTTATTCGTTTGAAGTACATGGTTTTATCAGGTTAAAAAGAAAAAGACTCGAAGAAATAATTTACGTCTGAAACAAACAAGTTGACTGGGGCACCAGTATAAAACACAACGAATACGG
>PVBE011908644.1_pt1 | contig 10251 bp, 7 predicted proteins | sample 1631181 | NCBI WGS metagenome assembly PVBE01 (sample SAMN08397723, study PRJNA350692) | Marine metagenome, whole genome shotgun sequencing project. | isolation source: water | place: Pacific Ocean | collected 2012-04 | reverse complement strand
CCCTCGCACGAAGATCTTCATCGCCAACGACGTCGCGGGCAGAAGCCTAGGGGAGCAAGCGTCTAGAATCTAGACTCTAGATGGCTGCAAAGACAACGGGAGGTGCTATTAGTATGGGGTGGGATCTGGTAGGGGAGACGGCGAGACGGTTCGTCAGGGAGGGGGGGACGATTATTAGGCTACGTTCCACCTACACCGTAGTCCTCGGGACCCAATTTGTCCTATGGATCGACCGATTGCCTTCCCAGCCTGCCTCCAGCCTGCCGCCAGCCTGCCTCCAGCCTGCCTCCAGCCTGCCTGCCTCCAGCTTGCCTCCAGCCTGCCTCCAGCCTGCCTCCAGCCAGACTACACGACAGCTCCCAGGCTGGCCAACACACGATTACACACTTGAGACGATTACACACACATGAGAACATATTATTTGGACAACTTTTTGGGGGGGGCTCCACGGTTTCGTCATTTCCGGCGAGCGCGCAGATCAGCACAACTTCTTGAGCATTCTAGAACGGCAATCACGACAGATCTTTCGCTTCGTTTTGTGGAGGTCTTTGCAATGCTCGCAGTCCTCGAACAAGTGACTGGAGTTGTTGGCAACAAAACATACGAGTCATTCAACAATTGATTGAATGCACCCACGCCCACATAATCTATGGCAGGAGGCGCCGTCGGAGGCGGACGTATCGGAGGCTGTGGCAATTGCTGTGGCTGAGTCGGTGCAGTCATCTGAATCGTAGTTGTTGAGCCAGGAGGTGGATCACATTGACTGTCGCGGCAACCGAGCCATGACCTCACATATTTTATCGCGTCCAGAAAATGGCCCATGATGTTGATGATCTTGATTGCCGTCCACACCGCACCGCAGAGCGCATTGAGAAAGACCAGCAAGAATGCGGATGGGTGCACCAAGAGGACGCTGACAATGTTGACGGACCAGTTGGGTGCGCTGAAGCACAGCTCAGTTGATCCACTTCCAGGCGCACGCGCAACTGCCACCGACCGTGGCTCCCACACAGCAGCCGACTTCATTGTCAAGAAGATGCTGCACCCTACAAAGGCAGGGGCAGAGTGCGACACCAAAAATAATTCAAGACACCGGTCGAGCCTTGGGGATTCTTGAGCCAAGTCAGAACAGAGGAGGGAACGATTGTCAATGAAAAGAAGGGTTCGGGGCCCAAGGAATTGTCACTCTACAATTCGCTGGACAATTCTTAACAGATATTCATTGCTTTTAGTGAAGAAATCCATACTAATCCATAGATCCCACAGCGCTGGTAGCATCAACAGTTTGACACAGCACCCCAGGTTGCACATTAGAAACGCATTACAGCAGCAACACAATGCTAACATCAGCAGCACATTACCACAATGCCATTAACATAGCAAGATCTCGCTTAACTGCCGCACTGCTTTGCGGAAACTTCGTAAAGCGGCCTGCGGCGCGTATCGCAAATGCGCTTATTGTCGGACCTAGCAGGGCACGATGGAATTTAAATTTGGAAGACTGAAATCTGAAATGGATTCTCTCTCAACTTGATTGACTGTCAGATCGAACTGAGTAATAATGAAAGTAGCAGCAGATGTAGCAGTCAGACTCGCGATAACAACAACAAGAAGAGCAGCAGGCTCAGGGACAGTAACGCCAAGAGTAACTTTAAATGTAAGAGCAAGAGATAAAGCAGCATCAGTGGCAGTGGCACCCTCAGACCTCCCAGGCCGCTGCTCCCTCAAGGCGCTTGGAAAAAATGCATAAAAGGTCGCGCGGGGTCCCGGGCCGCTGTTTGTTCCCTCCAGATGTTTGGTGAATAGGTCCAGCGTGCCATTCGCGAGTTCGGTGAATGCGACGAGCTCCGCGATCAGGTTCATGGACTTCTTGATCGCTCACACCCTAGAAGCTTAGCCTCGTGCCCGTCGTCCCTTTCTTATATCCTTGGTTAACTCTGGAAGAAGCAAGGCTTTGCCGAGCCAGGTCTCAAGTTTCTTTTGTCTGGAAAATTGTTAACTAACGTGTTTTTAGAAGTATTGTTCGGGGTGGTGGAAGGTTGAGACTGTGGTGTTGTTAGTGGCGTTGGTGGCTGCACAAGAGGTACGAAGATGTGGAGTCACAACTGAGGCGGATTGAGGATCACCCTTGGAATGAACGCCAAGCAGATGCTGGCCAGGACTCCGAGTGCCCCAGAATCTCACAGGATCTCCTCTAGCTCTTCAGTCTAAACTCTGATCGACTTAAGAGCTAGTCTGCTTTAATAGCAGCTACTGTGGGGTCTGCAGAAGTCTGCCGTAAAGCGAGCCTGGCAACCGCCGCATGCAAGCCCAGAGCGGATCGCACAGTGCGCAAACAGTCGAGAGCTCAGCCAAGAGGACTTCTTAGGGGCTCCAGGCTCCAGAGACTTATTCTGGACTCTAGAGGATCAGGAGGATCCGGAGGCCAGTGACCCCAGACTCCAGAGACTCCCTGGCCTCTAGACTCTAGAGCTTTAAAACCTAGACTTTCAAGACTTCAACGACCGCAAATTCCGCAATGGGAGATCCAGACTTTTTGGCTTCATGTTTTTGCGTTTTTTGTTGTCTCGACACTTTTGTTTTTTTGCATGGTATATTGTAATCCGAACGCTCTGCCACGCTGCGACATGCACACAAGAAATGTGGCACGCACACGAGAGTTCAGTCGTTCGCAACTGCGACATGCACACGAGAATTGCGGCACGCATGATGCAATCTCATCTCAGCCTACACCAAGTGTCGCACCGCAACCGGTCGCACTTGTCAGAAAATTATATAGTCGCGCACTCTATCCCTGTGTTCATGCGGAGGATTGCTTAGGAAGCGACGAAGCGAAGCTACATCAGTACGCATTCCATTTAAATGGATGAAGGACTCACCTCACACTTCATTCACGTCTTGGGCGTTGGCTGAGTCACCAGTCACGAGAGGGCCAAACCACCCCTGGAAGAAAGCTTATCTGCGGATGATACTTGACTAAACCTCGATGAACGATGCGGAGTCCGGCAGCCAGAGCTATCCACAAGAGTGGCCGGTAAGGAATCGCAGTGCATGTCCGCAGGATGTTGGTGGCAATTGTCGTCGTTGGGTGCCTCAGATTTGTTTGAGACTGTGCCGTCGTCATCTTGAGACTCCAGGTCAATATACTCGTTCTTGGGCTGAGGCTTGAGGCGCTTGGAAAACGTAAGCTCAGTGATGCCCAACAATGCCTCCAGGCCAATGTCGGATGGCTTCGAGAAACCGCTCAGGCGAAGAGCCGAAGAGCCCTTCGGGGAACAGGGTGTCATGGGCCTGCGACGCTTCTCCCCATCACCCCCACTTGGGGCAAAGCTTGGGTTACCTGGAAGAGTACCAGGCCAGGGGTCATGTCATAGATCCCTTTTGAGACTTTTGAGGCTGCCAAGAAACTCGGTGGGCTCCCCGAGTGGTCTCGCGCAACCATAACATCCAGCCAACGTGACCCGATTCGATAAGTCCGCGGCGATGCTGGCTCATCGCCGTTGCCACCGCTGTCCAGGTTGGCGATGTCGTTGGCGACGCCCATGTCGTCGTCGTGGTCGTCCGCGTCGAGGTCGACGATTGTCTGCTGTGATCGCTTGGTGTCGCCCATGCTGCGCACATCGTCGTCGCTCTCAGGGTTGATGGACGTGTCCTGTAGCTCCGAGGAGGTGCCCTCTGTCTGATTGTTGGGGTTGTTCATGAAAGTGACGCCCACATCACCCTTGGTATCGAATGCGCCGACATTGTGGTTGTCGTTGGCGTCCTTGGTGTCGTCGTTGTTGACGTCTAGGGCTGGGAGCGCTGTGCCGCTGCGGTCCCGGCGAACCCTCTTGGTGTTCCTAGCCGGTCGCGATGGTGGGGTTCTCTCAAATTCGCTGGATTCGCTGGATTCGAAAAGATTCGAATCGGCCGCAAGCGAAGGCGACGAGAAGCCCGAATTGGAGTCGTCAGTTGCAGCAGGCACCATGTTGTCGTCACATTTGGGTTTTGGCACCTCGATCGGGATCGTGGAGCCGCCGTAGGGCTTACCCTTAGCCCACTCCGCGTGCAGTTTGTTGCAATCATCAGCCGCTTTTTTTTGAAAATCCTGCAAGTCCTGATCGTTCTGGTCGGTCACTTGTTCCTTGTACTCATCAAAAGCGTCTTGCGTGTTCATGAGCAAGTCTTCTCTCCACTCCGCTGTTGGTGTATTCTTCTCCCGTTCCGGCAGGCTGCGAAATTCAGCCAAGGACATTTTCGTGGCGCCGTCCATTGCAACGCCAAATTTCCATACCCTCTCTTCCAGCCACCTTCCCAGCAATACCAAACGAAATTAATATCTCCCTTTCATTTAATGTCAATACATTTTAGTTGAGGCTTAATATGAACTAACAGGCACTTGAACAGATTTCGCTTGCAGAAGCTCAACAAACAAAAAACAAAACCTACGTGCAGGATATTTGCCCTTAAGGTGTGCACAAAGCACAAAATAAGATCATCGAAATTTGTGTGCGTTTCGGATCCTGATTTGATGTAAATTGAGCGAAAGGGTCAAGAACCATATGTTGGTGCATCGATGGAAATATCTTCGGCGGAGCAGAGTCAACGAATTCATTCTCGCAGTAGTCGCCCTTGCTCTGCACATACTTCAGGTGCATGGGGGCGTCTTCTGTGGGCAAGTGCGGCCAGCCATCGAACCAATAGTAGTCACGAGCATCTGGGTTGTCCGAGACCCAGATGCCGTGCACAGCTGTTCCTGCAGCAGCTGGGTGCGGCGTAAGGGGGCCGCATGAGATGACCATCGTCTGCCACTGTTTGAAAACACAAGGCGCGACTTGAAACAAAGATCATGGTGCAGCGATCGCAATCTGTTCTTGGCCCTGGGATTGGCCCTGCGATTAGCCCTGGGATTTACATCTGTTCTTGGCCCTGGGATTTCCATGCCCTGGACACATCCGGAAGTCGCCTAGCAACATATTTCTCCCAGAGGCCAAATGGCCAGCGCTTTGCAGAGCACGCATTGCCGACATCTACCTATTTCCTGAGCCCTTCCAAGTGCGCCGCTGCGAGTAATTGATTTTTTTAGTAAATGCATCATACAAATCAAGTGGGTCTCAACGAGTTTCAATTTTCGCCTATTGTTTTTGCTTGGTTCGAGAGATTTCGCTTTCACCATCAAATATATTTGGGGTTTGTTGGTCAAATTGTCGCGTTGAATAAAGTTAGCACAAAAGCAAAGATGATTTGATTGCGAAATTCCATGGGATGTCATTTTCATAAAACAAATCTAATTGATTGCCATTGTTTTCCGCTGTGCTCAAAACCCCAGCGGTCGAGTGAAACCTTACACAGCAGCGTAGCACGACAGGTCAGAGACACCGCAATCCAGGCGGAAAGAGTGGCGGACCTCAACGAGAAGCTGAAGGACTCCGTGCAAGATCTTCGAGTCGTCAGTGAAGAGAATGATGACATGAAACACTCGATGTGCGTTCTTCAACACTCAGTCTCGATGCTGCAAGGAGCCAGCCTCGAGTATCAGCAGGAATTTGTGATGGAGAAGGAAAGGACGCACGATGCCTTAAAGCTCCAGGGTGAGGCCAACGCAAACACTCACGCTTGGATTGCGCATGTCAGAGAGGTCGAGGACGCAGCGCAGGCTTCGTCAGACGAGCAATGGGAGGCTGTCGAACGAGCGGAGGAGTCGGCAGCTGCCCTTCGTCAGGAGAACGAAGCCATGAACGAGAGCGCCAGGAGTGTTCTGCAAGACGCGCAGTCAGAGCTGAATCGGGAAACGATAAAACGAGAGGCAGCCGCAGAAGTGATGAAGTTCTCGCAGGACAAGGCTCATCAAGCCAGAGGCGAGCTTGCGGAAGCCGAGAGTCATCTCGAAGAGGCGACCGCAGAAAAGCAGATGTTGAGGCAGAACCTAGATCACACTCGCGTCATCAAGAAGCAGTACAAGGATGAAAGCATCCATGGGGAAAGGTTGCACTATGCTGAGAAAGCTAGAGGTGAAAAGTTGTCAACGCGAGCCATTGCCGTGCGAAAGGCCACAGGAGTCTTCACTGCAGAGGAACGGCAGCGGAAGATCCTTGCTCACTTCCCAAAGGCAAGAACATCCTCCAGATGCCACACGCCATCGGCTGGACATCGGCCCACGCAACCCAACAGGCAGCCATGTGCGAAGCGCACACTGCCGAGTGTGTTGGGGTCAAAAGGGCTCTCTGGCGTGGAAGCTCCGCAGCGATCGACCTGCCGGCGCCATATGCCGTCCCTGTTGGTGGGCGATTGTCAAGTCAAACATCCCAAAGACCTCCCATTGGAATCTGCACATTCCAATGCTGCTGGTGAAGCGGCGGCTGCACGTCACCAATCCACCGGAGTGCTCGCGCGAGCAGGATCCAGCAATGATGCAGGCCATCAGAGATCACAAAAGCCCAGCTCACGTGTAATGGATAACGATTGCAGCACGCCTGGAAAGCGTGCGGCGCCAGTGGTAGCCCCAGACAAAAAAGCATCTGAGAGCTGGTGTGCTTTCTGGCAGCGTTGGCAGAAATGGTGCAAAGGTTCAGAGTACTCGAAGGCAGCTTGCTTGAGTGAGTGGAAGTCTTTGCCTGAGATTGCTCGTGATGAGTTTAAAGCAGCTCATGGTTTCAAATGACAGCTCACAGAACCGCCGTTGCCACCACCATTGGGGGACCATCCAGTTGCTGCAGATGAAACCTTTGCCACGCCGCAGAAGTCGCACACCAACAATTTGGTTGCAGAAGAAGATTATGATTTGGTTTCGTTCAAGGTTGAAGGCTCCAAATGTGCCCATTACGGTTGCCAAGCAGATTCTTGGGCAATTTGCGAGGTTTGTTCTGAATCGCTCTGCAGTGTGCACATGGGCCTCAATCACAGAGGTGCCGTGGAGCATCCAGAATTCCTCAATCAATCGAGATGCCACGAGCATGCTCTCACCACTTGTGCAAATTGTCCTTGCAGACAATGCTGTGGCAAAGCACCACCTTGCGACCCAGGCTCAAATGTGCTCAAGACCCAAGGCTTCAAATGTGCTCAAGGCCCAAACTTCAAATTATCAGACTTGTTGCTCCTTGTCAAGGAGGCCGCTGACTCCACGGAGCCCCGTGGAGGGACTGGTCAGGGCTCACACAACAAAGCCACTCCACAGGGCTCGCCACTCACAGACACTGCCACGACCAACACCGAGACCACCGGAGGGACCGGTCAGGGCTCACACACGCAAGCCACTCCAGTGGGCTCAAAGACATCGACGACCTCGACCACCTCGTCAAGAGTTGCAGAGCCACCTTGCGACCCAGACAAAGCTGTGGCAAAGCACCACCACGACTTCATGGAAGATGATTACGATTTGGTCGTGCTCAAGGCCCAAGGCTTCAAATGTGCCCACTGTGGTTGCGAGAAAGATTCTTGGGCAATTTGCGAAGTTTGTTCTGAATCGCTTTGCGGTGTGCACATGGGCCTCAATCACAGAGGTGGCGAGACGCATCCAGAATTTCACCAACAACCGAGGTGCCACGACCATCAAATCACCACTTGTGCAAATTGTTGTTGCAGACAATGCTGCGGCAGCCGTACTGCAGGCTGTGGCCCACTATCGTACGGCTATCGTACGGGTAGCAAAGCATCACCTTGTGACCAGTTTGCCTCGGACATCAAAAAGGACGAAACTGTTTCGAACGAAAGATCAGTCGTTGATGCTTCAGCATGCAAAGATGACACTTTGGCACAAATCAAGGCGCAGTTTCGCTCCAAGCGCAGAAAATGCATATCTAAAGCAGTGACAAGAGATGATGCAATTGACAACTTCTTGATGCATGTTCGGTTGGCACTGCTTTTGAAACGAGGTGCGTTTGCATCAGTACGTGCTCTTGTTGAACGCTGTACAGGCCTTGCTGTGTCTCGACCCAAGCTCAGCAGAGTCCTGCGTTTGTTGCAAGAAACAGACGACCACTGTTTGCAAAGTGTTGAGTTCCCTGCTGAATTTGAGGTTGGCAGATTTGGTGATGGACAGCTCACACGAAGCCAAAAGTTTGACATCCTTCGGACGATCGAATCTTGCGAACGCGCAAATTTCCCACTGCCCAAGCCAAAGATTGACGAGTTGGTTTGCAGCTACAAGCTTGTGAACGAAGGCATCGAGCCGAAAAAAGCAAAGAGACTCGGCCAAGTGAAGCACATTTGCAGTCAGCTGCTGAAGGGCTCAAGTTTTCAGAACTACAGACGGCGAATGAACCAAATGTTTCCAAGGAAGCGACGATTCAAGATTCGCAGGAGCTCGAAAGGCATCACAAAAGAAGAGGCAAGCAGATGCACGCCCACAGTTGTGACCAGGATGATGACAAAAATTATCAAGATCTTCGCAGAGCTGGAGTTTTTGACAGGGCCAGAGCAGGCAATCAAAGAGGAGTCGGCTGACCTGATATGCTGGTGCGACGAGAAAGGTGTCGACGAAAGAAATATGAACAGCGTGCAGGCCGTGTGCACCGGCCAAATTGCAAACAATGTGACCTGTGAAATCGCTCCTTGCAGCTTCGGCCACATCAGCATTTGTGGCTTCATCTCATGGGCCGGCACTGCAACGAAGCCAACAACTGTGGTCACTGGGGTGAGGACCCACAAAGACTTGAGTGACATATGGAGCGGCAAAATGCTGTCACAAAAGAAAGGTGCGTTCACAAGTGAGCACTTTTCGACGGCATTGGAGGAATGGCACACACAGCTGCCAGAGTACACCCAGCGCCAATGGAAATTCCTTGGAATGGACAGGGGCGGCGGCACATGGATGCATATCGCGCATCCAAAAATATCGCAGTGGCTGCTGCAGAACTCAGTCAGAGCCTTCATCCAAGATAAATACAAAACAAAAAGCAATTGCCCCTTGGACCAGAAAGCTACCATGGCCAGCTCAACCACGGCTGGATAGAGTTCGGATGGAACTCACCCAAGGTGAGATTAAACAAAAGGTCAGTTTTGTACGTAATGGACAAATTCTACACTGCTGCCAGCAGTAGTGGGAAACTCATCAAGTCAGCTTATGCAGATTGTGGCCTGGAAGCAGGCAAACCTGTGAACATCGACAAGGTTGTCGTTGAAAGGGGCCCAGATATTTTCCGCTGTTGTTCTGAAGAAGGAAAGAAATTGTCTTGCCCAGAGTCGAAGATGTGGGTCAAACTATCTCTTCAAGAATACTTCAGGCTACAATAGGCCCCACGCCCTCTTGAGGGGAAATGTGGATCCGGATATCGTTTCAACATAAATTCGTGCGTCAAATGCCCCACGCCCCTTGAAGGGAAACGTGGATCATGATATCTGCTCATGAACTTCATGCTGCAAAAGGCCCCATGCCCCCTTGAGGGGAAATGCGGGTCAGGATATCTTATCATATCTTTTCAAAAGGCCCCGCGCCCCTTTGAGGGGAAATGTGGATCAGGATATCGTTTCAACATAATTTCGTGCGCCAAATGCCCCCCACGCCCCTTGAGGGGAAATGTGGATCAGGATATCTGTTCATGAATTTCATGCTACAAAAGGCCCCACGCCCCCTTGGGGGGAAATGTGGATCAGGATATCTTTTCACAAGGCCCCACGCCCCCTTGAGGGGAAATGTGGATCAGAATATCTGTTCAAGAGTACTTCAGGCTTCAATTGGCCCCACACCCCCCTTGAGGGGAAATGTGGATCAGGATATCTTTTCAACATAATGACGATCGCCAAAAGGCCCCACACCCCTTGAGCGGAAATGTGGATCAGGACATCTGTTCACGAACTTCATGCTACAAAAGGCCCCACGCCCCCGTGAGGGGAAATGTGGTTCGGGTTACCTCTTCACAAGGCCCCACGCCCCCTTGAGGGGAAATGTGGGTCAGAATATCCTTCAGGCTACTATAGGCTCCACCCCCCTTGAAGGGAAATGTTGATCAGGATATCGTTTCAACATAATTTCGTGCGTCAAAGGGCCCCACGCCCCTTGAAGGGAAAGGTGGATCAGGATATCCGTTCATGAGCTTCATGCTGCAAAAGGCCCCACGCCCCCTTGAAGGGAAATTTGGATCAGGATATCTTGTCAAAAGGCCGCACGCCCCCTTGAGGGGAAACGTGGGTCAGAATATCTCTTCAAGAAAACTTCAGGCTGCAACAGGCCCCACGCCCCCATTGAGGGGAAATGTGGATCAGGAAATCGTTTCAACAGAATTTATCGCGTCAAAAGGCCCCATGCCCCTTGAGGGGAAATGTGGATCCGGATAT
>PVBE010688014.1_pt1 | contig 10251 bp, 7 predicted proteins | sample 1631181 | NCBI WGS metagenome assembly PVBE01 (sample SAMN08397723, study PRJNA350692) | Marine metagenome, whole genome shotgun sequencing project. | isolation source: water | place: Pacific Ocean | collected 2012-04 | reverse complement strand
GGTTCAAGCGTTGATTGTGCTGGCTGTTCATAATCAAGTGAATACACTCTTCTTGTGGAACGAACCTCGGGGTGTCAATCCTGATTGTATTACCATCTGAACTTCTTTTCTTCCAGACTCGCTATGTCCGTAGACTATTACTCCCGGTCCAACATGTAAATTCCAGTTATTCTCGAAAATTATTGCCGTTTCTTTCTTCTTGGCTAGAACTTTTGGAACGGTATGGAACATACAGATTGTATTCTTTTTACGACGGAAATACTTGCCTACGACCTCTGGTAGTAAATTACTCAACCATGTATTTGAGATGATTCTAGCTTGTCTAGAAATCATGTATCTTGGATTATCTATTGGCCCTAGAACCTGCTGCATTGCTTCAGCAAATATCTTCGAATCATCATCACTTGCATCTTCAAGGAAAGTGCGCATCCAACCACCTCCGCGGTCTCCTCCTGAAACTTTTACTGATTGACTGACCATTGCTGTTTGTTTGAGAGATTGAGCAACCGCGGCAGCAATTCCTAGAACTAATGTTTCCTCATTCCATTTTACATTTGGATAGGACACTCGTCCTCTGAATGGGTCATTCAAGATAGGAGCCCCCTCTGCAAATCCTTCTTCCATTTTCAATTCAAATGCCTCGCGAGGAGTTGCATTGAATGGCTCTCCAATTCTCCATAACTCACGAGTTCGAGGACGATTTCTAGCACGCATTATCATTTCTTCATTGATTACGTGGATCGTTTCAGAAATTACCTCCGGGCCATCTTCAGTAAATCCTGGATGTACATGTCCTACTCCTTTCTCTATGGCCCCGTCATCACAAACACCGTAGAGTCTTGAGTGCTTACGTTTGAATCGGTTATAGTCATCAAATCCTTTCGAGAATTCTTCTGCCAAACAGACAATGTCCCAGTTGTTTGAAACCTTCTCAGGCCAATGTTTGTCGAGCCTGAAAGAGCGTCCTCTAAGTTGATTGATGCTCATACTGGTGGTCACTGTAGTTAGGTCAACAAGGACGTTGATTCGACTTGCATCCCAACCTTCACCCAACAGACCACGAGTTCCTACAAGACACTTTGTCACACCTTCTTGGAAGAGTTCTGTAATCATCTCAGTATAGTATCTAGGTAACCAATCAGGACCTCTTCCTCGAATTTCAAAGAATCCATCTCTCGGAGTTGATTGTAATTTGATATTAAGTTCTTTTTCGGATATCCAAGCTTCAAATCTCGGCATAATTCGCTCAAGCAGATCATCATCAACTAGAACAGTAGAACCAGTCATCAATACAGGATCAAGTCTGTCCGTGGCCTCCACTTCAATTAGAGAGCGATAAACTGCAATCGCTCCACCCGCTTCACTATCCAGAACTCCTTCGACTAATGTTGTAGCCGAACTCTTTTCAAAATCAGTAACCACCACAGCTCTGATATCAGGCCCTAGTGCCTGCATTTCAGCAGTTAGAACATCACGTACTGCGTCGTACTTAGCCGAAGCATATGCCAAGACTCTAGTCACCGGAGATGCACAAGGCCGAGTTCCAGTTTCAGTGACTTGAACTCCGAATAATCGAAGTCGCTGTTTTGCTTCTTCGGCTAATTCGTGATCTTTGCTACTTTCAGAGCGCATTAATCCGTGTCGAATGTAGCGGTCAAGCAAGGGCATCAGAAGCATATTTCCAGTTAGCCCCATGTCTAGCAGTTGAGGTCCTGGTTTAGGGACGCCTCTAGGGAGGGCAAGCTCCCTTTCGGTTAGGTATAATCGTCCATAGTCAGCCAAGGTCGAGTCTCTTTTCTGGAAACTAATCCAATCTTTGGCTGGACCACTTGGTAGGCTTAGGTTACCCAATACATCGGTTAGCCAAATGTTGAGTCCGGGGACTCTTTCCAAATCTCCGTCTTCAGGGCCAATTGCTAACTCCTCGATTAGTGAAGTGAATTGCTTGTCAACATTGGCGATATATTCCAATTCTTTGGGGTCGGGGCGAACGAAATATGCAAGGTCTTGATATGGAGATAAGTTTGAATCCCTAACAAGAGCAGGCACTGGAACTTCGTAATCTACATCTCCAAAGAATTCCATATATCTAGCAGCAGACAATTTGTCAGCAGATTCAATGTCTGGTGGAGTTGCAGTAAGTCCTAGTACCACTGGATTACCAAATAATTCTCTGACTTCTGTTAGAACGGCACCCCAGTGGTCTAGTAGATGATGACATTCGTCAAGAATAATCATTCCAATTCCAACTTCTGCCAGACTTTCGAGATTTTTTCTAGCCGAATCGTGTAGAATCCAAAGTGCATTGCCATGTGCAACTAGATCGTCACGAACTTTTTTGCGATAGAATCCCAATCTTTGTTTGTAATAGTCGGGATTTTTATCTCGTAAATCTAGAATCCATGCCCTAGCAGTCTCTTCATCGACGGCTTCTCCAGATTCAATTAATCCATTTACCCATATTTCCATAGCCGAACCATCGAGGTTTTCATCACCTGATTTGGGCATAGTAACTGCTTGATAGGTCAAAGAAGTTAGGATTCCTGGATTTTTTCCGTCTGTTCCAATATTTTCTTCTTGTCCATCTAGATTGAATAATTCCTTAGCACGAGCAATCCATTGCGCTTGAATTGCCGAATTTGGGCTCAATACGAGTGTAGGAAGGCGAACTAGATCAGACCACACATATAGTCCGAGAACGGTTTTTCCAGAACCAGGAGGTGCAACGATGAGGAGTTCTTTCTCTCCACTTTCCAGTTGCTTGTGTATAATTGAAGAGGATGCAACCTGTGAGGGGCGCAACTTTCCCGAAAAGCCGATGTTTCCGAAGTCAGACATAATTTCACCCACAGATGAGGGGCGGTGTATTTGCAGTTATTGCCGCCATCACAGAAACTCAAACCCTTCTGCGTAAATTTTCAAGTAATTCATCGGCCTTACCTAATGCGGTTAAGCAGGCTTGGATATCTCCTGCTTCAAGAGTTGTCTTAGCAGCCTCAACCGCTTGTTCTGTCGCACGACGGTTTTCATCGTCTGGACCGATTGAAGTTGAATTTAGTCTGCGTCGTAGAGTAGTCCACTCATCTTGCACGAAGTTGAGTAATTCTTCAGCCTCTTCGTATTCTGAATGGTATCCTTGCAGGTCTACTGTTAGGGTGGAAAGTGATTCAGAGGCCTGTTTCCATTCCCCATTTTCAACTGAAATCTCAATATCTGCAAGTCTTTGCTGCCATACTGAACCGGCCTCTCCTGAAGGAAATCCTGCTGAAATCTGTTTCTTCTGTCTAAGAGCACGTTGTACTTCTTGCATTGCATCCATTGTCTCTCTTGCCTCTCGCACCAAACTATCCGCCAAACCTTTGGCAAGAGGTGCATCTCCTTTGGCCAGTGCCTCTTTTGCCTCGGCTAATCTATCTGCATTACGAAGTGCCAGCTCACCTTCTGCCGAAGCAAGTGCGATTTCGGCTTCTTCAATTCTCGCTTTCGCATCAGCAGTAGTAGAAACTAGGCTTTCCAAATGAGCAGGGATAGCGGTTGCAATGTGAATTGCTTCTTTTGGTTCCTCAGCATCAAGAGCCTCTCTTGCCGCTTGAAGAATTCCCATAACCGAATCCGAACTAGAACCAGATTTATCCTTAATTTGTTCTTCTGCGAAAGAAATAGCCTCAACTGCAGCTCCCCAATGTTCTTCGATTGTTGCAGCCTTAGATTTCGCGAGACGATAGAGTGTCTCTGCTTCACGAAGTGCCCCCAATCCTGCCTCGCGATCACCCATTTTGAAGGAACGACGTGGTCCTTCAACAACAGGAGCAATTGCTTCTGCGCGTTCTACTGCCATCAATGAGTCGGAACGTATGGCATCTATATCTAGACTCATGGCCATGATTATTTCAGCCTCGCGCTCAGCCTCTTGTATCAGAATCATGCCACGTGCAGGGTCTTTCCAACCCTGCTCCCGTGCCTGCTGAATCAGTGATGCTGCTTGTTCCAATCCAGAATTGCTTGAACGCAAATTAAGCATTCTTTTCTCAGCATCCTCTAATTGGACAGCAAATTTCTGACGGGCTTCATACTCATCATCTTTTGAAGTTAAATCAGGAATTACGGGAATTAATGAAACAATTCCAACTAAAGCAGTCAGATATAATTCAATTTCTAGTGAAACTAAGACCGCAATAGAAATTGCAGACCCTGCAAGTCCTGAGAATCCACGTAAACGACGAGCGGAAAGCGTATTTGAGAGAGATGCACGAGAATAAAATAGTAGGAATGCGGCTACAATTACTAGTAGAGAGGTAGCAATTATCGCATCCTTTGGTCCAATGGAATTTACTGCAAGAGCAAGTGCAAGGGGCCACATGATACAGGCTCCTACTGCTATCCGTGAACGTTCCACAGGGCCATAGTCAATGAGATCCATAAGTAATAGTGCAGAAGCAAATATTGCAATTACAGGACCCATTCTCGGTAACATCTGGACACTTCCATCCAAACTAAGACTCAGCCACCAACCAGCAGATGCGATGAGAACTAGAGTCCCTAACATTGCCACCTTTTCGACTCGTGCTCGCTGCTTAGCGATGACTCGGTCGGCGTGGTCCGGAGGCAGCACCATGAACTCCTCCCGAGGTCATTAGGTCAAGAGTCGAGCGGTTCTCTGAGTTTCGAGATAACCATTACAATCAGTATTCGATTTTCTCAGTTCCCCATAATCTATGAGCCAGCCAAGATAGACCTGCGATAACTACGAAAACAAGGATAATAGTCTGTAAAGGACCTGTTTCTTGACGAACTTGAATGTCTGAATCTATCGGCACTTCACCCTCTAAGTTCAATTGACTGCTGCCCCATTCAAAACGGAAATCCACAGCTCCTGAGTTTTCTAATGGCAACTCAAGGTCGACTTCAACAATTCCCGGGCCCACTGATGTAGCCCATGGGACATTGACAACTTGTGAACAAACATCACCACTACAAAGTCGGCCATTTGCTGCATCCCCTCCTAGATTTTGCATTATAGCATGTACGGAAATTGTGTTTCCTATAACAGGCTCACCATAGTAACTGAGATTCCAGAATCGAATATCAACTCCTGGAGCAGGCTGTACTGAAAGAGAAAAGGAAAGGAGATTCACGTTGTCCTTCGAGTCCCAAGCCATTAGAATAAACCAGTGAGAACCTGCTTCTAAGGGTTCGACGTCGAAGATAGAAACATCAGCATATGTCATGTTCTCAAATACTTTTTCTTGATTTAGAATGAATGTCCATCTTGTATCCATTATCGAGTCTATATCATCGTATGAATTAGTTAGATTCACCTGAATTCTCTCTCCCGCTCTAACTGGATTCTCAGGTGCAAGAAGTGTGCCATTGTAATATATGTCTGGAAGAATTTCTGGGCCTGCTTGATCGAGTACAAGAATAGTCCAGTTTTGGTATGCACGATTGCCAGAATCATCCATAACTGTAAGATTTAGGCTATATCTAGTCTCAGGCTTTTCCTCATGACGCGAATTAATATCAAGGTGCAAACCGTTGACCTTCTCACCTTGGGGGAATTTACTCTGGGCAAACATATCATTCCAGTCTACATGACGCCACTCACTAGTTCTGTTGCTAGTAATTTCAATTGTAGTATCTAGGCCAGAATCATCAACTGCTGTTATATTGATGTCAAGTATGTCCTCACTGCCAATCTCGATGATTCCATCTGAGATGTCAATGAGTGTAGATTCTCCTTCGGTAGGATTAGCCATGAATGATGCCTCCCAAGTTGGAGACACGCCATCTATGACGACATTTTCATACCAAGTGCTGGTTCCACCAAAGGAATCTCTACATCTGAAAACTACACTTAGAACCTCACCGTGTTGGTATCCAAGTTCAGAGGGATTGATGGTAATCCAAGTTGTGTTATTTGTTTGATAAACAAAGGTTCCATTATTACTCACATCCCAATTAATTTGTGTATTTTCTAAGGCACTATCTTGACAATATCCTTCGTATGTTGTAGGCGAATCAAGAGGAACTTGTGAGCCATCACTAATGCGTTGAACAAAGCTGTGTGGGTCTGAGTTTTCTCCAACACTAATTCTAATGTTCGATGCCACCGGGGCGGCGCTTCGATTTACAGTAAATTCACCCGGAGTGCCTTGAATAATTTCTTGCATTGCAGAATAGTGAAATTCGTAATTCATAGGTAGAATAATTGTTAGTGGTATTTCTTCAACTACATTCCCAACTCTAGGAAGGTCAATTAGTCGTGTTGAGCGACTGTCTGTGGCCCCAATTAGAGTACTTTCCTCTGTCCAACCCCATGTGCCGTTTCTATCCCAAACCGGGCCTATAGAAGGGACTCTTGTGGAGATATTCATGTCTACTACAGTAAAACTCTCGTGATCTAGAATACAACAGCCACCTACTTCGGAATCTGTCCAATTTCTTGCAGAGATAATGTACTGAGAGAAGGAATCAACTTCGGTTTGACTTAGATTACCATCTGAGTCCCCTAGATACTGATCGATTTGAGATCTAATTCCAATTCCAGGGTGCGGCAGTTCACTGGTTCCCACATAATCAGAAATTGAAATGTTTAGACTCCACGTTGCAGTAATATTTTGTGACGCGACAAGGTCATCATGAATCACTAAATTTGCTGAACCTTGGTATTGAACTATGTCATCCGGAGTTCCATGTCCATCAGCACTAACTACTAGGGGAAATGCAGGAATTATTAGCATCAGGGTCATAAAAATAGCAAAATAGCATCTTTTCATATTATTCACCTTCGTGGATGATTGTTGAACCAGAGAAGTCTACCGATAGAGGAATAATTCTGTGTTTTTCTGAAAGTTCAGTAAGTAGTTTTTGTCTAAGTTCGGCATTGCCATGAACTAGGAAAAACCCACCTCCCCCAGCTCCGAGCAACTTTGCCCCATTTGCACCCATTTCCATCAATCGGTCGTGCATCGAATCTAAATTTTCATCACTAACACTTGCAGTGGTCCCTCGCTTGGTTTGCCAAGCCTCTTCAAGAAGCACTCCCAATCCAGACAAATCTCCAACTTCAAGACGCGAACGGGCTTCGTCAGCCTGTGCGCGTATAGTACGCAGACGTGACAATCTATCCGCTTCATCATCAGGTTCTTCGGAGAGTACTTCGCTCGCTCTTCTTGAGCGCCCTGTGAATACCAAAGTAAATTCTGATTCCAAACGCTCAATCAGTTTATCATCCAAATTAAGTGATACAATTTCGACTCCATTGGAACCAAAAGAAATTGAATTTATTCCTCCAAACGCAGCAGCATATTGGTCCTGGCGTCCTATTGGTTGACCAAGAATGTCGATCTCAATCCTACATGCTTCCTCCGCCAATTGTGTTGCCGATACTTCTCTACCCGCGAATCGATGTAAAGCATTCAACAATCCGACTGTGACAGTTGAGGATGAACCAAGTCCTGTCCCACGAGATGGTATGTCTGCAATAGTGGTAATTTCAATCCCAGAAGTAACCCCCGTCATTCTCATGGCTTCTCGAACCAATTCATGCTGCAAGTCCTCAAAATCATCAACAATTTCCATCTGTGAGTAGGACACACGGACTTTGTCATCGAAGCGTGAATTGACAGTCACATGGATATGACGAGCTAGAGCCAAAGAAGTGACCATCCCTCCTCTAGGCTCTGAATGAGAGAACCAATCTACATCGGTTCCGCCTCCGCAAAACGAGACCCGGACGGGTGTGCGGGAGATAATCATCGACCGGGCGGTGCGAATATCCGACTTCAAGCCGACGGTTAGCGGTTTCGAGTCAAATCGCGCCTCCAATGGCACACGGAACACCTATGAGCGGTATGCTGCCGGATTCTATGGAGAGAAAGGCATGAGTGACCTCATCACAATGGATGATTTGACCAATGAGGAGATTATTGATATTCTCAAAACAGCCGAAAAACTACTACCAGTTGCAAGAGGAGAAGTCTACGCCCCGCTTCTCCAAGGCAAGGTTCTCGGGAATCTATTTTTCGAAAATTCAACCCGAACTCGGATGTCATTTGAAACTGCGATGAAGAGACTCGGTGGCGATGTCTTGAACCTAAGTTCAGTTGGCTCAAGCGTTGCTAAGGGAGAGACTCTGTATGATACTATGCAGATGGTAGATGGTTACTCCGATATCGCAGTAATTCGACACCCTAGGCAGGGTGCGGCCCAGTACAGTGCTGATGCCGTCGATATACCTGTGTTGAATGCCGGCGATGGTGCTGGAAACCATCCCACTCAAACTATGCTTGACCTTTTCACAATCCAACAGGCACATGGCACTCTAGAAGGACTCAATGTAGTTCTTGTGGGAGATCTTCGATATGGCAGAACTACACATTCACTATCTCACGCTCTAGTTCGCTTCGGAACTAAGCTAACTCTTGTATCTCCAGAATCATTGCGCATGCCCGAAGAAATAATCGGTGATTTGAGAGCCCATGGTGGTGATGTTACGGAGAGTGAAGACCTTCAATCAACAATTCCTGATGCGGATGTAATTTACATGACGCGAATCCAAAAAGAGCGTTTCCCTGATGAAGATGAGTACACCAAGGTTGCAGGAATCTACAAGATGTCTGCAGATGACCTCAAGGTGGCGAAAGAATCCATGATTGTCATGCATCCTCTTCCGAGAGTTGACGAAATTGACCCCAGTGTAGATTCGACAGAGCACGCATATTACTTCAAACAGGCATTCAATGGCGTCCCTACTAGGATGGCGCTACTTTGCCGAAGTCTAGGAGTCAAAGTTCCAAAGAAGGTGGGCGCATGAGTGAGATGAGGCGTGTTACAGCAATTTGCAATGGTACAGTAGTTGATCACATACCAGCGGGCAAATCACTTCAGGTAATGCAGATGTTGAGAATCGATGTCGGCCGTTCTAATCCTATTTCTCTAGTCATGAACGTTCCAAGCGGTAAAGTCGGTCGTAAGGATGTCCTGAAGATTGAGGACCGCGAACTGACTCAAGAGGAGTTAGACCGCTTAGCTCTGATTGCTCCTAAAGCATCTGTTGCAATAATTCGTAATTATGGAGTTGCTGAGAAGCGACAAATCGAGCTTGGAAAAGAGTTGGTAAATATTGCTCGTTGCTCCTTTTGGAATTGTGTAACTCAGAATCCTCGTGAACCTCTTCCTCACAAATTGCGTGTCGTATCTACTGACCCACTAGATGTTCGATGTGCTTACTGTGGACGTTCACAAGATATAGACCAAGTCGCTGCTTCAATTCTTTGAATCAGAGGGTAGGGAATGTACGGGCCGAGTTATTCTGTCTTGGCTCCGCATTCTGTGCAAAATTTCGCTGTCAGAGGTAGTTCAACTCCGCAACTACTGCAATATTTGTTTGTAGAATTCTTCCGTGTTGGCTGTGGGGCGACGGTCTGTACCACAACTTGATCATTGGAAATCAAACCTATAATGAATGCACTTACTCCAACAATTATTACTCCCCAACCAAAGGTCCACAGTGAATTCCATTGGTCGCATTCTTCTGGAGCCAAAAAGGCCACCCAAGCATTATCTTCACACAAGTCATGGTAGTAATCTGCTGAGTGCCCATCTCCCGAACTGTCCAATATAGAAGGTGCGAAAACAATGTACCAACCCACAATCAAAAAAATAAGCCCGAGGGCTACTGGAGTCGCCTTCGCCATTTCTTGTACACTCTCTGTAACCCGGAACACACTGGTTACTTTTCTGCTTATCTGAGCAGAATGTAATTTCCCCACTCTGTGACCAAACACAGGGTAGCGTCTGCATCGACCCACTGAATCCCCTATATTTCAGAATTGTCAATCGGATGGGTCTAAGCAGAAATCCACTGATTTGACTATTAATCGATTCAACTGTGCTCAGATTAGTTTGAATTGAATTTTGAAATCTTATTATACATTAGTTGATTTCATCAAATTAAATGGTAACAGAAGCTGCTAGGTCTTTGATGCTCGATATATCAAGATGTCCGCAAATATCTTTGGCACATAAAGATACTAATCATCCATGTAATGAGATTGTAAATATGCAAGATTTTTCTTGGGATGGATTCCAACTTCCTGAACCTTGGTCTGGAGATTTGCAGAGTGCTCAGGTGCTATGTATAGCATCAAATCCATCAATAAATCTCGAAGAGTCCTATCCTAACAAACTCTGGGGAGATGATCTTATCCTAGATTTTTTCAAATACCGATTTTCAGAAGATAAAAGATG
>PVBE010613128.1_pt1 | contig 10251 bp, 11 predicted proteins | sample 1631181 | NCBI WGS metagenome assembly PVBE01 (sample SAMN08397723, study PRJNA350692) | Marine metagenome, whole genome shotgun sequencing project. | isolation source: water | place: Pacific Ocean | collected 2012-04 | reverse complement strand
TATTTTAATATTTTTATAATAAAGTATTTTTTCTATATTCATTTTTATTAAATAATAGTATTTTGAAAAAGTAAAAAATAAATTAATATTTTTTAAAACAAAGTTAACATTAAAAACAAAAAATTTTGATAGCGCAAATATAATTTTTAATGTTTGAATTAAATTTATTTCAAACCATTCCAAAAAAATTATATTAGATTTTTTATAAAATTTTATACTTTTGTTGGTAAGTGCTTTAAAATCTCCATAAGAAAAATGGATTATTTTTTTTGGATTAAAAGGGCTAGCTTTACTTTTGTTATAAAAATAATCTTTTAAAAACAAATGATGAGTTCCATAACAAATTCCTCGATGAGGAAAGAATGCAACTTCGATTTTTCTAGGATCTTTCTCATAGATTTTTTTATTGCTAAAATTAAATAATGATAAAATTTTATTTTTAAGTAGGTTGATTAATTTAAAAATTACCTTTTTTAAAATTTCAAAAGATTTTAAAGATATTTCAAATAGACCAGGACATAGATTAACGTATTTTTTGTTATTACTATTTATTATATTAAATAAATAATTATCCTCTATCCAAAAATAAACTTTTCGAGTTGATGGTTTATTATGTTTTTTGGCAATTATTAATATTTCAGCAATACTTAATATTTTTTCACTACTTTTATTAAGATACATACTGGTTAAAAATTTTTTTAATTTATATTCTTCTTCTCTTACAATAAAATTTTCAAATCTAGGAGTAATTTGTGATTTACTTAAATAACTTTTAACTAAAGAATTATATTGGTCCCTTTTTTTATATATAAATTTAATCTCTTTGACTTGATAATTATTGTAAGAGATCCATTTGATATTAATATATTCAAAAAATTTTATAAATCTTATATTTCTGAGTTTTTTTGATAAATTTAAATAATAAATCTCCGATAAAAAAATTTTTAGAACAATTGCAATAAAAAAATTAAGTAAATTCAGTTCTCTAAAAAAAATTATTTTTTTTTTCATATGTAAAAATTAACTCAATTAATTTTAAACTAATTTATATATCTTACTTTAAAAGCTTTCATTAATACTGTTCAATTATTGAACAGTATAAAGTTCAATTGTTGAGCAGTATAGAGAAAAATTACTTAATTCGATAGAATAATTGACTATATATAATATATAAAAGGAAAAAGTTCCGTTGAATATTTTCAACCTTTCCTAAGTAATATAAAAAGTATTTTTTCTTTATATAAATCCTTTGATCAAAGCTCTTGCACCTATAATATATTTCTTAATATCTTCAAGACTTCTAATTTTTAGAATTTTTCTAATAATAAATTTTGGCCTTAAATAAAATTTTCTAAAAGCATAACGTCTCATTTTTTCTAATTGTTCTAGATTAGAATAACCCGAGGGTATCCAAATTGCAGAATTGCCAGAATAGTTTTCTAGATTTTCATAAATTAATTTTCCCCATTTTCCTTGTTTAATCTCGTTATACAATTGAGTTCCAGGAAAAGGTGTACATATTGAAAATTGTGCATAATCAGGATCAAGATCAATTGAATTTTGAATAGTTTCTCTTGCTAACTCGGGAGTTTCTCCTGGTAATCCGATCATAAATGCTCCGTTGGCTTCTATGCCAGTTTCCCTTGTCCATTTTGCTATTTCTTTCATGTGATAAAAATCTTAAGTCTCATTTTGTTGATAATTTGTATATATGTAGTAGTTCAGTTTTTCCAACTAGCTGTTATGCTTCTCCAACATATTCTATTGGCGCTCTCGCTATAAGACTTTCTGAACATTTAATTTAATTTTATAAATCCTTACTTGATAAGTTTAAAAAGAAGGGCTATGAACGCAACAATTAAATTAGGTTTCAGCGAAAGGCAAGGAATATGTTCAATAATTGAACATTAAACAGTTATTTTTGCTCTTTACTGTTCAATTATTGAACGGTATAACATTGATCTGGATTAACATAATGTTCAAAGCTAGTTTAATTTTATGAATAATAACCCTGATCATTTTGAAGTTTTAAGGAAAATTCAGAAGAAACCCGAGTCTACCCAAAGAGAACTTGCTACCGAACTTGGTTTCAGTTTGGGTAAGATTAATTACTGTTTGAAATCTTTGAAGAATAAAGGGCTTGTGAAAATTAAAAATTTTAAAAAAAATCCTAATAAAATTAATTATATATATATTTTAACTCCAAAAGGAATCTCTGAAAAATCTAAGCTCACAATGAATTTTATGAAAAGAAAGATGCAAGAATATGATGAATTAAAGAAAGAGATAAAAGATTAGTTATGTGGGCCGTAGCTAAAATAAAAGAAAAGGAATTAAGTATTTTTAAAAAACAATTAACAGAAAAATGCGGTAAAGATATTAAATTTTATTCTCCTAAAATAGTACATCATAAATATATTAAAAATAAGTTGATCAAATTTGAGAAGAATATATTAGAGAATTACATATTTTGTTATCATGAAAAATTTAGTAATGTTAAAAGTATTGTAGAAGTTAAATTTATAAAAGGATTAATATATTTTTTAAAAGGTTACTGGCAGAACCAAGGCGAAATAATTAAATTCATTAATCATTGCAAATCATTTGAAAATAATAAAGGTTATTTGAGTCCAACTTTTTTCGATACTTTAATTTTTAAAAAAGCTCAATTTGTATCCGGTCCATTTACTAATATGGTTTTCGAAATTCTCGAAAGGAAAAAAAATAAACTAAAAATTTCTATTGGAAATATTGTAACAACGGTATCTAATAATAATTATTTATATCGTCCCATTTGAAATAAAAAAAATTCATGTTATCGAAGACTTTCAAAATACCAAAGTCAAAGTGCGGAGCATTGGTTAAATAGAAATATGAAAAATCACATTGAGAATTATTTTGATCAAGTTGGTACACTGTCAGACCTAATTGACAAAAAACAAATTGAACAAATGATCAAAACTTTAATTAAAATTCGCAAACGAAAAGGTAGAGTATTTTTTATTGGCGTTGGAGGAAGTGCTGGCAATTGCTCACATGCAGTAAATGATTTTAGAAAGATTTGTGAAATAGAATCCTACACACCAACAGATAACGTATCTGAACTTACTGCTAGAATTAATGATGATGGCTGGGAAAGCTCATTAAAAAATTGGCTAAAAGTTAGCAATTTAAATTCAAAAGATGCTATTTTTATTATGTCAGTTGGTGGGGGAAATATTAAAAAAAAAGTTAGTGTGAATATAATTAAAGCTATAGAATTTTCAAAAAAAATAAAAGCAAACGTTTTAGGCATAGTTGGGCGAGATGGCGGCTATACAAAAAAATTTGGAAATCTAGTAATTTTAATCCCGACAATTGACAAAAAATTAGTTACTCTATATTGTGAGTCATTTCAATCCGTGATTTGGCACTGCTTAGTATCCCATCCTCTTTTGCAAGTTAAAAAAATGAAATGGTAGTAAATGAAAAAGGCAGTATTTCTTGATAGAGATGGAGTGCTTTCAAAAACTACTTTAATTAAAGGAAAAAGCTTTGCACCGAGAACTTTGAAAAAATTTAAACTTTTTTCAGATTCATCGAGATCAGTAAAAAACCTAAAATCTGCAGGTTTTAAAGTTTTTGTTGTTACTAATCAGCCGGATGTTGGAAAAAAATTAATATCAAAATTTATTTTAAAAAAAATGCATGTTAAGTTAAAAAGGAAAATTAAAATTGATGCAATATACAGCTGTATACATACAAGAGAACAAAATTGTCCATGCAGAAAGCCAAAACCTGGCATGATTCTTAGTTTAGCAAAAAAATATAAAATTGACCTTACAAAAAGCTTTATGATAGGAGATCGAGCAACCGACATAGAGGCAGGTAATAAAGCCAATTGTAGAACGATATTCATAAATAGAAAATATAAAGAAAAAAAGCCTATATCTCAGGAAGCAACTTTTCCTAATTTAAATAGAGCTGTAGGATATATTTTGAAACAAAAAGAAGACAATGCCTAAAATAAATGATTTAAAAATTAAAATATTTGCTGATGGTGCTGATCCAAAGAAAATTTATGAATTAAATAAAATGGATTATATAAAAGGTTTTACAACAAATCCTACACTAATGAGAAAAGCCGGAATAACAAATTATAAGAATTTTGCTATTGAAATTTTGAAAAATATTAAAGAAAAACCAATCTCATTTGAAGTTTTTTCTGATGAAATAAATATCATGGAGGATCAGGCAAAAGAAATTGCTTCTTGGGGAAAAAACGTAAACGTTAAAATTCCGATTACAAACACTAAAGGTGAAAGCACAGTAAGTTTGGTTGGTAAATTATCTAAACAGGGTATTATTTGTAACGTGACAGCAATATTTACTTTAGAGCAACTAAACAGCATTCTAAATGTGTTAAATTCCGATACTCCAACGATACTTTCTGTGTTTGCAGGAAGAATAGCTGATTCTGGAATTGATCCAATTACAATAATGGCTGGGTCAGTTAAAGTTTCAAAAGCAAAACCCAAGGTCAGCATTTTGTGGGCAAGCACCAGAGAAGTAATTAATATATTTCAAGCAGATAGTATCGGATGTCACATAATAACTGTTCCACATGAGTTATTAAATAAATTCTCAAATGTTGGAAAAAGTTTGGAATCTTTTTCATTAGAGACAGTAGAAGGGTTTTATCAAGATGCAAAAAAAGCAGGATATTCAATTAATATAAAAAAAAAATGATTTCAAAATCAGTATTTATTACCGGCGGTGCAGGTTATGTTGGAAGTTGCTTGGTTCCAGAACTGCTTAAACATGGTTATAAAGTTACCGTCTACGACATAATGTATTTTGGATGTGATTTTCTTCCAAAAGCCAATTCCAACTTAAAAATTATAAAGGGTGATATAAGAGATACAGAAAAATTAGAGAAATCTTGTAACAATCATGAATTCTTTTTACATTTAGCTTGTATATCCAATGATGCCAGTTTTGAATTAGATGAAAAACTTTCAACAAGCATAAATTTGGATGCTTTTGAACCAATGGTTCTTGCGGCAAAAAAATCAGGCATAAAAAGATTTATATATGCATCAACAAGTTCGGTTTATGGTGTATCTGACAAACCAAATGTAACTGAAAACCATCCCTTGGTTCCGTTAACGCTTTACAATAAATATAAAGGTATGTGCGAGCCATTATTGACGAAACATACGACGAATAAATTTGAAGGAGTTATATTCAGACCGGCCACAGTTTGTGGCTACGCTCCTCGATTAAGACTAGATTTATCAGTTAATATTTTAACTAATCATGCAGTTTGTAATAACAAAATTATAGTTTTTGGAGGAGAACAGCTTAGACCAAATTTGCATGTTTTAGACTATTGTGATGTTGTTAGACTTTTGCTTGCCGCACCTTCCAAAAAGATTAAAAACGAAGTTTTTAATGTTGGATATCAGAATATGTCAATTAAAGAGATAGCTCACTTAGTTAAAAAAGTTGTTGAAAAAGAAATATTCAATGAAAAAAAGATTGAAATTGAAATGCAATCTAGTAACGATAATCGTTCATACCACATAAATTCAGATAAGATATTTAATTCTTTGGGTTATAAAGCTAAAAGAGGTTTAGATGAGGCTATCAAAGGACTATGTGAATCTTTCAAAAAAGGATTGATTCCTAATAGTTTTGAAGATGATTTTTACTACAATGTTCGAAGAATTAAAAATATTAAGGCAAGATGAAAACTAAAAAAAAAGCAATAGTAACTGGAGGAGCAGGGTTCATAGGAAGTCATATGGTCGATTTACTCTTATCAAAAAATTATAAAGTTTATGTGATCGATAATCTTTCCGGAGGTCATAAAAAAAATTTAAATCATCATCAAAATAATACTAACTTAAAATTTGTGAAAATTGATATATGTAAATTAAAATCTAACAATAGGATATTTAAAGATGTTAATTATGTTTTTCATTTTGCTGGGATCGGAGATATAGTTCCTTCTATTGAAAACCCTTCTAACTACATGCAAACCAATGTTCAGGGTACAATAAATGTTCTAGAGGCTTCCCGTCATTTTAAAGTAAAAAAATTTATTTATGCTGCCTCAGCCTCTTGTTATGGAATGACAAAAAAATTAACAAACGAAAATTATAGAATTAGCATTGAACATCCATACGGGTTAAGCAAATACCTTGGTGAAAAAGCAGCGATGCATTGGCATCAAGTTTATGATTTGCAGGTAAATTCAATTAGAATTTTCAATGCATATGGACCAAGGGTCAGAACGACTGGAGCTTATGGAGCTGTTATAGGTGTTTTTTTTAAACAAAAAATAAAAAATAGACCACTAACAATAGTTGGTAATGGTAAACAAACAAGAGATTTTGTTCACGTAAAAGATGTGGCCAGAGCATTTTATGCAGCAGCGTCAACAAAAACATCCGGAAGAATTTATAATGTGGGCACAGGAAAACCACAGTCGGTTAATTATTTAGCAAAACTAATAGGAGGAAAAAAAATTAATATTCCTGACAGACCTGGAGAACCCAAGACCTCTAGCGCAGATATATCCAAAATAAAGCGCGAGCTTAAATGGAAACCTTTAATAAGTTTTGATAATGGGATTAGATCTATGTTGAAAAACATTCATAAATGGAAAGATGCTCCTTTGTGGACTCCCAATAAGATCAAAAAAGCTACCCACATTTGGTTTAAGTATTTAAAAAAAAAATAATGAAATACGATTTTTACAACAAATATAGTTTCAAAATTAAATCAATCCAAGAAGTAAAAAGAAGGATAAATAAATTTTCCTCTTCAAAGAAAACTATCCTTTGCCATGGAGTTTTTGACGTGGTTCATCCTGGTCACATTCGACATTTTTCATATGCAAAATCTAAAGCTGATATATTGATAGTAAGCCTAACGACAGATAAATTTATAAAAAAAGGTATTTATAGACCACATATACCGGAAAAACTTAGAGCTTTAAATTTAGCTGCTTTTGAAATGGTAGACTTTGTGGTTATTGACAATAATTCAACTCCAATCAAAAATTTAAAAATTTTAAAACCTGATTATTTTGCTAAAGGTTTTGAATATTCATCTGAGAAAATTTCAAAAGAAACAATGGAGGAAATGCAAGTTGTAAAATCTTATGGAGGAAAAATGATTTTTACGCCAGGAGACATCATTTATTCTTCTTCTAAAATTATTAATACAACTCTACCAAACATACAAATTGATAAATTATTATCTATTATGGAATTCAACAAAATTTCTTTTAAAAATTTAAAAGATGTTATAAAACAATTTTCTAAAATTTCTGTTCATGTAATTGGAGACACTATAATTGATACCTATACCAAGGGAGCTTTTATAGGAGGACAAACCAAAACACCAACCTATAGTGTTCTCCAAGAGAGCCAGGTAAATTATGTTGGGGGTGCTGGAGTGGTGGCCCAACACCTTAGAAGTGCCGGAGCGACGGTAACTTTTTCAACGATTTTAGGAAATGACAAATTAAAGAATTTTGCTAAGTCCATTTTAAAGAAATTAAAAATGAAATTGAATTTGATTATTGATGAAACCAGACCTACTACAAATAAAAATGTTATAATTTCAGGTCCTTACAGACTGCTTAAAATTGATAAATTGGACAATAGAGGAATTTCGGAAGAAATAATTGTAAAGTTTAAAAAATTTTTAAAAAGCACCAAAGCTGATGCCGTTATCTGCAGTGATTTTAGACATGGGATTTTTCATCAAGGAAGTACAGATAAACTTATTTCAGCAATACCAAAAAAATCTTTAAAAATCGCAGATAGTCAAGTTGCAAGCAGGTGGGGGAATATTACTGAATTTAAAAATTTTGATTTAATAACTCCTAATGAAAGAGAAGCTAGATTTGCAATGGGAGATCAAGACTCGACTGTTGGTAATCTTTCAGGTCTTATTGTTAACAAATCAAAATGTAAAAATTTAATTTTGAAACTAGGCAATAGAGGTGTTTTTTGCTCCACAAAAAATAAAGAAATTAAAAGTTCGTATTTTTCTATAGATTCATTCACAAAAGAAGTTGTAGATGCTGTTGGCGCTGGTGATGCTTTGCTAGCATACGCGACACTTTCCTTTGTGATTTCAAAATCCTTAGTAGTATCTAGTATCATAGGTTCTTTTGCTGCCGCTTGTGAATGTGAGGTTGATGGAAACAAACCAATATCTTTTAGAAGCATTATTTCAAAAATTAATGAAATAGAAAGCAGCTCAAAATTTACAGAAGGAAAATAATTGAAAACAATTATTGTGGGCTTTGGAAATCAGGGAAAAAAAAGAAAAAAAATTTTACTTAAAGACTATACTGCTTCGGTAGATCCAATTTCAAAACAAGCAGATTATAAATATATAAAAGAAGTTCCCGTAAGCATTTATGATTCAGCGCTTGTTTGCGTTCCTGATAAAGAAAAATTTGAAGTTATTAAATATTGCTTAATAAATAAAAAAAATGTTTTGGTTGAAAAACCTTTATTTTTTAATGATTTAAATAAAATTAAATTATTACAAAATTTAGCAAACAAAAATAAAACTGTTTTGTATACTGCTTATAATCATAGATTTGAGCCACATTTTCAAAGACTAAAAAAACTATTAACCTCAAAGAAGTTGGGTAAAATTTACTCATGTAGATTATTCTATGGAAACGGAACAGCTCGATTGGTAAGAAAAAGTTCATGGCGTGATTCAGGCATGGGAGTTTTAACTGATTTAGGTTCTCACTTATTAGACACATATAATTATTGGTTTAACAAGAGAGATAATTTTAAATTAATAACAAAAAACCATTTTGAAAATAAATCACCCGATCACGTTATAATGATGTCGAAAAAGAAAAATCCATTTATTCAATTTGAAATGACATTATGTATGTGGAGAAACTTTTTTTCGTGTGACGTTCTTGGAAAAAATGGAAGTGCTCATATCTTTTCTTTATGTAAATGGGGCCCAAGCAAGTTTATACATAGAATTCGTAAATTACCCTCAGGTAAACCTATTCAAAAAAAAATTATTCTTATAAAGAAAGATCCTACTTGGGGACTTGAATATAAATATTTTAAATCTTTAGTAAAAAAATATAAAAAATGTAATCTAGAAAATGATATCTGGATTAATAAGCAAATTTTACAACTTTCAAAAAATAAATAATAATCAATTTCTTATGGGTATTGGAGTTCAGGCAATAGGACTTTACGATGTTTTGCTTAAAAAAAAGCAATTCAAAGACTGTAGATCTGTGCTTGAAATGGGTTCACAAGACATATATGAACCAGATCAAAAATTGGCAAAGCAGCTCATTAAGAAAATATGTAATGTTCACCATGATGGCGTTCTAAAAGCTAAAAGTTTCTACAAAGCTATTGGATTTGAAGAATATGCTTGTGTTGATGCAGATGGTAATAATGACTCGTTATTATTCGATTTGAATTTAATTATAAAAGATGAATATAATTTTAATAAAAAATTTGATTTAGTAACCAATTTCGGAACTAGCGAGCATTTAATAAATCAAAAAAATTTTTTTGAAAATGTTCACAACTTAACAAATCAAAATGGCTATATTTTGCATATGTTGCCCTTTGAAGGTTATATCAACCATGGCTATTTTAATTACCAGCCGGCATTTTTTTACGATATGGCCACTGCTAATAATTACGAAATAGTAGGTTTTTGGTATTATTCGGAAAGATTTTCATTAAATTTTTTTCATTATAAAGGAAGACACTACATACCATTAAATTATGACAATAAACTAATTGATTTTTTAGATGATTTAGTGAGAAAAGGAAAATTTTTTATGACTCCCAAAGGCAATCACTCCTCCCTTGCTATTTTGTATAAAAAACTTAATAGCGATAAATTCAGACTTCCGTTTGATAATCAGTTTTTAATTCAAAGTAATTTGAAAGGGTATTCAAAAAACACTACAGAAAAAAATATTTCAAATAAATTTAGCATTGATCATAAAAAACAAATTGAATAAATCTTGGGTGATAGTTATTGGAAAAACAAACTCAAAAAATTTCTTTTTACCAAAGAATATAGAAAAAATTTTTTTAGAAAAGTCTTTTTTGAAAAAGGGTATAAAAAGTTGTTAATTTCAAGAATTGTAAGATTTTTTAAATTATTTATCAAATAATGAAAAAAATAATAAAAGCTATAGGATATGTAGGTTTAAGTCATTTAGGCTTAAATTATTTGGCC
>PVBE010177556.1_pt1 | contig 10251 bp, 7 predicted proteins | sample 1631181 | NCBI WGS metagenome assembly PVBE01 (sample SAMN08397723, study PRJNA350692) | Marine metagenome, whole genome shotgun sequencing project. | isolation source: water | place: Pacific Ocean | collected 2012-04 | reverse complement strand
GTAAAAGGGAGCGCACCATGGCCTTGGATCTCTTCGCCCTTCTCACCCAAAGCATCGCCGAGCCGGTGAACGCCTGGCTGCGTGAGCACGAGGCCGAGCCCGACGCAGCCTTGGCGCCACCCACGCGCAAGGGGACCGGGGACCTGACCTTAGCCTGTCATCGCTACGCGCGAGTCTTCCGAAAAGCGCCCCAAATGATCGCCGCTGACTTGATCCCCGTCGTCACCGCACACCCACTGGTGCAGAGCGCCGAAGCCGCCGCCGGCTTCCTCAATCTGCGTCTAGATTGGGCAGCCGTCGGTCAACAGACCGTGGAATGGGCCCTCACCGATGACGGCGCGCTGGGCCGCTCCGAGACCCTCGCCGGCCAGAAGATGGTGGTGGAGTACAGCTCGCCGAACACCAATAAGCCCCAACACCTGGGTCACTGTCGGAACAATATCCTGGGGCACACGGTCTCCACGCTCTTGGAGGCCGCCGGGGCCGAGGTGGTCCGGGTCAACCTCATCAACGACCGCGGGATCCACATCTGCAAGTCCATGGTGGCCTATCAGCGCTTCGGGGAGGGGGCCACGCCCGAGTCCACGGGTAAGAAGGGCGACCACTTAGTGGGTGAATTCTACGTCCGCTTCGACAAGGCGTTCAACACCGAGTACGGCCAATACTGCGAGACCACCGAAACGCCCTTGGCCAAGGACGACTACTTCAACTCCGACCAAAGTGATCTGGGGCGGACAACGCGACAGATGTTGCTGGCGTGGGAGGCGAACGACGCTGACGTCCGCGCCCTGTGGCAGACCATGAACGGCTGGTGTGAGACCGGGTTCGCCGCCACCTACGAGCGGATGGGCGTCCGCTTCGACAAGCTCTATCGGGAGAGTCAGACCTATCTGCTGGGCAAGGACCTAGTCCGGGAAGGGCACGAGCGCGGCGTGTTTCACACCGCCGAGAACGGGGCCATGGTCTTTGATCTGGAGAAGATCGGCCTCGAAGGTGAGAAGGCGGTGCTGCGGGCCGACGGGACCAGCGTCTACGTCACCCAAGACCTGGGCACCGCGCTGGCCCGCTACGAAGAGCTGAGCTTCGACGACATGATCTATGTGGTGGGCAACGAGCAGGACCGCCACTTCCTGGTCTTGTTCGGCATCCTGGGCGAGCTGCGCGAGGTGCTCAAAGGGAAGCTGCATCACCTGAGCTACGGCATGGTGGAGCTCCCCGACGGCAAGATGAAGAGCCGCGAGGGCACCGTCGTCGACGCCGACGACCTGATGGACGAGCTACGCGACGCCGCCGCGGCCGCCGGGCGCGAGCGCTGGCCGAGCTTGGATCCCGCCGCCATCGACCAGCGCGCCGAGGCTATCGCCCTTGGTGGGCTCAAATTCTTCTTGCTCAAGTACGCGCCCCCCCACCACCTTCGTCTTCGATCGAGAGCGAAGCATCGCCCTCGAGGGGGAGACCGGCGCCTATTGCCAGTACGCCCACGCGCGCGCCTCCACCATGCTCCGGAAGCTGGGAGACGCTGACGCCGGGGTGAGCCCCGATTGGGGGGCCATCACCAGCGAGCAGGGGGTGGCCGTCCTGGCGGCCATGCTGCGCCTGCCCGGGGAGGTGCGCGACGCCGCCCTCGGCCGCAAGCCCAGCTTGGCCACGAAGGCCGCGTTCGAGTTGGCGAAGGCCTTCGCCGCCTTCTACAACCACAAGGAGTGCCGCGTCATCGGGGCCGAGCCCGGCGCCATGGCCGCACGGGCGCAATTGGTCCGCGGCGCGCGACGCATGCTCGCCGGCGTGCTGGGACTCCTGGGCATCGACGCCCTCGAGGAGATGTGACCCAGGCCCTCACCACCGTGGAGTTGGGGAGCCTGCGCCTGCGCGGGCGGTCCCTCGGCGGCCTGTACACGGGCTTCCACGTCTCCGAGTTGGACGCGCTCTTCGACGCGGGCACCGCCATCCGCACGGGCTCGACGGCCAAACGTCTCTTCTTGAGTCACGGCCATATGGATCATTTGGGTGCATTGCCCAGCCTCTTGGGGATGCGAGGTCTCATGGGCGGCGGGGACAAGATCCTCGAGGTGTACTGCCCCGCCGAGGTGGCCGACCAAATCCCCAAGGCCCTGGACGCCTTCGGAGAGATTCACCGGTTCCCCCTCAAAGTGAAGCTCTGCCCCATGAACCCCGGCGATGAGCTGAAGCTGCGCCAAGATCTCTGGGTCCGGGCTTTTCGGACCCATCACCCCGTACCGTCACTCGGGTACTTGTTCTTCCGCCGGGTGCAAAAGCTGCGGGCAGAGTTCAAGACCCTCCCGGGCAGCGAAATCGGGCGCCGACGTCGGGCGGGGGAGGACCTGTTCGACGTGGCCGAGCACGCGCTCTTGGCCTACGCCACGGACACCTTACCGGAGGTGCTCGACAACACCCCCGAGCTTCTCACCGTGGAGAACCTGGTGCTCGAATGCACCTTCCTCGACGACCGAAAGTCCGTGGCCAGCGCACGGAAGGGCTGCCACATCCACCTCGACGAGCTGCTGTCCTACTGCGATCGGCTCCAGAACAAACGGATCGTGCTGATGCACTTCAGCCAGCTCTACCACCCCGACGAGGTGGTCCGGATCTTGGACGCGCGGTGCCCACCGGCCTTCAAGGCTCGGATGATCCCCTTCGTCCCCGAGGGAACCGCCTGGTGGGACTGAGCCCCAGCAGAATCACGAAGAACCAGGGCACGTAAGCGGCCGGCGAGACGCTCGCGCAGCCGCCACCTTCATCGTCCTCGACCACCACCGTTCCGGCGTCCATGGCGGGCCGAACACGTACGCAACGATTACACTGACGGAAGGACTTGACGGGCTCAGAGGTGCAGCGGTCCTGGAGCTCGCACACGCCCATAGTCCGGTCCCGACGTAAGCACGCTCCTCCCTCTTCGTCTCGACCCCAGCACGGGTCGACACAGAGGAGACACTCGTCAACGGGTGTGTCCGGATTGTCATTGCAGAGGGTGTCCCGAACGCAGTTGCCGTAGACGGGGCCGGGGACATGGCACTCCACCCCCTCATCGGCGTCTTCACAGGCGTAGAACGCCGCGGGCACGTTCCCGTGCGCCACGCCGGCGATGAACAACGAGAGTGTGATGCACCGAATCATTCGACGTCGAGCGTCTCTCCACGGACCAAGCTGTCCGGCAGCAGCGGCGATGGGGTCGAGGAGGTGATGAGCCAGAGTTGGTGGGCGGCCCGAGTGGCCGCCACATGGAGCAAATGCCGCGACTCCAGCGTGTCTGGATACTGCTGCATCGTCGGCTCCAAAATGATGACGTAGTCGTACTCGAGCCCTTTGATTTGATAGACGTCGGTCACGTCAATTCCCGGGGTGAACTCGAAATCCTCGTTTCGGACTCGACGAAGCTCGGGCACCTCGGCCCGGGCCAAGCTGCGATAATAGAGTTCGGCGATGGACGGACTCCGAGCCACCAGGGCAACGGTGGCTCGCCGCTCCCGGGTGCGCAGACTCTTGAGGGCGTCAGCCAAGAAGGCCACCGCCTCTCCTTGCTCGTCGAAGCGCAGCATCTCTACGGAAGCCCCGTCGCGGGCATCCCGCGCCACGACGTCCGGCGCCAACGGCCCCAGAACATGGCGGGCCAAGGCCATCACCTGTCTCGTAGACCGGTAGCTGATGGCCAACGGCGGCAGGAGGTGTGCCTTGACCCCCAGCGTGGTCACCAGCGTCTCCCAGTCGGCGAACCCCGTGTCCAAATGCAACCGCTGGGCCGTGTCACCCGCCAAGGTCACCGGACCGCCCGGTGGCACCAACATGGTCAAAACCTTGAGGATCATGGGGGACAAATCCTGCGCTTCGTCCACCACCACGTGCTCGAATTGCGTGGCCTGACCGGAGGGTCCCTTGAGGCGCCCGTACTTGAGTTGGCAGGCGCGAAGAAGAATGGCCAGGTCGTCGATGTCGAGGCGCCCTCGAATGAGGCTGTCGGCCACATCCTTGCCGTCAATCCCTTGGGCACGGCCGCCGTCCGCGTCCATATAATCCTCGGGCTCGTCGGCCTGCTGGGTGACCGTGTCGACCAACTGGTCCAGCTCCCAGTCCTTGTACTCCACCCCCGCGTTGGAGAACCCCCTGGCCAGACGCGCACGGTCCGTCAGCAGGTTCGCCCAGCTCTCCACCGGGTCCGCGAGCTCTCGTCGCACTCGAATGAGCGCCTTTCGCGCCGCGTTGGCCCGTGTGCCCAGCTCATCGGCGCCGCCCCGCTCCATCCACCGCTCCACAGCGTTCAAACGTTGCATGGGCGCCACGTTCCGGCGTCGCACCCAGGCGTCGAGCAGCGGTCTTCCCCCCACACCCTCCAAGATGGAGTCGAAACCGCGGGCCTCCTCCACCACCATCTTCTCGAGCATTTGCAGGAGCGCCGGGACCCGCTTGAGGCGCCGAGCACCCATGGGGGTGTCGTCGGTGAGCTTCCGCTTTCGTAGATCCGGGATCAGACGTTTGACGGTCTGGTGAGCCCACTGAGGAAAGGACTTGATGGGCACTCCGCGAACGTCGAGGGCCGGGAGGACCCGCATCACGTATCGTCGGAGCGCGTCGCCCGGGGTGATCACCAGAGTGCGCTTGGGCGCGAAACGACGGCTGTCCTGAAACGCGAGATACGCGACGCGATGAAGCGCGATGGTGGTCTTTCCCGTCCCGGCGCCGCCCCGAATGATGACGAGCCCCGAGCGCTCATCGGTGATGATTCGAAATTGCACGGGGTCGATGAGCGCGGTGATCTCGGGCAAGCGGAGATCGGGTCCATCCCGTCCCAATCTCTCGCTGGGCGCGCGCATGGCGGATCCCATCCCGCCGGCGAGACGACTGCGCTCTTCGCTCAATCGTAGCCACTCACCCTCGTGATTCTTCACCAGGATTTGCTCGCCTTGGCGCACGCGCACCAGCTCGCCGCCGGAGATGTTGAGGCTGCGACGCAACGCCACCTTGCCCACCTGAATCTCGTTGGCGAAGCGCTCTTCGTAGTCGTCCTCGGCGGCGTAGCAATAGTAGATCCGGCTGATGGGGGAGTTCCGCCAATCGACGATTTGGACGCCGCGTTTGGTGTCGATGAACGCCCTGCGCCCGATGAGGACGTCCCGTTTCCGTCGCTCGCCCTTTTGTTGATCGATGAGATGGAGTCGGCCGAAGTAGGGGCTGCGCGGATCCACCGGAGGCGCATACTCCCGGTCTTGGGCGGCCCTCAACGCCGAGAGGCGCGTCATGTGTTCCACCAACATCGCGTGATCTTCTGCGCGTGATTCGGCGAGTTGGTCGCGCAACGAGGTGAGCTCAATATCGAAGTCGGCGCGGCCCACGGGCTTGGCGATCACCCTCGCCAACTCAGACTGAACGTGACGAAGAATCGCTGTCTCGTCGTCGATCATGCGTGTCTCGGACACGTCTAGGGCGTCATCACTCATCGGGCTCCTCGAAAAAAAGAGTCTGCCAATATGCCCCGGATGGCCCACGTACGGAACCCCCGGCGCACTCCAATGCGCACTTTGCCGTGTTGGACCGCTCGGAGAACGACCCGAATTCGGGGCCCTCCGGATCCCTCGTCACCGAAAAAACGGTTGATTCGTTGCGCGTGACCGTTGAGCACCGTAGGATCAGACACCTATTCGGGTGTGGGCGCGAAGATGGGCGAGCATAATGTGCAGGCACTCGATGAGAGCCAGCGCAAAACTTTCACGAGAGCATTACTCAACGACGTACGCGCGCTTGAGCGCCTGCTCGAGACGGGCCGGATCGAAGAGGGCGTACGTCGGATTGGGGCGGAACAGGAGATGTTCCTGGTGGACTCGAGCCTGCACGCCGCCCCGGTGGTCATGCAGGTGCTCGAAGAGGCCAATGACCCCATGCTGACCACGGAGTTGGCTCAGTTCAACATCGAGGCCAACCTGGACCCGTTGCTCTTCGGGGGCAACTGCCTGAGTGAGATGGAGAAGGGGCTCACGGGCATCATCGATAAGGTCCGCACCGCGGCCGCGAAGTTCGACGCCGATGTGCTGCTGGTGGGGATCTTGCCCACTCTCCGCAAGTCCGACCTCGGTCTAGACAAGATGACGCCCAAGCAGCGGTACTACGAGCTTAATCGGGTGATGTGCCGACAGCGCGGCGGTGAGTTCCACGTCCTCATCAAGGGGCTGGACCAGCTCGAGATCACCCACGATTCGGTGATGCTCGAGTCCGCCAACACCAGCTTCCAAATTCACTTCCAGGTGTCACCGAACGAGTTCGCCAAGCTCTACAATGTGGCCCAAGCGGTCACCGCACCGGTCTTGGCTGCGGCAACGAACTCTCCAGTTTTATTGGGCAACCGGCTTTGGGCCGAGACCCGAATCGCGCTCTTCGAGCGCTCGGTGGACACTCGGACATCGGTGCACACTGCTCGGGGATATCGTCCGCGAGTGCACTTCGGCGACTCCTGGGTCAAGGATTCCATCCTCGAGCTCTTCCGCGAAGACATCACTCGGCAGCGGGCCGTCCTCTCCATCGAGACCGGCGAGGACGCGCTGGCCGTCGTGGAGGCGGGGGGCGCGCCTCATCTCATGGCGCTCCGACTGCACAACGGCACGGTCTACCGCTGGAATCGACCGTGTTACGGGGTCAACGAGGAGGGCATCGCCCACCTGCGAATCGAGAACCGAGTCTTGCCCGCAGGCCCCACTGTGGTGGACGAGGTGGCCAACGCGGCCTTCTTCTTTGGGCTGATGGCCTCGGTGGTCGAGGAACATCAACCGGTCCATGAGTTGATGGAGTTCGACACCGCCAAGCGAAACTTCTTCGCGGCGGCGCGGGCGGGCCTAGACGCCCAATTCACCTGGCTGGACGGTCGCACCCACACCGCCTCGAATTTGATCTTGTCCCATCTCCTGCCGCTGGCCCGCCAAGGGTTGACGTCGACGGGGGTGGATAGCGCTGATGTCACCCGCTATCTGGACGTGATTCAAGAGCGAGTCGAGCGGGAGCGTTCGGGCTCTCAGTGGGCCTTCGACTCCTTGATGTCCATGGGAGATCGCGGAACGGTCAACCTCCGGCATCGACAGCTGGCCGCGAGTATGTTGGCCAACCAACATGAGAACACCCCCGCGCACAATTGGCCCCTGGCCAAGGTGAACGAAGAGAAGCGGGACCGTAATTGGCGCTCCAGCTACCAGACCGTGGGTCAGATCATGACCCGAGATTTGTTCACGGTTCAGCCCGGGGACATCGTGGACTTGGTGGCCAGCGTAATGGAGTGGTCTCACATCCGACACGTGCCGGTAGAGGACGAGAACGGGGCTCTGATCGGGCTCCTCTCGCAGCGTTCGTTGCTGCGAATGATCGCCCGCGGTGACTCCCCCGGCTTGGTAGACGTGGCGTCCATCATGAGCACCGATCTAGTGACTGTCTCCACCGAGGTTCGCACCGTCGACGCCCTCCGCATGATGCGCGAAAAGCGGGTCTCCTGCCTGCCGGTCATCCAAGACGAAAAGCTCGTCGGTCTGGTCACCGAACGTGACCTGATCGTGGTCTCCGCGCGATTGCTCGAAGACTTCTTGAGCGAAGACTAGAGGGGAGGGCCCCTGTCCATGATCGAGCGCCGACTCGCCCCAGCCGGCCAAGGCAAACTCTCGTCGGCCCACGTCCGTGATGATTGGTACGTAGCCTGCACCGGGAAGGCCCTGGGAAAGAATCCGTTGGCCACCACGCTCCTGGGCGTCCCCATGGTGGTCTTCCGGGACGCCAAGGGTCATCCCCACGCCCTAGAGGACCGCTGCCCCCACCGAAACGTCCCCTTGTCCCTCGGGCGCGTCGTGGGCAAGAACCTCGAGTGCGCGTATCACGGCTGGCAATTCGACGGCGAAGGTGGGTGCACCCGGGTACCTGGTCTATGCGGGAAGCAAGAGTCGCGAGGCCGACGCGTCCCCAGCTACGCCACGCAAGAGCACGGCGGCCTGGTGTGGGTCTACGGCGTCCCGGACGTCACCCCGTCCCGCGACCCTTATCGACTGCCGAAACATGACGACGCCCGATACTACACGGCCATCGACGTCCAAGAGGCCGACGGGACGCTCCACGCCGTGGCCGAGAACGCCTTGGACGTGCCCCACACCGCCTTCCTCCACCGCGGGCTCTTCCGCAGTGACGGCGTCCGGCAACCCATCGACGTGGTGGTCAAGAGATGGCACGACCGGGTGGAAGCGCAATACATCGGCGAGGAGCGCCCTAAGGGCTTGGTCGGCTGGCTGCTGGCGCCGGGCGGCGGGGAGGTGGAGCACTTCGACCGCTTCATCATGCCCTGCGTCAGTCAGGTGGAGTACAAGCTCAGCGAGAAGAGTCACATCATCGTGTCGGCCATGCTGAGCCCCATCGACGATCTACGGACGCGGCTCTTCGCGGCGGTGACCTTTCGCCTGCCGCTCCCCGCGCCGCTGGTGGCGCTCTTTCTGCGCCCCATCGCGCGCTGGATTTTCCACCAGGACGCGCGGATGTTGACCCACCAACGGGAGAACATTGAGCGCTTCGACGGCGAACGCTATATCTCCACGGAGATCGACTGCCTGGGGCCCCATATCTTACGCCTCTTACGCGACGGGGAGCGAGACGTCCGCACCCCCTTGGAGGCGCCCGTCACCAAGCGCCTTCAGATCATGGTCTGACGCGGAGCAGACGCAGGCTCAAGGCGCATCCACCGCGGACAAATCCGGACAGGGGGCGTCGCCACAGACGTCGATGATTTCCCCTGTTCGAAAAAAGTGGGCCATCTGCTGATTCATGGCGTCCATATGACGGGCGAATTCGTGGGGATCGGGGTGATCTTCGGCGGGCGGTCGATTGCCCGGATGGGCCCACGCGTTCCCAAAGCTCCAATTGATCAAGCCCGAGCCGGTGTGCGGATAGGCCTGGGGCTCGACCAGAGGCACGGTTCGATCGGCGTCGTAATTCGCCATGACGCGGAGACCTGCCCCGCTGCGAGCGGCCACCTCCATGGTCACCGGCGCCACCTGATAGTCTCCGCGAGCGACGTCCACCAACATCTGTCCAGCCTGTCTCCCGGGGAAAGGCGATTCGCCTACGTTGCGGAGGTAGCTGACCCCGTCAGTGCCGTCCCAAAGCAGCTGAATCACCGCCTCGGCCACCACTTGGTCGTGGCGGCGCACATAGGACGCGGCGAGGAAGTTGAAGAAGGGCGCGAAGTTCGCTGAGCGCTCCACCAGAGTGGTGTAATTGACCCCCGCCACGCTGAAGACGCCTCGCCGGACGTCGGGGCTCAAGGCCACGAAGGTGGGGCCGAAGATGGCCCCTTGGGAGATCCCCCAATAGTAGACCTCGTCGTCGGTCACCACGACGCCTCGATCCACCAGGGCGGGCATCTGGGCCAATTGTGTTTTGACCGCGCGGGTCAGGAGGAGCCACTCCAACATCCCTTGGTGAAGGCGGTCGGCGATCCACGGGAAATACGTGAGGTCGTAGATGAGGAGCGGCGCATAGTACTCTTCGTCGTAGGCGCTCATGCCGATGAGGTCGCCGGCGAAGGTGATGAACTGGTGCCGATGGTCGACGCGGCCGTGATACCACCCACACTCTCGGGCTGGGTGGGCACCGCAGAGCCGCGTCCATCCAAGGTCGGCGGCGTCCTTGCCGTCACCGAACATGCCGTGTCCATGCTTGATGAGTCCGTGCGGGGTGCCGTCGAGTGCGCTGTGGGGCACACTGATCCAAAACGGCGCCTCGCGGGTCCCGTTGGGACGCACCACCCAGTCTTCGTCCGCGTTCAAGAACCACCCGACGGTCCCCAATAGGGGGGCCTCTCGCAGATAGTGGGGCACCTCGATGTGTCCACGAATTCGGAGCGCGACATAGGGGTTTACGGGTCGTCCGGTGTCATCGGCCTCGGGGGCATACTCCTCCACCTCGTCGAAGACTAATCGAGGGCCGCTCTCCCCCACGCTCTCGATGGAGTCATCCCACATTTGGAGCATGCGACCGTGGAGACCTTGGCTGCTGGCGGTCACGAAGTCCCAGGCCAGGGTCAGGCGGCCCCGATCCACCCCTTCGGCGTCGATGATGGCGAAGACCTCGTCGAATCGCTGAGCCCTCGACGCCAACTGACCGACTGCGACACCGTCACGATACGCGGCGAAGGCTTCGCTGGGCTGAATCGGCGCGCCATCGATGGTGGCGAGATCTCGAAAGGCCACGACATACCGGGTGGCCGGGCGCAGATATTCCGCG
>PVBE012057315.1_pt1 | contig 10254 bp, 10 predicted proteins | sample 1631181 | NCBI WGS metagenome assembly PVBE01 (sample SAMN08397723, study PRJNA350692) | Marine metagenome, whole genome shotgun sequencing project. | isolation source: water | place: Pacific Ocean | collected 2012-04 | reverse complement strand
CTGCATCCAACCGCATGGACTCGAATAGCGCAGAACGGAAACCGAGTGCCATCGTTGCAAGTAGTGTTGCTGCAAAACGATGCAACCCCCTGCAACTACAGGGGGTCACCGAAGAGTGGGCCATACAGGACTCGAACCTGTGACCTCACGGGTGTGATCCGTGCGCTCTAGCCAACTGAGCTAATGGCCCGCGGAAGAAGGTGTCTGACACCGGTGTCAGGGACCGGTGTCAGGCACCGTCGTCTCGTTGGACGGGGGTTTTCTCCGCATCCGTCGTGTCCGCCGGATCGGGCGTCACCTTCGCCGGCGGCAGATCGGCCGGCCTGGCATCTTGAGCAGCCCTGCGGGAATCCGTCTTGGTTGCCTCGTCGTCAATTTCATCAGCCACGCCCTTGACCCCCTTCTTGAATTCGACAATGGCGCGGCCGAAATTCCGACCCACTTCCGGCAACCGGCGGCCGAAGATCAGCACGCCAATCACCAGCACAATGACGATTTCCTGCCAGCCAAATGAGCTGAACAGGGCAAGCATCTCAGGATGGGCGGTCTGGACAACCATGGCTACCTGCCACAGTCTATCGGCATGGGACGCAAGATTCGACCTCTATCCCAGGCGCTGCCCTGATTGGCCCCATGAAGCCCGGGAAGCCGATGTAGCCTGCACATGATGTCTCGAACCCTCCCCGCCGTCCTCCTCATCGCCCTCCTCGCTGGCTGCGCCGGAACCTCCTCCACGACGCACGCCCCGGGAAGCAGCACGCTCGACTACACCAGACCGCTCAGCGAAGGGCAGCCAGCACTGCGGATGGTCGGAAGCGGCGACCCTGCCCCTGATCTCGCCGCGGCATGGCGCGGCCGCGACCTGTTTCTCAGAGATGCCATGGACCACAGCCTGCGATGGTTTGAAGCCCCGTCAAGCCGCCAGTGGTTCCCGATCGAGGGTGTCTCGCACGAACGGGCCAGGGCATCGGTCAAGGCATTTCGAAATCTGCTCGAAGAGAGCCGCAGCGAGATCGAATTCGTCGTCGCCGTGCAGGAACAGTTCGACATCTACATGTCAGTGGGCTGTGACGATGCGGGCACAGTGCTTTTCACCGGCTACTTTGCCCCCGACTTCCGCGCGAGTTCAGTTCCGACCCTCACCTATAACACGCCGCTCTACACCAGGCCGTCCGATCTGGCGACCGACCCGGCAGACGGCCGTCCGCTTGGGCGGCGATTGGCCGACGGTACCGTGACTTCCTACCCCACACGCCGTGAAATCGAAGAGACAGGCATGCTCACCGGCGACGAACTGGTGTATGTGCGTGACTCGCTCGATGCATACACGGTGCATGTCAATGGTTCTGCTCGCCTTCGCATGGATGACGGCACGATCCGCTACATCGGATATGCCGGGAAGACGGATCAGCCGTACACCGGTCTCGGCCAGTCAGTACTTGACGCAGGCCTGATTCCGCCCGATCGCCTGAGCCTGCGCCGCATTCGACGACTCTACGATCAGGACCCCGACGTCATCGACGATCTCATCGCGCGGAACGACTGCTATGTCTTCTTCCGCGAATACGACGGTGGAAGTTGGCCGAGCGGTTCGCTTGGCGTTCCGGTCACCACCCGACGATCCGTCGCGACCGACAAGAAGATCTTTCCCCGCGGTGGAGTTGTGCTCGCGGAGACAACCGTTCGATCGCTGACCGGAGACCAAACCAACTTCGCGCAGTTCATGGTCGACCAGGACACCGGCGGTGCGATTCGGGCTCCTGGACGGGCGGACCTCTTCATGGGCGTCGGTCCGACCGCTGGTATCAAGGCCGGTGGGCAGTATGCGCCGGGCCGACTGTATTACCTGTTTCTGAAACCTGAACAGGTTGCGAACGCCGGCTAGAGTCTGCACGGTGGCGGCCAACGCCGCACGGGCCATTGCGAAGTACCGTCACCCGGAAGTTTTCGCGTGCCGTCAAGGCACAGGCGATCGCCATGGAAGTGAGCGTCGCGAAGCGGGTCAAAGCTCGCAGCCAGATGTAGGAACGAGTCGCCCAGGCTCGCGGTATCCACACTCGCATCGACTGCAATGAGCAGGTCGGCGCCCTTCGGCAGCACCTCGGCGGCGGCGTGGAGCGAGGCCACCCCCTGCCCGGCCTCCTTCTTGTCAACCGAGAGCAGAACGATTCTGCCGCCTCCGACCAGAGGAACTGTCCCCGACATGGTCGCTGCGACTTCCTGGACCTCATCGATGTTCGGCATCGCGACCACGCGGCGATTCTCAGTGGGCAGCGGAGACGTCGCGTCGACACCCATCTTGCCACCTGATCCAAGAAACGGTGACGCATGGTCGAGAATGTCGAGCGGGCCGCGGACAATCTCGATGTCACTTGGTATGTCGGTCATGGCCGCCACCATCGCAAGCACGGCCTCTTCGTCATGTACATCCACCGACCGATCAACCACGATCACCATCTTGGTCACCGCCATCTGACCTGCGCCCCACACCGCGTGCATCACGCGGCGAGCCTGCTCCGGGTAGACCTTGTCAATCTGCACGAACACACAGTTGTGGAATGTGCCGAATCGCGGCAGGTGGTAGTCCACGATGTCCGGAATCAATACCTTGAGCAGGGGCAAGAAGATACGCTCGGTCGCCTTGCCCAGGTAGTAGTCCTCCTGCGGAGGTGGGCCGACGACCGTCGCAGGAAACACGGCGTTGGCCCGGTGTGTGACCGCCGTGACATCCACGATCGGATACCGATCGGGCAGGGAGTAGAAACCTGTGTGGTCTCCGAACGGACCTTCAAACACGGCGCCGCTTCCGAGCGGCTCACCGCCCGGCTCCCAGCCCATGTCCCCACAGTCCGTTCGCACGAAACCCTCGATGACAATCTCACTGCTGGCAGGAACGCGGAGCGGCACCGTTGTGCACTTCACCATGTCAATGCCTCGTCCTCGCAGAAACCCGGCCATGAGCAGTTCGCTCATCCCCGGCGGCAGCGGCGCCGTGGCGGCGTAGGGAAGCTCAGGTTCGCCGCCGAAACAGATTGCGATCGGCATCGGCTGCCCGATCTTCTTCCATGATCGCCAGTGCGCAGCCCCGTCGTGGCAGACATGCCAGTGCATGGCGAGATTCGTTGGTCCGAGCAATTGTGCGCGGTACATACCGATGTTGTGGGAACGCGGCCGCGGATCGTCGCGATCGTCCGCATGGATCGTGTGCATGCCCGCAAAAGTGATGTACCTGCCGCCGCCGCCGGCTGTGCCGGCGTCTTCTGCTGACATGTCATACCCAACAGCTGACGGATCTCCGTCGAGCGGCCAGCACTTGATGAGCGGTAGCCGACGAAGGTCCACCTCTCCTCGCGCAGCGATCTTGACGACCTCGCGGCAGGGGCCGCTCTGGCGAAGTTTGGGTGACATCCGCAACAGTGGCAGCAGCCGCCGGCCGAGTGCAAGTGTTTCGCCCAGCCCGCGCGGCGGCTTGGGTTCCACAAGCGCGGCGATTCGATCGGCAATTGCTTCAAAGCCCCGATCCTCACAACCAACCGCGAGTGCCATGCGGTGGTATGAACCGAACACGTTGACACACAGCGGGAAGTCACAACCTTCGATCTGCTCCAGCAGCAGTGCCTTGCCGCCAAGTCCTTCCCTGCCGGGGTCGATCGCCGCGGCCCACGGGCTGGATCGTGGACACGGGGCGAGGCGTTCGGCCTGCGCAAGTGCTGTGACCTCCAGCATCGGCGAGACCGGGTCGCTCACTCGCCGCAACTCGCCGCTTCGCTCAAGGTGATCGAGAAAGGTCCGCAATCCATCGTGCTGCATGAGCGGCATGGTACTCCGGCTACACTGGGCGAATGCCGGCCATCGACCTGCACAATGTGGAGAAGATCTACCGCGGCAATATCCATGCGCTACGCGGCGTCTCGATGGAAGTCCACGACGGGGAGATCTTCGGCTTGCTCGGCCCGAACGGCGCAGGAAAGTCGACGCTCGTCAAGATCATGATGACGGTCATTCACGCATCGGAAGTTGCGGGCACGATGCTCGGCCATCCCATCGGACACCGACCGACGCTTCGCAGCGTCGGTTATCTCCCAGAACATCACCGCTTTCCAACCTATCTCACCGGCTATCAGGTGCTTGATTTCTACGCTGCGCTCGCCATGGTTGATCGACGATCGCGGCAGACGCGCATCGCGCATCTTCTGGGCCGCGTTGGACTCGGTGACTGGGGCAGGAAGAGAGTCTCGACATACTCCAAGGGCATGTTGCAACGGCTTGGTATCGCCCAGGCGCTGATGAACGATCCGAAGTTGTTGGTACTCGATGAACCGACTGATGGTGTCGATCCTGTGGGCAGACGGGAGATTCGCGACCTGCTCGCCGAACTTCGCGACGAGGGCCGTGTTGTGTTCCTCAACAGCCACCTGCTCAGTGAACTCGAAATGGTTTGTGACCGGGTGGCCATCCTTGTGCAGGGAAAAGTGGCGATGCAGGGAACCATCGACAGCCTGACCGAGGACAGCCAGCGGTTCGAGATCGAAATCGAAGGCGCGCCGCCGGAGTGGGCGGCTGCGGCATGTGATGGAATTGACGCCTCAGTGCTCATGCTTCGCGGCGAGAGCCCCGACCCGGTGCAACCGCTCATCGATCGGCTGCGGCGCGACGGTGTGACCATCAAGGCAGTTCGCCCGGTTCGAGAGTCGCTTGAGGATCTCTTCATGCGGGCGGTCGATCACATCGACGATCCGGGAGCAGCGTCGTGACGTTCCGCGCAATGTTGATCGATGCCTACAGGCAACTTGCTGCGGCGAAGTTGTTCTGGTTGACACTCGCACTGTCTTTGCTGGTGGTCGTGATGTATGGATCCGTCTCGTTCAACGAGAACGGTATGAGCGTGTTCTATGGACTGCTGCCGGTTGAAAACGAGTACTTTCGCGCAGGAAGCCCATGGGCAAGGGGCCTCTACATCGGCATTTACTCGAACTTCCTCGTCGCCATCTGGCTCGCGTGGATTGCAACGATTCTTGCGCTCATCTCGACATGCACGATCTTTCCGGAGTTCATCTCGGGTGGCTCGATCGAGTTGACGCTCTCCAAGCCCATTCATCGCACAACGCTGTTTCTGATGAAGTATGTGGTGAGCCTTCTCTTCGTCATGCTGCAGGTGCTGGTTTTCTGCGGTGGCATATTCCTGTGTGTTGGTCTGCGTCTGGGCGAATGGAACTGGGCGATCTTTGCCGGTGTACCGATCGTCACCGTGTTCTACAGTTACCTGTTTGCCGTCAGCGTGCTTGTTGGCATGTTGACCCGGTCGGGAATTACCGCCCTGCTCGTCACCGTCATCTTCTGGATGGTTCTCTGGGCTGCACAAACTTCCGAAACGGTCTTGAACAGCATCATGACCGACGCTCGCGTGAAGATCGACCGCTACTCCGAGGCAATTGAGGAACAGGAAGCGACCATTCTGGAAATGGAGGCCCGTGCAGCCAAGAAAGACGGCGGCGACTTCCGCATCGACAAGACACAGGAACGGATCGGTAACTGGCATGAGGACATTGACGAAGCCGCGGAGTTGCTGGACACGCTCGATGCGTGGTATCGCCCGGTGAGTTGGGGACTCGCCGTCCTTCCGAAAACGGCGCAGACGATCGGGCTGCTTGACCGTTGGCTGTCCAGCGCCGGTGGGTTCGATATCGCGGCGATCATGCGGGGAGAAATGGAAGAGGTCGAGGAGTTCGACCCCGCCAGCAATCGTGCGCGGGAGCAGGAGACGCAGCGACGGCTTGCGGAGGATTACGGGGAGCGATCGCTGTGGTATGTGGTCGGAACTTCTCTGCTCTTCGAAGCCGTGATTGTCAGCATCGCCCTCTGGCTGTTCAGACGGAGAGACTTCTAGCACGATCACGGGCCGCGACGACCGCATCGGTCAGCGCATGCAACACCTCATGGTCTGCAAGTACATCGAGCGCCGCTTCTGTCGTGCCACCCGGGCTGGTGACCGCGCGGCGAAGATGTTCGGCGGGTACATCTCCTGTTGACAACATGGTGGCTGCGCCGAGCAGTGTCTGCTGTACCAGGAGTTCCGCTGTCTCCCTTTCCATTCCGCACTTGATTGCCCCCTCCACCATGCCTTCTGCCAGCAGGAACAGGTAGGCGGGCCCGGACCCGCTCACCGCCGTGACCGCGTCCATCAGGGATTCGTCAACCGTTATGACCGTGCCGATTGCTTCGAAGATCTCCCTTGCAAGCACATCGTGTGGTTCGCTTCCGGCGGCAATCGCCGTTGCTCCAACACCGATGTTGCATGGGAGGTTCGGCATGAGGCGCACGACTGCCGCAGCGTCCGTTGCCTGCGCAATGCTATCCCTGCGCACACCGGCCATGATCGACATGACTGTGGGTACAGACCGGCCACTGATTTCAGACGCAACTTCCGAGAACACCTGCGGTTTGACGGCGAGCAGTAGATGATCGCAGTCGGGAAGACTTGACGCATCGGCGACGACGCGGCATCCCAGTTCAAGGAATCGATCCCACCGTTCTTCGTTGGGTTCGGCAACTGCGATTTCGGCCCCTGTCAGTACACCTCTCTGAACAGCGCCAGCGACGATTGCTTTCGCCATGTTGCCGCCACCAATGACACATAGTCGGAGTTTCTTCATGACGGCGGTACACTACACGCTCCCGCAGCACACGAGCAACACATGTCTACTTTCACACTCCCATTTGAAGCACCGGTGGTCGAAATCGACCGGCAGATCGCCGCCATTCAGGAACGCGAGGATGCTGCGGAATATGCGGATGAACTTGCCAGCCTGAAAGAAACCCGGGACAGCCTTCTCACCAAGCTGTATGGGAGCCTGTCGCCGTGGAACACTGTTCGGGTCGCGCGTCATCCTGACAGGCCGCAGACCAGCGACTATCTGAAGATGATCTGCCGCGACTTCCGCGAATTGCACGGGGACCGGCACTTCGGCGACGATCCTGCAATCGTCACCGGATTTGCGAGAATCGGTTCGCACAAAGTCATGCTGGTCGCCCATCGAAAGGGTAAGACCACCGAAGAGCGGATCGACTGCCACTTCGGCTGCGCGCATCCTGAGGGATACAGGAAGGCTCTCCAGAAGATGAAGCTCGCCGAGAAGCACGGGCTCCCGATTGTGACGCTCATTGATACACCCGGCGCCTATCCAGGGATCAAGGCGGAAGAGCGCGGGCAGGCCGCCGCAATTGCGATGAACCTCAAGGAGATGAGCCGTCTTCGGACACCCATCGTCTCAATCGTCATTGGCGAGGGCGGGTCTGGCGGCGCGCTGGGCATCGGCGTGGCGGATCGGATCGCGATGATGCAGTATGCCTGGTATTCGGTCATCAGTCCGGAGGGGTGCGCGGCGATCCTCTGGAAGATCGCCAACGAGCAGACAAATGAAGCGGCGGCCAACAACCTCGCGCTCACAAGTGCCGAGAACCTGAAGAACGGCCTGATCGATGCGATTCTCCCGGAGCCGGTCGGTGGCGCCCATCGAGCACCCGAGCAAGCAGCCGAGCAACTGGAGCGATGGATCGTCGACACGCTGAACGAGCTCTCTCGATTCAATCCGGAGACGCTCGTCAACCGCCGGTACGAGAAATTCGCCGCCATGGGGGTTCACGGGGTCGAAGCCTGACCTCGTTGACGGCCCTCGCCTCGGGGCATACCATTGCCGCTTCACCCGAACGGAGAGGCGGCCTTCACTCTTCGTAACACTGGATACACCAAGTGTTTATGGCGGATACCCTCGTGGCAACAAAGAAAACCACCAAGAAATCGCCCGCCCGGGCCAAGAACACGCGGAAGAAGGCTGCTGCCGCGAAGAAGAAGGTCGTCAAGAAGAAGTCGACCAAGAAGAAGGTGACCAAGAAGAAGGTGACCAAGAAGAAGGTCACCAAGAAGAAGGTCACGAAGAAGAAATCGAAGGCTGCTAAGAAGCCTGCAAAGAAAGTTGGAACGGCTGCTCCGACCCGCCGACGCCGAGGGCAGTCGGTTGCCGAAGCTGCCCGGGCAGTGGAGACCGATGCCAACGGCTTCGCGTTCGTGAACGGCCGACGGGTTCGGTTGATTGCCACGCCGGTCTCGCCCAAGGCGAGGCGGAGGCGGGCGGGAACGCGGGTCGAGGAATCAGGAACGCCAAAGCCATCCACCGTGCGGTCACCGCTGTCTGCCAAGGAACTTCGGGAGTTCCGTGATCGGTTGATGAAGTACCGTGCTTCCATTCTGCAGGATCTCGGCGCGATGGAGCGGGAGGCATTGCAGTCCACCAGCGGCGATGTGTCGCACATGCCGATGCACATGGCGGATGTAGGGTCCGACGCCTACGACCAGGATCTCAAACTTGGCATGGCGGCGAGTGAGCGTCAGCGGATCCGAGACATTGATGACGCGCTGAACCGGATCAAGGACAAGACGTACGGCGTCTGCGCGCAGACCCTTGAGGTCATTCCGATGGCAAGGCTGCGAGCAAAGCCTTGGGCAAAGTACACCAAGGAGGCGGCCGAGCGACTCGACCGCCGTCGATGAGTCAGGCGGAGAGGAGCGACTGCCCGTCCTGGCGATCGCCGCGAGCCTGGATCGTGCTCATTCTGGTTGTCGCCGCGGGCATCGGGGTCGACTTGGGGACAAAGGCGTGGGCCTTCTCATCTATCGGGGAGTCGCCTGTACTTCTGGATCGAACCGCGCTGATTGACAATGAACATTGGTCCCCGATTCCCTCTGGCGCCACTGCCGTTGCGATCCCGGGACGGATCCTCGACTTCAGGCTCGTGCTCAATAACGGCGCGATTTTTGGTATCGGTGCTCGGCATCGCATGTTCTTCATCATCTTCACCGCCACGGCTATCATCATCGCCTTCTGGATCTTCGCAAAGGGCACGCGGTCGCGCCAATACACCGCGCAGATTGCACTCGAACTCATCCTCGCTGGCGGTTTGGGGAATCTCTACGATCGAATTGCCATCGGTCGCGTGCGCGATTTCATGCACTTGTTTCCGCGCCGGTACCTGCCGTTTGACATTGCGTGGCCCGGCGGCGGGAGTGAGTGGTTCCCGTGGGTGTTCAACGCGGGTGATGTCATGCTGATGATCGGCATGGCGTTTCTGATCGTCTACTTCTGGCGTCAGCCATTCGATGCTTCCAGCAAGTGATGCTGTTGCAGTTCCTCGGGGAGTTCGTCAAGCGGCGTTGACTGCGCGAGGTCAAATGGGCCAACGGCCGTTCGGCGGATCAACCTGCAATAGCCGCCGGTATCGAGCGCGATACCGAGGTCGCGTGCCAGCCCGCGGATATAGAACCCCTTTCCGCATGCGATCGAGAGTGTGACCAGCGGCCACGCATAGGCAGTCAGATCGATGTCATGGACAGTGACCTGTCGAGGCTGGGGAGCAACCTGTTCACCGCGTCTTGCACGGGCATAGGCGCGTTTGCCGCCAACCTTGACGGCGCTGAATGCCGGTGGCGCCTGCCGGATGATTCCTTTGAACTGGTCCAGTGCGGATATCACATTTTCCTCGGTTGGATACTGTTCGACGCACACCTCCTGGCGTTGACTCTCTTCGTCGTGCCCGGCCGTCCGTGCCGAGAGGTCTATCACCGTGATGTACTCCTTGTCGGTGGCAGTCAGGGCGGCGAGTTGCCGTGTCGCGGCACCGAGACCGAGGACGAGAACGCCGCTGGCCAGCGGATCGAGCGTACCGGCGTGGCCAGTTTTTGCGCCGTGTGCGCGGCGCCGAACATTGGCGACGACCTGCATCGATGTGGGGCCGACCGGTTTGTCGACAACGAGAATGCCTGAGATCGTCGGCTTGTTCGGGTCTGCCATCCCGATACACTATCCCGTTCGCTGGACAGGTGACCGAGCGGCTGAAGGTGCGGCACTGGAAATGCCGTGTACGGCTTGTCCGTACCGTGGGTTCGAATCCCACCCTGTCCGTTGCGGCGTGGGCCGTTGGGGCTCACGCCGCGATCTCCCGCTTTCCTGTTCTCCCACACCCCCTGCTACCATATTCGGCCCTTCCTCACGGGCTGTAGCGCAGCTTGGTTAGCGCGTCTGACTGGGGGTCAGAAGGTCGGCGGTTCGAATCCGCCCAGCCCGATTGCTCGACGCGATCTCGATGGTGCGAAGCACCATCACGCGGTGGATTCCGGAGCGGACGCACGCCTGCGTGCAGGCCGATACGGAAGCCACTGCGGGGATGATGCGGCGTAGCCGCAGCATCAAGAGATCGCAT
>PVBE010130160.1_pt1 | contig 10254 bp, 6 predicted proteins | sample 1631181 | NCBI WGS metagenome assembly PVBE01 (sample SAMN08397723, study PRJNA350692) | Marine metagenome, whole genome shotgun sequencing project. | isolation source: water | place: Pacific Ocean | collected 2012-04 | reverse complement strand
CCCTGCCGTGACGGTCGCCACCCTTGTCGCCATCCCGCTCTGGTCGCAACAAGCGGCAGCCAAGGCCGACACTTGGCCCGACTTTCGTGGCACGACGTGGGACGGCCACGCAGCCAGCGCCAGCCTGCCGCTGCGCTGGAGCGAGGAGAAGAACGTGCGCTGGAAGACTCCAATCGTGGGCCGCGGCTGGTCATCGCCCGTCGTCTTCGATGGACGCGTCTGGATCACCTCGGCGACCGAGCGCGGCCGACGCTTGCTCGTCGTCGCGTGTGACCTCGAGTCCGGCAAGAAGATCGTCGAGCGCACGCTCTTCATCGTCGAAGAGCCCGAGAACTGCAACTCCTTGAACAGCTACGCCTCGCCCTCACCGGTCATCGAAGCTGGCCGTGTCTACGTACACTTCGGCACCTACGGCACGGCATGCCTCGATACAAACAATGGTGAGACGATCTGGGAGCGGCGCGACATCCACTGCGACCACATGGAAGGACCGGGGTCGTCACCGGTGCTCTGGCGCGACCTCTTGATCGTGCACATGGACGGCGGCGACGTGCAATACGTCATCGCGCTCGACAAGAAGACGGGCAAGACGCGGTGGAAACGGCCCCGCTCGACCAGGTTCAGGGAGAACCACATCGCGGACCAACGCAAGGCCTACTCGACGCCCATCGTCATCGACGTCGCGGGCAACCCAACGCTGATCAGCTCGGGCGCAGTCGAGACGGCGGCCTATGACCCGGCGACGGGCAAGGAAGTGTGGAAGGTCCGCACGGGCGGCTTCTCGATGTCCTCGCGGCCGGTGGCCGGGAACGGCTTGGTGTTCTTGAACTCAGGCTTCATGCGGCCGCAGTTGTTCGCCGTCCGCCCGGGTGGCAGCGGCGACGTGACCGATGACGCCATCGTCTGGTCCTACAAACGCAACGTTCCGACCATGCCTTCGCCCCTGTTCGTCGACGGTCACGTCTACATGGTCAACGACTCGGGCATCGCTTCCTGTCTCGACGCCAAGACGGGTGAGCGCGTGTGGCACAAGCGGATCGACGGGCGCCACTGCGCGTCACCGATCTATGCAGCCGGCAGGCTGTATTTCTTTGATCGAGACGGCGGCACGACGGTGCTCGCGGCCGGCAAAGAGCCCAAGGAGCTGGCGGTGAATCGGCTCGATGACGGCTTCATGGCCTCGGCCGCCGTCGTCGGCGACGCATTCATCCTGCGTACCAGGACCCACCTCTACCGAGTCGAAAGGGAATAATCGCGCCGCTGTAGCGTCCTGCGGGAACTCGTCCGCACTGGTGCCCTACGCCTATACTCGATACGTCGCCCCCACGCCCATCCGGGGAAGACCCACCACGACCGGACCCGAGGAGGGGTCCCACAAACCATGGCAATAGGAACCGAAGTGCCGGACACGACTACGGGGTTCGAAGCGAGCAGCAAGTTCATCAACGCCATCCGCGACCGTGTCGGCGAGGTCGTCGTTGGTCAGGAGGTGGTCGTCGAGCGGGTGCTTATCGCCCTGCTGACGAGCGGACACCTACTGCTGCAAGGCGTCCCCGGGATCGCCAAGACGCTGCTCGTGGCAGCAATTTCCAAGACGATCGACCTGTCCTTTTCGCGTATCCAGTTCACGATCGACCTGCTGCCATCCGACATCCTCGGTTCCGAGATCCTCGACCAGAAGACCCACGAGTTCCGCACGCACCGCGGCCCAATCTTCACCAACCTTCTGCTCGCCGACGAGATCAACCGTGCAGCGCCCAAGGTGCAGAGCGCGTTGCTCGAGGCGATGCAGGAACGCAAGGTCACGATCGGCAACGTGAGTCACACGCTACCTGCTCCCTTCCTCGTCATCGCGACCCAGAACCCGGTCGAGCAGAGCGGCACCTTCGAACTACCCGAAGCACAACTCGATCGCTTCATGATGCTGCACCGGCTCGACTACCTGCCACCCGAGCAGGAGAAGGAAGTGCTCAGGCGCAACGCGAGACTAGGCGTCAGGCGCGAGGGCAAGGGAGCGCTCGCGCGCACCGAGTTCGACGTGATCAAGGACGAACCGGTCGGCACGACCGAGGACTTGGCCGAGGTCATGGAACAGGTGCAGCAGATCCACGTCAGCGAGACCTTCATGGAACACACCGTCGAGATCGTGAACCGCACGCGTCGTCATCCGAGCCTCGAACTCGGTTGCAGCCCGCGCGCCGGGATCGCCCTCCTGAACGCATCGCGTGCACGGGCTCTGATCCATGAGCGCGACTACGTCGTCCCGGAGGACCTGTTCGCCCTGGCCGAAGATATCATCCTGCACCGCACACGGCTCAGCTATGAAGCCCTGGCCGACGGGGTGACCGGAGCCGGCGTGCTCGAGGAGATCCTCGGCGAAGTAGGCGGCCGGTAACCAGGAGGCTCGACGCGATGCGTCAAGAGCACCAACTCAAGCAGATCGACACGCTGGACTCGCGGCAGTTCTTCATCGCGGTTCGCCGGCTGGCCGACACGTTGAGCTACGGCAGCGACTCCTCTCGCTTCCTCGGTTCGGGCATCGAGTACGTGCAGTCGCGGATCTATCACTACGGTGACCCGATCCGGACGATCGATTGGCGCGTGACGGCGCGCACGGCCAAGGTCCACGTCAAGGAACACGAAGCACCGAAGCGCATTCCGTGCTACCTGCTGATCGACACCTCGGCGTCGATGACCATCAGCTCCACCAAGCGCAGCAAGTACGCGACGGCGGTGCACATTGCTGGCGGGCTCGCCTTCGCCTGCCTCGACCGCATCAGCCCGGTCGGCATCGTCGCAGTCGGCGACCGAGAACTACGCGTCGAGCCCAACCTGTCGAAGCTCATGATCATGCAGTGGCTGCTACAGCTGCGACGTTTCCGCTACGACGAGGGGACGAACCTCGCTCGACGCGTGGCGCAGCTCACGCCGAGCCTCAAGAGTCGCTGCCTCGTGATCGTGCTGTCGGACATGCACGACGACACGGCGGTCGACGCGCTCAAGCTACTCGGTCAGGCGCACGACATCGTAGCGCTGCAGCTCATGGACCCTGCTGAACTTGGCGTGCGTGGCGCGGGCTTCCTGCGCGCGACGGAAGCCGAGACCGGCAAGGAGTTCGTTTCGCTCGGCCGACAGGTGTGGCTCGATCAGGATGCACTAGAGACAGGCCTGCGCCGCGGCGGCATCGATCACCTGGTGATTCGCACCGACGAGCCCTTCGCCCACAAGCTGCGCCACTACTTCGTGAGCCGCAACCTCTTCGGAAGGGGTGCTCGATGAGCCTCTGCGCAATCCTGGCACTCGCTACCATCCTGTGTAGCCCCCTGGGGGCCAGATACCAAACTGAACAGACCGTCACCGTCGGCATGCGGGCGCAGATCACGCAGCTGATCCTGGCGGGGACCAAACTCGTCGCGAAACCGATCGACGATCCGAACGTGCCGGTGGTCCTGCGCGTCCTGGCCACCTACCCACACGGTTCGCTGTTCCGTTACGACCTCGAGTACTACGCGCTCGAGCCGGGGCTCTTCGACCTACGCGACTACCTGACGCGCAAGGACGGCTCGTCGATGACGGACTTGCCGCAGATCCCGGTGAACATCAAGCCGGTGCTGCCACCGGGGCAGTTCCAGCCGAACAACCTCGTGCCGACCGAGCCCCCGTCACTGGGCGGCTACCGCGGCTGGATGATCGCGGGCGGAGTGCTCTGGGTGCTCGGCCTCTTTGCGATCCTGTTCGTCGGTCACCGGCGACGTTCGCTCGAAGCTGCCACCATGGTCAAACCCGTGACGCTCGCCGACCGCCTGCAACCCATGGTCGAGGCCGCGCAGCGGGGCAAGCTCGACGCCGCCGGCAAGGCCGAACTCGAGCGCTTGCTCCTGACCTATTGGCGCCGCCGGGCCGGGTTGGGCGACCGCAAGCCGGGCGAGGCACTCGCCGAGCTGCGCAAGCACGCGGACGCGGGCCCGCTGCTGCGACAGCTGGAAGAGTGGTTGCATCAACCCCGGCCACGCGGCGACCTCGACGTGAACGCGCTGCTCGAGCCGTACCGCAACGCGCCTGCAGCGGAAACGGCCTGATGTTCGGCCATCCGTGGGTGCTCATGTTTCTGGTCGTGCCGCTGGCAATCGGCGTGTGGATCTGGCGCCGGCGGGGCGCGCGCCTCGTGTTGCCGATCGACCACGGTCGCCCCGGAGCCGGCCGGCTGCCCCACGCCTTCATCCGAATCGGCGAAACGCTGCCGGTCCCCGTGCTGGTCATCGCCGTGCTGCTGCTGGCGGGCCCACAGAAGCTCGCCGCTCCAAAGGCCAAGCGTTCGATGACCAACATCGAGTTCTGCCTCGATATCTCGGGCAGCATGACCGCGGGGTTCGGCGAAGGCACGCGCTACGACGCCGCCATGAATGCGGTCAACTCCTTCCTCGACTACCGCAAGGGAGACGCGTTCGGGCTGACCTTCTTCAGCGATGCGGTGCTGCACTGGGTACCACTGACAAACGACGTGTCGGCGTTCCGTTGCTCGCCCCCGTTCATGCACCCGAAACGGCAGCTGCCGACAGGCTTTGGCGCCGGCACACAGATCGGCAAGGCGCTGCTCGCCTGCCATGACGTGTTGGTCAGCCGCGAGGAGGGCGACCGCATGATCGTCCTCGTCTCCGATGGCGCCAGCTCGGACCTCGACGGCGGCCGCGACATGGAGATCGCGCGCAAGCTGAAGAAGGACAACATCGTCGTCCATGGCGTGCACATCGCCGAGAACGAGGTCCCCGGCGAAGTCGTCAACATCACGACCGCGACCGGCGGCGAAGCGTTCAACCCCGGTGACACGAACGCGCTAGAGGGGGTCTTCAAACACATCGACGAGATGCAGGTCACCAAGATCGAGAAGGGTGCCGCTGACCAGGTCGACGACTTCATCCCGTACTGCTGGACCGCGTTGATCCTGCTGGCGATCTATGGGCTCGTGCAGCTGGGTTTGAGGCATACGCCGTGGTAATCGAGATCTCCGCGATCGGAGCCGTGCTGCTGGCGCTCCTCGGTGAAGTGCTGCACGCACGCCGCTGCGGGCGCATTGCACGGTTGGCGTTCGGTCCACGCATGCGTCCGGCGCCCTGGGTACGGGGCATGCCACTCCTGCGTGCCGCGGCCTTCGGTGCCGTGACGTGGGGTCTCCTGACTCTGATCCACGAGGAGCCCCGCATCCACACCCTCGAAGGTTCGGCGAACAACCGACCTCGCCATCTGATTCTCGTGCTGGATGTCTCGCCGAGCATGCGTCTGAAGGACGCAGGCCTGGAAGGTAAACAAACGCGCAAGCAACGGGCTCGCGACGTGCTCGACTCGTTGTTCGCCCGCATCATGATCAACCGCTACAAGGTCTCGGTCATCGCGACTTACAACGGCGCCAAGCCCGTCGTCATCGACACGACCGACGCCGAGGTGGTGCGCAACATCCTGACCGACCTGCCGATGGAATACGCGTTCCGCGTCGGCAAGACCAAGTTGTTCGACGGCATCAAGGCGGCCTGCCTGACGGCCAAGGCGTGGGAAGCCAGGAGCACCGTGCTGGTGGTCGTGAGCGATGGCGACACGGTGCCATCGACTGGCATGCCGAAGCTACCGCCATCGATCGAGAGTGTGCTCGTGGTCGGCGTCGGCGACCCACTAGCGGGGAAGTTCATCGATGGTAGGCAGTCACGCCAAGACGTGTCGACGCTGCGCCAGATCGCAGCACGGCTCGGGGGCGAGTTCCACAACAGCAACAAGAAGCACATCGCGACGGCGACGATCCGCGGGCTGTCGAACGAGGCTGGCAAATCGAAGCTCGAGAAGCTGACACGGCGCGAATACGCCCTCATTTGCCTCGTGGCCGGAGCTGCCTTCCTGGCGATCTTGCCGATCCTCTTGCACTACTTCGGCACGCTGTGGCGGCCCGGAGCACGACCCATCACCCAGCTCGCCGCAAACGCTTCTCACACCGGGGAATACGACGCAGGCAAATCCGTCACAAAGTCCGGCACAGGAGTGGGGCACGAACGAACCGCTGCACGATAAGATGATGTCTGGACTTCGGACAGGAGTTGCTCATGAGACGATTGATCCTCTGTATCTGGCTGGTGGTGCCAGTCGCTGCTTGGACCTATCACGAGGGCCCAGGCCAAGACAAGATGGCGCTCGATGACGCCGCAGCCGCTCTGCGCGAGGCGCAGCAGTGGGTCGCGGCGGAGGACTGGGCGACCGCTATCGAGCGCTTCGAGGATGCCCTCAAGCTGCTGCCGAAGACGCACCTCAAGGAGGCACGACGCATTCGCCTCGAGCGGGACAAGGCACAGATGCTGTCGAGCAAGCTGCCACAAGCGCACGCCGACCTGCTGCAACTCGTCGACGAGTTGGCCACGGACCCGGGCAGCGACAAGAAGGTGCTCGATGAAGCACGCGAGACACTCGCCAATGCGCAGTACTACCTGACGTGGCTCATGCGCCTCGAGGGGCAGCCGCGCGAGAAGTGGGAACCGCAGATCGAGGCCGCGCGGCAGTCCTATCGTCTACTTGCCGAGAAGGCGGAGAAGAACGGCGACAAGACCGCCGCGAAGCGCAGCACCGAGGACCTCGAGTCTGCGATTCGCCTGGCGCGCATGGACTTGAAGGACCTGCAAGGCCTGCCACTGCCGAGCCAGTGACAGGGTTGCTGCAGCGGCCGGTCTGGTCGCAAAGGTCCGAAGACGAGCAAGAAAAAGGATGGCCGCGGCGCGAACAAAGGTCCGCCCCCGGACGGAGGCGGCTCGTAGAGACCCTCTGAGGGCAGCGCGCTGTGCCGGACGGGGCACCCCTGTTGCACTAACCGCGAGCACGGTCCATCGAAGCCCCTGCGTGCGCCGGCGCCCTGACGCCCCGGTCTGCTGACATAAGGAACCGATGATGCGATTCGCTTCTCTCGTTCTCGTGCTGGCTCCGTGCACAGCGGTTGCTGGGCAGGCTCCGACGAGGGTTCTTAGCCCGTTCCACACCAGCGGCGCACCGATAGGGACCAGCACCGGAAGCCCCGCGCCATCGGCACAAGCACCCAAGAAGCCAGGCGAACGGCTCAAGAGGCTGCTCAAGGTGAAGTTCGACCGGCGACCGTCGACGATGCTGCAAGCATGGGCATCGAAGGAGGCCGGACCTGTGGACCTGGACCCGGCCGTGCTGAAGGCCGCGCACGATGTCGCGGCCATCGACGCCGAGCTGATCGGGCTCGAAGAACCGGCCAGGAAGAAGGCCGCAGAGGCCGCGAAGAAAGCCGCCGAGAAGGCGGCCTTCGCCAAGCTGTTCGGTGGACCGAAGCCGAAGCCAGGCGCGCAGCCTGCCACCGCAGCAAGAAAGCCACCAACACCGGTCGACCCGGCCGTCGCGGCGAAGAAGAAGGTGCGCGAGCAGAAGAACAAGATCTGGGAGAACGCCAAGATCGACTGGGAGCTGCGCCGACTCCAGCGTGACGTGACCCTGGGGCGATGGGAGCGTGTCGCGACCTATCTGAGAGCGAACTTCACCGACAAGGACCGCCCCAAGGCCTACGACCACCTGGTCAAGGGGCTGCGCTTACCACCGCCCAGACCCGGCACACGCCTCCCCCCCAACCTGCGCGAGGGCAACTCGCTGTCGTTCGACGACATTTGGGCCATCGCTGCTGCGACGCCTAGACCACTCAACGCCGCTGGCATCGCCAAACTCACGCCCCTCGTGAAGCGTGCCCTCGACATGGGCCACGCTGCCGAAGCGATGCTCGCCAAGCTCACCGCGGAAGCAAAGCTGGCGCCCGGGAAACGCACGTTCACACGCCGCCAGGCAGCCCTGCTGCTCGCCTCGCTCAAGCGCGACGCCGACCTCGGCAAGTTCCTGCCCGACGAGAAGCAGGCGAGCGCGAACGATGACCGCGAGGCGTTGAACTTGTTGTCCCGCCACTACCTGGCGCTCTACGCCAAGGACAAGAAGACCAAGCACCTCGAACGGGCGTGGACCGTGACCCAGTCCGCGCTCGCCGTCGGCTCGATCGGCGAGAAGGACAAGGCCGAGGCCTTGCGCCGCGCAGTGGAGCTGGCGCCGAAGATCCGTAAGGATCTCGGTGCAACGTGGCTCGCTGACAGCTTCTCCTCGCGCCCCGAGCGCGGCATGGAGATTCTGGCAACGATCGGTGGGCAGGCTGCCAGCGGCTTCCGCACCCATGGGCGCGACAAGAAGTTCCGCCACCAGGGCCTAGAGCTACAGAAGACCGCTGTCGATGCACTGCTCACCAAGGCACCGCAGTTGGCCAGCAAGTGGCGCGAGACGCTCAACTTGCTGGGCGCCAACTGGTTGGTCGAAGCGCTCCACTGCTACGGTAACTCCAACGCGACGTCGCTCGGCCCGCGGATGCAACGCGACTACTACGGCAACTGGTACTACTACAACCACAACACGCGCTACGGCGGGCAAGTCACCCCGCTCGAGCCAGGCGACGTGCTGAAGGTGCGGCCGAGCGACACGTGGATCGCCGCGATCGAGCCAAGCGTGCGCCCGCGCTTCGCGATGATCGTCGCGCAGCTCTATCTCAAGGTCGGCGAGTGCAAGAAGGCCTTCCCACACATCGCGGCGCTCGCCAAGACTCACCCCAAGCAGGGCAAGGAACTCGCCGAGGAGTTTCTGCGCGTCTGGGCCAGGAACAACAACCCGAACGTCAACAGCTCGCGCACGAACCCGTACATGTTCATCTACGGCTTCGAGCAGCGCGCCAACGCGATCCCGCTGACGCGTTCGAAGCAGGAACGCAACCTGCGCGAGCTGGGCGAGTGGGTCGCCAAGATCAACGACCTGCCGATCGAGCCCGTCGACCAGAAGCTCGTGGTCAGTGCCTTCACGGCGGCCCACAGCACCGCCGAGGTCTTCAAGCCGGCAGCGTTCGCCAGGGTCTTCGGCAGCCTCGCCAAGCTCGACGCAAAGACCATGGCCCAGCTCGTGCAGAAGATGCGCAGCAACCTGGGCGGCATCTGGCGACAGCCTGCGGAACAGAAGAAGAAGAAGACCAATCGCCGGCAGAAGGACATCGAACGCGAGGTCACCGCGGGCTACGCCATCGCGCAAGGCGTCGTGGACATGGCCCTGCAGCACGAGGACCATTGGGCCCTTCACGTCGCCAAGGCGGCACTCGCGCACGACCACAACAACTATCGCCAGGAACTCGGCAACGACTCGGAGTTCTCGAGCCGCCGCAAAGCGGCCATGGCGGCCCTCGCCTCAGCAGCCGAGAGCTACGGCAAGGGCGCTACGGACCGCCCGATCGACGACGAGACGATCGAGCCGTACGAGACCTGGTTCTACGCCACGCTCGGTGCGTGCGACTTGCGTTTCGTCTCGGAAGGGAATCAGCCTGACCACGATCAAACCAAGCTGATCAAGGCAGCAATGGACGCGCTGCCCGACACCATTCGCGAGCGCCACTACGTCAAGTTCTGCAACACGCTGTTCACGCGTCTGAGCGCAGTCAACCCGGCGTGCAAGTTCCGCTACCTGCGCGCGGCGTTCGAGATCGTCGGCGACCATCCGCACGCCAGCGAAGCGCGCAAAGTCTACGCGTACTACGGAGACCTCGTCACCGAAGTGAAGCTCGATGCGGTCATCGACGGTCACGACCTCGTCGGCCAGAAACCGTTCGGGGTGCACATCAACCTGCGCCACACGAAGGAGATCGAGCGCGAGAGCGGCGGCTTCAAGAAGTACCTGCAGAACCAGAACAACACTCCTTACTTCTCTTACAACTACGGTCGACCGACCGAGAACTACCGCGACAAGTTCCAGGAGACGGCGACGAAGGCGCTCAAGGAGCACTTCGAGGTGCTGTCGGTGACTTTCAACGCCGCGGACGTGAACTCCAAGGCGACCGAGAACGCGGGCTGGCGCGTCACTCCGTATGCCTACATCCTGCTGAAGGCGCGCGGCCCCGAAGTCGACAAGATCCCGCCGGTGCAGATCGACCTCGACTTCCTTGATACGACCGGCTACGCGGTGCTGCCGGTGGTGACACCCGCCGTGCCGATAGACGCGTCGAAGGACCCCGACGAGCGACCGTACGAGAAGCTCGAAATCACGCAGATGCTCGACGAGCGTCGCGCCGAAGAAGGCAAGCTCGTCCTCGAGGTCAAAGCGAAGGCGGTCGGGCTCATCCCCGATCTCGACAGCGTCGTCGACCTCGGCCCCACCGAGTTCGACATCTCGAACGTCGAGGACCAAGGTGTCTCCGTG
>PVBE011205573.1_pt1 | contig 10255 bp, 10 predicted proteins | sample 1631181 | NCBI WGS metagenome assembly PVBE01 (sample SAMN08397723, study PRJNA350692) | Marine metagenome, whole genome shotgun sequencing project. | isolation source: water | place: Pacific Ocean | collected 2012-04 | reverse complement strand
GTCGCCCAGGCGGTGCCGTAAATGCGTTGCAGCATCTCGTTGTCGGAATTGCCGCGCCAATAGGCGCCGGCGATCTTGGTCAGCTTGAAGGCGCCGATGCGCCCGGTGGAGGGTAAATGCGGGCCGCGGCAAAGATCGATAAAATCGCCCTGGCGGTAGAGCGTGACATCCTCGCCTTCGGCAATGGCGGCGATTAATTCCGCCTTATAGTTCTCGTCGGCCTGCGTGAAGAACTCGATCGCCTTATCGCGCGGCCATACTTCGCGGGTGATTTCCTCATCGCGTTTGACGATCTCATGCATGCGCGCTTCGATGGTGACGAGGTCATCCGGAGTGAATGGATCTGGCCGGGCGAAATCGTAATAGAAGCCGTCCTCAATCGCCGGGCCGATGGTGACCTGGGTATCGGGATAGAGCTCTTTGACCGCCTCGGCCATCACATGGGCGGTATCGTGGCGCAGCACTTCGAGCCCGGCATCGTCTTTGGCGGTGATGATACTGATCGCCGCGTCGTTCTCGACGAGGCGCGACAGATCCCATAATTCGCCGTCGACCGAAACCAGCAGCGCCGCCTTAGCGAGGCCGGGGCCGATACTGGCGGCAATCTCCAACCCGCTTACGGGTGCTTCAAACGAACGCGTCGAGCCGTCTGGCAATGTGATGTCGGGCATGGACCTCTTAATTCTATCTCTGAATGGGTAAAAGTGGCGGCACTCTAACGGGCGCGTGGCCCCTGTCAAGCCACGCTAAACTTACATATTATTGGTTAAGGCAACGTCAATGAAGCGCGCACCTCCGCAACCGCTAAATCGGCCATGCGGGCGCATTGCAAAAGCCGAACGTGTGGCCCGCGTGGCACCGTTAATTCTGGGTCCGAAGCGGCGGAAAAAATCACCGTGGCGGCGCAGCCAACCGAGGCGGTGATATGCATCGGTCCGGTGTCATTGCCGACGGCGGCTGTGGCGCGCCGCGCCAGGGCGGCAATCTGGCCGAAATCGGTGCGGCCGCATAGATTGAGCGCTTCGGGGCATTGTGTGCCGATCTCCGCCAGCACGTCGCGCTCCGCCGCCGCGCCGATCAACAGCGGGCGGTAACCGGCAGTGAAGAGCTCTGTCGCAAGCTCGCCGAAAGCACGCGCTGGCCAGCGTTTCTCCGGGCGGTGCGCCGAGCCGCCGGCGATCAACAGCACAAACGGCATATCGTCGGAATTTTCGCGCAGGATTTGCGCGATATCGCCGTCGAGCCAGGGCAAGTCCGCATCAGGCACCTGATCGATGCCGGCCATGGCGAGCTGTTCGCGCTGGCGCTCGACGGTGTGCATGCTGTCGCGCAAGAGATTGGCGTGCGGATGCGAACAGCCTGGCGCAATGCCGGACCATTCAGGCCGGGGGGCGGCAAAATAGCGGTAATAGGCGCTCGAACGGTTCGAGGTCTGCAAATCATAGACCCGGCCAAAGCCGCCCGAGCGCAGGCGCCGGCGCATGGTAAACCAGGCGGGAATGTTCCATGCCTTGGCCCGCGGATCGCACCAGATGCGGTCGAAATGTCCGCACGCCTCCGCCATCCCGGCATAAGGGGCAGTGGTGAGGAGGGTAATACGCGTCTTCAAGTGATGCGCGCGGATGGCCGCAAACGGCCCCATCGAAAGCAGGAAATCGCCGAGGGCGCCATGCTTGATGACAAGGATTTCGGCGCTGGCCGCGCTCACCGCTTGGCCGGCGCTCCGGTGGCGAGCACCTCCTCATAGACGGCGAGCGTGTCGGCGCACATTTTATCGAGGGTGAAGTTTTCGGCGATATGGCGGATCGCCACCTCGGCCATGCGCTTGCGCCGCTCGGCGGAGAGATCAAGCGCCGATTCGACCGCCTGGGCGAGCTCGGTGGCATTGCCCGGCTCGACCAACAGGCCGGTCTCGCCGCCGAGAATAGTTTCCTTGGCGCCGCCATGGTCGAAGGCGATCACCGGCCGGCCCATCGCCTGGCCCTCGACAATGACGCGGCCAAAGGCTTCCGGCTTGGTCGAGGCGTTGACCACCATATCGGCGGACATATAGGCCGCCGGCATGTCGCGGCATGGCCCGGCAAAGCGCACAATATGGCCGAGCCCGTTTTGCTCGACCTGGCGCTCGAGCTGCTGGCGGTAGTCATGCCGGCCCTGTTCGTCACCGACAAAGACAACGACATAATCATCGCGCTTGAGGTGGGTAAGGGCTTCGAGCAATACCCGGTGGCCTTTCCAGGCGGTCAGGCGGCCAGGCAGCATGATGACGGATTTGCCGTCCGGCAGGCGCCACTGCCCGGCGAGTTGGATAACCCGCGCCTGGGTTACGGCGCCGGGGTTATAGATCGAGACATCCACACCACGGCGAATCACGCGCAGATTTTTCTGCTCCATGGGGTAGGTGTGCATGATGTGGTTGGCGGTGAATTCAGAATTGGCGATGACCAGCTCGCCCTTGGTCATGATGGCGTTTAAACGCCGCTTGAGCGCGCCTGAAGTGCCGTAGGCGCCGTGAAAGGTGGTGATAAAATGGCAGCCGGTTTTTTGCGCCGCGTGATAGGCGCTCCAGGCCGGTGCGCGCGAGCGGGCATGGATGATGTCGACCCCCTCGGCCGCGATCAATTTGGCCATGCGGCCGGCATTCTTGCGTATTTGAATTGGGTTTTTGCTTTTTAGCGGCATTTGTATGAGACGCGCGCCGGCGCTCTCAATCTGATGCTGCATGGCGCCGCCGGCCGAGGCGACCAGCGCTACCCAGCCTGCCGCGCCAAGAGCCTGCGCGATTTCCACCGTCGAACGCTCGGTCCCGCCCGGTACGTCAAGCTCGGGCACGACCTGAAGGATGACGGGCTTGCGCTCTTCCCGCGCTCCGGCGGCGGTGCTAGGTTGGGCCTCTTTTGTCACTCTAATTCCGCGTTCTTTCCAGGACCGGTCCGGAGATAGTCCCATAACTGATCAGCAGGCGGCAAATTCGCCGGACGCGCGAATCTTAACCACGACGGACGGGCAGACAATCGCCTACCATGTGCTTGAGGGCAAGGCTCCAGGTGTCATATTCATGGGCGGCCTGATGTCCGATATGAGCGGCAGCAAGGCGCTGGCGCTCGAAGCGCACTGCCGCGCGGCCAGGCGCGCCTTTATACGCTTCGATTATACCGGCCACGGCGAATCGTCCGGGCAATTCACCGATGGCACCATCGGCCGCTGGCATGCGGACTCGTTGGCGGTTGTCGATGGCATCGCCAAGGGGCCGCAGATATTGGTCGGCTCCAGTATGGGCGGCTGGCAGATGCTGTTGGCTGCGCGCGCCCGGCCCGAACGCGTCGCCGGGCTGATCGGTATCGCGGCGGCGCCGGATTTTACCGAAGACCTGATGTGGCAGCAGTTCGACGATGCGGCGAAGGCGAAAATCCACGCCGATGGGATACTCCACCTGCCGTCCGATTACGAAGATACGCCCTATCCCGTAACCCTCGGCCTGATCGAGGATGGCCGCGATCATCTGCTGTTGCGCAGCCCCCTTGCGCTGACCTGCCCAATCCACCTGACCCATGGCATGGCGGACAAGGACGTGCCGTGGCAGACGGCGCTCAACATCGCCGCAGCGGTGACGAGCGAGGAAGTGAGCGTGACTCTGGTCAAGGGCGGCGGTCACCGCCTGAGCGATGGGGCCGATTTGGCCCGCCTCGCGGCAGCGGTCGACACTATGGCGGCGCGTGTACACGGCCGATAAAGCAGCTTCAATTCATGGTGAACGGCGCCTCTCTGGCCTAGGCAGGCGGCGGCGGATGCACTATGTAACCTGCCTATGCAAAACATGAATACACGCAGCCTATTCAAATTTCGCTGGCTGGCGCTGGTGCTGGCTCTCGCATTGCTGTTTGCCGCGCCGGGGAATGCGATGGCGGAAGAGGGCCTGAGAGAGCTCGATACCCGCGCCGACGGCTCGCGTATTCTGAACCTGATCGCGCGCAGCCACGCGCGCGAACTGCCGGCCTTTAAATTTGTTGATCGCGCCGGCAACCAACTCACCCTCGAAAATTTCCGCGGCAAGATCGTGGCGCTTCATTTCTGGGCGACCTGGTGCTTCCCGTGCCGCGAGGAACTGCCGACGGTCGATGCGCTGCAAGAGCAATTGGGCGGCGAGGATTTCACCGTCGTACCGCTTTCGGTCGATCGCGGCGGGGCCGAACTTGTCGGCCAATATTATGCCGACAACGGCATCGTGAATTTGCCGGTCTATATCGATGAAGGCATGGATGTGGCGCGCGCTCTCCTGGTTAACGGCATCCCTTACACCATCCTGATAAATCGCGAGGGCCGTGAAGTGGCCCGGGTGCTGGGTGATCGCAATTGGGCGACGCCCGATGTGACGGCGCTGTTGAAAAAAGTAATTCAGTAAGGCAATTCGCCGTCCGCCGGCAATGGCGGGGCAGCGCTTTCAGGTATACAGTCCGAAAATTATGGATCTCTCGCTCTTCGGCATTTTCATCGCGTTTCTGGGAGGTGTGATCTCGTTCCTCTCGCCCTGTGTTCTGCCGTTGGTGCCGGGCTATGTGTCCTATATTGCCGGCGGTTCACTCGAGGATTTGACCGAGGACCCGAGCGCCAGCCGGCGCATGCAGGCGATCTATCTCAGCCTCTTTTTTGTCGCCGGGTTTTCGCTTGTTTTCATCGGACTCGGCGCTAGTGCCAGCGCCATCGGTGAATTTCTGCTCAGCAACAAGCGCCTGTTCGAATATATCGCCGGCGCGGTAATCATCGTCTTCGGCCTCTATCTGATGGGCCTATTGAGAATTCCCTTCATGGCGCGCGAGATGCGCTTTGTCAGCCGCGCTGCCGGTGGCCATCCGGCCAGCGCGCTTCTGCTCGGCACCGCTTTCGCTTTCGGCTGGACGCCGTGCATTGGCCCGGTGCTGGGCGGCATTCTCACCATGAGCGCCAACACCAACGAGATCGGCGCCGGCGTGATATTGCTTGCCTTCTATTCGCTCGGCCTCGGCCTGCCATTTCTACTCGCCGCCGCATTTACCGGCTTCTTTCTCAATTCGATGAAATCCATGCGCCGTGCCGGGCGCTATTTCCAGTTTATCGCTGGCGCCGTCATGTTGGCGATGGGCGTTGCCTTGATCACCGGCTACCTGACCTCACTCGCCTATTGGCTGCTCGAATTGGCGCCGGGCTTGGCGACCCTCGAAGGCGCGCTTATGTAATCCCGTCCGCAAGCAGGGCTTTCAGCCCGCTGCGGTAATCCGGGTGGCGCAATTGAACGCCAAGCTCGCGCTTGACGCGATCGTTGCGCACAAGCCGGTTCTCGGCCCAGAAGCTGCGCGCCATGGCCGACATCGTATCTGGCGCAAATTCCTCGAGCGCCGGCGGTGCGACGCCGAGCAGTTCGCAAGCATGGCTGACGACATCCGCCGCCGCCGCCGCTTCATCGTCACAGACATTATAGATTGCGCCGGGGTTGGGCGCGGCCATCGAGGCGAGCACTATCCGCACGATATCGTCGACATGAATGCGCGAGAATAGATGCCCTGGCTTGTTGATTCGCTTGGCCGCACCCGCGCGCACCGTTGCCAACGCATTGCGCCCGGGGCCGTAGATTCCGGCCAGGCGGAAGATATGCACCGGCACGCCGCGTGTCCGCCAGAGACCGAGCCATGCCTGTTCCGCCGCCAGCCGCTGGCGGCTGCGTTCGTTGCCCGGATTTGGCGCATCGCTCTCTGACACCCAGGCGCCGCTCCGATCGCCGTAGACCCCGGTGGTCGAGAGATAGCCCAGCCATGTGAGATTCTTGGCGGTGGCGATTTCCTCGGCCTGCGCAAGGATCACCGGGTCGCCGGCCGTGCCGGGCGGTATGGTGCACAGCACATGGCTGGTGGCAGGCGGAATTTTCGCCTTTTCCAGCTGCTCGCCGGTAATGTCGTGGGCCGCCAATTCGTCCAGCACCGCGCCATCGCGCGAGGTACCGGCGGCCTGCCAACCGAGGGCACGCAGTGCAAGCGTCAGGCGTGCACCGCTGTAGCCGAGGCCAAAACAGAACAGCTGGCCCGGTGGAAGCGCGCTATGATAGGGAGAGCTCACGCCGCATAATAGAATGTTACGCTGATAATTGTCACAATCCATCAAGAAAGCTTCGCCACCATGTTCCGTCCCGTATTGATCATCATCTTACTTGCCCTCCTGCTGTCGCCGATTCGGCCCGAAGGCGCCGTGGCGCAGAGCGCCGTTCAGGGGCGCGAATACGATCAATGCATTGAGTTGGCGATGCGCGAGCCGGAGATCGGATTTGAGCGGGCGATGGCGTGGCGCGATCTGGGCGGAGGCATCGCGGCACGCCACTGCGTCGCCGTGGCGCTCTATGGCCTCGGCCAATTCAGCGAAGCGGCGCTCCGCCTCGAACGCCTGGCCCAGGACAACGCAAATCCCGAGCTCGTGGTTTCGCTGCTCGGCCAGGCCGGCAATGCCTGGCTGATGGCGGGCGAGTTCGCGCGCGCCCACGCCACCTTGAGCGCCGGTCTCGAATTGGCGCCCAACAATCTCGATCTGCTGATCGACCGCAGTTTGGTATTGGCCGCGGCTGAAAATTATTGGGAAACCGTCGATGATCTCAACCGCGCACTCGACATCGATCCCAACAATTCGGACGCTTTAATTTTCCGCGCCAGTGCCCACCGCTACCTCGACAGCCTCGATTTGGCGGCGGACGACGTCAACCGGGCGCTCACGTTGGACGGTGACCACGTCGCCGCCTATTTGGAGCGTGGCAATATCCGCCGCCTACAGGGCAATAGCGCCGGTGCGCGCGACGATTGGCTGCAAGTGATCAAACTCGCGCCCAATTCGCCGGCGGCGGAAGCGGCCCGGCGCAATCTGGAAAAAATGGATATCAAGGTTGAATAGAGCGCCACTCAGCGCACGTCTCAGGGTCGCTTTCCGTGGGCAGATGTTGCGCCTTGCATTGTTCGAAGCGCGCTCCGGGCGCGAGCCGGGCAAGCGCCCATACGGCCATGGCGCGGACCAGCGGCGAGGTTTCGGATAGGCGCTTCTCGGCCACGCCGGCGAGCAACCCATCGCCGCTATTGCCGATCGCTATCATCACATTGCGCAGGAATCTGTCGCGCCCGGTGCGCTTGATCGGAGAGCCGGAGAAAAGCGCGCGGAAGGCGCCATCGTCGAGCTCGGCCAACTGCGCCAGGCGCGGTGCCGTTAATTCGGCGCGCCGCTCGAAGGTGCCCGCCGCGCCAATTTGAGCGAATTTGTTCCACGGGCAGGCGGCGAGGCATTCGTCGCAGCCGTAGATGCGGTTGCCTATGGCGGCGCGGAACTCTGGCGCGATATGGCCCTTATGCTCGATGGTGAGGTAGGAAATGCAGCGCCGCGCATCGAGCCGGTAAGGCGCCGGGAAGGCGTCCGTCGGGCAACTATCGAGGCACGCCCGGCAGCTGCCGCAATGGTCGCGGGCGGGCGCGTCAGTGGGCAAAATGTGGGTGGTGAATATCTCGCCGAGAAAGAGCCACGAGCCGTAATGGCGCGACACCAGATTGCTGTGTTTACCCTGCCAGCCGAGGCCGGCACGCTGGGCGAGCGGCTTTTCCATCACCGGTGCGGTATCGACGAACAGTTTGACCTCGCCGCCAAATTGTTGCGCGATATCGCTGGCCAGGCGTTTCAGGCGTTTTTTGAGGATTTTGTGATAGTCGCGCCCTTGCGCATAGACGGATATAGCGCCCCGTTGAGGCGCGCCCTCTATATCGCGAGGTGATTTGCCGGGCGCATAGCTCGCGCCCAGCATGATAATGCTGCGCGCTTCGGGCCACAGCAGGGTGGGATCGCCGCGCCGCGCCGCATGGGCCGCCATCCACGCCATATCGCCGTGATAGCCGCGCGCCAGATAATTCCGCAAGGCTTCGCGCTCCGGCCCGGCCGCTGCAGTTGTGACGCCGAAAGCATCGAAGCCGAGCGCCCGCGCCTGCCGTTCGATCTCGGCACGGAGCGCCTCTCCACCGGGCGGCGCTTCGGCTTCAGAAATCGAGGTCCGCATAATGCTTGGGCGGGGGGAAACCGGGGATGTAATCCTCCAACAACGGCCGGAAGGAGGGCCGCGATTTGATCCGCGCATACCATTCCTTGGCCGCCTCATGCCGGCTCCACGGCACATCGCCCATATAATCGATGGTCGATAAATGCGCGCCCGCCATGATATCGGCGAGCGAGAATTCGTCGCCGGCCAGCCAATTGCGCCGGTCGGTAAGATAGGCAATGTAATCCAAATGGGTGCGGATATTGGCGAGGCCGGCGCGGACCGCTTGCGAATTCGGCTCAGCCTTGGTGAGGAAGCGTTTGACGAACTTTTCCTCGTGGATGAATTGGCTTACCTCGCGGCTGAATTTATCGCCAAACCAGGCGACCAGCCGGCGCACCTCGGCGCGCTCCGTCGGCTGGGTGCCGATCAGCGGCGGGGTTTTGTAGACATCCTCGAGATACTCCAGAATAGCGCCAGCGCCGGCGATTACGGCAGCGTCGGCCTCGACCAGAATAGGCACCTCCCCAGACGGATCCAGGGCCATGAATTCGTCTCGCCGTTCCCATGTTTTTTCCAGCACCAATTCGAATTCCAGGCCCTTTTCGGCCAGGGCAATACGCACGGCGCGGCAGGCGGGTGTCAGCCAGAGGTGATAGAGGGTTCGCGCTGGGGTGTGCTCGGGGGTTTGCATGTGCGGCAGTCTATCTCATTGTAAATCGCCGCCCAATAACGGAGATGGCCGCTCCGAAGAGAGGCTAAGGGGTCACCGAATTGTGAACGGCCTTGTGCGGTGGTCCTCTCTTGTCATGATATATTCCTAGGCGGAATAACCTATGAAAATGCGCCCATTTTACATCTTGCTGTGTTTCGCCGCCGGTTTGGCCTTTGTTTTCTCGGCCGAGCGGGCAGCACGCGCCGATTCGGGCGCGCGGCTTGTGGTAGTTGAGCTTTATACCTCGCAGGGCTGTTCATCCTGCCCTGCCGCCGACGCATTTCTCGTCGAGCTGATCGAAATGCGCGACGATATTCTCGGCCTCGAATTCCATGTCGATTACTGGGACAATCTTGGCTGGAAGGACCGTTTTTCGAGCGCCGAATCGACCGCGCGCCAGCGCGCCTATGCCAAAACCCTCGGCCTCACCTATGTCTACACGCCGCAAATGGTGATCAATGGCAGTGCCAACGAAGTCGGCTCCGACAAAATGGCGGTGATTGCGGCGGTTAAAAGTGCGCATAAGAGCAATGCGGTTCATCTCGATATTGCGGTCGCGGCGAGCGACGCGGGCGGGGTGGATATTTCCATACCCGCGGCGGTGGCGGGTGTCACGGGCGGCGCGCCGGCGACGGTGTGGCTGGTCAATTTTGACCGCCACTTCGTCACAGACGTTACCGCCGGTGAAAATAACGGGCGGGAGATGAACAACAATCATGTCGTTCGCAGCCACGAAGCAATCGGCACTTGGACCGGCGAGGCGCTCAACTTCTCTATTGGCTCCGATCAATTGGCCGGCGCCGAATCCTCGGATGGCTGTGCCGTTATCGTCCAATTCGGTAAGCACGGCGCCATTATCGGTGCCGCTTCCTTATGGCTCGATGGGGCGAGCTAAAATTAAGAAGAGATGAGCTTGGCTCATCGCTATTTAGCAAGCGCGACTGCGCGCCCGAGCTTATGTGAGGTAGCCAAGCGCGCGGATGCGTGCGCCCGGCGATTGAGGAAATATACAACTGATCATTCTTATGATCCGTTGGTACATTAAGCCGTCAGAGTTTTCGTTAGGAGGCCGGCCAGGCGGCGGCTGAAGGAGGCCGGATCGGGCAGCGATTCACCTTCCAATATTCGTGCTTGGTCGAGCAGCAGGTGAGACGCGTCCTCGAGCGCCTCCGAGGCGCCTTCCTTGCCCACCAAAGTGGCCAGTGCACGGGTAAGAGAATGGCTGGGATTAATTTCGAGCACGCGTTTCTGTCCCATAGTGGGCTGCTGATGCTGGCGCAACAGACGCTCGAAATGCATATCGACATCGCCCTCATCGGCGACCAGGCAGACCGGGCTCTCGGTCAAGCGTGATGAGGTGCGCACGTCCTTGACCTCCTCGCCGAGGGTGAGTTTGACCATGGCGATGAGCTTGTCCATATCGCTTTCGTCGGCCTTTTCCGCTTCCGGCGCGGCGTCATCGCCCGTTTTGGCGGCCTCGAAATTATCGAGATCGGCCGAGCCCTGGGTAATCG
>PVBE011149564.1_pt1 | contig 10256 bp, 4 predicted proteins | sample 1631181 | NCBI WGS metagenome assembly PVBE01 (sample SAMN08397723, study PRJNA350692) | Marine metagenome, whole genome shotgun sequencing project. | isolation source: water | place: Pacific Ocean | collected 2012-04 | reverse complement strand
GGTGTCTCTCAAACTCGTCGCTGACGTCAAGGAGCTACTGCAGCATTCGACGGCGACGCCGGACCGCTTCCGCTTGCCGGCAGTGCTAGATCGTGTGCGGCAGGTCCTCCGTTCGCTCGAAGAGGGCAGGAAGACGGACATGACCTACTTGCACCTCTTCTCCGACCTCAAGGCGGTCGACCTCACCAATGACGAAGGCAAGCTCAGCGACCGCATCCTGACTGGACTGCGTGGACTTGAGCCATCCAAGCTCTTGATCTCGCGCTGTGGCATGACGAGGTCGGCCGACTTGGCCGTGACCTCGGTCAATCTGCGCGGGGCGAAGTGCATCCGCAACCAGCGCGCGCACTTCGACGTTGTCGTCAAGAACCTCGGCAGCACGTCGTCGGGCGAAGTCGAAGTCGGCTTCACGGTCGATGGCCGCTTACGATCGGCGCGCACCGTGCCGTCGTTGGCGCCCAACGCCGAGCACATCGAGGCGTTTCGGGTGCGCTTCACCAAGGCGGGCAGTCACTGGGTCGAGGCTGATCTACCCCGTGACCGCATGCCTATCGACGATCGTCGTGCGCTCGCCGTTCCGGTCGCGCAAAGCGCCAAGGCCTTGCTCGTGGATGGCGATCCGAATGACTCGGAAGAGCGCGCCGAGACGTTCTACTTACGCATCGCCCTCGACCCGACCGACGATGGCTCAAGCGGCTTGGCGGTGACGCGGATCGACGAGAACGAGGTCTCTGGACACGAGTTCTCGCCGTTCGACGTCGTCGCGCTGGCAAACGTGGCCAGCCTCGACGACGAGACGGTCAAACGCTTGTCCGCCTTCGTGCAGGGTGGCGGTGGCTTGCTGATGTTCGTTGGCGATCAGGTCGAGCCGGACGCGTGGAACCACCTGTTCTGGCGGGGCGGCAACGGCCTGCTGCCAGCGCCGCTGCGCGAACTCGCCGGCGACATGGACAATCCGGACAAGGTCGTGTTGCGGCCAGACCCGCATCCGATGTTCGGCGACTTTCAGGAGGAACTCGGGCGCACGCTCGGCTTCGTCAACGTCGGGCGCTACCTCTCGGTGGGCTCCGAGATCGATGGCGTTCCCGAGGGCAATGTGCCCGAGGGCTCCGAGATCTTGATGCGCCTCGCACACGAGAGCGGTCCGCCGCTGTGGGTCGAGAAGCCTTGGGGCAAGGGTCGTGTCAGCCTGTGTCTGACCACGGCCGACGTTTCATGGACGCCCTGGGCGTCCAACCCGGCTTATCTGATCGTGGCGCGGCGTGCCGTCGATTGGATGTTGCGGCGCGACGACCTTGGTCCCGCCAACTGTGATGCCCGGTCGGCCTTCCGCGCGACGTTTCCAGCCGCGCGTTATCAGGGCCGCGTTCGGCTCGGCCCAGCGCGCGACGACCCGGACGCAGACATCGAGCGCGAGCTGACGATGACGACGACGCCGGCCGCGCCCGACACCTTCGTGCTCGAGTCCGCGCCGAACGACGCCGGTCGGCCCTGGAACACTGCCGGCGCGATGCGCCTAGAGCTCGAGACCTCGGACACCACCAGGGAGAACGTGTTCTTCACTGTATCGCCATGGGGACTGGAAGGTTCGCCGCGCACGATCGCGAAGCGTGACTTGCTCGAGATGCTGCCCAAGGAGATCCGCGACAAGACGCAGTTCGTGGACCAGAAGGCGCAGGTCGACGCCTTGTCCGACGAAGGCGAGTTCTGGCGTGGACTCGTGTTCGCGGTGCTGGCCGGCCTCGTGCTCGAGTCCCTCCTCGCCTGGCGGTTCGGAAGGCGTTGATGGACCAGATCCTCAGATGGCTGGCCGGAATGGGCGACGAACCACTGCCACCCGGTGAATCACTCCGGTTCGAGTTCCTCTCGATCCCGAGCGGCGGCCTCGGACTCCTGGCGCTGCTCGGCTTCCTGCTCCTAGTGGGCGCGATTTGGTGGCTCTATCGGCGCGATGCGGCCCGTTTGCCGTTCGGCGCGCGCATGGCTCTGGCCGTGCTGCGCATCACGGCACTTCTGTTGATTGCAGGCATCTTGCTCGAGCCGAGCCTCGTGAAGGTGCGCAAGGTCGTCCGGCCGGGTGAAGTGCTGCTGCTGTTGGATGCCTCGCAATCGATGAGCCACAAGGACTCGTACCAGCGTTCCGCCGAATGGTCAGCGGGCTGGAAGTCGATCGGTGTCACCGACCCGCAGTTGCTGCCGCGCATCGAGTTGGCCAAGAAGCTCCTGGGGCAGCCCGGATTGACCGACGCGCTCGCGAGCAAGAATCGCGTGCGCGCTTGGCTGTTCGGTGGCGGCCCGCGGCAAGCACCAGTCAAGGAAGTCGTGTCGCCGACCAACGGCGAGCAACAACCCACGCACGGACTGCCTCCACCTCCGGTGCTCGACTTCGACAAGATCGATGCGACCGAGGGCAGCACGAACCTGACGGCTTCGCTGCGGCAAGCACTGCAGGCGAGCCGTGGTGCCGGCGTCGCCGGCGTCATCATCATCTCCGACGGCCGCCGCAACGCCGGCGGCTCGGTCGAGGAAGCCGGCGCCTACCTCAAGCGGCGCAAGGTCAAGGAGGTCATGGTCGTCGGCGTTGGTGATCCTGCCGAGGCGTGGATCACGACGCTGCGCGAAGTTCACGCCGCCGAGCGTGTGTTCAAGGGCGATCCACTGAAGGTCTCTGCGATCGTCTCCGCGGAGGGCTACGGCGCTCAGACGCTGGTCGTGGTCCTCGACGAGGTCGACGAGAAGGGCGTCAAGATCCGCGATCTGCACCGTGTGCAGATCGAGGTTGGCGGCGATACCGCATCCGCGTCGGTCGACTTTCCGCCGGTCCTGTTGGCCAAGGAGGGCGATCGCTTCCTGCGTATCGAGGTCGAGCCCCCGTTTGGCGAGACCAAAGAGGACCGGCACGCACGCACAAGGTCGAGGTGCTGAGCCAGAAGCTGCGGCTGCTCGTCGTCGCGGGCTCACCCTCGCACGAGTTCCGGGTTCTGCGTAACCAGATGATCCGCGACAAGACGATCGATGTGTCGTGCTGGTTGCAGAGCGCGGACTCGGACTTTCCGCAGGACGGAAACTCGACGATCAAGGAGCTGCCCAAGACCCCGAAGGAGCTCGACGTTTTCGACGTCGTGGTCATGGTTGACGCCGATCCAGTGCTGCTCGATCGTGCGTTACCGCCGATGCTGCGCGATGCGATCACGATGCGCGGACTTGGGCTGTGGTTCGTGATGGGCGAGAAGTTCTCGGTGCAAGCGGCGCGACCGGGTTCGTCGATGACGCCCTTGATCGAACTCCTGCCGGTCGAGATCGACCTGTCGTTGGCCGAGAACCTGATCGGGATCGGACGCTACTTCAAACGCGAGTTTCACTGGGAACTCACGCGTGAGGGCAAGGGGCACCGCGTTACCGGCATCCTCACGGATCCGACTATCAATGCGACGTTGTGGTCAAAGTTGCCCGGCTACCGCTTCGCCATCCCGGTCTTGCGTGCCAAGCCTGCCGCGACCGTGCTCGTGCGGCACGCGGACAAGACCAAGCGCTCGCAGGACGGATCGTGGCCCCTCATCGCGCTGCAGTTCGTCGGTGCAGGCCGCGTGCTGTGGAGCGGCACGGACGAGGTCAACCGCTGGCGATCCGTCGCCCCGGAGGCCTACAACCGGCTGTGGGTCAAGGGACTGCGGTGGCTCTACGAGGGCAAGCTCGCCGGTGGCAGTTCGCGCTATCGCCTCGGTGCGTCGACCGAGAAGCTGACGCTCGGTCAGGAGGTCGATGTCTTCCTGCGCGCGCTCGACCAGAACTTCGAGGCGATGGTCGCGCCGACCGCCAAGGTCCGGCTGTTCGGGCCAGGCGGCCAAACCGAAGACTTGGCCCTTGCCAAGAGTGAAGTCGGCGATGGTCGCTACCAGGGTGCGTTTCGGCCGCGAACGACTGGCCCGTGGACCGTGCAGGCGCTCTCCGAAGAGACGGGTGAGGCGGTCGGACGACCGGTGTTGTTCGCCGTCGTGCCTTCGGAACTCGAGAGCCAGGGGCCCATGGGGTTGGCCGAGTTGACGCGACTGGCCGAAGCGGCGGGCGGCAGCATGGTATCGCCGATCGACCTTGCACAACGCGCGCAAGAAGTCCGGTCGGCCACGACGGAAGAGACGTTCACGCTACCGTTCCCGCTCTGGGACAAGTGGCCGACGCTGCTGCTGATCGTGCTGCTGCTGAGCGTCGAGTGGATCCTGCGCAAGAGGTTCGATCTTCTGTGACCACAACCACCGGCAAGGGCGACCCCAAGCAGTTCCATGCGAAGGTCGACGTCGACCTCTCTGGCCTCGCTCCGGTAGCCGCTCGCTTTCGGGGCGCGTTCGCGTCGTTGCGAGCGCGGGTACGCAACAGTCTCCTGCTCGAAGGCGCTGCCATTTTCGGGCTCGGCTTCGTGGTTTACTTCTCGATTACCTGGCCGGTCGATCGTCTGTTCCGGCTCGAGATGCCGGTGCGTCTCGCCTTGTTGATTGCGTTCATCGTCTGGATGATCGTGCTGGTCGTGCGGCGGGTATACCGCCCGATGTCGCTTGTCCTCGATGACGAGGAAATGGCACTGGCCATTGAGCGCAGCAACGCCGGGTTGTCCCAGCACTTGATCAGTTCTGTCCAGTTCTGGCGACAGTTGCAGAGCGGTGACTCGGTTGGCGCGGATTCACGGCAGCTCATGTCGCGAGTGGTCGGTGAGCTACCCCAAGCTCTTGGCAAGGTTGAGATCGCGGACGCGATGAAGGCCGAGCACGTGCGGCGTAACAGGCTCTTCCTGTTCGGTGCGATCGTGTTCGTCGTGCTCGTTGCGACGTTCTACTCCGGGTTCGGACTGTGGGCGCGCCGCAACCTCCTCCTGTCCCCCGAGGACTGGCGGCGGCAGACGGAGTTGACGGTCGTCGACGCCAAGAACGGTCGTTTGGTCGTGCCGCGTGGTGATGACTTCACGGTCGCGGTCGACGCCGCAGGCGTCATTCCGGAGACCGTACGCATCCGGTACGAGTTCGACGATGGCAACCGGGCGGACGAGACGATGACCCAGAACGTCGGCGAACAGCGCTTCACGTTCACCTTCCCTGGCCTCGTGGATCCCGTGCGCTTCCAGGCATGGGGCGGCGACGGAGAGACGCGGTGGATCCGCGTCGACCTGGTCGACCGGCCGAGCCTGTCCTCGCAACAGGTCACGATCGTCTATCCGGCGTACATGAAGCGCGACCCGAAGGTGGTTGCCGATGATGTCGGCGAGGTCGTCGTGCCGCGTGGCGCACGGCTAGACCTCGTGGCCACGGCGAACAAGAAGCTGAAGCGGGCCTCGCTCGCTGTCGGCGAACTCGTCGTGCCGGCCGAGGTCGGCACAGCCGGGCGCAAGGTATCGGGTGGGATCGAGCCCGACGCGTCGGGCCCGCTCGTCGTGCAGATGCTGGACGTCGACAATCTGACGCACGGGGAAGGACGCCGGTTGTTCGTGCGCGTCGTTCCTGACAAGGGGCCGCGGCTGACTGCCAAGGTGCGTGGCCTCGGCGCCTGGATCACGTTCAAGGCGCGCATTCCGGTCGAGCTTGGCATCAGCGATGACTTCGGGCTCCAGCGACTCGAGGTCTATCGCGGCGTCGGTCGGAGTGCCGCAATCGGTTCCAGCGAGAAGCCCGAAGAGGTGTTCAAGACGACGACGGCCGAGGGCCTCGGCGAGTTCGAGCCCGGTGTGCTGCGGTTCGAGCGTCTTGTCCGCCACGACCTGTTGCCCTTCGCGGTCAACCCCGACGACGCGGCCGACGAGAAGAACCCGATCCGCGCCGGCATGTTCGTTGCCGTCAGGTTCCGCGCCTGGGACAACAACCCGAAGGCCGGCGATGGTGGCCAGGCGAGCACGAGCGACGCGTTCACCTTCAAGGTCGTGACCGTTTCCGAGTTGCTGCGCGAGCTGACCCGTCGCCAGGGCGAGCTGCGCGTCGAGTTCGAGAAGGTCATCGCCAACGAGAAGGCTGACCGCGCCGAACTGAGAGAGTTGCAGGACCCGGCGGCTCCCGGCGGGATCGGGGCGCGCATCGTCAACCGGATCTCGACCATGGCTCGTCGCCAGCGCAGCCTCGCCAAGCGGGTGCTTGGAGTCGGGAGGAGGTACGGGCAGATCCTCGACGAGATGATCAACAACCGCGTCGGCTCGGCCATCGGCGGGGGCGAGGCCACCGTGCGGCGTCGCAGGAGCCTGATTATCGATCGCCTAGAGGACCTCGGAAAATCTGTCATGCCCAAGTTGGCCAGGATTGTCTCCGAGTATGGCCGGTCCAAGGACGGGGATCTGCGCACCCTGGCCGCCAGTGGCTATGATGACGTCATCTCGCGCATGGAACGGGTCTTACGCGAGATGAAGAAGCTCAAGAGCTTCGCCGAGATCCTGACCAAGCTCCGCGAAGTGATCAGTCTGACTGACGAGGCCAGAGAAGCCGCGCGGAAGCGGCTGAAGGCCGAGATGGAAGAGCTCTTTGGCTCCGGGCAGAAGAAGAAGTGATCCCCCCCCAGGAAGAGGGACGGCAAGGAGACCGGCAGGAACATGAGTCGACACGGGAATCTGCGGGCTTCTGGCCCGTCCACCCGCTGCCGGTAAAGACTCGGAGATGACCATGAGCAAGCGCTTCGCTTCACTCGGACTCCTCGCGGCCCTGGTCGCGAACCCCGTTCCTGCCCAAGGTGACGTGCCGAAGGCCGCCAAGAGCCAGCAGGCCAAGCCGACCAGCTTGCAGCGCCAGGCGTTCGCGAAGTTCCAGGATCTCAAGGCCTCGATGCGTCGGCTGCAGAAGCTGCTTTCGGACTCGGACTCCGACAAGGCCAAGCGCCTCAAGGCGGGCTTCGGGCTGATGAGCGAGAAGAAGGTCGAGTCGCAGATGCGCGAGATCGAGGACCTGCTCAAGCTCGAGTCGTGGGAGCCTAGCCTGCGCAAGATGAAGCGCGTGCAGGATGACCTCCGCTTGCTCCTCAGCCTGCTGCTGGATCGCGACGTCGACCTGCAAAAGCTGCTCGAAGAGATCGTGCGCCTCGAGGGCTTCAAGAAGAAGGTCGAGAAGCTGATCGAAGAGCAGAAGGCCGAGAAGGAATGGTCCAAGCAGGCCGAGAAGATCGAGAAGCAGTTCGAGGCGATCGAGCGGTCCAAGGCCGACGTCAAGAAGCTGATCGGTGAGCAGAAGGCGCTGAAAGCCGCCACCGAGTCCAAGGGTGCCGGTAAGAAGGACAGCGCACCGCTGGCCGACAAGCAGGGCGAACTGAAAGAGGACGCAGCAAACCTCGAGGACGACCTGAAGGAGATCGAGGCGCGTGCCAAGGAGATCGAGGCCGCGAGTGACCCGAAGAGGGTCGGTCCCAAAGAAGGCAAGCCCAAAGAAGGCAAGCCCAAAGAAGGCAAGCCCAGCAAGGCTTCTTCGGCGGCTGGCAAGGCCTCCGAGTCGATGGACAGGTCGCAGAACAAGCTTGGCAACGATCAGCCTGAGTCGTCACTCGACGACCAGGAAAAGGCGCTCGACGATCTGCAGAAGGCAGCCGACGAGCTGGTCGAACTCGAGGAAGAGGTGCGGCGCAAGCTCATGGAGCTGCCGTTCGACCGCCTGGCCCGCGAGCAGCTGAAGACGATGGAGAAGACGCACAATCTCGCCGACGAGATGGAGAAGGCCGAGAGCGAGGGCGAGGGCGAGGGCGAGGGCGAGAGCGGCAAGCCGGTGCCTGGCAAGGACAACATCGAGCAGGCCGTTCCGAAGCAGAAGAACGCCGCGGGCTCGCTGAAGAAGGTCAAGCCCGGCAAGGCCAAGAAGAAGCAGAAGGACGCGCAGGACGACCTCGAGGAAGCCAAGAAGAAGCTAGAGGACGCGCTGGCGCAGCTGCGCCAGGAACTGCAGGAAGAGGTGCTGCGCGCCCTCGAAGAGCGTTTCACGGCGATGCTGGCCAAGCAGCGCGAGTTGACGCGCGACACGGTTCTGACGCACAAGTGGCGGGGTCGTATCGAGGCGCTGGTGCAGCAGGGCGTCACGCCGGCCGCGGTCCGAAACCGGTGCCTCAAGCTGGCCACCGCCGAGCGTCAACTAGAGCAGGAGTCTCGTGATGCGCTGACGCTCATCGAGGCCGAGGGCTCGGCGGCCGTATTCCCCGAAGTGGTCAGGACGCTGGCAGACGACTTCGTCCTGGCAGGGAGCATGCTGGATGGCTTCGACACCGGTGAGACGACTCAGGCTCTGCAGAAGCAGATTGAGAAGGTCCTCGAGACCCTGATCGACGCGCTGACCAAGCGCATTGAACAACTCGAAGGCGAAGGCAACGGCGAGTCTGACGGCGAGAACCCGCTGATCGATCTGCTCTCCGAGCTGCGCCTGCTGAAGCTCTTGCAAGAGGGCGTCAACGGCAAGACCAAGCAGGTCAATAAGCTCGCGCAAGGCTCGAAGAAGCGCACCAAGCTTGCTGGTTTGGCTGCCAAGAAGCAGGGCCGCGTCGAGGAGCTGACCCGCATGCTGGCGCGCAAGGTCGAGAAGGAGGACGCGGGCGAGGGAGACGGTCGATGAACCGCGTGTTCGTCGTTTGCAGTCTTGGTGTGCTTGCAGCGTTCGCGCCGGCGCAACAGGACAAGCAGCGCAAGTCCGTCAAACCCGCTGCGATCGAGGCGGCGCGTCAGCTCACGCCACGCTTCTCCCCGGACAAGTTCGCGGCCTGGCTGAAGAAGCAGAACGCCTCCCCCAAGGTTATTGCGGCGTTCCGCAGTGAGTGGAAGGCGGGGCCTGACGGGCGCATCACCGATCGCGCGTTGCGTGCGGTCGCGGCACCCTACCGGGTGGCCATGGAACTGTGCGACGAAGCCAAGCCGAGGGGCGCGCTCGAGTTGGCCAAGGTTCTGGCCGGCAAGCCGGACCCGATCCTCCGCGCGCACGCGCGCTACTTCCTGGCGCGGACTGTGCTCGACGAGGATGACCCGGAGGGTGCGGTCGACCTGCTCAAGGACTTCATCCGCCACGATCGCGGCCACACCTACCTCGATGGCGAAGCTGCGTTCTACCTCGGCTTCAGCCTGTCGCTGGTACCTATCGTCGATGAGGCGATCCTCAACCTGGATATCTTCCTCAAGCTCTATGCGGATGCGCCCGAGCGCTATCGCGCCAACGCGTCGCAGTTACTGCAGGACCTACGCGCCCAGTGGCAGAGTCCTTTGCACGGCATCGCCGACGACATGAAGCAGTGCGAACGTCGTCTACGCAAGGACCACAAGGGCGACCAGGTCGAGACCAAGCAGTTGAGTATCGTCGAGAAGATCGCGGTCTTGATCGAGGAGATGGAGAAGCAGCAGCAGTCCGGTGGTTCGCCGAGCGGCAACACCGTGCCCAACGGTCCGGCCAACAAATCGTCGTTGCCGGGCGGAGAAGGGCGCGTCGGCAACCTGCACGGATCACGCGGCGTCAAGGACCGCTGGGGCAACATGAAGGATGCCGACCGCGAGAAGATCCTCAGCGAACTGCAAACGAAGCTTCCCGAGCGCTTCCGCGTGCTGCTCGAGAAGTACTACGAGCGGGTCAACAAGTGAGGAGGCGGAGCAAGGCTCCACTCCCTTCCCTCGTTGCTCTCGTCCTGACGGCTGCGGTCGATGCGCAGGCTCCCCTTCGCGTCACCCCCGTTCGCGGGTCGGCGACGGTGCTCGATGCCGGCTGGGAGGTGGCGGAGGGCCGCGTTCGTGGCACGTCGGGCGGGGCCCGCTTCTCGCTCTCGCTGCGCAGGGCCTGGTTGCTCGAGCCCGTGATGGCAGCGCCACCCAAGTCTTCGGTCGCGGCCGGCTGGTTCATGCTGCGCGGCGGCTCCCGAATCGAGGGGCGACCGGTCGGAGGCGATGCCAAGGTGGTGCACTTCCGTTTGGCGAGCAACCACGTCGTCAAGGTCCCATGGGCGCATCTGGCGGGGTTCCGGCTCCGCGCTCGGCCGAGCAACCCTGCGGTGGAGCAGGGCTTCGAGGGGCTGCTGGTGACTCCGCCCGTCGATCAGGACCAACTGTTCGTGCTCGATGCGAAGAAACGGCTTCGCCGTTTTCCGTGCCGCGTCGAGGGCTTCGAGGGCGAGTTCGTGCGTGCTGTGCTCGCCGGGGAGAGTCGGCTCGTTTCGTTCGCTCGGCTGCATGCGATCGTATTCGCGGAGACGAGCGGACTCGCGGCGCAGCCGGCGCCCGGTCTCGTGTGGTCCGAGGTGCAGTTGCACGACGGCCGATTGCTGCGCGGCACGCTGGAGACGGT
>PVBE011561918.1_pt1 | contig 10257 bp, 2 predicted proteins | sample 1631181 | NCBI WGS metagenome assembly PVBE01 (sample SAMN08397723, study PRJNA350692) | Marine metagenome, whole genome shotgun sequencing project. | isolation source: water | place: Pacific Ocean | collected 2012-04 | reverse complement strand
GGTGGAATGATCAATTTAAACGCGTGTAACGCGATTTTCGCAGCTACGGGATGTGCTGCGTTCGATCACATGGTAGCGGAGCCAGGCTCCGCTACGTTTACAGAAATACTTGCAATTTTGAAGCGGGTTCTCTCTTGAGCATGCGAGACTCCGCTGGTCGCGTGCATACACGCGATCGTAATTCGCTGTGTTCGGCCACTTGGGTCCGTGCACGGCCGTGTTCGATCACATGGTAGCGGAGCCAGGTTCCGCTACCAGGTGCTAGTCGCACCAACATGTTCTGAAACAGTTTAGAACATGTTAAGTCTTTGGGATAGGCTATGCTCCTGGTTGGGAGTACCCGAATCCGTTTATTAAGCATGGCACACCTTCTTTTGTGCTATGCCCTTTTTGTTCAAGAGTTGTGCGATTCTTCATAACCTCAAACTTTAAACGCTGACGTTCTCGATTCACTGGGGATGGATTGCTGCAGGGTTGTGGCTCAGTCTTCTCGTTGGTCAGACGGATCCAAGGGGGAGACTGAAATCCATCGAGGGAATTGAATCCATTTGGAGTAGGAGCTGCGGGGCAGTGGGGTTCTCCCACGTCCACAGGACGTCAGACGGAAGGATCGACAACGAACACGAGCACCTGGCTCCTGTTAACTCAGCTTGGGAAAACCAAGTGATAGTGAGTACGCACAGGTGCGACAGACTTACGACGGGTTTGGCTCAAGGTAAGAAGCGAAAAGAAAAAAGCAAAGCAAGTGTCTTTTCGTCCCTCTTTCTTCTTGGTAGCGGAGCCGTGATTCAGATCGCGGTTCCCTGCCTTGAAGTGCGCTACTCTTCTTCTTCTTCTTCTTCGTGGCGCAGCGAGACGCCATGGCACAGCAGGGAGCGGGAGCAGTGGAGCTCTCGCCAGAGGCGAAGCGTATGCGCATCGAGATGCCGCAGACGTTTGCCCCCGAGATGGTCCACTGGTCGGACCCGGAGCTCCGCAACGAGGTGAGGACCCTCAAGGCCCTGATGCAGAGCGTCATGCACCAGCACGAGGAGGTGCGCTCGAAGCACAACACGCTGCTCGAGAACACCTACCACGGCCTTCGAAGGGTTCACTTCAAGCACGCCGAGGCGGAGCGGCTCTTCCAGGCGACGGACCAGAAGCTTAAGGAGCACGGCAACTTGTTCCTCAAGCGCGCCGAGGCGGAGCGGCTCTTCCAGGCGACGGACCAGAAGCTTAAGGAGCACAGCAACCTGTTCCTCGCGACCGACCAGGCCCTCGACCACACGAACAAGGCGCGCGCGGCGGAGATGGTCGAGATGCGTGAGAAGTTCAACATGATGAGCGAGGACCTCGAGAATTTCCGGTTCAACGTGGAGGTGAAGGCGAAGTACGTGCAGGACACCTTCGTGCCGCAGGCGCTGGCGGAGTCCAACGACAAGGTCGTGCGGATGCTGCGGGAGAACCGGGAGACCATGCTCAAGGAGCTCGCGAGCATCCCAGGACTGGTCGAGAAGAGCCTGCCGGGCGCCGTGACGCAGGCGGGCTTCGCTGCTGGCGGCGTGGACCTTCGCAACCAGGTGGACGAGATCTCGCGCAAGGTGATCGCGGAGGCCGACGAGTACCTGAAGGGCCACCTCCTCAATGTCCGGAAGGAGCTCGGGGAAGAGTTGATGCAGGCGCAGCAGGGCCAGGCGACCCTCCTCACGAGCACCTGCGAGCCCCTCCGCGGCCTCATCACCAACGTCAGCATCCAGCAGGAGGGGATCGCCCAGGAGCTGTTCCGGACGGTGGCGCGGATCGAGATGGTCGAGAACTCCTGCTGCCAGTGCCCGTGCTCCAGGGGGCAATGCCCATGCCCCTGCAACACGGGACGCTGCGGAACGGGGCCGGGCCCGACCACGCAGCAGCCGGGAGAGGTGCCGAAGGAGCTCAGCGGCAACTGTCGGTCCTTCTACTTGTCGCCCAACGCCCAGGGAGCACGAGGAGACGCTGCCTGGAACAGCTGGGCGCCTCATGGCCGGGGAGGAGACGGCCAAGTCGGCGGTGCTGGCACAGGGCCCGGCGGCGGACGTGGACCTGGCGGTTTTGGCGGAGGTTTCGGCGGAGGCCCCGGCGGCGGCGGGCACGGAGGGGCAGTGCCGCGCATGCCACCAGGCATGAATGGCAATCAGGCCATCACGATGACCTCGAAGATCTTCGAGGAAAAGACCGCCAGGGATAAATCCATGACGTACGACGGCAACGCCGATCACGGCGCGTCCTGGAGGTCAGATGTCTACGACTACTTTGTATCCAAGTGGCCAGACTGCGAACCCTGGCTCCGCTGGACGGAGGATCAGGGGGCCACGAAGATCACTCCCGAGGCCATCGATGCGCACCTGCAGTCGGGGGAGGCCATGACGGAGATCAGCCCGTATGTGTTCAGCCACCTGGTATGGGGCTTTCTGCAGCACTGCCTCACTGGAGCGGGGCGGCAGATCTTCAAGGCGGCCAAGCGGCAGGACGGGCTCAACGTGTGGCGCCAACTGGTCCTAGAGATTAACTCCAAGACCGACTGCCGCCGGCACGGCCTGCGGAATCGCTGCCAGAACCAGACGCAGGTCGTGAACAACAAGCACGTGCGGAAGGCGATCTCCGACTGGGAAGAGCTGTACTGCCAGTACCTCGACGCGGGTGGGGACACGATGGCGTTCGAGGACCGGCGAGGCCAGCTCCTCCGGATCCTGCCCACGGCGCTCCGCCGCGAAGTATTCCGCAACATGCAGAGCTTCCCCGACCTCGACTCGATCAAGGAGTGGATCCGCGTGCAGATGGAGCTCGAGGAGCAGTGGGAGGTCGTGGACTCGTCCTCGCGGAAACGCGGCGGGACTCCGGTCAACCAAGTGGAGGAGGCCCCAGAACCCGAGGCGGACGAGGACGAGAACCCCAGCGAGGACGACATGGAGGCGCTGCTCAAGCTCGACGCGAACTCGACCACGGACGAGATCCTCGCCGTCCAGCGGCGATTCCAGCGGTTCGGAGGACAACGGCGCACCGGCCCAGGGGGAGCGGGGCCGCCGAGGCGGGACGCGCCGAGGAACCCTGGAGGCCGCCCGGAGCGGCTGCCGAGCACGGCGCCGGCCGGACCGAGCAAGTGCGTCAACTGCGGCCAAACCGGGCACGAGGCCCGCAGGTGCCCCAAGGCGGCCTTGGCCAAGGAGGAACGGCCATGTTGGCTGTGCGGCAAGCCTGGCCATGTCGCAAGAGAGTGCCCTAACAAAGAGCGGGGAGTCGCTGCCAAGGCGGTCTCGTTCGGCTGCCTCGAGATCGTGCCGGGCGACTGGGCCACTCCCCGGAAACCGGTGAGGGCCCCGGCCAAGGCGACTGTAGCGCCTGCGAGCGCGGCGAGTCGCCCGGCCAACCAGTTCGACGCGCTCACCGTGGAGGACTTCCCGGAGTTCGCCCCGAGCGCGAAGCCTGCGGCGACGAAGCTGGCAGGGCCCCGTCCGGCGCCTAAGCCGTCGCAGAAGTCCACGGCGAAGGTCAAGAAGCTGCAGGAGCGCGACGACGAACGTGCGATGCGGGAGGCCCAGCTGGAGAACGAGCGCCTCAAGCGGCAGGAGGAGCAGTGGCGGCAGCGGCACAACAAGCTCGTGAAGAAGCTGAAGGCCAAGGGCATCGACGAGCAGGCCGTGGACCTCATCGAGCAGTTCCCGGAGTTGGCCGAAGACATAGCGGCGATCGTCCTCAACGAAGAGACCGCCTGTGGCCTCGGCGAGCCGGAGGAGCTCGACACGAGGCCGGACCCCCCCGGCGACGAGGACACCGACGACGAGATGGAGGAGTTGGTGGACAGCAGCGACGAGGAGGAAGAGACTCCCGTCGAGGCCAAGAGACGGCACGACCGGAACTGGTTCTCCGTGCAGGCCAGGATCCGGAGTCGTGACGCGGACGAGCTCATGGCCGAGGAGGAGGCACGAGACGAGGCGGAGGAGAAGGCCGTCGACGAGGCAGTTGAGCTCGCGCTCAAGGAGTTCGAGACGAAGACGGCTCACGACCCTTTGGGGTCTGACCCAGAAGATCCTCGAAACCTCGCAGAGCCTCTTGGAGTCCCAGAAGTGCGCGGCCCAGGTGCAGATCCGCAGGTACCGACAACGACTTCACCGTCACGGGCATCTTCACCGAGTCACCCAGTCAAGGCACCCAGTCAAGACATGCAAAATGATGCAAAGTCGCTGGCCCACATTCGGGTGGTCAAAACGACTGCGAAATCGGTCACGTCCTCGAGTTCGGAGATCGAGGATGAGGCCGATGCACGTCACGAGCGGCGGCGACGAGCGATGGAGGAGGCTGAGCGGTGGAGCGCCAAGTCCTCGCAACGGAGGCCTCGAGACGTGCCGGCCGGGCTCGCGGAGCTCGTCTTCCCGGAGGGCTCCGAGTCCTTGATGGTCGCCGGGCCGGACCCGCCGAAGTACATCAGCTTGCAGGTGGTGCTCGACTCCGGCGCAGGGGCGCACGTCGTGAACCGGAAGGCGATCCCAGGCTACCTCGTGGAGGCTTCGGCCTTATCCAAGGCCGGTGCGGCCTTCCTGGGCGCAGATGGAGGGCGAATCGCCAACCACGGTGAGTCGCTGCTGCAGATCGTGGCCGAGGACGCTAAGGGCGGCGCGCACGCGATCACGAGCCACTTCCAGGTGGCCGACGTGACCCGAGCGCTGTGGTCAGTCGGGCTCATCTGCGACTCCGGCCTGGACGTGCGGTTCAAGAAGGGCGAGGCGTCGGTGCTGGACGCGGCGGGCAGAGAGCTCTGCCACTTCACGCGGAGCGGCGGGCTCTACGTGGCGACGGTGCGGCTTGAAAATCCGGAACATCCGGATTTTCGCCGGCTGGGACAGTGAGTCGACGCGCTCGACAACTTCGAGATGTTCCTGTAAGACCCAGAATTCTACAACCAGCGAGTGACGAGAGTCCCGGACTCCCGAAGCGAGTCGGATGCCAGAAGGGCATGGAGTTCATCGAGACCTTGAGCGACGTGGAGGTCTCGGGCGTGGAGTTGTTCGGCGGCGAGAGCAAGGACGTCGAGGCTGCGGGCGGCGGCGAGGTCGTGGAGATCACGGAGCAGGAGGCCGAGGAGGAGTGCGAGCCGATGCGAATCGCCCCGGACCCCGGCAAGCCGACGGAGGCCGAGATGGAGCAGCACCGCTCCGAGGGACACTGCCCATACCGGAGCTGGTGTGAGTGGTGCGTTGAGGGCCGCGGAGTGGGTGAGCACCACAAGTCCGGGCCGGAAGGATCCATCCCTGTGATATCCTTCGATTACTTGCTCGTGACCAGGAAGGGGATCTTCCTCAACGGCAAGGTGGAGCCGAGCAAGGTCGTGCTGAAGATCCTCGTGGTGAAGGACTCGCGGAGCAAGTACATCGGCGCGCATGTGGTGTCCACGAAGGGCGCGGGAGCAGACCGCTACGCCGTCGAGAAGCTCCGCGGAGACATCGCCTGGCTTGGATACACCAAAGTGCTCCTCAAGAGCGACAACGAGGCGGCCATCGTCCAGTTGCTGACGGAGACCTTGAAGAGCTTGAGGATCGAGACCGTGGACCAGGCGTCGCCGGCTCACCCGCCGGCCTACGACAGCAAGGCCAACGGGGCGGTGGAGAACGCCGTGCGCCAGGTGCAAGGGCTGCTGAGGACCCTGAAGCTGTGCCTCGAGTCGCGGATCGGCAAGCGCATCCCGACGGAGCACCCCCTGCTGGCCTGGCTCGTGAGGCACACTGCGTGGCTGCTCACGGTCCGGGTCCGAGGGCAGGATGGCAGGACGCCGTACCAGCGACTGCGCGGCAAGCCCTTCGCGAGGAGGCTGGTCGCGTTCGGCGAGGAGTGCCTGGGCAAGTTCGCGACGAAAGGCCCGAGCCACGATGAGGACGGCAAGCTGCGGCCGCGGTGGTTCCGCGGCGTGTTCCTGGGCTACGATCGCCTCACGGCAGAGTACGTGCTGCACTCGCACGGCAAGGTCGTGAAGACCAGAGCCCTCCAGAGAGTCCCGGAGGACCGCAGGTGGAACGGCGAGGCGCTCGAGGAGGTGCGCATATCGCCGTACGCGCTGTACCAACGGCCCAGGCCGGACGTGGTGTTCCGCCGGGACCCGTCCACGGCGAGGCAGCAGGAGCTGGACAAGAAGTTCGTGATCGTCAGGGACATCAACTTGCGCAAGGAGGACTTCCTCGGCGAGAACGGCCACGGGCTGACGCAGCACGGCTGCTCCAGGTGCGGCTGGGCCATCCGCTTCGGCTGGGAGGCCGAGACCAGCCTCTCGCACAGCGAAGAGTGTCGTGAACGGATGCGCGAGGCCATCCGTGCATCAGGACCGACGGGCAAGTCGCGCGTCGAGTCATGGGAGGGTCGCAAGGCCAAAGCAGCGGCAGCGAATGCCCCGGCCGCCGCGGCCGAGGGGGAGACAGTGGAGCAGGAAGACGTCCGCGACGGCGAGGGCCCCTTCAAATTCGCGGAGCTCGACGACAAGGACTACGTGCCGTTCGACGCGGAACTGGACGCGCCGGAGGAAGACGTGCCGGAGGGGAAGCAGCTGGCCGAGGCTGCTGCTCCCCTTGACGAGCCCCTCGGGCAGCCAGACGAAGGCTTTGCCGCGACTTCGCCGACGTCGCCAGTTTGCTCGCCGACGTCAGCTGGAGGCGACGTCCAGAGCGCAGCTGCAGCAGAGGCGCTACTCGTGCAGAAGCTGGCGCCAGAGCAGAAGTTCGTCTACAACCTCGTGCGGGAGTTCGGCGGGGACGCGAAGAAATTCCTGAGCGAGGTCTACAGCGTGCCCAGAGTGACGGAAGCGGCGGCGAGGTTGCCGAGCTGCGGGTTGGTGCCAGGCTTTGCCTTCGACCTCAGGACCTGCAACGCAGCTGGAAAGCCGTGGGACTTCCGGGATAAGGACATGAGGCGCGAGGCTAAGAGGATGCTGGAGGAGCAGAAGCCCTGGATCCTCGTAGGATCGCCGCCGTGCACGCCATTCAGCACATGGCAGGCCCTTAACGAGCGCAAGAGGCCGGCCGAGAAGGTCCAGAGCGAGTGGGACGAAGGCGTGGCGCACCTGGAGTTCATGTCCGAGCTCTATGCCATGCAACACCGCGGCGGGAGGTACTTCCTCCACGAGCACCCTGAGCACGCCAACTCGTGGGGCGTGGAGTGCATCCGGCGGGTGGCAGCAATGCCCCACGTGGAAGAAACCGTCGGGGACCAGTGCCAGTATGGGCAACAGACTGCCGAGGGCGAGCCTATCAAGAAAGGCACGCGGTGGCTCTCCAACTCGCCGTGCATCCTCGAGGCGCTCAACAGGCGATGCAGCGGCAGAGGCGGGAAGTGTTCCCGTGCCAGCGGCGGAACGCACCAGACGGTGTCCGGGCACCGCGTCGCCCGGCAGAGCCAGGAGTACCCGGTCAAGTTGTGCAAGGCGATCCTCATGGGGTGCAAGCGACAACTCATAAAGGACGGGAGCTTCACGGTGGGAGTCGTGGGCCTGAGGCCCCCGGGCAACGCGTGCGAGGAGTGGGACCTGGAGCACCAGTGCATGCGGCTCCTGAACCTTGAGGTGGAGCAGGCGGAGTTGCTGAAGGCCGACGGCGGCGGAGTCTTCCGAGACAGCATCACGGGCCAGGTGTTGCGCAGCGATCTCGTCCGCAAGGCGCGGGAGGAAGAGATGGCGTACCTCGTCTCCAAGGGCGTCTGGGAGAAGGTGCCACGTGCTGAGGCTCTACGTCGCCAAGGAAAGCCACCCATTACCGTGAAATGGGTCGATGTGAATAAGGGCGATGACGAGCACCCGAAGTATCGGTCGAGGCTGGTCGCACGAGAGGTCAGGAGGGCCTGGGAAGCGACCGTGTTCTCGCCGACCCCGCCTCTCGAGGCGCTCCGCACTGTGCTGTCCTTCGCGGCGACGGACTTCGAGGGCCGAGCGAAGCACGTCCGCGACCCGACCTCGGAGAGGAGGACGCAGGTGTCTGTCATAGACATCAAGCGGGCGTACTTCAACGCGAAGACCGACGACGAGCACCCGACGTACGTCGAGCTCCCGGCCGAAGACCCTGACCACGGGCAAGGGCTGTGTGGACACTTACTGGTCCACATGTACGGCACGAGGAGAGCGGGCCTCGGCTGGCACGACGAGTTCTCCGAGCACCTCGAGGAGCTCGGCTTCGTGCGCGGCGACGCGTCCACCTGCGTCTTCCACAACAACGAGCGTGAAATCGTGACCTCAGTGTACGGGGACGATTTCACGAGCACCGGAACCAAGGCAGACCTGGACTGGTTCAAGAAGGCGCTCGAGAGCAAGTACGACCTGGAGGAGGAAGCGAGACTCGGACCGGGCCCTGAGGACGACAAGCGCGCGTCGATCCTCAACCGCGTCGTGCGGTGGACGGACGCTGGCCTCGAGTACGAAGCGGACCCGAGGCAAGCCGAAAAGCTTGTGCAGGACCTCAAGCTGGAGGGGGCGAAGGGCGTCGGCACGCCAGGGGCAAAGCTGAACAAGGAGCAGGTGCTGGACGACCAGAAGCTCGAGGCCACCAAGGTGACGCCCTTCCGAGCCGTAGCGGCACGCGCGAACTACTTGGCAGCAGACCGCCCGGAAGCCCAGTTCGCGGCCAAGGAGATTTGCAGGTGGATGTCGGCCCCCACCAAGTGCAGTCTCGCGGCGCTGAAGCGACTGGGACGCTTCCTTGAAGAGCACAGGCGCGTCGTGTATCGGTTCCCGTGGCAGAGGGTCACCCACGTGGATGTCTACTCCGACACGGATTGGGCAGGTTGCCCACGCACGCGCAAGAGCACCAGCGGAGGGTGCCTCGTGCTCGGCCAGCACTTGGTCAAGTCCTGGAGCTCCACGCAGGACCTGGTCGCGCTGAGCTCCGGAGAAGCGGAGTACTACGGCGTCACCAAGGGCAGCGGCACGGGCCTCGGCTACCAGGCGCTCCTGGCCGACCTGGGCGTGCGGCTGCCTCTCCGGGTGTGGACAGACTCGACGGCGACCCTGGGCATATGCCATCGGCAAGGCCTAGGGAAACTACGGCACCTCGACGTCCGAGCGCTGTGGTTACAGCAGAAGGTGCGCCGTGGCGAGGTCGAGCTCAGGAAGATCAAGGGGACCGAAAACCCCGCTGACTTGTTCACGAAACACCTCAGCTCGCCGACCGTCGTCGAGGGGCTGCTCCGTGTCTTTGGGTGCGAGTACCGAGGAGGGCGACCAGAAGGAGCACCAGAACTACGACGCGGTGTCGGCACTCAGGCGGGTGCGCTGCTGGGCCTCCTGGACGCCCAGATGGCTCGAGGCACGCGGGCTGACGAGCGGCTGCTGGCGGCCGGCGTGGAGGACGGTGGCGACGAGGTGGTCACCAGCAAGGACGGCCACGTCTTCCCGGCGACGCGGTGCGACGAGCTTGGCGGGCAGCTCGTGGCAGAGGCCCGCTCCTACCACCAGAGCGTCCTGCCCCACCAGCTGAGCGGCGACCTCGACGCGTACTTCCCGCGAGCTGTGGCCGTCGACGACGCGGGCGACGAGGACCCGTTGGTCGACGAGAGCCTCGAGCGGCGTGGCCTCAAGCTGGCTCGAGAAGAAGAAGAGGAACGCGCGGTTCAAGGTAGCAAAAGGCGAAACCCTTTGGGATACTTCTCAGTGAGGAGAGAGGGACAGACACTGAGCCTGATCCGGTGTCGCGGGCGCTTGGCACCGGGAGAGCTGCTCGGCACGGACAAGGGGAGGACGGTGCCGAGGTTTCAGACGTGAGTCACGTGAGGCACAAGAGCGACGGGGGAAAAATAGTAAGTGCAAGGTGCCTTCTTTTCCCTATACTTAGCACTTACTAGTTTTCGCCCGTCGCGCCGTGCGTTGTGCAAGTTCTTGTTTGCGCGTTTGAGAGCGCAAGTTTGTCTAGTGCTTACTAGTCTCACGCTACATGCAAGTTCGATTGATTGTTCTCGGTGGAATGATCAATTGAAACGCGTGTAACGCGATTTTCGCAGCTACGGGATGTGCTGCGTTCGATCACATGGTCGTGCTAAATTTGACCCCCCAAATGTGGGCCAGCGACTCTGTGTTTAAGGCTGGCCATTTTGCGCGGGAGTACGGCGAAGCGGAGCCAGGTTCCGCTACCAGGTGCTAGTCACACCAACATGTTCTGAAACTGTTTAGGACATGTTAAGTCTTTGGGATAGGCTATGCTCCTGGTTGGGAGTACCCGAATCCGTTTATTAAGCATGGCACACCTTCTTTTGTGCTATGCCCTTTTTGTTCAAGAGTTG